>Ga0209537_1000053_pt1 | contig 117196 bp, 115 predicted proteins | sample BioPla4DNA1_FD_187698 | JGI IMG/M metagenome (GOLD analysis project Ga0209537, IMG submission 187698) | Biogas fermentation microbial communities from Germany - Plant 4 DNA1 (SPAdes) (version 2) | ecosystem: Engineered > Bioreactor > Anaerobic > Digestate | place: Bielefeld, North... | reverse complement strand
AGTTAGCTGAGCAAATAATATTGGTAGGTCCTCTCTATTCTGATTGTAAATATAAATTACTTGTTCTGGTCCACAGAAACCAATATCTGCACTGCCACTTAACACCTGCTGCATTGTCTTGTCTGCACCTTGTCCAGTTGATAGATCGATGTCCAAGCCTTCCTCTTCAAAGAAGCCTTCGCTGATAGCAACATACATTGGGGCATAAAAGACAGATCTAACTACTTCATTGAGACGCACCTTGATTAAGTTAGAATTGCTCTTTTGACATCCATAGAATAGGGTAGAAAGGAATAGTATAGTAAGTATAAGTGATAATTTTTTAAAATGAGATTTTTTCATGGTAACCTCCATATTATTTTGTACATTTTATAATATGAAGGTGAGGTGGATTTGGTTTATATTATTTTTCGTTAACTAACTTACCGGTCATATGCTCAATGTCAATAGCGAAAAGCTGAACTCTATCAATAGCAAGTTTTAACTCTTTTTCTGCCTCTTCTTCCGTTGGATAGTACTTGAAAGCCATTTTACGAAGCCTATCTTCTATCAATTCACCATTTTGAATAAGCTTTGCTCTACCAAAAATAATAACGCTGGTTATATTCCACTCCCAACAGCCTTCCTTTTTGAAGCCTTGATTCCATGTAGTAAAGCATACCTTGTCACATTTTTTTATTGCATCAACCTTATGGCCTTCCTTGGCTCCATGAAAGTAAATTCGATTATCTTTTTCATCATAATAAAAATTAATTGGTAGGGAATAGGGATATCCGTTATCGCCTATTACTGAAAGGGTACCTCTTTTTTCTTCTGTTAATACTTTTTTGCATTCAGCTTCTGAAACTTGCTGCTTAAATCTTCTCATTTTGCGGAACATTTTTGGGCCTCCTTAAATTATTATAGTTTGCTTGTAGCTTTCCCATTAGCTATTTATTATTTATTTTAAGAAAATTGCTTGTACTACTTTATTATATTCTAGAAAGTGAAAGAAGGTAAGGTAGAAAGGAGAAAGGTGTATCAAATTATACACTTGATTAACAAAATGTATCAATTGATACATATGATATTGATATAGTGCATAATATATAGTATAATAAGTACTAAAGAAAGGAGCTGTTCCAATGTCGGAGCATTACAATCGGAATTATAGCAAAGAGGAAGTTGAAGTAATCCTACAAAAAATAAAAGATTGTATCAATGCTAATCGTTACATAATTTCATTAAATGAGAACAGAAACGAAAATATTCAGTTTATCAATGAATATAGGTTAAATACTGATAAACAGAAGAAGATTCTACTTAGTATTCAAGTCGCAGATTTTTGCTATTCATTATGTAATACTAATCCTGGATATGAGCATGAAATTCTTTATGTATTTTGTCCTCAGATAAATTTATTTAATATTTTGGGAGAAGAAGAATTTGTTGATATTTATACTAAATTCAATATCATAGAGTATGGTGATAAGAAGAGACTAGTTACCATTTCATTTCATAAAAGGAACAAACCAATAACCTACCTATTTAGGTGACTTAATAAAATTAAGAAGGAGGATTTTTAAATGGTTAGAAAAGAAACTTTCTGTGAGAATTGCAGAAAAGTTGTGTCTTATACTGAGAAACATAAATTTTTGAGTGCTGATTTGAAGGGAGAAATTTATAACTATAATGGAAAAATAGGAATTTGTGAAGAGTGTAATAAGGAGGTATATGTACATGAAATCAATGATTTTAATTTGGAACAGCTTTATAAGGAATTTAGAAAGCAAAACGATATTATTTCTTTGGAAAAGATAAGAGAGATTCCAGAAAAATATAAAATAGGAAAAAGACCGCTGTCAATTTTGTTAGGTTGGGGAGAACAGACCTTTAGTCGTTATTATGATGGAGATATGCCAACTAAGCAGTATTCAGAAATTTTAAAGAAGATTTATGATGAACCAGAGTTCTTTCTTTCAATTTTAGAGAATAATAGAGATAGATTGAAATCACAATCAACCTATGAAAAGAGTAAACATGCAGTGCAAATGCTCCTAGGAGTAAGCAACAGTTCTGAAAATACAAAGATAGATATAGTTGCAAATTACATCATTAGTAAATGCGAAGATATTACACCACTGGCATTACAAAAGCTTTTATACTATGTTCAGGGATTTTATTATGCTTTTGTTAACCAGTTTATCTTTACGGAAAATTGTGAAGCTTGGGTTCATGGGCCAGTATATAGAGATATATATTTTAAATATCGAGAGTATAGGTTTGAAGTTATAAATACTTCAAAAGTTATAGAGGAATTTAATTTAACTGTTTCTGAAAAAGCTATTATTGATAGTGTTATAAAACATCTCAGCTGTTATAGCGGAAAGGTGCTAGAAGCATTCACCCATGCGGAGACTCCTTGGCTTGCTACACGGGGAGAATTACCTGCATCTTCATCCACCGATAGAATTATTGAGAAAAAGTTAATAGCAGATTATTTTATGGATGTTAAGGAGAAAAATAATATGTTAAATCCTTCTGATATAGGAGTTTATAGCAGAAGAATGTTTGAGCAAATATTTATGTAAAAGCAAAAAACATTAATTAATCCATATGATTGTGATTCCAATCACATACAAAATGTGAAATTCAATATAATCTAAACCTATAAACTATAGCTTACTAAAGTTCATTATGTAAATCATATGCTGATAATAAAGGAAGCAAGGCTTATAGGGGAGGATAAAATCATGGGAAAAATTTTAGATTTATCAAAATCCGTTTATGAACTATGCAGGGAATATCCAGAGATAATTGATATCATGAAAGACTTGGGCTTTGAAAGCATCGCAAATCCAGCCATGCTAAATACTGCTGGACGTTTTATGACCATTGAAAAAGGGGCGGAAATGAAAAAAATTGACCTAGAAAAGGTAAAAGAAGCCTTTATTAATAATGGGTTTACCATAAAATAGTTATTGGGCCTGTTGCACGAGAAGTAAGTTGTTACTTGTGCAACAGTTTTTTTGATAGAAATCCTCTTTACTGCTTGTCCTAATATCCTTCTTATCCGGCAACTCTTTTTTGAAACAAAGCAACATAGCTGTAGAATAGAATTTACTCCCTAGTAAATTTCAGTTACCGATAAGGTAGTGGTTCTTATAAAAACTGTTAAACTAGTAAAAGCTGTTGCATAAGCAACAGCTTTTACTAGTTGTGCAATAGCAGCAATAACTAAGATATACAATAGCAGTTATCTAACGCTAGATTCAAATATCCACCTTTGTGGATTCTTATTGTTTGTCCATAGAATAGCTAAGCATCCATTATCCAAATATTATTTATCTTGTACTTAAGTACTTGAGAGGAAACTTGTATACGGATTTCATCATTAACCTCCTTTAATAGTAGCGCGCTGCCTACAGGAGAGAGATAAGAAACGCAGTTAACGTTTACAGGACTTTCTTCAATAAGTGGGGAAACAATGCGCAAGGTATAGGTTTCCTGTTCCTCTAAATCTGTAACTTCTACATCACTGTTTATGGTAACGAAGGGTAAGGAAGAAGTATCTTCATCCACTACCGATACATTTTTTAAAAAATTCTCAGTGTAGCTTACATACCTTTGGATCATTTTATTAAAGTTATCCCTTTTAGAAGATGGTTCCGAGTAGTATCTTTCTAAAATTATTGATTTTTGATCCTCTAACTCAGTTAGTTGCTTTACTATTTTTTCCATGGTAGTCTTTGATATAACCTTCCGATTCATAAATACACTTCCTTTTAATTTTTTGCAATAAAATAAGGAGACACCTCACCTAAAAAAGGTGAAATGCCTTTTTATTCAAGGCTACCATAAATTCAAGTGGTTGGCAACAATGGTTGAGGATGGTTGTAGCAATTTAGCTTCCAAAATATATGAACTTCATTGAATATATTGATATTTCTGCATAAATCCAATTTCGACTTTTAATATATTGCTTGAGAGAAAGAGCAGAATTATAATTTTGATTCATGTATAAAATATAGACGTACTTATTATATGCTTAGTGTAAAAAAGGGGAAGGATATGCTGGTTAAAAATTCATTTAATTAAATCAAAATTTATGTATTTATTAAGATGATATAGAGGAGTGAGAGATATTTTGATGAGAAAAAGAATAATTGCTTTAGCAACAGTTTTCTTCACAGGAGCTATGTTTCTTAAAACTGCAGCTAAGCCAACCAAGGCAGATAGAAGCACAAAGGTTATAACAAAGACCATTGTAGTGAAGACCAATACTGTATATGATGGAAAGGGGCAAACCATTGTAGCTAAGGGTTTAGGAGATGGTAGTCAATCAGAAAATCAAAAGCCCATATTCAAGCTGGAAAAGGGCGCAACCCTTATAAACGTACGAATTGCAGCACCGGGAGCAGATGGCATTCACTGCTATGGTGATAATATAGTAGAAAACGTCATTTGGGAGGATGTTGGAAAGGATGCCCTTACGGTTAAGGGTGAAGGTACTGTGATTGTTAATAGCGGTGAAGCCTACAAGGCTGATGATAAGGTTTTTCAAATCAATAAGCCCTGTACTTTCAAGGTAAGCAACTTTAAGGTCGATAATTTTGGTAAGCTTATTCGTCAAAAGGGAGGAACAACCTTTAAGGTTGATATTTATCTTAAAAATATAACTGCCAGCAATGGAAAAGAAGCTATAGTAAGGACTGATAGCAAGACTACTCAAATATATTATCGTAATTTGAAGGTTGAGAATGTAAAAAAGCTATTCATGGTGCCTTCTGTATCTCAGGTACACCAATATAAATAACTCACAATATCATAGCCAACAAATGTTCTAATAGTGATATAATATATATAGTAACAGAGGATGAAAACTTATAAACTTGTAGATACTTTTCATAAGAAAGGAGCTTTGCCTTGAGAAGAGAGTATATAAATTATGATGTAGGGGTGCCTGTTGAGGTTTCCTTTGTTAGTATAGAAGATTATCCTATTCATTGGCATAATTGCATAGAGATTATTTATGTGTTAGAAGGCAAGCTAGAGGTCTACATTAATTCAATTAAGTATGAAATCCGTGCTGGAGAACTTGAAATTATCAATATGGATGAGGTTCATCATTTGAAAGGCCAAGGGGGAGAGAATAAGGTATTAATCTTTTATATTGATCCCTACTTTTTTGAAAGATACTATTCTGACATTGAAAACATGTACTTTTATACCGATTCCTCCACTGAAAATGCTCAGGCAGGAGAGGAATATGAGGAGTTAAGGGCCTTGCTGGCAGCTATATTATGTGAAAAGGTTCAAAAGCAAGAGGATTACGATGAAAATATAAAGGAAATTTTGGTCGAGCTGCTTTATCATCTTATAAACAATTTTAATTATCTAGTTTATGAAAAGGAAGAGCTAAAAGAAGATATAAACTTATTTAGAAGATACCATAGTATATCTAAATATATTGCAAATAACTACAATCAAAATATAACCTTGCAGGATATTGCTGAAAAAGAGTTTTTAAGTCCTCGATACTTATCCCATGAAATCAAATATGCCACTGGTTATAGCTTTACAGAACTATTAAACCTGACTAGGGTGGAAGAATCTATAAAGCTGCTATTAGATAGTGATAAAACCCTATCAGAAATTTCTGAGGAAGTAGGATTTTCTCACCTTAGATACTATAATAAAAATTTCAAGCGCTTTTACATGTGTACGCCTTTACAGTTTAGAAAGAGATATAAGGTAAACGAGGAAAACCTTGAAAAGCTTAAAAAGGTAGAAAAGCTTCAGTTAAAGGATAGCATTAATTATCTATTAAGCTATTTGCAAAGCTATGATAGATTTAACTATGAGGATAGGCTAATTAAAATTGATATAGATGTAGATAATGACCTAGGTTGCTTTAATAAGGACTTTAAAAATGTTATTACCATTGGAGATGCCTTTGATCTTTTAATTGAAGACAATAAGGATACTCTAGAGGAATTGCAGGGAGAGATTGGCTTCCAGTATGGAAGAATATTAAATGTATTCAGTACGGATATGGCTATATTTCCTGAATCATCATTTTTTAACTGGAATAGAAATAAGGAAGTGCTAGAGTTTTTATATGATATTGATATTAAGCCTCTTATTGTAATTGATTCTACAGGCTTTTCTGAGGACAACTTTATTGAGGCATTCCAGTCCTTTTTAAGCTATTTTAGTGCCTTGGAATCGGTGGATTTTTCAGAGATCAGGTTTGAATATAGCAATTCTGTTTCTGATAGTTTAAAGGAAAGAATTAATGAATTAATAAAAGGATATTATGATATAGATACAAGCAATATAGAAAGCTACAATGATATGGCAGAAACTAATCCTATATATGATACTGCTTATATGATTCCCTATATTATTCACAACATAATATTTAATAATAATTCCTTGCAGTTTTTAAGGGCCTTTGATGTTTTGGATAAGCAGGTGAATATAACTAATGAAGTGTTTTTTGGATACCCTGGTCTAGTTAATGATATGGGAATAAAAAAGCCGTCTTATTATGCTTACTATTTACTAAACAAACTTGGGGACCGATTAGTGGCCCAAGATAACGGTTATATTGTTACAAAGAGTGCTGATGGATTTCAGATTCTCCTTTACAACTTTTATGATAATTTAGATAGTTTAATACCTTTAAAAGAGCATTCAAATCTAAAAGCTTTAAAGAGTGTTGCATCAAAGAAACTATCCTTAAATATTACTAATATACAGTCCAACATCAAGGTTACTAGCTATGAAATAAATGAAAATGAAGGCTCCTCCTTTAATTATTGGCTTCAAATGGGTAAGCCTAATAGGTTGAGCAAGGAGGAAAAGGAAATCCTACATAAGGCCTCCTTCCCTGAAATTGAATTCAAGTATTTCAAAAAAAGTGCCGTTGTTAATATACAAGCTGAGATAGAGGGGTATGGAGCAATGCTAATTTTGATAGAAAAGGTACAAAAGCACCAATAAAAAAGGTACATTTTGTACTTTTTTGATTTATACATATATATTTACTGAGCATAATTGTACTTTTTATTGAGCTCATAAGTTAATGAAAAATAACCTCCTAATAACTATAATGAAAGTATAATAACCTTGGATTTTAAGAGGTTTAAGTACTACCCATATTTGGCTATTAGGAGGTGATAAATATGGGCAATAGTAATATTATATTTTCCAAAGAAAATACTATCCAGCTTCTAATGAGGTTTGCGGTGCCAGCAGTTATTTCCTTGTTAGTGGTAGAGATATATGGTATGGTGGATACGGTCTTTGTAGGTAGGTATATTGGGGCAAATGCAATAGCAGCTCTTACCATAGCCTTTCCTATACAAAAGTTCCTATCGGCTATTGGTTTACTAATAGCTATCGGTACCTCCACTCATATTTCAAGAAATTTAGGTGAAAAAAATTCTTCTGAAATTAACAAAACTATAATGAATTCCTTTTTCATTTCCACTATTTCAATGCTAATGGTACCCTTCATTATATTTGTGTTTAGAAGTCCTATTTTATATAAATTAGGGGCAAGCAATCTTACCTACTCTCTAACGGAAGACTATAGTTCAATAGTTTTATTGTCTGGTATATTTCAGTGTTTTGGTATGGTAATGTGTTATGTTTTGATATCCTTTGGTAAGACAAAGGTAAATCTATATGCCAATACTCTTGGTGTTCTTGTTAATATCACATTGAATTATATATTAGTAGTATTATTACAAGTAGGTATAAAGGGTGCAGCTGTTTCAACGGTTGTTTCTCAAGCTACTGTTTGTGCTTTTGCTTATTATCATTTTAGAGAAGTAATTAAGTATTACAATATAAAGCTATGCTTATCATCAGTAATCCATGCCTTTAATAAAAATATAATTAAAAGTATCCTAGCTATTGGCTTTTCCACCTTTGTCGTAGAAATATCCGATGCTGTAGGCACGGTTATCTTAAACAACCTTCTATATTCTTCCGGAGGAGATAATGCTATAACAATTATTGGAGCAGTAACTAAGGTTTCCATGTTTATGTTTATAATAATAATTGGAATAAGCTCTGCTATGCAGCCTATTGCAGCATATAATTATGGGGCAGGGAAAATGAATAAAGTTAAGGAAACGGTTTATACTACCATAAAGATGGTTATAATAAGCTCAGTAGCATTGGTAATGCTTACGGGCATATTTACAAGAGAAATCTTAGGCTTTTTCTTAAAGGACAAAGAAATCTTAGAACAGGCAGTAAAAGCCTTTAGAATTTGCATAGCCTTGATACCATTAACAGGGGTATACTATGTTTTGATATACTATTATCAAGCCATAGGCCAGGCTAAAAGAGGATTTTTACTATCAATATTTAAGGATATAATAGCTTTCATACCTGTAGTTATAGTTCTTGTTCAGGCCTTTGGAACCTTAGGAGCATGGTTAGCTTACCCCGCTACAGATATTCTTTCTGCTTTAGTGTCAGTATACCTTTTAATTAAGCCTTACAAGGATGAAGAGGAGCCAGAAAGGGAAGAAAAGCTAACTGTACTTTCGGATAAAAATATGCCATTGGTTTCTTAATATGGATAAAATTATAGTTGCGTTAAAGGCTTAACAATTAAAGAGTGTTGATTTATAATATAGATAAACCTTTGGAAGCAGAAGGTAATTTAAATTGAATGGTGGTGTCACAAATGGCTGATAGAATAATAATTGTGGGAGGCGGAGTTGCCGCAGTTAGTGCTATTAAATCCATTAGAGAAATTGATGAAAACTCTGAAATATATCTGTTTAGCAATGAGAGGTTTTATCCTTATTACAGGTTAAGATTAACAAAGGGCTTGTTTGAAAACACTGTAGAGGAAAAGCTTCTGTTAAAGAAGATAGATTGGTATGCTGAAAACAATGTTAATGTTCATATTGGAAAGGCAGTAACTAAGATAGATGCTGATAAGAAAGAAATAACCTTAGAGGATGGAAGTAGCTATACCTATGATAAGCTACTTATAGCCAGCGGATCTCACAACTTTAAGCCACCTATTAATGGAATAGATAAAACAGGAGTGTATACTGTCCGTAAATTAGATGATGTAGAGTTGCTTAACGCTTATATATCGGATAAGAAAACTATTCTAAATATAGGTGGAGGAATTCAAGGCCTAGAAATGGCATGGATTCTTCATCAAAATGGTAAGGATGTAATAATTGCAGAAGCTATGCCTAGGCTTATGCCAAGACAGTTAGATGAAAGAGCTTCTAGTATTTTGAAAAAGGCTATTGAGAAGCTAGGTATTAAGCTACTTATTAACAAGCAGGTGAAAACTATCGAGGGTGAGGATAAGGTAGAAGGCTTCACCATAGATTCTGGAGAACATTTCACTTGCGATACTGTAATTTATTCCGTAGGAGTTAGAGCTAACATTGATTTTCTCAAGGATAGCTCCATAAAAACTAATATGGGAGCAGTGGTTAATGAATATTTGGAAACCAGCGAGAAGGGCATTTATGCTGCTGGAGATGTAGCTGAGTTTAAAGGAAGACTAGGTGGCCTTTGGACTATAGCAGTAGAACAGGGAACTATAGCAGGCTACAACATAGCAGGAAAGGAAGTTAAATATACAGGAGTAATACCAACAACAATGTTAAATGCCTTTAATGTATCCTTATTTTCTATTGGTAATGTGGATGAAAATAGTTGTACCCATTCCATGGTTGAGGATAAGGAGGACGATATTAATTACAAGAGGCTGTTTATTAAGGATAATAAAATAGTGGGAGCCATTGTTTTAGGAGATACGAAAAAGGCAGTTTCTATTAAGGCAGCCGTTGAAAAAGAAAAGGATATATCAGAATTTGATTTAAGTAGTATCTCTATTGATGAACTAATTGATAAGTTGAAATAAAAAATAATATCAAATGAAAAAGATTATCATTTACAAATTTGAATTATTGTGTTACCATAAACTTACGGCTGACTGGCGCCAAATTATTACCGCAAGATAATAGAGTGAGATAGAGGCTCAATATTAGGAGGAATAATATGGCAAGGTTTATGGGACCAAGATTCAAATTAGCAAGACATCTTGGTGTAAATGTATTTAATCACCCCAAGGCACTTAAGAGAGGGGTAAAACAACATCACAAGCTTTCTGAATACGGAGAGCAGCTTTTAGAAAAGCAAAAATTAAAGGCTTACTATGGAGTGCTGGAAAAGCAATTTAGCAAAACTGTACATGCAGCGTTAAAAGCCAAAGGTAAGTCAGAGGATATTTTAGTTCAAAGCCTTGAAAGAAGATTAGACAACGTAGTATATAGATTAGGCTTTGGTTCAACATTAAGGGAAGCAAGGCAAATGGTTAATCATGGTCATATACTTGTAAATGGTAGTAAGGTTGATATCCCTTCCTATAAGGTTGAAATAGGAGATATAATTTCTTTGAGAGAAAAGTCTAGAAAGATTACAGCTTATGCTAATAATTTTACCAATTCCTTAGTTAGTGTAGACTATATGGAAAAGGATCTTAATTCCTTCTCTGGCAGACTTATAAGGATGCCTAAGGCTGAGGAGGTTCCTATTGAAGTAAAATTTACAAAGGTATTAGAGTTTTATTCTAAACACTAGTATAGTTTTTTAGAAAGCGAGCTAGAACCATCTAGTCGCTTTTTCTATTTTGGTGTTATAACTTTTATAGTATTAGGAAAACAAGTTGCGAATTTGGAGCTTTAATGTATATAATAAGAAAGATATCTAAGTATTTATAGGTGGTGAAAAGCGCTATGTTTAAAGAAGTGATACTAGCCGAAAATGCAGGCTTTTGCTTTGGAGTAAAAAGAGCGGTGGATACATCCCTAGAGGCTAAAAAAAGCTCTAAGGAAAATATCTATACTTTTGGCCCTCTAGTACATAATAAAAATGTTATTAATAAGCTTAACGGAGAGGGAATCTATGAGGTTAATGATGAAGGCTTACAGAAAGTAAGTAGTGAAGATACAATTGTAATCCGATCTCATGGTGTAGCTCCTCAGCTTATGAAGAAAATAAAGGACACAGGAGCTCATGTTATAGATGCTACCTGTCCCTATGTTACTGCAATTCATAAAAATATAAAGAAGTATTATGATTTAGGCTACCAAATTGTTATAGTAGGAGACGAAAAGCATCCAGAGGTTATAGGTAGCAATGGTTGGTGCAATAATACTGCCATTATTACTAGAGATGGCAGTGAAATAAACATAACTGCTGATAAGGTTTGTATTGTTGCTCAAACTACTGAGAAGATTTCCAATTTAGAAAAGGTTAAGGAGGCTGTCTCTAAGCAGTGTAAGGAGGTAGTTACCTTTAATACCATATGCAGTGCCACTAAGGAAAGGCAGAAAAGTGCAGAGGAAACATCAAAAATAGTGGATGTTATGTTGGTGGTAGGTAGTAGCACTAGTTCCAACACTACTAAGCTCTATGAAATATGCAAAAAGAATTGTGAGAATACATTCTTTATAGATAATAGCAATGAAATTCCTAGCTGGATAATGGAAAGCAATGAGGTTAAAAAAGTAGGGGTGACTGCTGGAGCTTCCACCCCAGATTGGATTATCCAGGAGGTATTAGACAAGCTTTATAGCAATTTAGAAAAATAAATAAGGCATTAGCTTTGTTAGACCTTAGGGATAATTTATTATAATATGACCAATAATATCTTTGTTAGAAAATATATATTGGAGATGGTTATGTGAATAGGTTTGACAGAGCTGTTAATAAAAAGGCTAGTGAATTGATAACTAAAAATATGCTAGGGCAAGAGGTATATCCTGAGGATATTAGGAAGTATAAAAGCATAGCTCGGGCCCTCATAAGAGAAGAAATGAGAAAGCTACAGCCTAACCCTAGAGAAGATTCCTTGTATATGAAAACCTGGAAGGCTGCAAGAAAATACGGAGATTTTCAACAATAAAGCTAAAGGATATATTGCTAAAATATATCCTTTAGCTTTTTATATGAGTTATCATTGATTTCTAAATCCTCAAAGCTGTGGCTTATATGCTCCCGAAGGGACTTGTCTAATTGTGAATAATCCTTTTTTTCTATTAAATCTATTATATGTAAATGTTCTTTTATACTATCACTTTCCTCAAAATTAACCTTATAGAAGGTGTCGAAAAGCTGTAGATATACATTTATTTGATTAACTAGCTTTTGCATGAATTCTATGAGAAACTTATTGTTAGATTTTTTTACTAAAGTCATATGAAAGTTTTCATTTGCCTTAATGAATTTAACCATATCCTTTTGCCTAAAGGCATCACGTTCATCCTCCACTAAGAGCTTTAGGTTAGAAATATCTTCCTTTGTTATTCTTTCGATACTTAATTTTGCAGCTACACATTCAAGCTCTATTCTTGCTTCATAGGCCTGGGTGATTTCATCTAAGGATGGCTGAATTACAAAAGCTCCTCTATTAGCAATTATATTTATTAAACCTTCGGAGGCAAGCTTCTTTATAGCGTTTCTTATAGGAGTTCTGCTAACCTGAAGCCGCTCCGATATAGTACTTTCCACTAACTGTGTCCCCGGAGCTAATTGGCGGTGTAGGATAGAATGTTTCAGTTTGTCGTATACAAGCTGCTCCATAGAAGGACGTATTTGATCATCCATAGGTTAACCTCCTGCTTAATTTAGCCTGATAAAGTGATACATTATCAATAATTATACAATAAATGTGTATAAATTTAAAGACTTGAATGATATTACAATCTAATGAAGCCTTCTCCAAAAGTAGCCTTTACATTATTTACAGTTACAAAAGCATCCTTGTCCAATGTTTGTATATACCTTTTTAATTTAACATATTCTTTTTTATTTAATATAGTTCGAATTACTTCCTTTTCATCGTTAGTAAAGGCTCCTTTAGCAGTATATATAGTAGCGCCCCGATCCAAGGTATTTACTATGAAGTTAGTAATCTCCTTGCTTTTTGAACTAATAATCACAATTTCCTTATTACTTTGAAGGCTTTGCATTACATAGTCAATTAATAAGCCGTTTAATATAATTCCTAGAATACCGTACATAGCCATTTTTATGCCAAAGGTGAATAGGGAAGAAATTGCAATTAATATATCCGCATATAGCATAGACTTACCCATATCGATATCAAAATATTTATTTAAAATTTTTGCAATTATATCTGTACCGCCAGTAGAAGCGTCCTGCATAAAAACAATAGCTAGTCCAATAGCACAAACTAAAGAAGCGATAATAAGCTCTATTAATATATCATCTGTCAAGGTGCCAGAAAGGGGATGAATCCTCTCTAAAAGCCATACTATACCAGATAGAGCAAAGCTAGCATATATGGTTTTTGCCCCAAATTTAAAGCCAATAAATATGAAGCCGATGATAAATAGTATAATGTTTAAAAAAATCATAGATGTTCCAACAGATATAGATGGGAAAAGGGAGTTAATTATTATGGATAAGCCACTTACACCACCAGTAACTAAGCCATGTGGTATTGAAATATAATAAATAGGCAAAGCCACTAACAGCAATCCAATATTAATTAATAAGTATTCCTTAAACTTTTGCATACATAAGTCTCCTTTACGTTAGAAAAATCAGAAGCTTAGAAGAATAAATATACTTCAAATTGTATAACAAAATTGTAGTACAATTTTGTTATACAATTTTAGTATATATGATTTTTTTTAGAATGGCAAATATTTTTCTTCCCCAAGCTTCCATATATTTTTTACAAAAATTGATTAAATTTATGGTAAGTGGTAAGGATAAAAGCCAGGTAGCCAATATATGTGTTTGACTAAGCTAGGTATTAACTTTATAATGGTAGTCATAAAGCTTAAGCCTAGGGCTAATCAAGGAACTTAGATATTTAATAAACCAAACTTAAAGGAGTTAGTATGAAAAAGCTAATGAATATGTCCCCTTATGAGCTAGGGGAAAGCGGAAGAGAGGAAGCAATTAAATACTTGATAATGTACCTTACCAAGGGAAAAGCCAATGATAAAAGACTTGCTGCCTCAGCCGTTGGTAAACTAGCACTTAAATATAAGGACAGTTGTAACAGGGCTATACCTTTTTTAATAGAAAACTTAAGCGATAGTCATGGTCAGGTTAGACAGTATACTCTAAAGGCATTAACTAAGCTCAATGTGCCAAAGAAATATTATTCCCTTATAAAAAAGCTTGCCCAAAATGATAGGGTTGAATACTGTCGCAGAGCTGCCCTCCAATTACTTGAACAGATGGAGCTAGACCATTCAATAGAGGGCACTGGCAAAAACGAGGATAAGGTAAAATCAGTTACTAAGAATATGCTTGCAAGCATAGATGTTAAGGCTCAAGAAAGTAGATTTATTGAAATGTTAAGCTACAAATGTGGCATTAAACTAACGGAAAAGCAAAAGGCTGCAGTACTGCATAAGGATGGGCCAGCCCTTGTTCTGGCAGTGCCTGGAGCGGGCAAAACTACAGTTTTACTATCCAGAACAGCCAACTTAATTATAAATCACAAGGTTAATCCTGCAGCTATTTTATCCATAACCTTTAGCAGGGCCTCTGCTTTAGATATGAGAAATAGATACTACAACTTTTTTAGTCAGATTACCTCTATCGGAGCCAACTTTTCCACAATCCATTCCTTTAGCTATGAATTAATTCGTAAATATTCTATAATGAATAATAAAAGCTACAAAATCATTGAGGAAGATGGAAGTAAAGGCATCAAAAGAGATATTCTTAGAGAGCTTTTCAAGGAGTATAATGGAGAAAATATAGATGATGACGCCTTAGAGGATTTAATTAATTCTATAGGCTATGTTAAAAATATGATGCTTAAGGGGGATGAGCTCGAGGAATACGGCTTTTCTCAAGATATTAAGCACTTTTTAGAAATATATGATGGTTATGAAAAAATTAAAAAAAGCAATAATTATATAGATTATGATGATATGCTTACCTTGGCCTATGACATCTTACAAGAGGATGAGGAGCTACTGCAAAGATATAGAAACTTGTATGAATACATTCAAATAGATGAAGGACAGGATACTTCAAAAATACAGCACAAGCTTATAGAGATCATTGCCCAGCCTAAAAACAACGTATTTATCGTGGCCGATGACGATCAAAGCATATATAGTTTCAGGGGAGCTTACCCCAGATTTTTATTGGATTTTGACAAGATGTACAAGGATACTAAAAAATACTTTATAGATCAAAACTTTAGATCCACACCTGAAATAGTAGCCTTGGCAAACAGCTTCATTAAGAGCAATAGGGAGAGGTTTAATAAGGAAATGAAAACGGCAAATCCTTCTGGAGCTAGGGTTAATTTAGTTAAGGTGTGGGATGAGCTACAAGAGGTAGAGTATATTATAAATGAGCTTACTTCTGCTTCTAATAAGGATAGTGCTATTCTTTATAGAAACAATATGGCAGCAATTAAATTGGCAGATGAGCTAAGCCGTAGGGGAGTATCCTTTTATATAAGAGACTATAACAAATTTTTCTTTAAGCATTTTATTATTCAGGACATTCGTAGCTTTATAATGTTTACTTTAGATAATAGAGATATAGAGTCCTTCAGTAGAATTTATTACAGAATAAACAGTTTTATATCTAAGGATACCATTCAGCTTCTAAGTAGTAAGGCTAAAGGTGACAAGGATCTTTTTGATTTAGCAGAGTCCTTGTTGGATTTATCCAGCAATCAAAGGGGAGCAATGGCAAGGCTAAGAAAAATTTTCTCCTTGCTAAAGGTAAAAGCTCCAGGAGATTTTATTGACTATATAGATAAGGAATTAGGCTACAGCAAATACCTGAAAGATAATTGCACAAATATTGGATATAGCTATGAAAGTCTAAAGGTAATTTTATCAAACCTAAAGGCTTTGGCTGTTAGATGTAATAGCTTTGCAGCCTTTCTTGTAAGATTAGAAGAGCTGGAGAAGGTATTGGAGGAAGCCAAGCTAAAGAAGGGCAAAAGCAATTTAACTCTTTCCACTATTCATTCCTCCAAGGGACTAGAATTTGAAAATGTATTTTTAGTAGATTTAATTGACAATATAATGCCTACTCGATCTAGTATTGAAAGCTATGAGCAAGGAAACATGGGAGAATTAGAGGAAGAGAGAAGATTAATGTATGTAGCTTTAACTAGGGCTAAGCAAAGGCTTCATATTATAGTGATGGAAAATAAAAACGAAGAAAAAGTGAAGCCTTCTAGATTTATAGATGAAATATTAAGCTCAATGGGAAGGATGGGGTAAAATGATTAAAGCTGTTTTATTTGATTTAGATGGAACATTGATAGATACTAATAAGTTAATATTAGAATCCTTTAAATACACCTTTAGAACTCACTTGAATATGGAGATGGAAGAAGAAAGAATAGTAAAATTTTTTGGTCAACCACTAAGAAAGAGCTTAGCTACTGTGGCGCCGGAAAAGGTAGATCAGCTTGTAGATACCTTTCACCAATTTAATTCTTCCAATCACGATATTCTAGCAGAGAAATATGAAGGAACCTTAGAAGCCATTACTGCTTTAAAGGAAAGAGGAATAAAAATTGCCATAGTAACCTCAAAAAGAAGAGTTATGACAGAAAGAAGCTTAAAGCTAATACAGGTTTATGACTTAATGGATGTGATTATTACTCCAGAGGATACAGACAAGCACAAGCCTGATGGAAAGCCAGCGTTACTAGCCTGTGAAAGACTAGGTATTTCACCAGAAGAAGCTATAATGGTGGGGGACAGTATTTACGATGTAAAATGTGGGAAAAATGCAGGGACTAAGACTTGCATTGTTACTTATTCATTCTTTTCAATAGAAGATTTGTTGAAGGAAAAGCCAGATTATGTTATAGATAAATTATGGGAACTATTGGATATAATAGAAGGGGAAAGTATAGAAAAAATAAGTTAAGGAGTGATAAAATGCCTTATATTAATTGTGTTACCTCACAAAAGCTTACTGAGGAAGAAAAGGAAAGAATAAAGGAAAGCCTAGGAAAGCTTATAGAAGTATTTCCCGGGAAATCGGAACAATGGCTTTATGTAGGCTTTAGAGATGGTGAAAGCCTATACTTTAGAGGACAGAAGATGGAAAAGGGAGCTATTGTAGAAGTTAAGCTTTTAGGCAATGCAAGCAGAGCTTGTAAGGACGAGTTCACTGCTAAAGTATGCGACCTATTAAATGAAGAAATCTCTGTTCCAGGCAACAGCACCTATGTTACCTTCCAAGAGTACGCTGCCGGTAACTGGGGTTGGAATGGTGGCTTGTTTTAGATACCATAAGGGAGAAAAATCTATAAGTTAAAAACATCAAGATAATTATAGAGCCCGAGAGGGCTCTAAATTTATTTATATAATTTCTAAGCTCAAAAGTTAGCTTTCTATCTCTTTTACACTATATTGCTTTGTTTCAAATAAGTGTTGATAGTAAAAGGTTGCTAAATAGACAAGCTATCCCTAATATTCATCAACACCTTTTTAAAACAAAGCAACATACCGAAAATACAGAGTCTACAACCCCTGATTTCCATTTTCTAACTCTAACTTAGCTTCTTCCCCAATAATTTTTATACCTTTCTCAATATCCTGCAGGGAGGTGCGGGAAAAGCCAATTCTTAAGGTGTCCCAGCCGCTGCCATCTGTATGAAAAATATCCCCTGGGGTAAAGATTACACCTCTTTGAATACACCTATCCAGCAGTTTTCTAGCGTTAATACCCTTAAGCTTGATAAATAGATACAAACCTCCGTTGCCAGTTATATACTCATTAGGTATGTACCTTTCACAGAGATCTCTAGTTTTTTCATATCTTTCTCTGTATATATTTCTCACTCTTTTGATATATTTATCGAAGCCTGGCCCCTTCATGTACTGATAAAGTATGCCTTGATCCACAAAGGATGTGTGGATATTTCTACTTCGCTTCACACTTTCTAAGGTATCTATAAGCTTACTATCGGCAAAAATCCAGCCTAAGCGCATACCTGGCGAAAGGATTTTAGAAAAGCTTCCTATGTAAATAACAGAGTTGCCCTTACCGCTAATGGCAGAGATAGGTGCTATATGACCACCGTGATGCTGGAGTTCTTCGGTAAAGCCATCTTCTATTATAGGAATGTGCTTTTTTGATAGAATTTCATAGGCTGCCTTTCTTTTTTCATAGGGCATAACTATGCCTGTAGGGTTATGGTAGGAAGGAATAAGATAAGATGCCTTAATACAGTTGCTATTCACTGCCTCCTCTAAGGCTTCCAAATCCAAACCTTCTGGGGTCATAGGTACACCAAGTAAATTAAGACCATGAAGTTTCATAATTTTTATGGCAGTGTTGTGGGTTGGGTTTTCGCATAGAATAGTATCGCCCTTTTCTGTAATAGAGGACAAAATTATATCAAAGGCTTCGGTAAAGCCGTTAGTTATTAGTATGGCCTTGCCTTTTGTGTCTACTCCCTTGCTTGCCATATATTCTAGAAGGGTGGCTATTAAAGGTTTATAACCGCGAGCATAGCCATAATTAAAGATTTTACCTTCTTCTAAAGCTATTAGGTTAAGAAAGGAACGCTTTAATTCGTCTATATCAAAGAGGGTTTCATCTGGTGCTATAGACTTAAAGGAAATCATTCCCTTTTTATATATCTGCTCTTGTTTCATAATATCAAGCTTTTCAGCAGCTTTTGCAAGATTATTTGTGTTTTTGCTCCAATCAATGTATACATTATCCCTCTTGCTTAACTCTCTATACTGAACAAAGGTGCCTTTACCACCTACTGTAAAAATATATCCTCTCTTTTCTAATAGTTCATAGGCAGTAATTACTGAACTTCTGCTCACCTTTAACAAAACCGCCATTTCTCTGGTAGAGGGAAGCTTAGAATTGGCAGGAAGCATACCTTGGTTAATCATTTCCTTTATTTGCAGATATATTTGTCTATAAATTGGTTCGCTGCTTTCTACATTGATATTTAGAAACATAATCCACCTCAGTTTATTATAATTATTTATTCTATTATCTCATAAAAATCAAAAAATGATAAATGTAAATGTTTTGTAAAGAATAGGAAAAACCATCATATGGCATATTGAAATAATATTTTTACAATGATAATGTTAAAATATGGTAAATGATTTCACTAGAATTTGGGGTAGAACAGAAAAGGAGGGATATCCAATGATAAAAAATAAGAAAATATTAATTCCATTATTAGTGGTAATCATTATTCTTTTTGGTATGGAGTTTAGGAGTGCCTTTGCTGCAGGCGATATTGAGTTACCTTGTGATTCTACTTTAACTCAGACTATTAATAGGGGTGGAGAAGAGCACTGGTATCTGATAAAGGTACCTGAGGACGGTAATTATAAAATTAAAACCTTTCAAGCTGAAAATAAGTATGTAGACACAGTTATATACTTATACGATCATACAAAGGAAAAACAGCTTGCTTATAGTGACAATTTGAATACTAAGACAGGGATTAGAGAACTACGTTATTCAGAAATTAATGTGGATCTTTCAAAAAATACAAGCTATTATCTTAAGGTTAAATTAAAGCTTGCAGGGCAAACAGGGCCTTATAATATTTCATTGAAAAATAATAATACATATAATTATGAAACGGTTAATAAAACCTTCGCATCCTTCCATGCTTCCTATGACACCTCGCCTACAGATGCAAAGGCCTTTGCAGAAAGCATGAAGGCAAATGGTTGGACGGCAACAGCTAGCTGTGACGATGGAATTTGGTGCGATACAGGAACCTTGGCTCATATCAAGGATTCCTCACCAAACATCTTATATTTTTCAGGTCATGGTGATGAGTATGGCAAAATGAGCTACTATGATGGACATGGGGATAGAGCTACTGCTCCTTGGGTTCATTATAACGAAACTCAGCCTATGCCAACTTTGGTAGGAAACAGTTGGAATGGTAATCTAGATTGGGTGGTTTTAGCATCCTGTAACCAATTGTCCACTGCCCAAACTAGAGAGAAATGGGCAAGTACTATGAAAGGGAATAAGAGACCAGTTAAGGGTATCTTATCCTATGGATTAGGACCTAATGGAGAGGTTCAGGTGGCACCAGATGGGGAAGATACTGGCATAGCGAAAGCCTTTGTAAATCTATGCTTTAATTCTACTAATAAAAGAGTAATCTATGCTTGGCTACAGGCTAATGCTAGTTACGGATTCTATAATGCAGGAGCCCTGTACCATTCTGTTAATGAGCAGGATACGCTAACAAAGGTGACTAAGCATAGGGAAAATATCAGCTATAACTTTAAGTATATGCAGATGACCAATTCATACACCTACAACAAGGATGAAAATCCTTTTGCTAAAGGAAGTAATAGTGTTGAAGCTAGCCCATTGGCTAAGGTGGATTTTTCAAGTACAGCTAATCTAAAAAGGTATGAAAATGATCTGTTGTCAGAGATTTTGGTAGAAGAGGATTTGTTGAAAGGAACTATATTAAGAAATGAAAAGCTAGACATAGATTTGAAGGATGAGCAGGGTACCTTAAAGAAAATTGAAGGAAGCTTAAGAGCTAAAAAACTCTTGCCAGAGGATGCAAAGTTGTTAAATATCTGCACTATTACTAGGGAAGATTTAGATGGTAAAAATAAAGAAGTACTAGGCTATATGTATAATTACGGACATGCTATCCAAGGCCTGCAAATATCCACAGATGGTAATGGTGATTATATAAAGGTTTTTGTTGGTAAGGATGGTATTGAAGAGGTAAATGCACAATGGTCAAAGATAAAAGTTGAAGGGAAAAAGTCCTCCCAGCAAATTCAGGTAAATGAAGCTAAGGGTAAGGAACATATAAGAAAGAAGCTAAAAGAGTCTGACAAAAATGCTCATATAGTAGATAAGGTGAGCATTAGTAATGGAAGACTTGTATATGTAAGAAGCTCTAAAGATAGTAGCAAATATGTACCTGCCTGGGAATATGAAGTTGGCGGTACCTTAATGCATGTTGAATGTGTTAGTGGTGAAGTAAAATAATATTTATAGCAAAAGAGGCAATAGACTTGCCTCTTTTTAATATGGAAAAAGTATCTAAGATTTACTTTTGCAAAAATGCGATTTTATGCTACTGTAGTATGAAGTGGATTTTTATTGCTTTTCTCTGTACAAAAACTTCAATATAATAGGTGTAACTATGGAAGAGAAAAGAATCAATAATATAACTGGTGTAAAGAAAACAGGATCCAATAAACCTACCGATAAGCCCTTTTGTGAAACTATTAGGGCAACTTCTCCTCGAATCATCATACCAACACCAATTTTAACAGAATCTCTTTTATTAAATTTAAAGAGCTTAGCCATTAATCCGCAGCCGATTATTTTAGCTGAGAGGGCTATTGCAATAAACAATATGGAGTATAATAGTAATGATAGAGAAAAGTATTCTATAGAGGTCTTTAAGCCTATGCTGGCAAAGAATACTGGTCCAAATAACATATAAGAGCTGATGTCCATTTTTTCAGCAATGTAATTTGAATCTCGAATATTACATAGAATTATACCGGCTATATAGGCACCGGTTATATCTGCAATGCCAAAGTATTTTTCAGCGATGTAAGACATAGCCATGCAGAGAGCTAGTCCGAAAATAGGGATACGGCGTCTGTGAGGATATTTTGAATTTAGGTACTTAAATATATAGTAAAAGATTAAACCTACTATTATGGAGAAAGCAAAAAATAGTACCGTATTACGTATAACATTCATTGGGTTAACATTAGGATTTTTTAAGCCAATTACAAAGGTTAATACAATGATACCAAGGACGTCGTCAATGATGGCAGCATTTAAAATAGTTGTTCCAACAATACCCTTTAATTGACCCAGCTCCCTCAAGGTTTGTACTGTAATACTTACAGAAGTAGCGGTTAATATTACTCCTATAAACACTGCTTTGTAAAATTCAATTGAACCAACAGGAGAAAAACCATAGAATAAGGAATGAAGTAAGTAGCCACCAATAAGTGGGACAATTACTCCAGCACAGGCTATGAAAAAGGCTATAGGACCAGTTTTAAGCATGTCCTGTAAGTTGGTTTCTAAACCAGCGGAGAACATTAAGAGGATTACTCCAATTTCTGCCATGATAACTATAAAATCATTTTGATTTACTAAGCCTAAGACACTAGGTCCTATTATTAAACCGGCTACGATTTCGCCAACAACTTGAGGAGCATGTAATTTACGAGCTAGTATTCCAAAGCATTTTGCTGAAACTATAATAATAGCTAAACTTTTAAATATTTCTATTGACTCCATGTATGATACTCCTTCTATTTTGTTTTTTTTACAACATTACTGATTATAGCAGAGATAAAATAATATAATGTTGCTATAGCAACATTTATTAAAAAATAATGAAGAGTTGGGAGAAAAAACTATGAAGCTTGTAGAAATTTTAAAAATCCATCCCTTGTTTAATAATATTGAGGTACAAGATATAGAGAGACTGTTAGAATGCTTAGATACCTATGAAAGAAGCTACAAAAAAAATGAATACATAATTTTAGAAGGAAGTTTAATTAATTTTATAGGAATTATTATTACTGGACGTGTGTTCATTGAAAAGGAAGATTATCTTGGTAATGAGTATATTTATGCTGAAATAGAGAAAAACAATATTTTTGGAGAAGTGTATATAGGGCAAAGCGTTCAAGGAAGTACAGTAAATTATAAAGTTATGACAGATTGTGTTATTTTATTTATTAAGTATGAAAGCATTTTTCGTGATTGTAGCAAAAATTGTAGCTACCATAAAAAGTTGCTGGAAAACCTTATTAAGCTTATGGCATCTAAAAGTAGAATATTAATTGAGAAGATTGAAATAATATCTAAGAAATCTCTTCGAGAAAGAATAATGACCTATTTATTAATGCTAGCAGAAAAGCAAAAGAGTAATAGGGTTATTTCTCATTTAAATCATAGGGAGATGTCGGAGTTTCTTGGTGTAAATAGGAGTGCAATGATTAGAGAATTAAGTAGGATGAAAAGGGAAGGTATAATTGACTTTAATAGAAACCAGTATGATATTTTAACTAAGAGTAAGGAGCTGTTTAACAATAATTGATTTGCTAGTTTTGCAACAGTCCTTTATTTTATAAAATATTTCTTAATAAAAAATATCTTTCTTTTAAAGAATAATCGTATTATATATTATAATAAGACTATGTCTTAAAAAATTAAATGAAAAGAGGGATAAAATGTCAGACACAAGATTGGATAAATTGGCAGCTATATTAGTGAAATACTCAACTAAGGTTAAACCAGGGGATTTTGTTTACATTCAATGCGATGAAGTAGCCTTACCTTGGATGAAAGCCGTTGCTAGAGAAGCAATTAAGGCTGGAGCCCATGTTGAATATATGCTTACTTCTGAAGAAGTGGATGAGATATTAGTTAAGTATGGCAGTGAGGAACAATTAAAGGAAGAAAGATTCATGAAGAAAAATGTTCTAGAAAAAGCAGATGTATGGTTGACTGCTTGGGGAGGAAGAAATACTAGAACATTAACTAATATACCTGGAGATAAGCTAAAAGCAAATTTACAGGGAGCTGCTAGCTGGAGAAAGGTGTATTCAGAAAGAATGGGTAATGGCTCTTTACGTTGGTGTGGAACTATGTTCCCCACATATGCTGAGGCTCAAGAGGCTTCTATGAGCTTAAGCGATTATGAAGACTTTGTATACGGTGCAGGCTTATTGGATAGTGAAGATCCAGTAGCAGAATGGAAGAGGATAAGTGCAGAGCAAGATAGATGGGTTAACTACCTAAATGCAAAAAAAGAACTTCACTTTCTATCTGAAGGAACCGATATTAAGGTTAGAATAGAGGGAAGAAAGTGGATTAACTGTGATGGTAGAGTTAATTTCCCTGATGGAGAAATATTTACATCTCCTATTGAAGACTCTGTTGAAGGCTACATAACCTTTTCCTTCCCATCCATATACATGGGTCAGGCGGTAGAAGGCATAAGGCTTGAGGTTAAGAAGGGAAAAGTAGTCAATGCTGAAGCTAAGACTGGTGAGGAGCTTTTAAAATCATTGCTAGCTACAGATGAAGGAGCTAGCTACTTTGGAGAAGTAGCTATAGGAACAAACTATGGAATCAAGAAGTTTACAAGAAATATTTTATTTGATGAAAAGATTGGTGGCACTATACATATGGCTATAGGAGATTCCTTCCCAGAGGCGGGAGGTAAAAACAAGTCCTCCTTGCATTGGGATATGATTTGCGATATGAGAAATGGTGGCAAGATATATGCCGATGGTGAGCTTTTCTATGAAAATGGAGAATTTATTAAAGAGGTTTTAGAAAAATACGGCCTATAGAAGGTTAAAGTACAAAAGCTGTTGCACAACTAACATATATACTAGTTGTACAACAGCTTTCTTAATTTTAAAAGTAGCTTCTTCTGCTTCTTTTACCTCTTCTTGAAGAACCTTTCTTAATCATAGAGATAAATAGTATTAATATGACTAAGACTGCAATGGCAGCTATGGCGGTACCTATATATAAGCCCTTGTTAGCTGCTACTAGGGCATCTGAAGAAATAGTAGGATAAACACTAACATTTCTTGTTGGCTGAGAAGGTCTTTGAGTTACCAAAAGGTTTCCGATTGCCTTGTCTGTTGAAAGCTTCCAAGGATCTATATCATTAAGCTTAACATCTATTTTTGTTTCTTCCTTGTTAATATCATTTTCATAATACATTACATCATCTTTAATAATATAAGGAACCTTAATGGTTTTTGTTGGACCAAAGAATTTAAAGGCCTTATATTGCAATTCTACAGTTCCAATTTCGCTGTTTTTAGCTTTTAATACAGTTTTTTCAACACCATAGCTATAATCGATTATCTTTTGCATATCATTAAATACTGCTGAGTCTGTTTCATCGTAGGGGGCATTTAAAACTACACCAATAAGCTTTCTTCCGTCTCGTTCATAAATTGATACCAAGCATCTACCAGCAGGGTTGGTGTAACCTGTTTTACCACCTACGTTACCATCTACACCAAGAAGCTTGTTTCTATTTTCGATATAAGCAGGTTGTCCAGTTGTTAAAAGGGTAATCTTTGCTTCTTTAGTTCCCATGGCTTCTCTTACCCATTCATTCTTATAGGCAGTAGCACCTAAGATAGCCAAATCATAGGCGGTGGTATAGTGATTTGGGTCGTGGAGACCATTGGCGGTAACAAAGTTTGTATTATTCATTCCTATAGCCTTAGCCTTTTCGTTCATCATCTTGATAAAGCTATCGGAATCTCCAGCTACAGCATCTGCAGCCATATAAGCTGAATCATTACCAGAGAATAGTAGCATCGCATTCATAACATCTGCAGCAGACATTGTGTCGCCTACCTTAAGCTTGAAGTATATTTCCGATCTTAAGGAATAGGCAGGCTGCTTATAAGCACTTTCGGTATAGGTTATAACATCAGTTTTTTGCTTGTTTTCTGCAAAAAGTAAAGCGGTCATAAGCTTAGTAATACTAGCTGGATACATTTTGTCATCTATGTTTTTAGCATAAATTATCTCACCAGTTTCAAAATCAAGTGTTACTGCAGAAAGTCCTTGTATAGTAGGTGGTTCCTCTGCTGCTTTAGCTTTCGTTCCAGGCATAATGGAAGCCGTAATAGAAAGAGCTAATGTAAGTAACAAGGAAAATTTCATCTTTTTCATTCTATTCTACCTCTCTATTATAAATTTATACTAATATACGATATAAAAAGATATAAGTTTTTATGTTAATATATAATAAATCATAGATAGCTTTTTTTATTTGAATGTAATAAAAGCTAGGATTTTCATATTTATAGTATAACATTGATGTGTCGAATGGACAACCATATAAAATTACCAAGCTTATATTTTTATAACACTAATTTAATATAATTTGAACTGTTATTTACATACTATAATAAAAATTAGTTTTTCATTAAAGTTTTGCATCTGTTTTGAAGGAGAGGATTTTGCTTGAATAATAAGGAAGTAAGCAGTATTTTTAAAGATAGGAAGGGAAAATCTATTATAGAATATAAGAAAAGTGCAGTGGTTATTCCATTAATAGAAATAGAAGGAGAGGCAAATTTAATTTTTGAGGTTAGGTCCTTAAAGCTTAGAAGACAACCGGGGGATATTTGCTTACCAGGAGGTAAGGTGGAAAAATGGGAAAATTATAAGGAGGCTGCAGCAAGAGAGCTTAAAGAAGAACTACTATTAAAGGATGAGGATTTTAATATAGTAGGAGAAATGGACTATTTTATCAGTCCTTATGGCAGCGCAATGTATTGCTTTGTTGCAGAGCTATATAAGAAGCCAGAAACCTATAATTCTGGTGAAGTAGATCATCTTTTTTATGTCCCTTTACGATATTTTATGGATAATGAGCCTCAGTGTTATACTATGAAAATCGGTCCAAAGCTCCAAGAGGACTTTCCTTTTCATATGATTAGAGGAGGAAGAAGCTATAAATTTTCAACAACTACCCTAAATCAGTATTTTTATCGCTATAAGGAATATACAATTTGGGGATTTACCGCACAGCTTGTTAAAAGATTTATAGACATTATAAAAAAAGAAAAGGGAGAATAGGCATGAAGATATATACTAAACAAGGTGATGAAGGACGTACTACAAACATATTAGGTGATAAATTCTTGAAAAGTCATGATATTATGGAGCTTCAAGGTTGTATAGATGAGGTTAACGCTGCCATAGGAGTTTTAAGAAGTAAGCTTAATAACCTTCCTGTAGGTGAAAAGGAGCAGCTGGATACCCTTTTGAAAGCTATCCAATATCATTTATATGAGACAGGAATTGAAATATCCTATAATTTTACTGAAGTTTATATTACAGAAGATAAAATAAACTTCCTAGAGGAGCAAATTGATAAAATGACAGGTATTATGCCCCCTCTTACAAGCTTTATTTATTATGGGGGAGTTGAAGCTGCAGCGTATTGTCATTTTATTAGAGCAGTTGTAAGAAGAGCTGAACGAGAATTTGTAAGGTTCAACGAAAAGATGGCTAGGGAAAAATATAGCCTAAGCTATAAGTATATCAATAGATTGTCGGACTTTTTCTTTACCTTAGGTCGATATATTAATTTTATATCTGGATTTAAGGAGGAGACTTTAAAAAAGTAATATTCTCCTTGAATTAATTTATATATAGTGTTAGACTTATAATACAATTGAATTTCAAAATGCATAAGGGAATGTGGTGAGAATCCACAACAGCCCCCGCTACTGTATTCATGGACGAAAGGTACATAACCACTTGACTTATTGTCAGGGAAGGGTACCTCTAGGATGAAGTGTAAGCCAGGATATCTTATGCATTTGGAGACCAAAACTGCCTTCGGAGGGAGGGTAAGTAATGCCTTTGGGTTTATTTGCCGTGCTCTCAGCACGGTTTTTTGTTTATTTTTTCGAAAATTTTTACTGCTTCTAACTTATAAATAGTTATTAAGTTTTCCAAGCTTGGAGGTATTATGTTTTACAATTTTAAGGATATTCATGTAGTTACAGCTCTTTTATTGATTATATTAATGACCTTTTTAGTATTTTCTACAGATAATCCACTGATTTTATTTAGTGTATTTCTATTTTCCTTAGCCATCTTTTTTATGACTGGCTCCATAGAAAAACTAAGAAAGGGCTTAGTTTATTTTATACCTTTTGCTGTTATATCCATAATAATCAATTTTCTTTTTGCAAATCAGGGTAGCATAATATTATTTATAGCATTTGATAAAAATTTTACCTTGGAAGCATTAATATACGCACTAATTTATTCTTCAAAGCTTTTGCTAATCATATATAATTTTTCTATGATTGAGCTACTGTTAAACAACGATGGAGCAGTTTCCTATTTTTCTAGCATTATACCTAAGTCTACTTTGCTCCTTACTATTTCCTTCAAGCTTTTTCCTAGCTTAAAGAGGAAAATTACTAGCTTAAGAGAGGTTTATAGCTTAAGGGGTGTAGATTTTGATGGTAAATCTGTTAAGGAAAGAGTCAAGAGCTATACACCAATTTTGGCTAATTTGCTAGGAACCTCCATGGAGGAAGCCTTTGATATAGGAGAAGCAGCCTATGTTAGAGGATTTTTAAGCGGTGAAAGATCTGTTTATCAAAGGCAAAAGATAGGTAGGAAGGACATTAGCCTTGGTCTTAATATGTTAATAATCCTATCAATGCTTATATTTTTAAAGCTTAAGGCATTGGACAGATTTGATATATATTATAACTTCCGTTGGCAGGAGCTTTTTAATTATGGGGTCTTATCAATGAGTATTTCAATACTAGCTCTAATTTTAAACTTTTATTTAAATTGGAGAAGCAAGGAGAGTTAAAATGGCTTACATAGAACTAAAGAATTTGGACTACTGGTATGCAGGACAGGAGAAAAAAAGCCTAAACAATATAAATTTGCAAATACACAAAGGGGAAATCCTTTTTGTGGTAGGTAGGTCTGGCTCAGGGAAATCCACTTTGGCAAAGGCTATTACTGGTACTGTACCTCAATTTTATGGTGGAAAAATCCGAGGGGAGGTATTAATAAAGAATATTCCCTTGAAGGATATGTCACATAGGGACAGGGCCAAGGAAATAACCTTGGTCTTTCAGGATCCAGAAAGACAGTTGATGATGAATAAGGTTCATAGAGAAATAGCCTTTGGTTTGGAAAGTGTAGGTATGGAGGAGTCAATCATAGAAAGAAGAGTATGGGAAGCTATGCAGTTTTCTAATATTTTAGACATAGCTGAAAGAGATATAGGAAGCTTATCTGGAGGAGAAAAACAAAGATTGGCGATAACCTCCGCTATTGCCTATTTACCTGGCTGTATCATATTAGACGAACCAACCTCCCAGCTAGATCCATCTGCAGCAGAGGAAGTGATTACTCTTATAAAAAAGATAAATGAAGAACTAGGCACCACTATTATTGTTATTGAACAAAGGATAGATAAGTGGTTTGAAATTGCAGACAGAATGGTAATCATGGAAGCGGGGGCTATAATCTTCAACGGTAGTAAGGAGGAGATTTATAGAGAGCATTACGAAAGCTTTTATCCGGAATACTTTAAGCTAGCTAAAAGGTTAGGTTATAAGGAGCCGCCTAGAAGCTTTAAGCACATGAGAAGATTAGTAGGTAGCGAGCAAATTACTATAAAACCTTTAGAGCTAAGGGGTACAAAAGCAGAAACAGCTTGCATCAAAATAAGGAATCTAAAGGTTAACTATGGAAGCATACAAGCCCTTAAAAATATAAATATTACCATAAAGGAAGGTGACTTTTTAGGAATAATAGGTTCTAATGGTGCAGGGAAAAGTACCCTTTTAAAATCTATTATGGGGTTATCCTCTTATGAAGGCTCCATAAATATTTTAGACAAAGAAGTAAAGAAGCTTAAATTAAAGGAAATTTCGAAGATAATAGGGTATGTATCTCAAAATCCCAATGATTATATTACTAAGGACACTGTTTATGAAGAACTTAAATTTACCCTAGATAACCATAGCATTAAAGATTATGCCTTGATAGATGAGCTTATGGTGAAGCTAGGGATAGAAGACTTAAGGCATAAAAATCCTAGGGATTTAAGTGGGGGAGAAAAACAAAGGGTGGCTATAGCTTCTATTCTAGTAACAAAACCAAGAATCCTAATGTTGGACGAACCAACTAGAGGGCTTGACTATGACACAAAAGTAAAGTTGGGAGCTTTATTAAAGGAGCTAAATGAGGAAGGTACCACAATTATAATGGTAACCCATGATATGGAATTTGCATCAAGGCTTTGCAAGAACTTTATCCTAATGTTTAATGGTAGAGTAGCAGCTCTCGGAGACCATCATCAGGTGCTGGATGGAGGAATATATTTTACCACTAGCTTAAACAAGCTTCTCAGAGATAAGCAAGATAATGTATTTAATTTAAGTCAATTTGTAGAGAGGGAAAAGCTATGAAGAAGCTAGTAGGTTTAGTTAGTTTATTACTCATTTTGACCTTAATAGGCCTTGGCTTTAGTAAGGGTAGCCAGATGAAGGATTATAGTAACATCATAGTTTTTGGAGTATTTCTTCTTTTGATATTTAGCTATTTGTACTTTGAAAAAAGCTCCATGGGTAGTAAGGAAATTGGAATAATAGCTACCCTAAGTAGTCTCGCAGCGGTGGCAAGGGTGCCTTTTGCTGCATTACCAAATGTGCAACCCACTACCTTTTTAGTAGCTCTTTCTGGCTATGTTTTTGGTCCTTATGAAGGTTTTCTTGTTGGTGCTACTACAGCATTTATATCCAATATATTTCTTGGTCAGGGACCTTGGACTCCTTGGCAAATGCTAGCTTGGGCTCTTATTGGGTCTTTTTCTGGACTGTTAGGCCTAATAAAGACTAGAAAAGGCAGAACAATATCACCAGAGGCCTTTGCTATATTATGCTTTTTTTATGGTTTTATTTTTGATTGGATAATGAATTTGTGGCATATTCTTGGATTTATTAGACCACTGACTATGAAAGCTATTTTAGCAGCCTATGCCACAGGTTTAACCTTAGATATAATGCATGCTACAGGTAATTTTATATTTGCCATAATTCTTTTTGAACAGCTTCATAAGGTTTTAGACAGATTTAAAAAGAGATTATTAATTACCTATATTAAAGATTAAATTGAAGGGAGATAAAAAATGAAAAGGAAAATTAGTAGTTTGTTACTGGTATTTTTATTTGCACTTACACCAATACTTGGTTTGAACATAAAGGCTAAGGCTGAACAAGAAGCCTTTTCTGTGGAGGTTGTAGTAAATAGTCATGACAAAATGTTGGTAAGGGATGTATCAAGTAAGAGTAATGCTTTAGAGGCTTTAGAGGATGTATTAAATAAAAATAATATAGATAAAAAAATAGACGAATACAGTTGGGGGAAAGAGGTTGTTAAAATAGGCTCTGTTTCCAAGGGAAAGTTTGGAGGCTATGATGGCTGGTTATATGCAGTAAATCGTAAGGGGACTTATGTAGACATCATGACTGGTATAGATAGTTTTACCCTAGAAGCAGGAGATAAGCTAATATTGTACTATGGCGATTTAGGCACTGTTACAGTAAATAATATTGAGTTTTCTACTAGAGAGGAAAATAAGGAGCTAACAATTTTCTTAAACAATACCTACATAGACTATGTGACTAATGCACCTGTAATAAATCCTATTAGTGGTCTAAGCAAGGTTAAAATAGATGGTAAGGAATATAAGGTGGAGGGTAATGCTGTTAAGCTACCAGAAGGCTTAAGCTATGGCAATCATACCCTAGAGGTTAGCGATTTCCAAGAGGATAAATGTCCTGTGGTAGTAGCGGATAATAGTATCCTTATCAATTTCAGTAGCAATAAGGAGGAAGAAAAGCCTGGAGATAGTGATAATGCTGGTTCTAAGGATAAGGACATAAAGGCTGAGATAGCTTATATTAGCAGCTATTTAAAAGCTAACAGCAATGATCCTTGGGCAGCGCTAGTCCTACAAAAGCTAGGTATAAAGGCAGATGAAACCTTTATAAAAGAAAATCTTGAAATTATTGCAGAGGATGGATTAGAAAATTACTCAAATACTGATTTAGAAAAGCTCATTTTGAATTTAACAGCTTTAGGTTATACTCCTTACAATTTTAATGGTGAAAATCTTATAGAAGAGCTTTTTAATAGAAGTGAAGATACTTTTCTTATAAACGATGCAGCTTTTGCTCTTATTGTTTATAACTATGCTAATGTTAAGGAAGAATATCCTTTAAGTAAGGAAAAACTGATTAATTTAATCTTAGAAAAAACTATAAATAACAATGGAAATACTGGTTGGGCCTTAAGTGGGGATACTGTTAATCCAGATATCACAGGCTTAGTGCTTAGCGCTTTGGCTCCATACAATAAGGATGAGTATCCTCAGGTAAAGGATGTTATTCAAAAGGCGGTAGATACCTTATCAAGACTTCAAAATGACAAGGGTTATTTAGCAGATAACTTTGGAATATTCAGTGAAAGCCAGTCTTTTGCTATCATTGGCTTAGTGGCAGTGGGAGAAGATCCTGAAGGACCTAAATTTACAAAGGCTCAAGGGGACTTAGTAACAGCCCTATTATCTTTCAAGGGTACTGATGGACAATACACCCATATGTTAGAAGGAGACAATAATTACATGGCTACAGAGCAAGCATTAAGAGCCTTATATTCTCTACAGAAGTATAGGGAAGTAGGAGCCTATGACTTCTATGCTAGTGATATAAAGGCCAAGGAGCTACCTGTATTTAAGCTTGATTCTGCTGATAAAGATGAAAGCAAGGAGGAGCTACCCAAAACTGGTTCAGCGATGAATAGTTATAGTATTATTGTGCTGGGTTTGTTAGTAATGCTATTAGGTACATTAATTTTTAAAACTAAAAGACAGACTGAAAATAAATAGGAAAAGAGTGATACAGTGAAAAAGAAAGGTATTCTCATTCTAGCGGTAATACTTCTTTCTTCCATTATGATATATTTTAGTAAAGGCCTGCAGAGGACTGCGCAGGATAAGCTATTGGAAAGTAATGCTGCTACAGAAAATAGGTCTAATATTAAGACGGAGGTAGAAAATAAGGATAAGGACGGTAAAGAGGAAAACAAAAAGCAGCCAACAGAAATAGCAAATAATTCGGATGGAAAAGAGGAGGATAAAAATAAGTCTAGCAAGACTGAAGAGGTAAAGATTCAGCCTACGGAGCCAGAGCAGGAAAATAAAAAGCAGGAGGATAAGAAGCCAGAAGCAAAAGAAGCTGATAAGCCTAAAAGGGAAGAAAAGACTCCTGAAGAAAAAGCTGTTACAGAAGAGAAGAAATCCAGTCCTAATACAACACCAAATTTTATAGTATTTGATCAGGTGTCTAACAAGGAAATTTATAGCTGTAGGATAGGGTACGATGGAAATACAAGCCTAGCCACTTATACAAAAGAAGCGCTTAAGGCAGCAGGTATAAGCTATCGCATAAATTCTAGCGGATATGTTTCTATGATTAATGAGCTGTATGATTATCCAAGCATGCCCAACAAGCAGGATAAAAAGGATTGGACATCCTGTGGCTGGGTCTTCTATATAAACAATACCAAAGCCTCCATTGGGCCGAAGGAGTATAAGCCAAAGGAAACAGACATTATAACTTGGCGTTATTGGAAGGATGCTATATATGAAAAGTGATTTGCTAAATTGATAATATAATTTTTACAAAGAAGGATTTTTTCTTAGCTTTGCTATGAAGAAATCCTTCTTTTTGTGTATAGGAAATAATAAAAATTAAAATATTTCACTTCGCAAAGTTTTTATTAATATCAAACTCATATAAGTGACTGTTGCAATTTTATCTCATACCTGGCTTAATTTTCTCATCATTATTTTCCTCGGCATATTCTGAGACGCTTTTATTATACTGATTAGACAAAATTGATTGAACTTGCTTGTTTTCAGGATTCTTTTCATCAATAGTTTTCATTTTATCAGAGTCTGTTTTTTTCATGCTTCTGTTAGACATAAGAAATCACCTCCTAAATTATTTTGCCCAAAGTAGAGAAGATAATTATAAAAGAAATATTTATTTATTAGCTGGGCAATATATTATTGAGAGGAGTGGTTATAATGAGCAGCATGGAAAATAAAATGAAAGCTGATAACAATAACAAAAAAGAAGATGGAAGATTTAAAAAGGTAAGCAAAAAACACGATCCTCAAGCAGAAAGTGCCAGGGCTAAATTTAGTAGTCGTAAAGAAGTAGATTTGGATTAGGAGGGATTCTAATGACACATAGAAAAACCATAAAAGAAGCTAAGCCCATGGATAATAAAAGCAGAAGACCTGAGGTAGTACATGATGAAGAAATAGAAAAACAGAAATCCAAAGGCTTAATAAGAGGAACTAGAGACAGAGATTAAAATAATTATAATAGAAGCTAATCGGTTGTGGCTATATGACTGCAGCCGATTTAATTTTGTTTAGGAGCTTATAATTTGCACTCTGCAAAAATTTTCTTAATGGCTGCTTTCTGACCTCTGACTTCTAAAAAGCATAGATACTTTTTCCACCTTGTTGTAAAATAAATTTAATCTTAAAATATATCTGTATAAATATGTGATAGAGGTGTATAGTATGACAGAAAGATTATTTTATGAAGATTCTTACATAAATGAATGTATAGCTAATGTGGAGGACACTATAGAGAAAGATGGAAAAGTTATAGTGGTGTTAGATAGAACACCTTTTTATCCAGAAGGAGGAGGTCAGCCTTCTGATACTGGCTATATTGACGACGCTAGGGTAGTAGATGTGTACGAGGAGGGTCAAAAGATTTATCATATTTTAGATAGGCCCTTGGAGAATAAGGAAGTACATTGCAAGGTGGACTTGGAAAGAAGAATAGATTATATGCAGCAGCATTCTGGGGAGCATATTTTAGCTGCTTGCTTTTATAAGCTACTGAATACTAGAACCTCCAGCTTTCACATGGGAGATGAGTATTCAACTGTAGATATTAGCTTACCTGAAATAAGTGAGGAACTAGCGGCTAAGGTTGAAGAGATGGCCAATGAAGTTATATATAAGAACCTTCCTGTTCGGGCAAAAATAGTTACGGAGGAAGAGAGCAAGAATATGAGCCTTAGAAGATATGTAGATGGGGAAGATGAGGTTCGAATAGTAGAAATAGAAAATGTAGATGCTTGTGCCTGCTGTGGAACCCATGTAAAGCGCACTGGAGAGGTAGGGGTAATTAAAATAATAAAAACAGAAAAATACAAAGGGTTAACTCGTATATACTTTAAGTGCGGTAAAAGAGCCTATCAGGATTATAGGAAAAAGCATGATATAGTTACTACTTTAGTAAGAAACTTTTCTACAGGAGAAGAGGATATAGTAAGTAAAATTAACAGTGATACTGAGCATATGAAGGAATTAAGCAGGAAGCTTAGTGAATATAGGAAAAAGCTTTGTAGATATGAAGCGGAAGAATTAAAGGCTAGCTCAAAGGATAATATAATTTATCATATATATGAGGATAAGGAAATGGATGAGCTGCAGAAAATAGCAGAGGAGCTTTCAAGGAGCAATAATTTAACAATATTGGCTTCAGCTAAGCATAGACAAATCCTGGCAAGTTCAGGTGGAGGCTATAGTATAAATCTTGGTCAATTCTTTAAGGAAAGAATTAAAGAATTTGGAGGAAGAGGCGGAGGAAAGGCAGATAGAGCACAGGGCACCTTTGAAGCTATAGAGGGGCTAAAGAAGTTCAGTGAAGCCTTAATTGACAATTTACATAAATAAGTATAGACAGCTAGATTTTCTTATAACTAACATAGATTTTTGTGATATAATAAAAGTAGAATTTAGTGAAAATTAGGAGGTAAGTTATTGTTAAGGTGTGAAATTTGTGGAAAAAGTGCAGATAAGCATCATATTATACACAGATGTGAGGGAGGTTTAGATTACCCCTTAAATATAAAATATCTCTGTGTAGAGCATCATAGAGGTAGTAAAGGACCCCATAAATGCAATCAGGTGGATATTAAGTATAAGCTTGAATTGCAAAGGAAATTGGAGATGCTTTTAGAAAAGGACTATTATACCTTAGACAAGTTGAGTAGTCTTTTGGAAATTAAGCCTAGAAATCTTAAGAAGCTTCTCAAAGATTACAAGCTGCATAAGGAAGGGTATAAGCGAGAGGATATAATATACGAGCTTATGGGAAGGAACCTTTATGATGAAATGATGCTAGATTCTTATATGGATTTCATACCAGTTTATAATTTTGCATAAACTTTCATATATATGTTTTGATATAGTACAGGAGTGCCTTGGAGACACTCCTGTTTATGATTGATAAGATATATACCTTTATGTTATTATATTTGCATTGGGGGTGTCAGAGATGAGTAAGTATTTAGTTGTTAACTCGGAGGTTCTTCCAGAAGTTTTTGAAAAGGTAATAGAAGTAAAGGAGCTAATAAGAACCAATAGAGTGAAGGATGTGACTGAAGCAGTAAAGCTTGTAGGTATGAGTAGAAGTACCTTTTACAAATATAGAGATCATGTATTTGCCTTAAAAGAGGGAATAAAAGGACAGAAGGCTACTATTTCTATAGTAATTGTAGACAAGGCAGGAACTCTTTCGAACATTTTAGACAACATAGCTAAATATGGTGGGAATATATATACAATAAATCAAGACATTCCTATTAACGGAGCAGCCTATATAAATATTACTTTAGATATGTCGGGATTAACTATTGAAATAAGAGAATTAATAGATATATTAAGCAAACTGGATAATATTATAAAGGTTGATTTGGTTGCCGTTGAATAGTGGATATTCCAGAAGGGAGAAGGCGTAACATGAAAATGATTTTTTTTGATACAGAGACAACGGGATTAAAGCCGGGAAGCATATGTCAGCTTAGCTATATTACTGTGGATGCTTCCGTAAAGCCGCAGATTACACGAGGAGAAAATATATTTTTCTCAGTAGATTATATGGAGCCTTCTGCAGAAGAAGTTCATGGTTTTAGTGTAGAGGATCTATATGAATTGAGCGGTGGCCTATATTTTGAGGATTATTTTGAAAAGCTGTATGAAGAATTTAGCAGCGCAGACTTTTTAATAGGTCATAATGTTAATTTTGATATAGCTTTTTTAACCCATGAATTTGAAGGATGTGGAGAGGACTTTAGTCCTAAAAAGGTATTTTGCACTATGAATTATTACAAGGACATTTGCAAGCTTATTAATACAAGAGGAGAAAGGAAAAATCCTAAGCTGGCAGAGGTAGTAAATTTTTTAGGAATTAGTGAAGATACCATAAGGGAAATTAGTGGCAAGTTTTTTGGCGGCACAGGAAACTATCATGATGCTAGATTTGATACTGCAGCCACTTATCTTATTGTTATAGAAGGGATAAAGAAGGGCTTTATTCCAAGAAATTATTTTTCAAAGCAACTTAATAATTAAAGTTGTATAAAAATTCATAACAACATATAATGAAAAAAAGTAAAAGCTCTATTCTAAAAGGAAATAGTGCTTTTATTTTTTGCATTTTGCACAATTATCCTTGAAATCTGTCATCTGATATCTTTCTTCTAAAAGGGAAATAGCACTTTTCATTTTTTAAGAAAAATTAAAAAACAGTTGAAGTATATAAAACAATATTGTATAATTATGCATATATCATTTATAAATATTAGTTTTTTATTGTTGTTTAATTGGGGGCGAATTTTAATGAACAGGGGAGTGTTAATAATAAGAAAGGCTACTATTATAGATGTACCAATAATACAGAAAATAACTAAAGAAGCCTTCGAAGCATATGTTATTAATGCAGAAATACCAGGTAGTACAGCTGCTTTAGAGGAAACAGAAGAAGATATCAAGAATGATATAAAAAATAAGTTGTGTTTTGTGGCAGAGGTAAATGGAGTAGTTGTAGGAAGCGTAAGGATAGAAGTGAATGAGGAAAAAAATACTGCCTATCTTAGTAGATTTGGAGTAGCCTTGGAGTATCAAAGTAATGGAATTGGAGCAAAATTATTAGATTATGTTGATGAGATTATGAGAGAAATGGGGATTAGTAAATTATATCTTCATACCGCCTCTAAGCTAGTGTCTTTAATAAAGTTTTATTATGGACGAGGATTTTTTATAGATTCAACTACTAAAGATAGAGGGTATATCAGAGCACTACTATGTAAAGAATATGATAAAGAAAGTGAATATAATAAAAAAAAAATATATAAAATCTTCGCTGTTTAGGGCATAGATTCAAGCAATAGCCATAAAGGACAAAGAATATGAAAATTATTGATCTTCATTGTGATACTCTAACTAAATTAGCTGAAGACAGTAGCAGCCAATTAAGGAAGAATCAATTCTCAATAGATATTGAAAAGCTACAAAAGAGTAATTACTTAGCTCAGTTTTTTGCAGCCTTTGTGGATAAAGATAATCATAGAGATCCTTTCGCTTGGGCCTTAAAGCTAATAGAAGTATTTAAAAATGAGGAAGCTAAAAATAAGGATAAGATAAAGCAGGCTTATAGCTATGAGGATCTAGTAGCAAATGAAAAGGAGGGGAAGATATCCTGCTTTCTCAGTATTGAAGAGGGAGCAGCCTTAAAAGGCAGTTTAGATAATCTCCTTTTATTTTATCAGCAAGGGGTAAGGCTAATAACCTTAACCTGGAACTATCCAAATGAAATTGGATATCCTAATGCAGAAGAAAGATATAGAAATAAGGGACTTACTGCTTTTGGCTTTCAACTTATAGAAGCCATGAATGATTTGGGAATCATTATTGATGTTTCCCATCTTTCTGATAAGGGCTTTTGGGATGTAGCCTCACAAAGTAAAAGTCCTTTTTTAGCCTCCCATTCCAATGCAAGGGCTATAAGAAATCATAGTAGAAATTTAAGCGATGAAATGATAAGAACAATAGCCGAGAAGGGCGGACTGGTGGGAATAAACTTTTATTCAAATTTCTTAGGAGATAAAAATATAGGAACTATCCAAGATATCATTACCCATATAAGACATATGAAAAAGGTGGGTGGTATAGATATATTAGCATTAGGCAGTGACTTTGATGGTATATCTACACCTGTAGAATTTGAAGATTGTTCCCATATGGATCAACTATATTATGGATTATTAAAAAGTGGATTTTCTGAGGATGAAGTGGATAAGATTTTTTATTCTAATGCCCTCAGCTTCATAAAGGAAATTTTATAAAACTGTTAGTTATTCATATGTTTTTCTTATAAATTAGCAACAAAATCCTATATATCTTGCAAAATATTGCAAAAGACTATTGACATTAAAAACTGTTAATGTTAAATTAAATACAATATAATTTATTAGTTTTAAAGACTGTGAAAAGGAAGAGTAGGAATATTGAACTTTAACAGAGAGTGGGGGAAGGTGAAAGCCCATAAAGGGATATATTCTGAAAATCACCTTTGAGTCGTAGGCTGAAGGATAAAGCTTAGTAGTTACTTAAGCTTTTCATCTTGTAAGCTTCACCGGCACAGGCCGTTATTTATGGAGTAAAATATTGGGTGGCACCGCGGATAGTTTTCGCCCCAAGCGAAAACTATCCTTTTGTTTTGTAGGGTGGCTTTCCAATAAAAGTTAAGCGTTATAGTGTATTTATAAGGCAAGATTAGCTTTATAAATATACTTTATATATGTATAAACTAATAATTTAAGGGGGTAATTTAAATGGCTAAATTGTATTATGATGGGGATGCTAACCTAGATTTATTAAAAGATAAGAAGGTAGCAATTTGTGGTTATGGAAGCCAAGGACATGCACATGCATTAAATTTAAAAGAAAGTGGAGTAGACGTAACCGTTGCTCTTTATGAAGGAAGTAAGTCTTGGAAAAGGGCAGAAGAAGCTGGCCTTAAGGTATCTACAGTAGCAAATGCAGTACAAAATTGTGATGTTATTATGCTACTAATTCCTGACGAAAAGCAAGCTAAGCTTTACAAGGAAGAAATTGAACCAAATTTAACAGAGGGCAAAGCTTTAGTCTTTGCACATGGATTCAACATACATTTTGGTCAGATCAAGCCACCAGCAAACGTAGACGTATTTATGGTAGCGCCAAAGGGACCTGGACATATAGTAAGAAGACAGTATGCTGAAGGTAATGGAGTACCATGCTTAATAGCTGTTTATCAGGATTACACTGGTAAAGCTAAGGACTTAGCTTTAGCTTATGCTAAGGGTATTGGTGGTACTAGAGCAGGTGTACTAGAAACTACCTTCAAGGAAGAAACTGAAACTGACTTATTTGGTGAACAGGCTGTATTGTGCGGTGGTGTGGCTGCATTAATGAAAGCTGGATTTGAAACCTTAGTAGAAGCTGGATATCAGCCTGAAAGTGCCTATTTTGAATGTATGCATGAAATGAAACTCATCGTTGACTTAATTAACCAAGGTGGATTAAGCTTGATGAGATATTCCATCAGTGATACTGCAGAATATGGTGATTATGTAACAGGAAGCAGAATAATCACTGAAGAAACTAAGAAGGAAATGAAGAAGGTATTAACTGAAATTCAAAATGGTACCTTCGCAAAGAATTGGTTATTAGAAAACCAGATTGGAAGACCATTCTTCAATGCAACTAGAAGAATCGAAAGCGAGCATCAGGTTGAAAAGGTAGGAAAAGAATTAAGAGCTATGATGCCTTGGTTAAACAAGGATAAAGTTGAATAATAAAGGCTATGATGAAAACAGTAGACTGCATTTTAATCTACAGAGAGCCGTGATTTGCTGAGAAGCGGTGATTTAAAAGCAGTTGAAGATCATTTCGGAGCTTATGTACTGAAATAATAGTAAGTATATACGGTCCACCCGATAAAGTGGAGATGACTTATAGTCATCATCTTAAGGAGTCCATCTTTATATAGGTGATATAGGTGGAAAACTAGGGTGGTACCACGGAGAAAAACTTCGTCCCTACACAGGACGAAGTTTTTCTTTATTTTCAACTAAATAATTGGGGGGATTATTTTGAAATTAAGTGGAGCACAATTAATACTGCAGTGCTTAAAGGAAGAAGGAGTAGATACAATATTTGGCTATCCTGGGGGAGCGGTGATCCCTCTATATGATGCACTATATGATGAAAAGGACATAAGGCATATAATTACTGCCCATGAGCAAGGGGCAACTCATGCAGCGGATGGATATGCTAGGTCTACTGGTAAGGTGGGAGTGGTAATAGCAACCTCTGGACCTGGTGCTACAAATACAGTAACAGGTATAGCTACAGCCTACAGCGACTCTATTCCTATGGTGGTAATTACCGGTCAGGTAGCCAGGTCCTTACTAGGAAGAGACTCCTTCCAAGAGGTTGATATAACAAGTATAACTGCTTCCATTACAAAGAAAAACTATCAGGTTAAAAGTATAGAAGAACTACCAGAGATTATAAGTGAAGCTTTTTATTTAGCCAAGGAAGGTAGACCAGGACCAATACTTATTGATATTCCAAAGGATATTCAGCAGGCCTTTATAGAGTATGAGCCACAGGAAAAGAAGAAAAATAGATTTTCTCATCTGGAAAGTAAAAGGCCTATAGATATTAAGCAAATAGAAGCAGCAGCAAAATTAATAAATGAAAGCAAAAAGCCAATGATTTATGCAGGAGGAGGCATTATAATTTCTGGGGCAAACAATGAGTTAGTAGAATTGGCAGAAAAAATCAATTCTCCTGTAACAACCTCTTTGATGGGGACAGGCGGTTTTCCTAATAATCATCCACTATTTACAGGTATGGTTGGAATGCATGGCTGTCATAGCTCAAATTACGGCATAACTAAATGTGATTTATTAATCACCTTAGGAGCTAGATTTAGCGATAGAGTTGCCAGTCATATTGAAACCTTTGCACCCCATGCAAAAGTGATTCATGTAGATATAGATGAAAAGGAAATAGGTAAAAATGTTAGGGTAGATGTACCTATTATCGGTGACTTAAAGGAGGTACTACCTAAGCTTATAGAGCTTGTTGAAAAACGAGAATTATCAGAGTGGAACCATCAAATTAATCAATGGAAGGAACAGTATCCATTAAAGGATAAGCATAAGGGCTTAAGTCCAAAGTTTATATTAAATAAGCTGTATGATTTAACTCAGGGAGATATAATCATAACTACAGAGGTTGGTCAAAATCAAGTTTGGGCCGCTCAGTATTATACCTATATTAAGCCTAGAAGCTTCATTTCCTCAGGGGGCTTAGGAACTATGGGGTATGGTTTAGGAGCTGCTATTGGTGCCAGCCTTGGCAACCCAGGCAAAAAAGTAGTTAATGTAGCTGGAGATGGAAGCTTTAAAATGAATAGCAATGAGCTTGCTACCCTATCAAAATATAAGCCTTCTGTAATTCAGTTAGTGTTCAATAATCATGCTCTAGGTATGGTAAGGCAGTGGCAAGAATTATTCTGCAATAGTAGATTTTCCTTTACTCTCCTAGGAGATGATGTAGATTTCATAAAGCTTGGAGCAGCATATGGTATTAAAGGTATAAGAATTGAAAGTAATGATCAAGTGGAAGAAGCCTTAAGGGAAGCCTTAAAAGCGGAAGGTCCTGTTATATTGGAATGTATTATTAATGAGGAAAATATGGTTCTACCTATGGTAGCCCCTGGGGCACCAATTGATGAAATAGTTGATTAAAAGTAATTAGGGCTGTTGCATAACTGACTTATCTGTTGGTTCTGCAGCAGCTTTTCCTTGTATTTTTCATTTAACTTTGATCTTTATTATTTGTCCTCTAATAGATGTATAGTAGCTATTTTGCCTATGTTGCTTTGTTTTAAAAAAGTGTTGATGCATGAATAGGAATTTAGGACAAGCTACTTTGTAGCTTTAAGAGTTCAGATGTCAGAGAAAAAAGAAAATTTTCAGGGTGTAAAAATTTTAAATTCTTTAACATATGGTCTGTGACACAATAAGCAAAGCTATTTTTGTGCAACAGACCTTTAAATTTTTGTTAATTGTAAACCAACGATGCTATATAGGTTTACAATATATAAAAAGTAATTTATAATATTAGTGAATAAAAATTATGGAGGATAGTCTATGAAACTTAATTTAAGAATGATGGTGTTGACATCTATGTTTACAGCTTTAATCGCAGTAGGAGCTTTTATTAAAATTCCCCTTGGTCCATTTTTACCAGCCATAACCTTGCAAGTTTTCTTTGTACTTTTATCTGCCTTGCTTTTAGGGAAATATTATGGAGCCTTATGTTCTATTATATATGTAACTCTTGGCTTGATAGGTATTCCTATATTTACAAATGGTGGTGGTATAGGCTATGTAATGCAGCCTTCCTTTGGATATCTCCTAGGCTTTATTCCAGCAGCCTTTGTTATAGGATACTTGGCAGAGAAGCTTGAAAAGAAGAGCTTTTTTACCTTGCTGTTTTGTTGTGGACTAGGTGTATTAATAGACTTTATCATTGGCGTACCCTATCTATATTGTGTACTTAAGTTTTTGCTACATAAGGATATAAATATTATAGGGGTGTTGAAAAGTGGCTTTTTAGTATTTTTACCTGGGGATTTAATAAAATGTATTTTAGCTTCTATTTTAGCGGTAAGAATTATACCAAGGATAAGAAATTATATAAGCTGATAGTTTCTTGGACTATCAGCTTTAAATATAGCTATTTTCGCCTCTTATAGAAACCTCTCCAGAGATTACCTCTCTTACGGTAGCCCCATCTTGAATAATTAAATGTCCATTATCACTAATATCTTTAACCCTAACCTTAGTGCTCCTATTACCTTCTATAAGGAGTACCTCCTTATTAATTACAGCTGAATACTTACGGCAAATTGACAAGGAACTTCCCATGGAGCCGCTGCCAATGAAATCATTATAAAGGGCCTCAAAATGGTTTAATATAGAGGCTAGTATAGCTTTTCTATTAAAGGTTTTTTTAGCTATAATTTTTAGGGAGGAAGCCTTATCTCTTAAATCTTCTGGTATATCGGATAAATCTGTATTAACATTTATACCAATACCGATTATTAAGCTATGAATACTGTTTAGCTCTGCGTTCATTTCCGTTAGTATTCCACATACCTTCTTGCCCTCTGCTACTATGTCATTAGGCCATTTAATTAAGGTAGAAAGATCCATATCTAATAGGGCAGAGTGTACAGCTGCTGCAGCTATAATAGTGACCTTATAGGCTTCCATAGGAGGAATTTCTGGCTTTAATATTATAGACATCCATATACCTTTACCACGTGGCGACAACCAGCTTCTCCCTAAACGGCCTTTGCCAGAAACTTGTTCCTCGCTGATGATAACAGTGCCGTTAGGGTAGCCCTTGCTAGCTAATTCCTTTGCCTTTACATTAGTGGAGCCTATGCTTTCAAAATGAACAATATTTTTACCTATGTACTGGGTTTTTAAGAGAGGTTGCAGCTCCGCTGAAGTTAATATATCTGGTCTTTTGATGATAATATAACCCTTCTTAGTAGAGGATTCGATTTGGTACCCTTCAAGCTTTAGAGCATTGATATATTTCCAAACCGCTGCACGGCTTATACCTAATGAGGCACTTATACTCTCACCAGAAATATATTCCTTTTCAGACAGAAGATTAAGAATTTTATCTTTCATATCAGTATCCTTTCCAGAAAATCAATATTAAATTAAACTTTTATACCTTAAATATTATATCAATACGGTACAATTATCAAACAAAAAAGCCAAGAGACTTATGCTCTTGGTTTTTTAATTATTGTGGGAAAGCTTTGAACGCTTAGTAAATTTACTACCATTTTCGTGGGAACCAACCTTTTCGCCATCGATTATACCTATATCAGAACCATCTCTAGGGTACATTTTCCTTAATTCTGCATTACTCTTTTCATGAGTTTTTCTTAAATTTTTGTTATTGTCCATGGCTTCCTTCACCTTCCGTCTAGATGATCTATTGATATTAATATAACCTGTACCCTATAAAAATATTCAAGGTGTATAGGCTAATAGTCTACAAGACTATTGTAAAATGGAAGCTTTTTAAGGGCCTTTAACAAATAGTTAGAGGTTATAGCAACAAAGATACCAGTACCAACACCAGCTAAGGTTAAGGCAGGAAGATACAACACAATGTTTATATTTTCTATAATAATAGAAGAAGCAATAATCTGACCAACATTATGGAAGAAGGCTCCTGACACGCTGACACCTATAAGGCTAACATTTTCCTTACCTATAGCCTTGGTAACCTGCATAGCTAGCAGGCTTAATACACCTCCAGTTAAGCTGTATATCATACCTGAAGGATTAGGGGCCAGTAAGCCATTTAGTATTATTCTTAGCATTAACACAGCAAAGGTATCCTTAAAACCTAGCATATATAAGGATGTCAAAGTTATTATATTTGACAAGCCTAATTTGGCTCCAGGGGTTATAAAAATTACTGGAAGCATACCTTCGATTATATGTAGTATTAAGGCCTGAGCTACCAATACAGCAATAAAAGTGAGTTTTTGTATTTTCTTCATAGCTTCACTTCCTTTAGTAAACATCTATTTCATCATTATCATTGTCTATGCCTTCAATTTCCACAGTAAGTTTGTGAGGTAGGCATACCAAGGGTTTACCTGGTCTTGAAACGGAACCACTTCTCACACAAAGCTTATCAGGACAATTGGCGTCTTCAATACGAACCTTGCCGTCTTCAACCTTAATCAAATTATAATTACCATTTATATTTACAGGCACTGAGCTGTTAGTATTTAAGGGAATGGTTTTGTATTCTGCCCCATTAACCTTAATTACAACTAAAGCATTACTATAATCCTTGCTAAAAATAAATGGAATGGCTATTGAAGCTATGGTTATTAAAGCTAAAATAGCAAATATAACATAGTCGTACTTTTTAAGCTTCATAATAAATCCTCCCATGAGCTATGGATACTAATGATAATAACTATTCTACTTTAATTAGACATAAAAGTCTATGTTAAAATAATTGCTTATATAATAAATTTTAATAAGAATAAAATATAATATAAAAAGTAAATTAACAGTAGTAAATAATTAACATTTTATTAACAAATATACTCTATAGATTACTAAGAAAATTTGTATTATAATTAATAAGTTGAATAAGAAAAAATCTATTAATTTTTTTTGTAACAATCAAATTTTATTTGCGTATATATTATGTAGCTATTAAACGGAGGGGATGGGAATGAATTTATTTAAGATAAAAGGCAAAAGAAAAAGAAAGCTAAGCAGAAGCAAGAAGATTGCCCTTGGTATAGGTATATTTTTATTAGCTATTGTTTTGACAATAACAGGTATTTACTTACATATATATAAGAAAATATATGTAGCAAGCAATAATAATCCTTATGGGGATGAAGTGGACTTAAGTGATGTGGAGATAGATGCTCCCTTGTATAATGAGGTAAAAGGAATAACTAATATTTTGCTCATTGGTATAGATGCAAGGGATTCAAAAGAGCCTTCAAGATCAGATGCTATGATAATCCTTACTATAGATAGCAATAATGAAAAGGTAAAATTGACATCAATTATGAGAGACTCTTATGTGGATATACCAAAGTATAAAACAGCAAAAATTAATGCAGCTTTTGCTAACGGTGGACCACAATTATTGATGAAAACTATAGAAGCCAACTTTAGAATTAAGCTAGATAAATATATAGTTGTAGATTTTCATGGCTTTGAGGATATTATTGATGCCGTTGGTGGTATAGAGGTAGATGTTTCAGAATCTGAGCGTAAGGAGCTGAACAAATATATAGGAGAAACTAGAGAAGTTAAGTCACCACCTTTAACAAAGGCAGGTTACCAAAAGCTAGATGGACAACAAGCCTTAGCTTATTCAAGAATTAGATATAATGACTCTGATTATCGTAGAACAGAAAGACAAAGAGAAGTTTTATCCATATTAGCTAACAAGCTCTTGAAAACTAGCGTAGTAAACTACCCAAAAGTTATGAATTCTATTTTAAATTGTGTAACCACTAACATAAAGCCAGAGATGCTTTTAAATTATGCTTACACTGTATCAAAGTTTGATAATTTGCATATTGAACAGCTACAGATGCCTATGACAGAATTAAGCTGGGGAGGATACTATAAAGGAGAGTGGCTTCTACTGCTAGATAAGGAGCAAAATGCTAAGGTTATGAATGATTTCATTTTCATTGATAAGGAGCCAAATGTGGACGAGCTTGACTTAGAAGCAGCTAAAGCTATAATAGACGGTTATTTGGGAAGAAGCGTGGCTACAGAAAAAGGCTCAAAGGAGCCTGTAAGCAATAATAAAGGTACAACTACAGGCAATAAGGGAATAAGCACAGACAATAAGGATAAAACCACTACAAATACACCAACTAAGCCTGTTAATAACCAAAAGGATAATATAGATACAGGAAAGACTTCTCCAAGTACAAATAACCCAAATACTGATAAGAAGGAGACACCGGTAGTAGATGATAATACTGGAACTAATGAGCCTAAGGATAATAACAGTGGAGGAGGTCAAGAGGTACCTCCAAAGGAGCCAGATGGTGGAAATGGTGATTCTGACATTAATGTACCCGATAGTAATGAAGGAGAGCAAAGGGAAGATAAAAATAGTGGACAACCACCTTTGGGCTAAATTGGTGAATTAAAAGGTATGAAAAAATTAATGAAGCAAAAAATAATAAGGAGCTTATAGCTCCTTATTATTTTTGAAGGGGAAATAGAATATGGAGAGAGAATACTTTGAAGAAATATCAAAGCACTTAATGGAAGATTTAAAGCCTTCTGAATTTTTAAATAGCATCTCCAAAGAAAATGCCTTTAAGGAATATCCGTATAATATGCTATATTCACTAAAGGATACACCACAGAATTTAGTCCATCATCCTGAGGGTAATGTTTGGAATCATACTATGATGGTGGTAGATGAAGGGGCCAAGAGAAGAGCTAAGAGTAAGAAGCCGGAAGTATTTATGTGGGCCACTCTTCTACATGACATTGGAAAAGCACCTACTACCAAGCTAAGAAAGGGAAGAATTACTTCCTACGATCATGATAAGGTTGGAAGGGAATTAACAGAAAAATTCTTAAGAGAAGTTACTTCCGATGAAGATTTTATTAATGAAGTAGCTGCTATTGTAAGATGGCACATGCAGCCTTTATTTATTGCCAAGAATCTTCCTTTTTCTGATATAAGAGGTATGTTATCAGAAGTTGATTTGGATGAAATATCCTTATTTTCTTTATGTGACCGCCTAGGAAGAGGTAATATGTCACCTGAAAAGGCTGAAGAGGAAAGAAAAAATGTAGAGCTTTTTACTAAAAAGTGTAGGAAATATTTAAATTAGTGGAAAAAGAAAAAAGTCAGTAGCTTTTACTACTGACTCTCTGGTGGAGATAAGGGGATTCGAACCCCTGGCCTTCTGAATGCCATTCAGACGCGATCCCAACTTCGCCATATCCCCAAGAACAATAATATTCTACTATAGAATTTTTAAAAATGCAAGGGCTAATTAATAAGAATAATTTGCTAAAATGTTAATTTGATATTTCAACATATAAATGATAAGATTACCTTATCTGTAGTAATTCTTGGAGGTGTATTTTTTGAAAAAGCACTTGGAGATGTTTATTTCTTTTTTTAAGATAGGGGCCTTTACCTTAGGTGGTGGCTATGCCATGGTAGCTCTCATTCAAAAAGAGGTAGTGGATAATAAAAAATGGGTGGACAAGGAAGAGTTTGTGGATATGCTAGCCTTAGCCCAATCATCCCCAGGTCCCTTAGCAGTAAACACCGCTGTCTTTGTAGGCTATAAAACAGCAGGTATCAGTGGGAGTATAGCTACTACATTAGGAACGGTTATGCCTTCTTTTCTAATAATTTTATTAGTGGCAGTATTTTTTATTGGAATTAAGGATAATCCTTTGGTGGAGAGTATATTTAAAGGCCTAAGACCAGCAGTAGTGGCTCTAATAGCATCTCCTATTTACTCTATGGCTAAAAATGCTAAGGTTGATAGAAAAAATGTAATTATTCCAATAATAGCTGCAATATTAGTTGCTTTTGTAGATCTATCTCCCATCTATATAATATTGATAGCAGCAGTAGGAGGAATAGTATATTATTCAAGAAAGGGAAGGAAGGCTTGATGATATATTTACAATTATTATTATCCTTTATAAAGATAGGTCTATTTAGCTTTGGTGGTGGCTATGCTATGCTGCCTATGATTGAAAAAGAAGTAGTAGATATTAACCACTGGATTAGTCAAAAGGAATTTATAGATATTGTAGCCATTTCACAATCTACTCCAGGACCAATATCCATTAACTCAGCTACATACATAGGTTATAAGACTGGAGGAGTATTAGGCTCAGTGATGGCTACTTTTGGCGTAGTATTACCTTCCTTTGTTATTATGCTAATAATTTGCAAGTTTTTCTTAAAGTTTAAGGGCAATAAGTATATGGAGGCTGCTCTTTCAGGCTTGAGGCCAGTAGTAATTGGTTTGATTGCCGCTGCAGCTACATCATTAATAGGTGAATCCTTTATCGATTATAAAAGTATAATAATTTTTGCAGTGGTTTTTATAGCCACCTTTAAGTTTAAGGTTGACCCAATTATAATGATTGTGGTCTCCGGTATAGCAGGAGCCATTTTATATTAATTAATAGGATGTAAATAATGTGGAAAAAGGGCTGTAGAACAATTTAGTTCTCAGCCCTTGTGAATTTTATATAAGAAATTCAATTTTCACTGGCAGAATATACTTAATAATCTCTACCTTTTAAATAGCTTTACTGCCTCTATTTAAAGCTGTTAAACCTGTTCTAATAAGTTCTATAATACCAAAAGGCTTTAGCATTTCAATAATGGCAGAAATCTTTTTTGAATCACCAGTAGCTTCTATAATCATGCTTTTTTCATTGATGTCTATAATGTTTGATCGGAAGATATTTACTATTTCTATAATAGAAGAACGATTGCTTGCGCTTGAGCTTACCTTTATTAAAGCAATTTCTCTAGAAACAGCGTTGCTCATATCAATTTCCTGCACCTTGATAACATCAATTAATTTATTTAATTGCTTTACAATTTGCTCTAGCACCATCTCGTCACCAGGAGCTACAATAGTAATTCTAGAAATGGTAGGATCCTCTGTGGTTCCTACAGTCAAACTTTCTATATTATATCCTCTTCGGCTAAAAAGGCCAGTTATTTTACTTAGAACACCGAAGTGGTTTTCAACTAATATGGATAAGACATGCCTTTTAATTTTAAAAACCCCCTTATTATAAAAGTGTTCTTATGTTAGCATCAACTATACACTCGATGAGAGTAGCCTTTTGCTGCTCTTTAGCAAAGAGAAAAGCTTCATTAAACTCTGAATTGTTGTATACCTTTCTCCAATTTAATCCGTAAGCTTCTGCTATTTTTGTAAAATCAGGATTATATTCTATATCTACACCATAGGTGTTCTTATAAACTTTGTTTTGAAGCTCCCTAACCATACCTAAGCCATTATTATTGAAGACTACTATGATTAAATTTACATTATAGTTCAAAATAGTGCCAAGCTCCTGTAAAGACATTTGAAAAGCACCATCGCCCACTGTAACTATTACTCTTCGATTTGGACAGGCTATTTTTGCACCAATAGCTGCTGGAAGAGAGTAGCCCATTGTACCTAAGCCTCCAGAGGTAAAGAATAAACGATTATTTACCATATCAAAATGTCTAGAAGCCCACATTTGATTTTGGCCTACGTCAGACACCAATATGGTATCATCTTCAGAATTAGCAGACATAAATTTAACAGCTTCCTTAGGATTAAAGCCAGTTGCAGCTTTGCTCTCATTATTAGATTCTCTAGTAGCTAAGTCCTTTTCCTTTAATTCCTTAAGCTCCTTTAGCCAGTCATCAATGTCTAATGGAGTAATCATACTGTTAAGCTGAGATAAAATGTCCTTAGCATCACCTACTACTGGTATCAGTGAGTTTAGATTCTTACCTATTTCTGCTGGGTCAATGTCTATGTGAATAATATCCTTTGGTGTACCGTTGGTGAAAGGGTTAATGGCTCTATCTCCAAAACGGCTACCGATATTTAAAATAACATCAGCTTTAGAAGCTGCCTTATTAGCCAGAGGAATTCCATGCATTCCTACCATACCTAGATAATGCTCATAATCACTAGGAACAGCATCTTTGCCCATTAAGGTATGTACTACTGGAAGCTTAGATAGCTGTAGGAAGCTCTTTAGTTCCTCTCTAGCATTAGAGCAGGCTACTCCTCCGCCTACACAAACAAGAGGACGTTGGCAATTATTTAATTTTTCTATAACCTTCTTAATTTGAAGAATATGGCCAACGGTTGTAGGCTTATAGCCTCTTATATTTATTTCCATGGAATAATCGAAATCTATTTCCTTGTTTTGTAAATCCATAGGAATATCAATTAAAACAGGACCTGGTCTACCAGTCCTAGCTATATAAAAGGCTTCCTTTATAATTCGAGGAATATCATTTTCATCCTTTATTAAGTAATTATGCTTAGTAAAAGGCTCTGTGGAACCAGTTATATCAGCCTCTTGGAAAACGTCCTTACCTATTTGGTAAGTGTTAACCTGACCTGTTAATATTACTAACGGTATAGAATCCATATATGCTGTTGCTACTGCAGTAATCACATTAGTTGCTCCTGGACCAGAAGTAACTAAGCAAACCCCAACCTTACCGGTAGCTCTTGCATATCCGCTGGCACAATGACCAGCTCCTTGCTCATGCCTAACTAATATGTGCTGTATATTGCTTTTTCTTAGCTCCTCATAGATAGGGATTACAGCAGCACCAGGATATCCAAAAACAACATCTACTTTTTCTTCTTGAAGACACTTAACAATTGCTTCAGAAGCCTTCATAGAACCCCCTCCTTATAGTTGAAACGGACTAAATTAAGTATTTTCTAAATTATAATGTTAAGAAAAGAAAGTGTCAATATTTAGCTGCATATTAATTAAAGAATAATGCATAAATATTTAGACCTATATATTGACAGCTAACTATAATTATGCTAAATTAATAGACAACATCTGAAAAGGTATTGAGAAGGAAGAGTAGTATTCATGATTCTTTGACAGAGAGTGGGGTAAGGTGAAAGCCCATAAAGATAGTGAATATGAAAATCACCTTTGAACTGCAGGCTGAAATTGTCTAAATTGTGCAATAGTAGGCTGTGCCGGTGAAAACCGTTAAAATTTTTGAGTAAAAATTTGGGTGGTACCGCGAGTATACTTCGCCCCATGGTGGCGAACTATACTCTTTTTTTTCTATTAATTTTATACATATTTAGTCATAATTAAAAAGGGGTGAATATTCTTGCAAAATGGGGCAAAAGTTTTTATCTACGACACTACTTTAAGAGATGGTGCACAGGCTGAAGGTATATCCTTCACACTCCAAGATAAGATAAAAATATGTAGGATACTAGATGATTTTGGGGTAGATTATATAGAGGCTGGTAATCCTACATCTAATCCAAAGGATGTTGAGTTCTTTCAGCAGGCTAAAAGCATTCAATTAAAAAATTCAAAGATGGTGGCCTTTGGAAGCACTAGAAAGCCTTTTGTAAAAGCAGAGGAAGATATCAATCTTAAAGCCTTGATGAATGCAGGAACAGAGGCTGTGGCTGTATTCGGTAAGAGCTGGGATATGCATGTTTCAGAGGTGCTGAAAACAACCTTGGATGAAAATTTGAATATGATTCGGGACACTATTTCTTATTTGAAATCCGGCAATAAGGAAGTTATTTATGATGCTGAGCATTTCTTTGACGGCTTTAAAGCTAACGAGGAATATGCTCTTGCAACCTTAAAAACTGCTAAGGATGCTGGAGCTGATTGGTTAGTATTATGTGATACTAACGGTGGCTCTTTAACAAGTGAAATTAACAGAATTGTGAAAATAGTTGAGGAAAAGATAGGCGGAAAAGTAGGTATACATTGTCATAACGATATGGGATTAGCTGTTGCTAATTCACTGGAGGCAGTAATAAGCGGCGCCACCATGGTTCAAGGAACCGTTAACGGCTACGGTGAAAGATGTGGTAATGCAGACCTAATTAGTATAATACCAACTTTAAAATTAAAATTGCAGCTGGAATTTAAATGTGGGGATAAAATCAGTGATATAACCAGTGTATCAAGATATGTTAGTGAGATTGCAAACATGGCTCACAATCCTAAGGCTCCTTATGTAGGGAACAGTGCCTTTGCCCACAAAGGTGGTATGCATATTGATGCTGTGCTTAAATACCCAGAAACCTTTGAGCATATAAAGCCAGAGCTAGTGGGTAATAGCAGAAGGATACTTATGTCTGAGGTTAGTGGAAAAAGCACTGTGGTTAAAAAGATTCAAAATGTAGCACCTTGGATAACCAAGGATTCTGCTGAGGCTCAAGGTATTATTGATAAGCTAAAGCAGCTAGAATATGAAGGATATCAGTTTGAAGGGGCAGATTCCTCCTTTGAGCTTATGGTTAGAAGAATGCTAGGTATGAAGGAAGAGTTTTTCAAGGTAAAGGACTTTAGGGTTTACTGTGAGGACAAGTGGCATCAGGCAAACAGTGCCTATGCTGTTATTAAGGTTGAAGTTGACGGGGTAGAGGAATTAACTGCAGCGGAAGGGGACGGCCCAGTTAATGCTATGGACCGAGCGCTAAGAAAGTCATTAAAAGTATTCTATCCCGAGTTAAATAAAATGAGGCTTACAGATTACAAGGTAAGAGTTTTAGATACTGCTGAAGCTACAGCAGCAAAGGTTAGAGTTCATATAGAATCCACCGATGGTGAAAATACCTGGGGTACCGTTGGTGTTTCAACAAATATAATCGAGGCTAGCTGGGTGGCTTTAGTAGATTCTCTTGAATACTTTTTAAACCAAGAAAAATTAAAAAGGGGGAACAAATAATGAAAATAGCATTAATACCAGGAGATGGAATAGGTGTTGAGGTTATTAAACAGGCTACAAAGGTTTTGGATGCCATTGAAGAAAAGTATCATGTAAAATTTGAAAGAGAAGAAGTACTTATGGGTGGCATTGCCATTGATAAAACTGGAGTGCCATTGCCAGAGGAAACAGTAAAGATTTGTAAGGCTAGCGATGCTGTTCTTTTAGGTGCTGTTGGGGGAGAAAAGTGGGACACCTTGCCAGGCCATTTAAGACCAGAAGCAGGGCTTTTAGGTATTAGAAAGGCATTAGGTGTTTATGCTAATTTAAGACCTGCAATAGTATTTCCTCAGTTAAAATCCGCTTCTACCTTAAAGGAGGAAGCTCTTAAGGATGGTTTAGACATCCTAATCATAAGAGAGCTTATTGGAGGCTCTTACTTTGGTGAAAAGAAAAGGGTTCAGCTAGAGGATGGTACCTACAAGGCATGGGATACTCAAGTATATACTACTGCTGAAATTTCAAGAATAACCCATATGGCCTTTAATATAGCTAGAAAAAGAGATAAGAAATTAACTTTAGTTGATAAGGCTAATGTACTAGAAAGCTCTAGACTATGGAGAGAAGTTGTTACTGAAATCGCTAAGCAGTACCCAGATGTAGAACTAAACTTTATGTATGTAGATAATGCAGCTATGCAATTAATTAGAAAACCAACACAGTTCAGTGTTATCTTAACTGAGAATATGTTTGGTGATATATTAAGTGATGAAGCTTCCATGATTACAGGATCCTTAGGAATGCTTCCATCTGCTTCCTTAGGTGATGGAAATATAGGCTTATACGAGCCAATCCATGGTTCAGCACCAGATATAGCTGGTCAAGATAAGGCTAATCCATTAGCTACTATTATGAGTGTTGCCATGATGCTTAGATACTCCTTCAATATGTATGAGGCAGCAGATGATATAGAAAAGGCTATTAACAAAGTATTGGATAAGGGCTATAGAACCTTGGATATCATGTCTGAGGGAATGACTGCTGTAGGCTGTGAGGCTATGGGCGATCTTGTGGTTGAAGCCTTGTTGAGGTAGGAAATGAATTTAGAAATAATAGATAAGAGCACTAATATTGGCTATTTTGGGGTACCTGGATCCTATTCTCATGAAGCTATGCTAAGTATTTTTGGCGAAGGCTACAATGAGGTAAACATTGAATCCTTTGAAGGAGTTTTTAAGCTATTGGAGGAAGGTAAAATTAAATATGGGGTAGTTCCTATAGAGAATTCTTCCACTGGCGGCATTTCCGATGTTATGGATTTGCTAAACAAATATAAGGTCTTCATTGTAAAGGAGAAGTGCATGAGAATAAACCAGTGCCTTCTTGGAATTGAGGGTGCCACCTTGGATGATATACAAGAGGTATATTCTCACCCTCAAGGCCTCCAGCAGAGCAAGGATTTTTTACAGGCTCATAGCCACTGGAAGCTATACAATTACTATAATACAGCTAAAAGCGCTCAATATGTAAAGGAGTCTGCTACAAAGACTAAGGCTGCAGTAGGCAGCGAAAAAGCAGCTAAATTATATGGCCTAAAGGTAATTAAGGCAAATATTAATACCAATCAAGAAAATTACACCAGGTTCATTGTAATAAGTAATACCTTGGAAGAAAATGATGAGGCTGATAAGCTAAGCATTATATTAAAACTTCCGCATAAGGTAGGCTCCTTATACAATGTAATTAAAATCATATATGAAAATAATTTAAATATGATGAAAATAGAATCCAGACCTATAGCCAATACTCCTTGGGAATATTCTTTCTATATTGATTTTGAAGGAAACTTAAAGGATGAAAAGGTAAAAAAAGCCTTGCAGAACATTAAGGACAATAGTATAGCTTTTAAAATATTAGGTAACTATAAAATGGATTGTTAAAAGGGACAATTTTTTAATTGTCCCTTTATACTTTTTGTTATATCAAATCTGGTTGTTCTGGATTTTTTCTAGAGATAGTTTCTTTTTTTCTAACACCTTTTTTGCAACGGTTTATAGCAGTCTCAACGGCGGCTTTTGCATCCTGGCAGAAGTCTATCTTAATATTTTTCCTTTCGTCTATATAACAACCTTCATAGGCAAAGGCTTTTATTTTTGAAGATAAGCCGCCAGAGCCTTCTAGGACAATAATAGGCTTGTTGTTTAAATAAGCACAGGAGAGCTCGCCTAGGGTATCGTTACAACCACCTATAACTATAACGGCGTCAGAAGAATGTATTAATACGGAACTACGAAAATCGAAGGGTAAGCCAGTAGTAATAGGAATGTCTATATAGTCATTTGCTCTGTCTAAAGAATCGACAGCCAGGAAGCCTACAACCAATCCGCCAGCCTCCTTGGCGCCTTTGGAACTATACTCCATTACTCCGCTAGTACCGCCAGTCATAAGGAGGGCTCCCTTTAAGGCAATCTCCTTACCAATCTCATAGGCAATATCTTTCATAGCTTGGGGGATTTCACCAGATTGACCAATTACACCTATTCGAAGCATACTAATCATCCTTTCATAATTACTTATCTAAGATAGTTTAAGCAATAGTAGAGGATTATTATAACCTGTAGGATAAATATAAGAGGGATAAATACAAGGAATTTCCAATGTTTTGTTTTGTGTCTGAAGGCCTTCATACCTAGGAGCACTCCAAGGCTACCAAATAGGAGAGCTATAAGAAACATGGTAGATTCCTTGATACGCCATTTGTGTTTTTGGGCATATTTCTTATCCTTGTACATTATGATTAGGGCAATAATATTAATTATTATTAGATATGCGCAGGCATATATCATAAATTACACCTCTTTGATAAATTTTAAGGCCTTTCTCATAAGCTGAGAAAAGCCCTGTTTATTTTACGAATCTTTTTCTTATGTAGTGTATTATTATTGACAAAGCATAATCATATACAAAGAAAACTACTTGAGCTCCTATTACCAAAAGGTATATTGGAAATCCTTCAGGTATTGAAGCAGTAAATAGCTTTGAATAAAAAGTGTAAAGTATAAATAATGATGCATTGAAATAAGCAAGCTTTAATATGATTTCAAATACGGCCTTATTTAATTTTTCTATAAAATATTTCAAAAAGCCATAAAGCCCGAAAAATATTACGTAGGCTATAGTCTCCGCTTTAGGTCCAATTAATATTAATGAAAGTATGGAAGCGGCGACATAAACGATTAAACTGTTCTTAGCATTAGTAGTAATGATGGAGTAGGGAATAACTGCCGAGGAAATAGTTAAAATTGTAAGCTTACTACTTGGAGCTAAGCTAGCTATATATACTAATATAATAATTAGAGCTAAGGATAGTCCCCCTTTAGCAATATTAGTAGTTTTATTCACCTAATCACCCCCAACATTAACAACATCCGATTAAATCGCCACCAGCACATTCGCAAAGACTATCAAGACACCAAAGCTTTAAACAAAAATCACATTCATCGTCTCTAAAGGTTCTACCATAATAATTATTTCTATAATTATTATTGTTTCTATTCATTGTATTATAGGCATCTCTATATTCTGGATTAGTGGGGCTCATGTTATAAGCTGTAGTAACATAGTTTCTTGCACTATCATACCAGCCCTTTCTCATGTGAACCATTCCCATTAAATAGTACCATTCTGCATCTCTTGTGGCCATAGAGTTTAATGCGGTTTCCGCTGCACTGTAATTTCCTCTTTGTATATCTGACCTTACTGAGTTGTATACATTTGGACTTCCATAACTGTTAGTATTTCTATAATTATTAGTATTATTATAGTTATTGCTACTAGTAAAGGAAGAGCTTGAGCTGCTATCGGAAGAGTTTCTCATTAAATATTCATAAGCTTCATTAATTTCTCTCATCTTTTCTTCAGCAAGATCTTTTAAAGGGTTAGCGCCGTATTGATCAGGATGGTATTTTTTTGCTAACTCTCTGTAGGCTTTTTTTATTTCCTCCTTGGAGGCGCCTTCACGAACCCCCAGTATCTCATAAGGATTGGCCATTTACAAATTCACTCCTTTTAAAAACTGTATCCATTTTTTCCAATAGCCCCAATTCTAAAATATTATATAAAAGTTCCTGATTCTTTTTTATAGGAAGGTTTTTTAGAGAAGTAAAACATGAGTATGCACAGCTAGTTAGAATAAAATCAATGTTCTCTTTAACCTTTCTAGTTAGCTCTTGGAATGATAGATTATCCTTATTATATAAGGCATTGATTAAGTTAAACTTTTTATTCTGCATATCCTTTTCTAAATCATCCCAGGCATCTATAATGTATATCCACTTACCTAAATTATAACCTAACCAATAAAGTTTTTCTTTAAGTTCATCATTATTTTTTACATAATCAGATATTATATATGCGGTTAAATCTGCAAAGCAGTGAGAAATCTCATCAATATTGTAATTATATGCTTCCTTTTCCATTTTATAAAGTTTGTTTAAAGAATCCTTAATATAGTTATTTAAGGCATTGTCCTTAATATGCTTTTTTAACACTTTTACAGCAAGTTTGCTTTTCAAGGAATTATCATCATTAATATTATCAATAAGCTTGTAATAGGTCAATACTATATTACATTGTGCCGCGTACTTCAAAGGTTCGTTGTCAATTATAATTAGCTTCTTTGATAAAGGGTGAAGGGTACAGATTATTTGCTTTGATGCTAAGGGATTTTCATTCAATGAATCTAATAATATAGCAAGAAAGGTCATATCATAATTCAATGTGACTCTTGGTATATTGCCATATTGGTCCTTTATAGTGTGACAAAGGCCGCAGTAATATGCTTTGAATTTTTCATAGTCTCTAACCTTTAGCTCCATTTTATAGGGCATAACATAACCGAACATGATAACTTGTACAACTCCTCGCTCTACTTTTGCAAAAAACTTAATATATACAATAAGTAAACTAAACCTTAGCATAGACTAAGTATAGCACAATTACCTAGGCTACAGTCAAGGAATTTAAGGGACTATTAATCTTATATTAATCTAATTTTAATCTATGTTGCTTTGTTTCAAAACACAGTTGATAAATAAGGGAGGAGAATAGGACAAGTTATAGGAGGACTTGCTAAAAAACTGCTGCACAACATTAAAACTTTTTTTGTGCAACAGTACTTAAACATAGAAATAAAAAGACTAGTGGAAACAAAGATCCTTTTTAAAAGAGAGGGTGATAGTAGGCCGGTCATTTAATAACAGGTGCCATATGTTAATATTGACCTACCACATCCCACCTCTGACTTCTAAAAGCGCCTTAGTGCTTTTTAATTAATATGCCTTTTTAGCTTATCTATATGTTCCATATCCTTGGAATATATATCTCTTATCAAGGCACAGCTTGTTGGGTCTAAATCGCCTTTAACTATCTCCATACCCATTTTACTACCTTGCTCTTCCCAGTAGCAGGCTTCTTCGCATATTTCTCTATCGCTTTTATCCGTCATATTTTTTATTGAATTCATAAGCTGCCCCATCTTACCCTTTAAGTCCACGGACTCAGCTGGTTCTCCTCCTAATTGTCTTATTCTATCTGAAATCATTTGGGCATGCCTAGTATGATCTTGCAAAATTTCCTCTAAGTCTGCTTTAACAGCAGGATCAGTGGCCTTGTTAATATATTTTTTATAGCTATCAATAGCCATATATTCGCCTTTTAAATAGGCATTTAACTCTTCAATGGACGCTTTGGACTCTGAATACATTACTTATCACCTTCTTTTTATTTATTATATTAAGAAGTTTGCTCTTAAATTAAAAAAGTTATGCAAAAAAATAGTGTATAAATATAAAAATATGTTGCATAAATATAAAAAGTGTTTTATAATAGCTTTAATGAAAGTTGAAGAATAATTTACCAGTAAGGGGGATTTATATATGAAGGAAAAAGTTGTATTAGCATATTCAGGGGGATTAGATACTTCTATTATAGTACCATGGTTAAAGGAAAACTATGATTGCGAAGTTATTGCTGTTTGTGCCGATGTAGGTCAGGGCGATGATATGGAAGAAGTTAAGCAGAAGGCAATAGCTAGTGGTGCTGATAAAATTTATGTAGAAGACTTAAAGGAAGAGTTTGTTACTGAATATTTATACAATGCTATAAAGAGCGGGGCTAAGTATGAAGGTAAGTATATGTTAGGAACCTCCTATGCAAGACCATCCATAGCTAAGAGATTAGTAGAAATTGCTCATAAGGAAGGAGCAAAGGCAATTTGCCATGGATGTACTGGAAAGGGAAATGACCAAGTAAGATTTGAGCTTGGTATTGCATGCTTTGATCCAACTATAAAAATTATAGCTCCTTGGAGAATTTGGGATATTAAGTCCAGAGAGGATGCTATTGATTATGCAGAAAAGAAAGGAATAAAAATTCCAGTTACTAAGGAAAAAATATATTCAAGAGACAAAAATTTATGGCATCTTAGCCATGAAGGTGGCGACTTAGAGGATCCTAAAAACGAGCATAAGAAGGATTTATATCAGATGACTGTTCATCCTGAGGATGCTCCAGATAAGCCAGAATATGTGGAAATTACCTTTGAAAAAGGTATACCTGTAAAGGTAAATGGTAAGAAGTTATCTCCAGTGGAGCTTATCGAAGAATGTAATGCTATCGCTGGTAGAAATGGTATAGGAGTTATTGATATTATAGAAAATAGATTAGTTGGTATGAAGTCAAGAGGAGTATATGAAACTCCAGGTGGAACCTTACTTTATGAGGCTCACGATGTTTTAGAGAGACTAACTATAGATAAGCAAACTGCTCATTTCAAGCAAATAGTAGCAATGAAATATGCAGAACTAGTATATGACGGATTATGGTTTACAGAATTGAGAGAAGCTTTAGATGCCTTTATTGATGTTACTCAGAAGAATGTAACTGGAACAGTTAAAATGAAGTTGTATAAGGGTAGCATGATGGTAGCTTCCATAGATGCTGAAAAACCATTATATGATGAAGGTATTTCTTCCTTTGGGGCTAGTGAATTATATGATCATAAGGATTCAGAAGGATTCATTAACTTATTCTCCCTACCATATAAGATAAGGGCTATGGTAAATAAGAAATAGATTGGAGTATGAAACTATATGAAGCTTTGGGGCGGAAGGTTTAGAGACGGAGAAAGTAGCTTAATGGAGGATTTTAATTCTTCCTTAAGCTTTGATAAGAGACTTTGGAGAGAGGATATCCAGGGAAGCTTGGCTCATGCAAAAATGCTAGAAAAATGCGGTATAATCTCCAAAGAGGACGCAGAAAAAATAAAAAAGGGGCTTAATGAGATATATAAGGATATTGAAGAGGGCAAATTGCTTATAGAGGGCGACTACGAAGATATTCATAGCTTTATAGAGCTAAATCTTACTGAGCGAATTGGGGAAGCCGGTAAGAAGCTCCATACTGCTAGAAGCAGAAATGACCAAGTGGCAGTAGATATGAAGCTTTATTCCAGAAAAACTGCCCAAGAGATTATTGAGCTTTTAGATAAGCTGATAGAAGCCTTAAAGAAAAAGGGCAGTGAAAACAATGTTATCATGCCTGGCTATACTCATCTTCAAAGAGCTCAGGTAGTTACTTTTAAATATCATTTAGCTGCTTATGTAGAGATGTTTAAAAGAGATAAAAAGAGAATAGAGAATGCCATCGAGCTTTTAAATGAGAGCCCACTTGGTTGTGGTGCCTTAGCAGGGTCAACATATGATATTGACAGAGACTTTACTGCCAAGGAGCTTGGCTTTAAAAAGCCAGTGGATAATTTCTTAGATGGGGTTAGCGACAGAGATTATCTAGTGGAACTTTTGTCAGACTTCTCCTTGATAATGATGCATCTTAGCAGACTTAGTGAGGAGCTAATACTGTGGAGTAGTAAGGAATTTGATTTTATAAGAATGAGTGATTTGTATTCTACTGGCAGCAGTATCATGCCTCAAAAGAAAAATCCTGATGCAGCGGAGCTAATACGTGGTAAAACTGGCAGGGTGTACGGAGATTTAATGGCCCTCTTAACCGTATTAAAGGGAATACCGCTAGCATATAATAAGGATATGCAGGAAGATAAGGAAAGCTTTTTCGATGCGGTGGATACAGTAAAAGCATCCTTAACCATTGCAACAGATGTGATACTTACCTTAGAAGTAAAGAAGGAAAAAATGGAGAAAGCAGTAGATGAGGGCTTTCTTAATGCTACAGAAGTGGCAGATTATCTAGTATGTAAGGGTGTGCCCTTTAGAGATGCTCATAGCATAGTTGGTAAGATAGTAATTTACTGTGAGGATAATAATAAAGAAATTTTATCCTTAACCTTAGATGAGTTCCGTAGCTTTACTGATAAAATTGATGCTTCCATCTATGATTACATTCAGTATAAGAATATTTTATCAAAGGGTATAAAAAAGGATATAGGGTTATAAAAATAAACTCAGCTTCTGTGGCATAGTAGCCTTCAGGAGCTGAGTTTATGTTACATAGGTCTTATAAATTACAAGTGAATATTTATATTGTACAAGTGAATGGGTATATTCATATAAAAATAATTGCAAATGGAATCCAATACTAGTAAAATATTATCAAATGTGACGTGATAAACAAAAGGGGCGATTTTTAAAATGGAAGAAACAAGAAGACAGCAGTATATGAAGAAGGTTAAGAGAGTAGTTATAAAAGTAGGTTCCTCAACCTTGACCTATCCTAACGGGCTATTGAATTTGGAAAGAATAGAAAGCCTAGCTAGGCAGATTGCAGATATACACAATAGAGGTATAGAGGTTATTCTTGTAAGCTCTGGAGCTATAGCTGCAGGTATGGGACGATTAGGCTTGAAAAGAAAACCCAAATCCGTAGTTAGACAGCAGGCTTGTGCAGCTGTTGGACAGGTTCGATTGATGCATATGTATGATAAGATTCTTGGGGAATATGGTAAAAATACAGCGCAAATATTAATAACCAAGGAAGATATGGAGGATTCTAAGAGGATAAAGCATGCTAAGAATACCTTCCAAGCTTTAATGAAGGAAAATGTTATTCCTATAGTTAATGAGAATGATGCTATAACAATAGAAGAAATTAAAATTGGGGATAATGATACCTTATCAGCTCATGTGTGTAAGTTTGTGCAAGGGGACCTTTTAATAATTTTGTCTGATATTAATGGATTATATGATTGTAACCCTGCTAATAATGAACAGGCTAAGCTAATTAACTATGTAAGTTCTGTAACAGAGGAAATAGCTTCTTGCGCTGAAGGCGCTGGAACAAGCCTAGGAACAGGAGGAATGGTTACTAAGCTTAGAGCTGCAAATATAGTAAATCAGTATGGAGCTGCAATGGTAATAGTAAATGGTGCTGAGAATCATATAATTAATAGGGTTTTAAATGGGGAAGAGGTAGGAACCTTTTTTGATTGTATATAAATTATGGAGAGGTGATAAAAATGGATATTAAGGAGTATGTAGTACAAAAAGCTAAAGCCGCTAAGGCTGCTTCAAGACTAATGAACAACGTAAATAGTAACACTAAAGATAATGCTCTTAAAGCTATGGCCCAAGCTTTGGTGGATAATATGAGTGAAATTCTTGAGGCTAATAGTGTGGACATAAACAAGGGAAAAGAAAATGGATTATCAAAGGCTTTATTAGATAGACTTTTATTGACAGAAGCAAGAATAAAGGATATGGCTAACGGCTTATTAAAGGTAGCAGATTTGCAGGATCCTATAGGAGAAGCCATTAGAATGTGGAAGACACCAGAAAATATGACCATAGCCCAAGTTCGAGTGCCTTTGGGAGTAATAGGAATTATATACGAAGCAAGACCAAATGTTACTGTAGATGCTACTGGCCTTTGTATAAAGTCCGGGAATGCAGTTATTTTGAGAGGCGGTTCAGAGGCAGTTAATTCTAATGCAAAAATTGTTGAAATCATTAGTAAGGCAGGAGTAGAAGCTGGGTTACCAGAAGGCTTCCTGCAATATTTAGAAAACACTGATAGAGAAGCAGTAAAGGTACTGATGAAGCTTAACGACTACATTGATGTTTTGATTCCTAGAGGAGGAGCAGGTTTAATTAAAACAGTGGTGGAAAATTCTACAGTACCAGTAATTGAAACAGGGGTAGGTAATTGTCACTTATATGTGGATGAGGCTGCAGACCTTAAGATGGCAAAGGACATAGCAATTAATGCCAAAACTCAAAGACCAGCTGTTTGTAACACCATAGAAACATTGTTGGTTCATGCAGCGGTAGCAAGTGAATTCCTTCCAGCCTTAAAGGAAGAAATGGATAAATATAAGGTGCAAATTAGAGGTTGCGAAAAGACTAAGGCAATATTGTCTGATATTGAGCTAGCCAATGATGAGGATTGGGCTACAGAATATTTAGATTTAATACTGGCGGTGAAGGTAGTAGATTCTATTAATGAAGCCTTGGATCATATTTATAAGTATGGCACAAAGCATTCAGAATCTATAATAACCGCTAACTATGCTAATGCACAAAGATTCTTAAATGAGGTTGATGCTGCAGCAGTTTATGTGAATGCATCTACTAGATTTACCGATGGAGCGCAGTTTGGCTTTGGTGGAGAAATTGGTATTAGTACACAAAAGCTTCATGCTAGGGGGCCAATGGGCATTAAGGAGCTAACAAGTTCAAAATATATAGTATACGGTGAAGGCCAAATAAGAAAGTAATCTTTTTTTAACAAGATTGTATAATAATTAAAAAACTGTCCATAATAGTACTCGAAATACTATTTTAGAGTTTTCTCTAAAAAATAAAGGAGTGCTGTTATGAGTATATTTGGTAATGGAGTAGGAGGACCATGGCCTCTTCCATTTGTCATGAATGCTAAAAACGATGAAGATCAATATACAAAAATTGCCCATGATAAATATGAGGTTTATGTTAATGATGATTTTGTTGGACATAAGACCTTAATTGCCCAGACAGAAAAGGTGGAGGATATAGACGACTATTTAAAATCTCAAGGATTTAGAAATTTCCGCTCAGAATTAGAGGGCAATATCTACAATATAAATTGTGTGGAAGAGGACAGTAGTCGTATGAAGGAAGTTTTATCTGTATATTTAAAAATAAGATAAAATAAGGTGGCTATAAAAACTATAGAAATGGAGCTGACAAAGCTATATAAACTTTGTCAGCTTTTAAAATATATGTATATATGTAGTTTGAACTAAGGTTGAATTAATGTTATATTATGTTAAGATGTTTGTATAATAAAGACAATCATGGAAAGGGTGAAAATATGACAGCAGTATTAAAAGGTCTTAAGCCTGAAAAGGTATTTTATTATTTTGAGGAGATTTCAAGGATTCCAAGGGGCTCTGGCAATGAGAAAGCCATTAGTGATTATTTAGTTTCCTTTGCAAAAAGTAAAAACTTAGAGGTTATCCAGGATTCTTCTTATAATGTAATTATCAAAAAACCAGCTACAAAAGGTTATGAGAATTCTCCTATAGTTGTTATACAAGGTCATATGGATATGGTTTGTGAAAAGAACAATTCAAAGGTTCATAATTTTCAGACTGATCCAATTGAGCTAGTGGTAGAAGGTGATTTTGTAAAGGCTAATGGCACAACCTTAGGAGCTGACAATGGTATAGCTGTGGCCTATGCTTTAGCATTATTAGATTCTGAGGATATTCCTCATCCACCATTGGAGGTTTTACTGACTACAGATGAGGAAACAGGAATGAGCGGGGCAAGAAACCTAGATCCTAAGCATATACAGGGGAGAATTCTTATAAATATTGATAATGAAGAAGAAGGGCAATTGCTGGTAAGCTGTGCTGGAGGGCTAAGAACTAAAGTAGAGTTAAAGGTAAAGAGAGAAGCTGTTAACCAGGATGAATATATGAAATATAAATTAATGGTTAGATGCTTAAAAGGTGGCCACTCTGGAATGGACATCATTAAGCAAAGGGGTAATGCTAATAGAATACTTGGAAGAGTCCTTGTGGATTTAATAGATAGAATAGATTATAAGCTAGTAGAAATAAAAGGTGGAGCAAAAGATAACGCTATTCCACGTGAAGCAGATGCTCTTATACTTGTAAAGAATACAGATGTTGAGGATTTAGGTAAGGAAATATCTAAGTGGAATGCCATATTAAAAAATGAATACAGAAAAGCAGATCCAGGATTGGTATTACAGCTTGAGGATACGGATGAATGTGTTCAAGAAGCCTTTACTAAAGAGTGCAGAGATAATGCGATAAGGCTTTTATATATGATACCAAATGGTATTCAGACTATGAGTATGGATATAGAAGGGCTGGTGCAAAGCTCCTCTAATCTTGGAATTGTTCATACTGGTCAAAGTAAAATTACCTACGAAAGCTCTGTTAGAAGTTCTGTTAGAAGCTTAAAGCAGGACATAGTGACTCAAACAGTTATTTTAGCAGAGGCTCTTGGAGCAGAAGTTACTATTCATTCTGAATATCCTGAATGGCAGTATGATAATGAATCAAAGATAAGACAAGTTTTCCAAAGAGTCTACAAGGAAATGTATGGCAAGGAAGCAGAAGTGGTTGCTATTCATGCTGGTGTAGAATGCGGCCTATTTAAAGAAAAGTTCCCAGATATAGATATGATATCCTTTGGCCCTAACCTTTATGATGTTCATACTCCTGATGAAAGAATGAGTATATCATCAGTACAAAGAAGTTGGGAGTACCTATTAAACGTACTAAAAAGTTTAAAATAATAAAAATTAATTCTTGTAAAAATTACTAATATAATGTATAATTAATGTTAATTATACATTATATTACACTATATCCATTTAAGTGAACATTTCTATGGCTTTTTGCCAACACAGGAATAAAAAAATATTTTTTATGAAAAAGTTTACATGACAGTATTGATAATATTTTATTTGGGTGCTATACTGTTTATGATGTGTTGGATAATAATACAAAATATGATATTTATGGGGTTGCTTTATAATATTTCAAATGGGGGGTCGTTTAAGTATGTGTCAATGTCCGTTTTTATCTACTGCAGAAGAAAAGGTTGCTTGTTTTAAGGAATGCTCCTTCTATGAATATGAGGACGATGGTTCAGGTTGTCCATTTAAAAAAATAAAGACAATAAAATCTATAAATATAAAAGATATAATTAGTTTAGATGAAGTATATGATAGAGAAGAAGACAAAGAATTCTTAGAAAGAATTTATGTTAAAAATTACTTCTGATTTTATGACTTGGAGGGCTATTTATGGAAAGAACATTAGTATTAATTAAACCTGATGGAGTTGAAAGAGGCCTAATTGGGGAAATAATTAGCGCCTATGAAAAAAGAACACTAAAGATAACAGATCTAAAGATGCTTCAAGCTGATAGAGAAATAGCAGAAAAGCATTATGAAGAACATAAAGGAAGACCATATTTTGAAACCCTAATAAGCTATATTATAGAAGGCAAAATTGTAGCTATGGTAGTTGAAGGTGAAAATGCTATTGAAATGGTTAGAAAGATAAATGGAGATAAGAATCCTCTAGCTTCAGATTTAGCAAGTATAAGAGGTATGTACTCCAACCATAAAACAAGAAACCTAGTACACGCTTCTGATAGTGTAGAAAGCGCAGAAAGAGAAATTAGCATTTGGTTTGGAAATTAAGAAAATGCAAAAAGGATTGTTGCACAAGAACTAATTTATTAGTTGTGTAGCAGTCCTTTTTATTTTTACTCACTCTATACTGATTGTCTTAATATGTCTGCTAATTTATCAACACTATTTTATTGGATAGGAAATTATATTTGCATTCTGCTAAATTTTCCTTATTGTATGACCTCTGATCTCTAAAAGCTACAGAGCAGCCTTTTTAAAACAAAGCAGTATAGAAAAAATGAGAAGATATTTTTGAAATTAGATGGTGGACGAAAAGACAAAAGCTGTTGAGCAACTGCCAGATTTGCCAATTGCTCAACAGCTTCAATATTTTATCTTCTAATCTTATTCTTCATCGGTATCAGATAATTCCATTAGAAGCTCCTGCTTTAAGTTCCAAAGCTTCTTTGATAAATCTACATAATATGTATGAGGATTCTCAAATCTCAATACTTCAGGCCAAAGTCTCTCTGTTTCCTTTTTAGCAAATTCTCTAATGGTCATTACATCAGGGCTAGTATACACAGGTTGCCCCTTATCGAATATTTTAACCTGAAGTTCCTTAACATAGAAATTCTTAAGCTTTTTTCTCTTCCAAGTATAGATGGGGTCAAATATAACTAATGGCTTGCTGTCATCTATAACTTCATCCGCTAAGGTTATTAAATCTGCAATAGCCTTGTCTGAATTCTTATCAAAAATTCTATAAATCTTCTTAAAGCCTGGGTTAGTTATTTTCTCTTGAGTTTCGCTGATTTTTATTTTTGGAACTATAGTGTTTTCTTTTTCTACAGCCACAAGCTTATATACGCCACCAAAAACCGGTTCAGACTTGGCAGTAATCAATCTTTCACCTACACCAAAGCTATCTATTTTAGCTCCCTGATTTTGTACGTCTCTTATAATATGCTCGTCTAAGGAGTTTGAAACCACAATTTTTACATCATGGTAGCCAGCAGCATCCAGCATCTCACGGGACTTGTTAGTAAGATAGGTTATATCTCCACTATCAATTCTAACTCCCTTTGGTCGAATGCCTTGAGGCTTTAATATTTCATCAAATACCTTAATCGCATTAGGTATGCCTGATTTAAGCACATTATAGGTATCTACCAAAAGAGTACAGTCATTTGGATAAGCAATTGCCCATGCCTTAAAGGCTTCATATTCTGTATCAAATAGTTGAATCCAGCTGTGGGCCATAGTGCCTACTGCAGGCACACCAAACATTTCTTCAGCTATAGTACAAGCAGTTGAGGTACATCCACCTATTATAGCTGCTCTAGCACCGTATATAGCACCATCATAGCCTTGGGCTCTTCTTGAGCCAAACTCCATTACCGGCTTTCCATTAGCCGCTCTGCATATTCTGTTTGCCTTGGTAGCAATTAAGGTTTGGTGATTTATTGTAAGCAGGATCATTGTTTCTATAAATTGAGCCTGAATTACTGGACCTCTTACTGTGATTAAAGGCTCGTTTGGGAAAACGGGAGTGCCTTCAGGAACGGCCCAGACATCACAGGAAAATTTAAAGTTTTTCAGGTAATCAAGGAACTCTTCTGAAAAGGATTTTTTGGATCTAAGATATTCAATATCCTCATCAGTAAACTGAAGATTTGATAGATATTCAATTAGCTGTTGGACACCTGCCATTATACAGTAACCGCCACCATCAGGAACCCTTCTGAAAAACATATCAAAATATGCAATCTTATCTCCCACGCCGCTTTTTAGATAACCATTTCCCATGGTTAGTTCGTAGAAGTCTACTAGCATTGTTAAGTTTCTCTCATTTTTAATATTAAAAATTGCTTCTTTCATAATGCTCTCCTCTATAAAAATTTGCTTAACTATTATTTTAATACTAATACTTATACTTTACAACGTTTTTAAAAGCTACAAATGGTCAATAATTATAAATGACCTAAAAGTTTAGTGCCTTTTTAGTTAGTATTTTTTAGGAAGGGAGTAAATATGTTAGATAAATATCAAAGAGAAATTGTGAGAGCAAAGGAGAAAAACATTTTAGTTGTAGCTTCACCTGGTAGCGGTAAAACTACTGTGATTATAAATAGAACCGGCTATTTAATAAATGAGAGAGCTATTGACCCTAGTAGTATTGTAATAATAACCTTTACAAGGGCTGCAGCAATAAACATGAGAGAAAGATTTAAAAAATTATTTCCTGAGATTCAGGCTCCTTATTTTGGAACCTTCCATTCTCTTTGTTACAGTATATTGAAGAGGGAGAGAGGGGAAATAAACATAATAAGTGAAAGGGAAGGATATTATATAATTGAAAAAGTGCTAAAAAGCTATGTTGAAGAAGTTAACGAAGATAGGGTAAGAGATATATTAAATTATATATCAGCTTATAAAACTGGCTTTAAAACTTTTAAGGAACTAGAAGATAATATAAACCTAAATATTTTAAAAGAATGCATTGAAGGTTACGAGAAATATAAGAGCCTTAAGGGATTATTGGACTTTGATGATTTACAGCTACAAACCTTAGAGTTATTTAAGAAAAATCAACAGTTGTTAGAAGACTATAGAAAAAGGTTTAAATATCTACTTGTAGATGAATTTCAGGATTGTGATCAGCTTCAAATTGATATATTAAAGGAGCTAGGCAAGGGAAATTCTATATTTGCTGTAGGAGATGAGGACCAGTGTATTTATGGCTTTAGAGGTGCTAGGCCAGATTATATGGTTAGCTTTAAAGAAAACTTTGAAGGTGGTGTAAAAAAGTTTTTGATGGTAAACTACCGTAGCGTAAAAAATATCGTAGATATGTCTGCTAAGCTTATTGATAATAACAAGATTAGAAACAAAAAAAGCTTTTCTTCCATAAATGCTCAAAAGGGCTGCATATCTACTGAGAGCTTTTTCGATGAAAGGGCACAAAGTGATAGTATTGCTAAAAGGATTCTTAAGGGGGTAAAGGGTAAAAGGGAAAACTTCAGTGATAATGCCGTTTTGTATAGGACCAATATGGAGGCTAGATCCTTTATCGATGCTTTTATCAAAAACAAGGTTCCTTTTCGCTTGCTTGATAAGTCTTATAACTTTTTTGATCATACCATCTGTAAGGACTTGATAAGCTATATGCTTTTAGGCCAGGACTTAAGTAACAGGGAGGCCTTTAAACGGATAATAAATAAACCTTTTAGATATATTAGTAAAGTAAATTTAGAGAGACTGTCTGCCTATAAGTATAAGGAGGATTGCTTTTATATTCTTTCTAATATATGCTCTTTGCCTATCTTTCAATATCGGGAGCTACAGAGACTTAGGAAAGACTTAGTAAATATGGCTAGGTGTCCACTAGTTGATCTGACAGACTATATACTAATGAGGCTTGAGTATAGGAAGTATCTTGTGAGCTATTGTAAAAAATATGGTGCCTCTCTTGAAGAAGTGGAGGAGATTATTAGTGAGTTCAAGGAGGCAGTAAAGGACTTTTCTGATATAGGAAGCTTTCTTGGTCATGTAAAGGAGGTTAAGGAGAAGCTAAGCAGGAAAGCTCCTGACAGTGAAGATTCAGTTATTCTAAGCACCATACATGGGGTAAAAGGTATGGAATTTAAAAATGTTTATGTAATAAATTGTGTAGACGGAAATATTCCTTTCAAGAGAGAAGGGAAGGAGAGCTGTCTAGAGGAAGAGAGAAGACTATTTTATGTGGCTATTACAAGAGCTAAGGAAAATTTATATTTAAGTCTTTGTAAGTATATGAGAGGTAAGTGTAAGGAGCAATCACCCTTTATTTATGAATGCGGTATAAGGGAAATAATAGATAGAAGCGAAGATTACTCAATAGGTTCATTGGTTGAACATGAGGCCTTTGGAAAGGGAGAGGTAGTTAGTGTTAGTGTTGGAGTGATAGGTATAAAATTCCATGATGGTCTTATCAGACATTTTGATATACACAAATTGAAATTATATAATATATTAAAGAAAATGGCCTGAATAAAAGCATTTGCCATAAATTTATTGAATGTTTTTCTTGGATGTAATATAATTTTATTAAGTATATAGATAATCAATTTTTACAGTTTAATTTTAATTTTAGTGAAAATTGTAAATCTGTAGCTCATATTCAAGGAATATGAGCTTTCAAAGTATTTGCTAAAGAATGAGGTAGAAATTATGGGTATAAAAGTCAATCCTAGTGAAATTATATTCTCCTTGGACATTGGCACGCGATCTATAATAGGAACAGTAGGTGTATTACAAGGGAAAAAGTTTCATGTGGTTCAGGAAGCTTATGTAGAGCACGAAGAAAGAGCCATGATAGATGGGCAAATACACGATATCTCTTTGGTAGCTGCTGGCGTTAATAAGCTGAAAAAGCAATTAGAAAAGAAGCTTAAGTTCAAGCTGGAAAGAGTTGCTATAGCAGCGGCAGGTAGATTTTTGAGAACTACTGTAGCTAAGGCCAATATAATGATTGATGAGGATAAGGAAATTGATAGGGAGCTTATACGAAGCTTGGAGTTAACAGCTGTGAAAATGGCTGAGGATGAAGTTAACCGAGATACTCAAGGAAAGCTCTATTGTGTAGGTTATAGTGTAAGAAACTATTACCTCAATGGCTATGTTATTCAAAACTTACTTTCCCATAAGGGCGAAAGTGCTGGAGCGGAAATAATTGCTACATTTCTACCAAGATCCGTAGTAGATAGTCTTTATGCAGTAATGGAGAGGGTTGGTTTAGAGGTTAGCAGCTTAACCTTGGAGCCAATTGCAGCTATGGAAGCAGCTATACCACCTAATTTAAGACTGTTAAATTTGGCTTTGGTGGATATTGGTGCTGGGACCTCAGATATAGCCATAAGCAGTAAGGATACCATTACAGCCTACGGAATGGTTTCCGTTGCTGGCGATGAGGTTACTGAAGCCATAGCTCAAAATTACTTGGTAGATTTCAATACTGCAGAAAGAATGAAAAGAGAGTGCGCTGAAAAGGAAGAAATAGTATATACGGACATCTTAGGCTTAGAAAACCATGTGAGCCGGGAGGAAATTTTAAAAGTTATTAGTCCTACCGTTAGAAAGGCTTGTGAGGAAATAGGTAATAAGATTATTGAATTAAATGGTGGTAAGTCTCCAAATGCGGTCTTTTTAGTAGGTGGAGGAGCGCATACTCCTATGCTTTTAGAATTTTTAGCCCAGAAATTAAATCTACCGCCTCAAAGGGTAGCTATAAAGGAAAGAGAAACTATCGAAAACTGTGTTTGCCCAGCCAAATATAAACTGGGTAGCATAGGAGTAACAGTTCTGGGAATAGCCTTGGTTTCTATTAAGAAAATGGGCCAGGATTTTATTGATGTAACTATAAACAATACAGTAGTAAGCTTATTTAACTATAATAAACATACAGTTATGGATGTAATTTTACAGGCTGGAATTAATCCAAAAGTTTTAATAGGCAAGAACGGTAAGAATGTTAAGTTTACTCTAAATGGCACTAGGCGTATTGCTTTTGGAGGCATGGCTGAAAGTGCTAGCATAAAGGTTAATTCTCAAAAGGCTTCTGTAGATACACCAGTTAAAGAAGGAGATATAATAGAGCTTAAATATGCTAAGGACGGTGAAAATGCAGAACCTAAAGTTTTAGATTATGCTAGTAGCTATACTGCTATAGGCTGTTATTATAATGATAAGCTAATTAATATGGAGCCAATAGCTATAATAAATGGACAAAGAGTTCCATTTGATACTGTCATCGAAGACAATGACAATGTTGAAATTATTTATCCAAGGACCTTAGGAGATCTTATTAAATATTATTTAGAAAAAGTATCCCCCGAATCTAAATTTTATGTGGATAATAAAGAAATATCCTATGACTATATTATTAAAGAAGGGGATAAAATAATTGAAGCAGAAGTAGTTAATACTGTTAGTTCTAGTACTGGAGATACAGTGTCAGAGGTAAAGGAGGAAGCTACTAAGGATGAAAGAGCTATGGAAGCAGATTATCAACATGAGGTAGCTGTAGATGCTGTAAAGTCAGAGGAAAAGAAGGAAACAAAGACTGTTACTGTGACAGTAAACTCTGGCCCAGTCATATTAAAGGGTAAAGAAAAGTATATTTTTATTGATATATTTAATTATATTCAGTTTGACAGAACTAGAACTAAGGGTACCTTGGTATTAAAGCTAAACGGTAAACAGGCGGGCTATTATGATGAACTTAAAGATGGAGATGTTATAGAGATAAGATGGGAATAGTCAAATCCAGTTAAAGTTCTAATCACGCTTGATAGGAGTGACAGTATCATGGGTAAAGTAGACTTTCTAAAGTGTTCTGCAGATATATATAATAAATTAATTGCTTGGAGAAGGGATTTTCACAGAAATCCAGAGCTAGGCTTTGAAGAGTTTTTAACATCGGCCAAGATTAAGGCTTTTTTAGAGGAAGAGGGAATACCCTATATAGAAACTGCCAAAACAGGTATTTGTGCTATTATAAAAGGTGGCGATGTTGAGGAAGGGCCTTGTAAAACTATAGCTTTAAGAGCTGATATGGATGCATTGCCCCTTGAAGATAAAAAAGTCTGTGAATATTCCTCTCAAGTGAAAGGCAAAATGCATGCCTGTGGACATGATGCACATATGACTATTTTAATGGGTGCAGCTAAAATTCTAAACAGCATAAAGTCTACTTTAAAAGGTAATGTTAAGCTGCTTTTTGAACCAGCAGAAGAAACCCTTGGAGGCGCCAGTTATATGATTAATGAAGGCGTGTTGGAAGACCCTAAGGTGGATGCTGTAGTTGGTCTCCATGTATCTGAAGGGATAGAATGTGGCAAAATTGGCATTAAGAAGGGTGTGGTAAATGCAGCATCCAATCCCTTTAATATTAGGATTATAGGAAAGGGAGGTCATGGAGCTCATCCTGACGTTGCTGTAGACCCAGTGGTTATTGCTAGCAATGTAATATTAGCTTTACAAACTATTGTAAGTAGGGAAATTCCTCCTACAGATCCTGCAGTTATTACTGTAGGATCCATACATGGAGGCAGTGCTCAAAATATTATTCCGGAGGAAGTTAATATTAGTGGTATTATAAGAACCTTAAAGACTGAGCATAGGGAATATGTAATAAAAAGAGTTACAGAAACCGTTGAAGGAATAGTTAAAGCAATGAGAGGCAGCTGTGAAATTAATATTGAAGAAAGCTATCCTTGTCTTTATAATGATGATTTTATGGTGGAACAGGTTAAGGAAAGTGCTATAAATATCATTGGAGAAGACAATATTATAGATTTAGATAAACCAAGTATGGGTGTAGAGAGCTTTGCTTATTTTTCTATGGAAAGACCAGGAGCCTTTTATTATTTAGGCAGCGGTAATAAGGAAAAGGGTATTACCCATCCTGCTCACGGAAGCTTCTTTGATATTGATGAAAACTGTCTTCCTATTGGAGTGGCAATGCAATGTAAAATAGCTTATGATTATCTAATGGGAGCAACAGAATAAAGTCAATTTAGGAGGCAAGGGATGAATATAGTAATAGGACCTAATGAAGCGGGACAGAGATTAGATAAATTTTTAAGAAAGTATCTTAAGGATGTGCCCTTGAGTGCAATCTTTAAGGGGATTCGTAAAGGACAGGTAAAGGTAAATGGCAAGAAGGCTAAGGAAAAGTATTCTCTGCAAGAAGGTGACGAGCTAACAATAAATATCTCCTCTAATGAACCTAAGAAGGTGAACTTTATAAAGGTAAATGCAGATTTAAAGATAACCTATGAAGATGAAAATATGCTATTAGTTGAGAAAAAGCCAAATTTATTGGTACATTCCGATAGCAATAATGGGGAGCCTACCCTTACAGATATGGTATTATCTTACCTTACAGAAAAGGGAGACTATGAACCAGATAAGGAGATTACCTTCACGCCTGCACTTTGTAATAGGTTAGATAGAAATACTTCCGGAATAGTTATTTTTGGTAAGAATTTCGAGTCCTTAAAATTGCTTAACGAAATGATTAGGGAGAGAAAAATAAAGAAGTATTATTGTGCTCTAGTGAAAGGAAAAATTAAGGATGGGGTTCATGAGGCCTATATTCTAAAGGACGAAGAAAACAATGTATCAAAAATATATGATACACCAGTAAGGGATTGTAAGAAAATAGCTATGGAAGTTAAAACTGTACAAACTGATGGGCTATTTTCCTTTATAGAAATAGATTTGTTAACTGGCAGAAGTCATCAATTAAGGGCTCATCTTTCACACCTTGGCAATCCTATAATAGGTGATGGGAAATATGGTGATAAGAAGCTAAATTCTTTCTTCTATAATAAGTTTGGACTAGACTATCAGTATTTATATGCCTTCAAGGTTACCTTTACAGATTGCAAGGATAAGTTGAAATACATGGAAAACAAAACTATAGCAGAAAGCTTACCGCCTATATTTAAAAAGATAAAAAAAGATGTATTTAAATTCAGAGTAGATAATTGACTTTAATGTAAAACATTGAAGTCAATTATTTACCGTTAGAAAGGTTTTGGGTTTATGAAAGAGCAGTCTACAACTAGAGGCTTTGCTGTGCTTTCAGCAGCAAGCTTGATTGTTAAATTGGTTTCATTATTATATTTGCCATTATTAAATTTTATCCTCCCACAGGAGGCTATTGGGTCTTATAATTTTACATATACTATTTTTACCTTTATATATGTTCTCACCAATTCTGGAATACCTGTAGCAATTTCAAAGCTGGTTTCAGAATTAATAGCTCAAAATAACTATAAAGATGCTATAAAAAGCTTTAAGATGGCTAGATTTATGCTTTTAGTCCTTGGACTTGTGATGTCCTTAGTAATGATTCTTATTGCCAGTCCAATTACCCATTCAGCTGGACAGGAGGACTCTAGGCTAGCTATTATAGTATTGGCGCCAACAGTGCTAATAACTTCAGTGATGTCTGCATATAGAGGCTACTTTCAAGGTAGGGCAAATATGACGCCAACAGGGGTATCTCAAATTGTTGAGCAGATAGTAAATACTATATTTAGTTTAGTGTGTGCAGCCCTTCTTATAAAATTCAGTATTAGGGCTGGTGTTGCAGGTGCCACTGTTGGTACTACCTTAGGAGCCTTGGTGGCTTGTATATACTTAATTATTAAATACGAAAAAACTAAAAAGTTTAGAATTCCTAAAGGGCTAGATTTATCTAAGGTTAAAAGATTATCTAATAAATCCTTATTTAGAAAATTGCTCACCTATGGAATTCCTATAACCTTAAGCGTAGGTTTGCAGCAGGGTGGTAACTTTGTCGACTCCATGATAGCTGTTGATAGACTGATGGAAGGTGGATATTCGAAAAAATTGGCTAAGGAAATGTATGGAACTATAGGTCAGACCAATTCCTTGATAAATGTACCTATTGCTATAGTTTCAGCCTTAAGCGCTGCGGTGCTACCAGCCATTTCTGCTGCTATGGCCATAGGGGATAGGAAGACAGCTCAAGAAAAAATAAACCAAGCAATGAAGCTTTGCTTTATTGTAGTTATTCCTTCTACAATTGGACTTGCAGTACTAAGTAAGCCTATATACGGAATGTTGTTTCCATCTGCCATTCAAGGGGCAAAGCTTATGAAGTTAGCTTGTATAATTGTTATTCTTATGTCCTTAGTGCAAATTCAAACTACTATTTTGCAGGGGCTAGGGAAAATGCATATAGCTACTGCTTCCATGTTTGCTGGAATAGTAGCAAAGATTATTACTAGCTACAGCTTAATGGCTATTCCATCAATTAATCAATTTGGTTCTGTAGCAGGTAATATTATGTGCTTTGCTGTGCCTTTGGCTATTAACTATTATTTTATTAAAAATAATACTAGATTTAAGCTACCAGTTTTGAGATATTCTATTAAGCCTTTAATGTCAGCTGTTGCTATGGGACTACTAGCCTTTATAGTATATAAACCCTTTGATATTTTTATTTCTGAAAATGCATCAAGAATAGCTTATGTTCTACCGACTATAATTTCCATGCTAGTGGCAGTGTTTATTTATGCTTATGTAATGATTTACCTTGGTGGTATTACAAAAAATGATATAAATTCAATATCACCAAAGGCAATGAAGATTATACCTGGATTTATGAAAAGGAGGATGAAATAAATCATCCTCCTTTTTTTGAATATTTTAGTATATAGCTACCTGCCAGTGGTAAAGAAAAACCTAAAGCTATAAGTAGGATATTTTTTGTTACAGGCAGACTATGAGTAGCGTTATTAAGTATATTCATAACATAGTAAAGTAGGAAGGCCATAAGCAAATTAACCATAAGCTCAAAGCCATCGAAGCTAATTTCAATTTCCTCTAATATAACCTTTAAATTAAGGACTAAGGTTATAACTGAAGTTATAATTAGGCTTATGCCATAGCCAAAGATGTTGATAGAGGGGATTGCGGTGAAAATGTATAAAATAACGAGCTCTAGCACTGATACCAGCATGGAATTACGGAGTATTATGCTCTGCTTTCCTAGACCGTTTAGTATTCCAAAAGTAGTTGAGGCGGTAAAGAATAAGGGGCAACTAATAGAAGCAAATTTAATGTATGGCCCAAGGTCTGAGCGATTATAAAACATTTGCCCCAAATTATTACTACCTACAAGGCAAATAACCATGGTAGATATTCCTAAAAGGAAGGAAAGCTTTAATACCGAGGAGATTCTTTCTCCTACTGCGTAATAGTCTTTTTTACTCATACTTTGTGATAAGTCAGGTATTAGTAGTGTTGAGATAGAGCCTATAACAATTTGAGGAAATAGCACTATATTTAAAGACATACCTGTAAACTTACCAATCATAGATAAGGCTTCTTTGTACTCAATGCCAGACATTACTAAACGTCTAGGAACGACCAAAGTAGATATAGTTGATAAAGCGGTGGATAGAAAGCCGTTTATGCATAGAGGTAGAGATATAACTAATATATTAAACAAAAGTTGGGCTCTGCTTTCTGATCGCAGAGAAAAATGCTTAAGCTTTTTCTCATCTACCCTGTAGTATATGTACAATAAAATTAAGGAAATAGCCTCTCCTATACATAAGGCTGCGTAAGCTACTGTGACAGTAGCGGTAACAGAGGTTAGATTAATGCTAGTAAAGAGAGTGTATATGATAACAATTCTAATGGATTTTTCAAAAATATCAATGAAAGCTGGTACACCTACCTTTGAGGTGCCATAGAAGTACCCCTTAAAGGTGTTTGAAAAGGCAATAAACACCATAGCTGGACATGTAAAGCGTAAGGCGTTTAGTGTCCTAATATCCTTTATTATATATTTACTTATTTGCCTTGAAAAAAGGAAAACAATAATTACTACAAAACTGGACCATAATAGATTAAAGGAGAAGGTAGTTTTAATTGTTTTCTTTAAGTTGGTAAAATCTTTATTTGCATAGTATTCTGCTGATATTTTTGAAACAGCTGTTACTATACCACCACATATAAGACAGATAAAAAGATTATAAACCGGCATTACTAGACCATAAAGCCCCATCCCCTCGGCACCCAGCTCTCGAGAAAGCATAATGGAAAAAATAAAGCCAAGAACTCCTGTAGTTAGGTTAGACATAATAAGTAATATAGAGTTAGCAACAAAAGAATCCTTTTTCATAATTACAGCACCAATAAGGATCTTATTGGATTACAAGTCTCACTCCCTGTATATTGCTAATAATTATATCTATTCTTTAACCAAGAAATATATTCTAGCCACTAAAGTTATAAAAGGAAATTTTATAGTATAGAAAATAATTATTGTTTTTACCATCATATATTGATATATTATATTCTTGTAAGTAATTTTCGGAGGTGTGAAACAGTGAAAGATTCACGAATGATAAAATTAGCAGAGAACCTAATCAATTATTCCTGTGCTGTAAAAAAAGGAGATAAGGTATTAATTGAAGCATATGATGTGGAGGAAGCCTTTGTAACTGAATTGGTTAAGCAGACATATTTAGCGGGAGGAATTCCCTTTGTAACTATAAAGAAAAATAGCGTTAACAGAGCCCTATATATGAACTGTACAGAGGAACAGATGACCTTAATGGCAAAGTATGAAGCTGAAAGAATGTCACATATGGATGTTTACATTGGTGTTCGTGGCGGACTTAATACAGCAGAGCTGTCCGATGTACCTGCTGATAAGATGGCTTTGTATTCTAAAATTCTATGGAAAAAGGTTCATAATGAAATAAGAGTTCCCAAAACCCGTTGGGTGGTGCTAAGGTATCCTACAAATTCTATGGCTCAAGCTGCCTCTATGAGTACAGAAGCCTTTGAGGACTTTTACTTCCAGGTATGTAATTTAGATTACAGCAAGATGTCAAAGGCTATGGACGCTTTAGTGGAACTCATTAATAAAACTGATAAGGTTTATATTAAAGGACAAGGTACAGATTTAACCTTTTCTATCAAGGGTATGCATGGCATAAAGTGTGATGGCAAGCTAAATATTCCTGATGGTGAGGTTTATACTGCCCCAGTGAAGGATTCGGTAAATGGCTATATTACTTATAATACACCAGCCTTAAGGGAAGGCTTCACATACGAAAATATTAGGCTAGAATTTAAAGACGGTAAAATAATTAAGGCTACCGCTAATGATACAGAAAGAATAAATAAGATTTTTGATACTGACGAAGGAGCAAGATATGTAGGTGAGTTTGCTATTGGTGTGAATCCATACATCCTTTATCCAATGAAAGATACGCTCTTTGATGAAAAAATAGCAGGCTCTATACACTTTACCCCAGGAAGTTCCTACGATGATTGCTATAACGGTAACAAGTCTGCAGTACATTGGGATCTTGTTTACATTCAAAGACCAGAATATGGCGGTGGAGAGATTTATTTTGACGATATATTAATTAGAAAAGATGGTTTATTTGTAATTGATGAATTAAAGCAGTTAAACCCAGAAAATTTGATATAAATTAAATAATATTTTGTAGTTTAAATGAGAATTTTAATTACATTAAAAAGGTCGGGTGGATTTTAATGTCTAAGAAGACAATAACTGTTTGTTCAGAACAAGGTCTATTAGGGAGAGGTTTGTACAAATTAAAGGTTAATGCCGCCTTAAAGGAATGCAGTAAAATTAAGGAGACATTAAAGAAAAAAGCCCTTATAGACAAGGATGACTTAAATATTAACATAGTTGTTTCTGATCCAGTAGACAATGAGATTAAAGGAAAGTATGTTGCTTATAAGGGGTATAACAGAGATGGTAGCTTAAAACCCTTGACTATACACACCATGGAAAATGGACAGCTGATGAAGGTAAAGGACATAGAAAGTAAAGGCATTATGAATATAGACTTGTATGATGAAAGTATATGTATTCATAGCTATTCTATACATGGAAATTATGCGGAAGGTTATCTAGTTTGGGATGAAAAAGGTAAAGACGGATATATTATGAATTTTTCAAACCAGAAGGTGAAGGTCTTCTTAAAAAATGCAAACGATCATAAAGAATATAACAGTGTAACTGAATTTTTAAATAAAGACATCTTGTAAAAAAACTGCTAGTTTGCAGTTTTTTTTAATTGTATAAGAAATTATAAAAAATTAAGAGCTCACTTCTGACCTCTGACTTCTAAAGTGCGATAGTACTTTTTCATTCATTAAAACAAGGGGCGTTAAATATACATATGATGATGGGAAGTAATTGAAAGTGGAGGAATGATGAAAAAGATTATATTTATAGCCCTAACCATTGGATTGCTGAGTTTTTCCTATTTTGTAGTTAAGTTATATAATGACTTTTCTAACATATTCACTGAACCAGAGGAAGTTAAATATGATATATTGACTGCTGGTGCCAAAGAAGCTAAAGACTTTACAACGAATAAAAGAAACATATATATAGCCTATAGAGATAGAATCCAGGTAATAGAGAAAAATGGGAAAAGCTATATCCTATATAAGGTTGATAATGGGGACATAAGATCCTTACAATATTATGATAATAAGCTGTACATAATAGATGGACCAAACCTTATTAGCTTTGATTTAGCAAATCATAAAAAGGAAGTGTTAATGGAGGATATACCAAACTTTGGAGACTATGGGGAATGTAAGCTTATGTTGAAGGAGGATAAAATCTACATAGCTATAGGAGCTGCCACTAATTCTGGTGTAGTAGGCTTAGATAATAAGTGGAGAAGTAAATATCCATTTAATTATGATATTTCACCTAAGGATATAACTATCACTGACAAGGTAAATAAAAATTTTGGTGCCTTTGTTCCCTTTAATTCAAAAAATACCCCAGGACAAAAGATATCTGGCCATTTTCCAGGAAATGCTTCTGTCGTTGTATATAATCCCAAGAGCAAGGAAAGCTTTTTATACTGTTGGGGTATTAGGAATGTTAAGGCTATGGATTATGATAGCATAGGGAATATCTATGCGGTGGTAGGAGGTATGGAGCCAAGAGGATATAGAGGAGTTCAGGGAGATGTGGATTACATATATGAGCTTAGGTCAGATACTTGGTATGGTTGGCCTGATTACAGTGGTGGTGATCCAATTAATAGTCCCAGATTTAAAAGTACTTCAGGGGATAAGCTTTCCTTCATATTACAAAAACATCCATCCAGTAACCCTCCTGCCCCTTATTATCAGCATAAGTATGTAAATTCCTTAACAGCCATGACTGTTGATCGGAAAGGTGATTTTGGAAGAAAGGATTTGATGTTTTTTTACGATAATTCGAATAAAATCCTGCTTAGTATAGATAATAAGGGTATCGTTCAAGAAAAATTAAAATTGGGAAAAAATAGTGAAATTATTGATTTAGAGATGTATAATGGAAGTATGTTATTACTAGAAAAAAATCAAGGCTTACTAATAAAGTTAACACCAGCTAATGAAACTATAAAGGTTAGCTATAAGGTTATTCTAATTTACGTCATAGTCTTTATTTTGCTGCTAATTGCTATTATCACTTGGAAGTGGAAAATCATAGGAGCTAAAAAGGGGTAAATAATAAATGAAGAAAAAGTTAGAAACTACATATGGTACAACTTTACAGGGGCTTATGTTTGCAGTTAATCCTGTAAAGAAGGTTGTATTAAAAACTCATTGTACTGTACACAAGTACATTAATATGAGAGCAGTAGAAATACTAAAAAATGAAAATTATATTGAAGAATATAAATTTTATAGGGAGCATATCAAACCCTTGAATTTAGGAGTAACCTGGGCAGATCAAGATTTAAAAAGCTCTAATCACTTTTTTCATCTAGGAAAGCAAAAGGGGCTTTATGGCTTTTCTGATGCATTAACGGAAAGTAATAAGTACTATAATAAGGCCTTAAGCCTTTTAAAGGAAGAGGAACTGGATAAAGCAATATTCTATCTTGGTGCAACCTGCCATTTGATTCAGGATGTAACAGTACCTCATCATGTAAGCAACAAGCTCCTCAAGAGTCACAGGCGCTTTGAAATGTGGATAATATCTAGATTAATGACTGATTACTCCTTCGAAGCAGAATATGGAATAAAAAGATATAAAGATATAGAGGAATATATTATAAGCAACGCTAAAATGTCCAGCAATGCCCATGATAAATATGAAAAAATACAAGATATGGAACAGAGATATTCTAAACTAGCTAGCGAAATTATTCAAGAAGCTCAAAGAACAACGGCAGGACTATTACTAGACTTTTACGAAGAATATAAAAAAGTTTTTAAATAAGGATTCTTCCATTTATTGGAGGAATTCTTTTTTTATATGTTGAAATATATATGAGTGAATTATTAAGTAAAATATTATGAATTGAGAATTTATGTATTAAGGTGGTAAGGGATATGATAAGGAAGAAGGAGAATTTTGCAGAATCAAAAGAATATGTTAAAATAGATATGAGAAATTTGCAAATTAAAGGCGATATAATTGATATTGGTGTGAAAAACTATGGTATAATATATAAAATGTGTAAGGAGACCTTTGATGAAGTAGCCCTTGATTATATTGTTGGAGAGGAAAAGAGGCTAATAGAAAGAGAGCATTATGATACGGCTATTTTATTTTTCACATTAAGCCTCTTATCTAATTCTATGAAAAGAAAAAAGCTTATAAAGGAAGCTTGGAATTATATTAAGGAAGATGGAGAATTGCTTTTATGGGATGCTAAAAAGTCCTTTGGAAAGCCTATTAATTTGGAAGTAGATGTGCTTTTTGATAATTGTGAATTTGAAACTGTAAGTATTAAAAATTTGAATCCTGTAATTAAGCTGGAGCTTTCCAATGTAAAAAAGATAATGGCTCCTTATTTTGATATAGTTGAGGAAAAGGAAGGCAGGAGTATATTTTTTATTAGGGCTAGAAGGAAAAAGAAAGGAAAGCATAAAGATGAAACTAGTATTGACAGCATTAAACGCTAAGTTTGTTCATACTAATCTAGCGGTTAGGTATTTGAAAGAATACACAAAGGATTTGGACTATGAATGCCTTATCAAGGAGTTTTCTATAAATGATCGTTTAGAAAATATTTTGCAGGCTCTTATTGAGGAAAAGCCAGAGGTAATAGCCTTCTCTTGTTACATATGGAATATTGAAATGGTAACTAAACTAGCAACCTTACTAAAGAAGGTGAACCCAAGGATAGAAATTTTATTTGGGGGTCCAGAGGTATCCTATGATGGAAGAGAGTTTTTAGAAGGTGTAGCTGGAGATTATTTAATAGAAGGTGAAGGGGAAGAGCCCTTTCGCCAATTTGTCTTATATAAACTAAATAGAGGAAGGCTTCAAGATATTTCTGGATTCTTATATAAAGATGAGAAAGGAAAAATACAAGGAAGGGAAAGCTTTAATCTATTAGATATGGATATGTTACCCTTTCCTTATAAGGATGAGTTAGATTTCAAAAATAAAATAGTTTACTACGAAGCTAGTAGGGGATGTCCTTTCAACTGCAAATATTGCCTATCCTCGACCATAAAAGGAGTCAGATTTAGAAATCTTGACAAAGTAAAAGAGGAGCTTAGTATTTTAATGGAAAGGGGAGTGTCCCTAGTTAAATTTGTAGACAGAACCTTTAATGCCAATAGGACTTATGCCCGTAAATTATGGCAATTTCTAAAGGATGTGGATACTAACACCTGCTTTCATTTTGAAATATCGGCGGATCTCCTTACCGATGAAGATATAGACTTGTTAAGTACTGTTCCTAAGGGAAGATTTCAATTTGAAATAGGGGTGCAAAGTACCAATGAACAAGTGGTTCAGAATATTAATAGGACTATGAATATTGAGAAGTTAGGATATAGGGTTAGGCAATTGAGATTTGCTAATAACATACATCTCCACTTAGATTTAATAGCAGGATTGCCTGGTGAAGACTATGAATCATTCAAGGAATCCTTTAATAGGGTTTATAGCTTTGAACCACATGTGATTCAATTAGGCTTTTTAAAGCTTTTAAAAGGCTCAAAAATGAAGGAGGAAGAAGAACTATGGGGGATGGTTTATTCACCCTATCCTCCCTATGAAATTATATGTAATAATTACATATCCTATGAGGAATTAGTCATACTAAAAAAGGTAGAAGCTATAGTAGATAAATATTATAATAGCGGCAATTTTAATAATATATTAAAGTTCATAATGCCTAATTTTAATAGTGCCTTTGACTTTTTCCTAAAGCTTGCAGAATTTTTTCAAGGTAAGGGGTATTTTAACAGGAGTATTTCGGGGGTAGACTATTATAGAGTTTTAATTGAATTCTATAAGGAGTATATTGGAGCTGATACCACTATTCTGAAGGACATTATAAAATATGACTATTTTAATGTTAATAAAAAAACATGGATACCTGATTTCCTTGACAAAAATGTATCTAAGGAAGAAGAAAAGATTATCAAGGATTTACTTGTTAATAAATATACAATGAATACTACTAAGGGACTATATATACAGGGTTATAGTATAGACATCAAGGAATATATTGCAAAGGGCACATTGGTTCATAAAAAATGTTTTTTGGTATATAACAATGAGGATATAGTAGTGAAAACATTTTATAGCGAAGATATACAGAGTTCATAAATATAATTGGAAGGTAAATACATTGAAATTAACGTGTAAAGGCAATATAATAGTTATATGAGCAAAGTTGTAATGAATACTACATAAAGTATTATTGCATATATTTACAACTGTGAAAATACATAATAAAGGTGGTGAGACTTTGGCTTTTGAAGTTATTAACAATTTAAAGGATGCTGAAAAGCAGGCAGAGGAAATAATTAGCCAGGCGCAAGCTACTAAGAGGGATATTATAAAAAAAGCTGAGCAAAAGGCTAGTGAGGAGTATGCAAGAATCTTAGCTGAGGCTAATAGTGAGGCTAGTAAGCTTATGGAGAATGCAGTAAAGGAAGGACAGCAGGAAGCAGAGCCTATCATAGAAAGAGGTCGTCAGGAAGAGGAAGCTATATTAGGTTTAAATGATGGTAGACTTGATAAAGCTATTAACATGGTGATTGAGAGGATAGTGAATTCTAATGGCAATAGTTAAGATGAATAAATTTACGTTGCTAGTCTTTGAAGAGGATAAAGAAAAAGTCCTTGAAGAACTTCAAAAATTCCAAGGAGCAGAATTTATCAATCTTCAAAAGGAAGAGCTTCTACAGGAAAATGAAGATTTAAAGGAGTTATCAAAGGATGAAATAGCCTCCCATTACAGTGAATGTGAAGAAAAGCTTTCAAAAATAAAGCATTCTCTTGAATTTTTAAGAAATTACATACCGCCGAAACCTATGCTTAAGGCCTTAAAAGAAGGTAAAAAGGAGATGTCCTTCAGTGAATTGGAAAAAGCAGTACAAAGTAGTGGTTGGGAAGGTATGGCTGCTGAGCTTACAGAAAAGGAACAGAGAATAAATGCAATAGATAGTGAAGTGACTAAAATTAAAACAGAAATAGAGCTTTTAGAGCCATGGTCACCACTGGATGTAGCCTTAGAGGACTTAAGGACAACTAAGTATTCAAAGATATTTTTAGGTTCTACGGCTAAGGAAGCAGAGGAGCTATTAATACAAGATTTAGAGCAAAATGTTGACGAGGTATATATACAAGTTGTAAATAGAGACAGCAAGAATAGCTATTTTATAATTATTAGTCATAGGGAGAAGGAAGAGGCGGTATTAGAGATCTTAAAAGGGAATGGCTTTAGTCAGACTAATCTTCCTTATGTGGAAAGTCCTTCACAAGTTATCACAGGATTAAAGGAAAGTATTGAAAAATTACTTCAAGAAAAGGAAGAGGTTATAAATTCCCTCAAAGCTAATGAAGAAAAGCTAGAAATATTTGAAATGGCCTATGACTATTACGCTAACATTCTTTTAAGAATGGAAGCTCCTAGAAATTTCTTAAAAACAAATAGGGTAGTGGCTATAGCAGGATGGACGCCAGAAGAAAGTAATGATGAATTAAAGGGCGTTGTTAAAAAGGCTTTAGGGGAAAACTATTATTTATCCTTTGAAGCAGTAGAAGAAAAGGATATGGATGATGTTCCTATTAAGCTAAAGAATAATCTTATATTTAAGAATTTTGAGAATATTACGGAAATGTATAGTATGCCAAAATACAATGAGGTTGATCCTACGCCGCTACTAGCACCTTTTTATTTAATATTCTTTGGTATGATGGTAGCAGATGCAGGTTATGGTGCTTTAGTTTTAATCGGAAGTGCAATAATACTAAAGTGCTTTAAGCTTGATGAGGAAAAGGAAAAAATGCTAAAGTTTTTCTTTTGGTTAAGTATACCAACCATTGTTTTTGGTATATTATTTGGCTCCTTCTTTGGAGACATACTAAATTTAACACCGATAATAAATCCTATTGATGACATTAATACGGTGCTATTTCTTTCCTTAGGTATGGGATTAGTACACATATTCTTTGGTTTAGGCATTAAAGCTTATATGTTGATTAGGGATGGAGATCCTTTAGGAGCTTTATACGATGTTGGTTCTTGGGTTATGGCTTTGGTTGGTGGTGGACTATTCATTGCTGGAGGCATGATTGGTTTATCAGCTACTGCTATAAACATAGCCAAATATGTGATGATTATTGGAATGGCTATCATAGTTTTCATGAGTGCAAGGGATATTAAAAACTATGGAGCTAGAATAGGGTCAGGTTTATATAATCTTTATGGAATCTCTGGATATGTTGGAGATCTTGTATCTTATACAAGACTTATGGCATTAGGACTAGCTGGTGGTCAGTTAGCAAATGCATTCAATCTTATAATAAAGATGATACCTGGATGGGCTATATTTGTAATCGGACCTATATTCTTTGTATTCTTTCATTTGTTCAATATCTTTTTATCAATGCTAGGTGCTTATGTTCACACCTGTAGATTACAGTACGTTGAATATTTCGGTAAATTCTATGAAGGTGGAGGAAGAAGTTTTTCACCTTTTAAGATAAAAAATAACTATTTTCAAATTAACAGAGATTAGAGGAGGAAATAACAATGAATCTTGTTCAATTTTTAATCGATAATAATGGTGGTTTTATACTAGCAGCTTTAGGTATTGCTTTAGCTGTAGGAATGGCTGGTGTAGGTTCAGCAAAGGGTGTTGGTATCGTTGGTCAAGCAGCTGCAGGCTTAATGACAGAGCAGCCAGAAAAGTTTGGTAAATCCTTAGTTCTTCAGTTGTTACCAGGTACTCAAGGTCTATATGGCTTTGTTATAGGACTATTAGTATTCTTAAGAATTGATTTGAATTTAAGCTTACAGGCTGGATTATATTATTTCATGGCATGTCTTCCAATAGCTATTGCTGGTTTATGGTCTGCTATTGCACAGGGTAAGGCTGCAGCAGCAGGTGTAGCTATTTTAGCTAAAAAACCTGAACATAATACAAAGGGTATAATATATGCTGCTATGGTTGAAACCTATGCACTTTTAGGCTTCGTTATGTCAATGCTTTTAGTATTTGGAGCAAAATTTTAAAAGCAGATGCAAACAATTTTAAGGATGTGAAGCAATGTCGGATATAAATGTTCTTATTAATAAGATTATAAAGGATGCAGAGAATGAAAGAGATGCAATTTTAAAGGCTGCTGCCGAGGAGGAAGCTTTAATAGTTTCTAAGAGCGTTGCTAAGGCAGAAAAAGAAAAGGAAGCAATCCTTCAAAAAGCAAAAAAGGAAGCAGCTCTTAAAAAGGAGAGAATCATTTCATCTGCTGCTATAGAAGTAAGAAATAGAAAGCTTGCGGCTAAGCAGCAGGTTATTTCAAAGGTATTTAATGAAGCTCTAGAGAAAATGAAAGCCCTTCCTAAGGAGCAGTACTTGAATTTTGTTAAAAACAGCTTAATAGCTCTTAAGCTAAAGGGCGATGAAAAAATTAAAGTATCCAAAAAGGATGCTGATATAATAAATCAGGCCTTCTTGGATAAAGTTAGTAAAGCTTTAAACTCAGAAGGTAAAAAAGCTAAGCTTCAGTTAAGCTCTGAGTATGGAGATTTTGCTGGAGGCTTTATAGTTGAGAAAGGTAAAATAGATATAAACTATACTTTCGAGGCGCTGCTAGATTCAGCCAAGGATAACTTGGAAAATGAAGTGGCAAATATATTATTTGGATAAGGAACAAGGAATGAGTTCTTTCAGTAACTGAGGAGGGCAGTAAATGAATAATATGGTATTTACTAGTGTTATACCAAGACTCAGAGTTCTGGAAACCCGCTTACTGGATAAAGCTAAGCTAGATAGAATGATAGACAGTAAGAGTGCATGGGAAGCAGTGAAGGTACTGCAGGAATCTGAGTATGCTGCTCATATGTCTCAAGTAAAAAGGGCTGAGGACTATGAAGAAATGCTAAGTGCTGAGCTTAAAAGAGTTTATAAGCTTATGTATGAGATTAGTCCTGAAAGGTCCGTAGTAGATGTTATGAGTGTAAGATATGATTATCACAACATAAAGGTATTACTTAAGGCTAAGGCTTTAAAGGAAGACTTTTCTCAGCTTTTACTTCCTATTGGCATGATAGAAGTAGATAAATTGAAGGCTGCGGTAACAAATGAAGAGTATAGCGATTTGCCGCAGATTATGCGCAGCGCCATAGAGGAGATTGAGAGGGACTTTTTGGCTACAAAGGACCCTCAAAAAATTGATATTATTGCTGATAGGTATATGTTTAAGCATATGCTTGATATAGCAAAGGAAATTGAAAACCGCTTTGTAGAAAACTATGTAAAATCTCTGATTGATCTTACCAATATAAAATCTTTGATAAGGATTAAAAAGCAGGATAAGGATAGAAGGTTTTTAGAGGAAGTGCTTATTGAAGGAGGCAATACTGATAAGGATAACTTTATTGCCTTGTTAACTGATAATCTAGAAAGCCTTGCAGGAAAGCTTTCATACGTGGATTATATAGAACCATTAAGGTTAGGTATAGAAGATTACATTAAGACTGGTTCCTTAAATGGTTTAGAAAAGCTTACTGATGATTACATTGTAAATATGATGAAGGATGCCAAGTATGTAAGCTTTGGGCCTGAGCCGGTGATTGCCTATATTTTTGCAAAGGAAAATGAAATTAAGCTTATCAGGATTATAATGGTTGGTAAGATTAATGGTATCGAAGCAGGGGTTATTAGAGAAAGGCTGCGTGATAACTATGTATAAGATAGCTGTTGTAGGTGATAAGGATTCGGTTTTAGCCTTTAAGGCCATAGGAATAGAGGTATTCCCTGTTTACGAGGAGGATGAAGCAAGAAAAACTGTAGATCGCTTGGCAGCAAATGAATATGCTGTTATCTTCATAACTGAACAGGTGGCAAAAAATATTGAAGAAACTATTGCTAGATATAATAAGGCGGTGCTACCTTCAATAATTTTGATACCAAGCAATCAAGGAAGCCTTAACATAGGACTTCAAAGAATTAGAGATAATGTAGAAAAAGCGGTTGGTGTAAATATTTTAGATAATAAGGAATAGTCATATAGATGATAAAGGAAGGTAGGTAGGTAACTTGAAGACGGGTAAAATAGTCAAGGTTTCCGGACCCCTTGTTGTTGCAGAGGGTATGGAGGACGCAAGTGTTTATGACGTTGTTAGAGTAAGTAACAGACGTCTTATTGGTGAAATAATTGAAATGAGAGGCGATAAGGCCTCCATTCAGGTATATGAAGATACTGTAGGTCTTGGTCCAGGGGAACCAGTATTCACAACAGGAGAACCTCTTAGCGTAGAGCTTGGCCCAGGACTATTAGAAGCCATGTTTGATGGTATTCAAAGACCTTTAAATGCTATTAGAGATAAAACTGGTGATTTCCTTGATAGAGGAGTAGAAGTTAATCCTTTAGATAGGGAAAGAATCTGGCATTTTACTCCTACTAAAAAAGTTGGAGATAAGGTAAGTGCTGGAGATATAATTGGTGTAGTTCAAGAAACTTCAGTAATTGAACATAGGATATTAGTTCCTTATGGTGTGGAAGGTGAGCTTACATACATTAAAGAAGGGGACTATACCGTAACAGATAAGGTAGCAGAAGTAAAGACCGCTACTGGTACTAAAGACCTTACATTAATGCAGAAGTGGCCCGTTAGAAAAGCTAGACCAATCAAGAAAAAGTTAAATCCTATTGCACCGATGGTTACAGGACAGAGAGTTATTGACACCTTCTTCCCAGTTACAAAGGGTGGTACTGCATGTGTACCAGGACCATTTGGTAGTGGTAAGACAGTAGTACAGCATCAGCTTGCTAAGTGGGCAGATGTGGAAATAGTTGTTTATGTTGGTTGCGGGGAACGTGGTAATGAAATGACAGATGTTCTTAACGAATTCCCAGAGTTAAAGGACCCTAAAACTGGGGAACCACTTATGAAAAGAACAGTTCTTATAGCAAATACTTCTAACATGCCAGTGGCAGCTAGAGAAGCTTCTATTTATACTGGTATTACTATAGCAGAATATTTTAGGGATATGGGTTATTCAGTGGCCTTGATGGCGGATTCTACCTCCAGATGGGCTGAGGCTCTAAGAGAAATGTCTGGTAGACTTGAAGAAATGCCAGGTGAGGAAGGATATCCAGCCTACCTAAGCTCAAGACTAGCAGAATTCTATGAAAGAGCTGGAAAGGTTATTTGTCTAGGTGAAGGTGAAAGAGAAGGTGCATTAACTGCAATAGGTGCTGTATCTCCTCCAGGAGGAGACCTTTCAGAGCCTGTTACTCAAGCTACACTAAGAATAGTTAAGGTATTCTGGGGCTTAGATTCACAGCTGGCTTATAGGAGACATTTCCCAGCTATAAACTGGTTAAATTCTTATTCCTTATATTTAGAAAAAGTAAGTGACTGGATGAATGAGAACGTAGGAGAAAACTGGACTAAGCTTAGAATAAGAGCTATGGCAATGTTGCAGGAAGAAGCGGAGCTACAAGAAATCGTAAGATTAGTAGGTTATGATGCTCTTTCTGAAAGAGATCAGCTAAAGCTTGAAATTGCAAGATCCATAAGAGAAGACTACTTGCAGCAAAATGCATTCCATGAAGTTGATTCCTATGCCTCCTTTGCTAAGCAGTACAAGATGCTTCAACTAGTATTATCCTTTGAAGATATGGCAACCAAGGCCTTAGATGCCGGTGTATACTTAAAGGATATACTAGCCTTAGAGGAAAGAGATAAAATTGCCAGAGCTAAATACATCCCAGAAGCTGAGTTAGACAGAATGGACGCCATTGCTGAAGAAGTGAAGGCAGCAGTGGAGAGACTTATCAGTGAAGGAGGGATAGCAGATGCTTAAGGAATATAAAACCGTTAAAGAAGTAGTTGGTCCTTTGATGGTCATAGAGGAAGTTGAAGGTGCCAAGTTCGATGAAATGGTTGAAATAGAGCTTATTAATGGAGAAATTAGACGTGGTAGAGTTCTTGAAGTAAATGGTGATAAGGCAGTAGTTCAGCTCTTTGAAGGTCCTGCTGGTATTAATTTAAGAGATAGTAAGGCTCGCTTCTTAGGTAGACCTTTAGAAGTAGCCCTTTCAGAGGATATGTTGGGCAGAGTTTTTGATGGACTTGGCAGACCAAAGGATAATGGGCCAAAGATTATAGCTGAGAAGAAGTCCGATATTAATGGTATACCAATGAACCCTGTATCTAGAGATTACCCAGATGAGTTTATTCAAACGGGAATCTCTGCTATAGATGGTTTAAACACCTTGGTTAGAGGACAAAAGCTACCTGTATTCTCTGGTTCAGGATTACCCCATGCAGAGCTTGCAGCCCAGATAACAAGACAGGCAAGAGTTCTAAATTCCGATTCAAAATTTGCCGTTGTATTTGCAGCTATCGGTATAACCTTTGAGGAGGCTCAATTCTTTATTGATGACTTCACAAAGACTGGAGCTATAGATAGAACTGTATTATTCATGAACCTTGCAAACGACCCAGCGGTAGAAAGAATTTCTACACCAAGAATGGCTCTTACTACTGCAGAATTCTTAGCCTTTGAAAAAGGTATGCACGTACTTGTTATCATGACGGATATGACAAACTACGCAGAAGCATTAAGAGAGGTTTCTGCAGCTAGAAAAGAGGTTCCAGGAAGAAGAGGATATCCAGGTTACCTTTATACAGATTTAGCTAATTTATATGAAAGAGCAGGAAGAATAAGAGGCAAGGAAGGATCTATTACTCAGATTCCAATTCTTACAATGCCTGAAGATGATAAGACACATCCAATTCCTGACCTTACAGGATATATTACAGAAGGTCAGATAATATTAAGCAGAGAGCTATATAGAAAGGGTGTTATGCCTCCAATAGACGTTCTACCATCCCTATCAAGACTTAAGGATAAGGGTATAGGAAGAGGCAAAACCAGAGAAGACCATGCAGATACTATGAACCAGCTTTTTGCTGCCTATGCTCAAGGTAAGCAAGCTAAGGAGTTATCTGCAATACTTGGTGAATCTGCCCTTTCAGATACAGATAAGCTCTATGCAAAGTTTGCTGAAGCCTTTGAAAAGGAATATGTATCTCAAGGCTTTACCACTAATAGAACTATAGAGGAAACCTTAAATCTTGGTTGGAAGCTTCTATCCATACTACCAAGAATAGAGCTTAAGAGAATAAGAGATGAATATCTTGAAAAGTATCTCCCTGAGAGAGAGGATGATTAAGTATGGCTAGACTTAATGTCAATCCTACAAGAATGGAGCTTACCAATCTAAAAAAGAGATTGGTTACAGCTATAAGAGGCCACAAGCTCTTAAAGGATAAACAAGATGAGCTCATGCGCAGATTTATCGATTTGGTAAAATATAATGATAAGCTTAGAAGAGATGTGGAAAAGGAATTAGGAGCTTCTCTCAAGGAGTTCTTGATGGCAAGAGCAGTTATGTCTTCTGAGATGCTAGAAGAGGCTGTTATGTATCCTAAGGAAAGAATAGGTCTAGAGGTTTCAAGCAAAAACATCATGAGTGTTAGGGTACCAGTGATGAATTTTAAACGACAGATGGGAGAAGATCAAGGTAGCATCTATCCCTACGGATTTGCTTCCACTTCTGGAGAATTGGATTCAGCTATAGATAAGCTCTATGGTATCCTACCAAAGCTTTTAGAACTAGCAGAGGTTGAAAAATCTTGCCAGTTAATGGCGGATGAAATAGAAAAGACAAGAAGAAGAGTAAATGCTCTGGAATATGCTACAATCCCACAACTGGAAGAAACAATAAGATATATAAAAATGAAGCTTGATGAGGATGAGAGAAGTAATATCATAAGACTTATGAAGGTAAAGTCTATGGTGTTAGAACCTCAGAACAATTAGTTAGAAGGAGCTGTTGTACAACTGCTAAAGTTGATGGTTGTGCAACAGCTTTTTTAGATTTGTTGAAGTTAAATGAAGCCAATAATAGATAAAAAAGGATAATGGCTGAGAAGGTATTGCTTTTTTCAGTATGTTGCTTTGTTTCAAAAAAGGGTTGATAGGTAAGGAGAGATTTAGGACAAGCATTAGGGAAAGTTACGGTGAAGGGAACTTCCTTTTCAACTGTAAATCCGTACTTCTTCAAAAATACTTGGCCTAGTACTAAATAACAGATTTTTGTTGTAGTCCAGAAAATTATCTTCAATTTCTGACCTCTCACTTCTAACATCTAAAAATGTCTTAGCACTTTTTCTCTTGGACAGATAAGTCTAAATAATATATAATAAAATAGATAGGATAATAAAGTAGGGAGGGAAAATTTAAGCTGTTATAGTTGGCTTAAATTTATATTAATTATGGCAATCAGAGAGATACTTCAATATGGAAACCAAATTTTAAAGACTCCTTGTGAAAGGGTAGAAAAGATAGATAAGGAAATTAAAGATTTGATTAAAGATATGAAGGATACTTTATATAGTTGCGACGGTATAGGCCTTGCTGCTCCACAAATCGGTGTGCTTAAGAGAGTTATATTAATAGATTTAAGAGATGATAGTGAGTCAATCATCCTTATAAATCCTGAAATTATAGAAGCTGAAGGAGAGGAGCTAAGCATAGAAGGTTGCTTAAGCTATGTAGGCTATGAAGGTGAAGTAATAAGACCAAAGAAGGTAAAGGTAAGAGGACTTACTCCAAAGAATAAGTTAGTTGAGTATACCGCTGAGGGACTATTAGCTAAAGCTTTCTGCCATGAAATAGATCATTTAGATGGCATTTTATATATGGACAAAGCAAGAAAAATGTATAAGTATGAAGAATAATGGTAATAAATTACCATTATTTTTTTTGAAACAAGTAAATGATTACATTTCAAAAGGATATTTACAAGTGAATACATATATAGTATACTGCTGTATATACACTAGGAGATGGGGGATGTTATAATGGAGAAAGTTAAAAAATTAACTGAGACAGCTTTGTTAATAGCTCTAACAATTATTATACCTATGTATTTACCAAAGATACCAATTGGACCAGCCTTTACAATGACACCAGCTTCTCATGTACCAATGTTTTTATCAATGTTTTTAGGACCAACTGCAGCAGCTATGGTTGGCATAGGTTCTACCATTGGTTTTCAGATGGCTGGTACACCAAGTCCAGTTGTTGCTAGAGCTTCTATGCATATTATAGTTGGTGTTTTTGGAGCATACCTTTTGAAAAAGAATGTTTCCTATATAAAGGTTGCCTTAATTACTGCACCTTTACATGGACTAGCAGAAGCTTTAGTAATAATACCACTGGTAGGCTTTAACGCTAACTCTTATATTGTGGCAGTAGGAACAATGATACATCATTGTGTAGATGTAATTATTACTTATCCAGTGATTAAGGCATTGGAAAAGGCAGGAAGAAAAGAATTTGCTTTGTCTAAGTAAATATATGAAAAGTGTATTTCACAGTTTGGTGGAGTACACTTTTTTGTTGTATATAATTTTATTGATGTGAAGTTATTCACATTCAATGGTAAGTTGTGGTACAATTAATTCTGTTATTTACAAGAGCTTTGTTGATAAAAGTTAGACTGATGGGTAAAGCTATAAAAAGAATATACAAATATTATAGGAAGTGGAGTGTTACAATTGGAAGAAAAAGAAATAATGGCTTTTAAGGATGAATCAGGAGAAAAGGTGGAGTTTGAAATAGTGGCTAAACTTAAGGTTGACAATAAGGATTATATGATTCTGGCTCCTTTAGATGGTAATGAGGAGGATGCCTTTGCCTTTAGAGTTGACGAGGAAGATGGAAAACCGGTTTATAATTTTGTAGAAGATGAAAGAGAATTTGAAAAGGTACAAAAGGAATATAAAGCATATACTGAAAAAGAATAATAAAAAATGGAGGATTAAATAAGATGGTTGATAAGAGCAAAATAATAGCATTTCTTGAAGACAATGATTTATCTGAGGTAGAAGAAGTCAAATTTGATGATGAAGCGTTGGTGTTAAGGTTCTACTATGACTTTGATAGAGATGAAATCGAGGCGGCTAGGGCCTATGCTAATGATGAATGTGAAGAGGAAGAAGAATCGGAAGAGTGGTATGAGGAGTACTTCCTCCCCTATTTAAATGACCTTGCTATAGATAATGCTGGGGAAGTTTTAGAAGATTTAATGGATGAATTTGACGTTCAAGCCCAATATATTACCTATGAAACAGATCAGGAAAGCTATGATTATTGCGAATTTATAGCGGTTATTTATGAAAAGGATAAGAATTGTGATATAGAAGAAATATTGGATGAATTGGAAATGTAAATTTACTGGAAATTACGAAATGAAAAGATTTACACAGTTATTTATAGCTAATCAAAAATAAGTTGATGTAAAGCGAATAAACTTTGCAATATAAGTATTGCAGCATTACAGGGATATGATATAATTAAAGTACAATAATTCCTGATGTGTACGAATCGCTTATAACGTTCAACCGACATAAATGAGAAGGGACCGACAACATTCTTAATAATGTTAGGCTTCAACATCACATGTGATGTATTGAACTAATTTCATGGAAATTAGTTTCAATCAGAAGACAACAGCGTTAAGATGAGGAGGACCCACCTGCGAGTAGGCGGGTATGAATGAATAAGCATATCGGCATGTTGGGAGAAGATATGGTCAGATTTTGGTACTTCACCTTTTCAAGGTGAGGTACCTTTTGTGTTTTTTTGATAGATACTATTATTTTTCCATGGTGCAGAGCCACTTTTTTCACCTTACTCCATGTGATATAATATATGTATTGAATGTTCAAAGGAGGAAGGCATGGTGGAACTAAGCTTTAATGAAATGGTAAATAGAATAAATTTTTTATATAAAAAAAGTAAGGAAGAAGGGCTGACAAAAGAGGAATTGGATGAACAACAAAGGCTGAGAAGAAGATATATAGATGCATTTAAAAGCAATTTAAGGGCTCAGCTAGAAACTATAGAAAGAAAGACTAAGTAGCAAAGCTTGTGATTAGTGAAAATGAAAGGGATGAGGAAGGCTTATGTCTGTAAATGTAGGTACGCTGATTAAGGATTTAAATCTGGAAGTATTAGTTAAAGGCAAGCAAGACAATGAAATTACTGTTAGTGATTTTAATAGACCGGGTTTGCAGTTTTCTGGCTTTTATAACTATTTTGCCAACGAAAGAATTCAAATCATAGGTATGGCAGAATGGAGCTTTTTAGATGCCATGCAGCCTGAAATAAGGAAAAAGAGACTGAAAAAGTTTTTTAGCTTTGATACCCCTTGTATTATAATAACCAGAAATTTAGAGCCACAAGCAGAAATCTTAGAGTATGCTTCTAAGAACGGTAGATGGCTTTTAAGAACACCTAAGACTTCCACAAAGTTTATTGGCGTTTTAACTAATTATCTTACTGACAAATTAGCGCCAGAAACAAGAATGCATGGAGTTTTAGTGGACGTTTATGGAATCGGTATACTAATTACTGGGGAAAGCGGTATAGGAAAGAGTGAAAGCGCTCTAGAGCTTATAAAAAGAGGACATAGATTGGTGGCAGATGATGCTGTTGATATAAAAGAGGTTGATGGTGTGTTGATGGGTACATCTCCCTTTATTACCTTTGGTATGATGGAAGTAAGAGGAATGGGAATAATTGATGTACCTGCATTGTACGGCCTAAGCTCCATACAGGATACTAAAGCTATTGATTTTGTAATTTCCCTTGAGCAATGGAAGCCAGATGCTAATTATGATCGTCTAGGTGTAGATAATGAATATATTGAGATTTTAGGTGTACCTACCAGGAAAATTGTTGTACCTATTAGACCAGGCCGAAATGTGGCTGTAATTATTGAGGCTGCTGCTGTAAATTACAGATATAGTTTAATGTCTAAGGAATCCCCCATTGACACTATAAGTAAGCGAGTTGCTATAGTTAATAAGGAAAATGAACAAAAAAGATATTAGAAAAGAAATTCTCAATAAATTAAACAACTTATCTAGGGAAGAGAAGCTTGCTAGAGATGAGTTGATTTTTTCAAAGGTAATTGAAAGCAGCTATTATAAAAACAGCCAAAGTTTATTTGTTTTTGTCAGCTATAAGAACGAGGTAGATACTCATAGGATCATTAAACATGCACTATCCCAGGGGAAAAAGGTAGCAGTTCCAGTTATTCTATCAATTAAAGAGGGAATGGTGGCAGTAACAATTAATAGCTTCCAGGAGCTAAAGGAAAATAAATATGGTATACTTGAGCCGCCTTTGATAGAAACTAATATTATAGCGCCACAGGCTATAGACTTAGTGTTAGTACCTGGGGTAGCCTTTGATGAAAAGGGTGGTAGAGTAGGGTATGGAGCTGGAATGTACGATAGATATTTAGTACATATAAAAAGTGATACGCCGAAGCTTGCTTTAGCCTATAAATTTCAAGTACTACCACAGGTGCCTATGGAAGCTTTTGATGTGAGGCTTGATGGAATAATAACGGATTGACTCTAAAGGATGATCTTATGAAGGTATACGATATATTAAATAATTTTGCAGATGTGTCCTCAAATTGGGCCTTAGGAGGGAACCTTTATTGGATAATATGCGATGCTAGAGAGATTGATGCTTTAGGTAAAAAGATTCCCTTAGCCAAGGAGACTTTAGAGGAATGTAAAAGCATTAGTCAGTCTGCAAAAATAGATACTTATGACAGTTATATATTTATAATCTTTAATGTTTTAGACTTTGAAGAGGATGAAATTGTATCTAAAGAGTTAAATATTTATCTTGGAAGAGACTATATAGTAACTATATCCAAGGGTCATTCAGATATAATATCTGGCTTATTAGAGGATATTTATCAGTGTAAAAATTGCATTGTTTTAAAGAAAAATTCAAAACCAAGTATAATACTATATTATATTCTAGACAGAATAATTAGTAAAAATCATAAGATTATTTCTAGCTTGGAAGCTAAAGCAGACAAGATTGAAATAGATTTACTAAAAAATCCAACAGAAGAACATGGAAGAGATTTAATTACTTTGAGAAGACAGGTATACAAGATAAGGAGATATTTAAGCCCCCTAAGATATATAGGGGACAGTCTTTTATTAAGCGAAAATATTATTGAATCTAGTAATCTAATTTATTTTGAAAATATCAATAATAAGGTAGAAAAGCTGATGCAGGCTCAGGAGTCCTTAGTGCAGGGTTTGGCCTTGGTCAGAGAGGCCTATGAGTCGGAAATAGCCAATAGGACTAATGGCCTTATGAAGGTTTTTACTATCGTGGCAACGGTGCTTCTGCCTTTTGAGATACTCAGTGGAATTTTTGGCATGAGCTTTAGTTACTTTCCGCTGAAAAATAAAAGCTATGGCTTTTACTTAGCCATAGGCATTATGATATTAGTGGAATTACTGTTAATTAAAATATTTAGAAAAAAGAAATGGATTTAGAGTTAGACCATATATGCAAAATAGGAGCTGTTGCATAATGAATGATTTTTCAGTTATGCAACAGCTCCTTACCTTTAGCTTAGAGCTTTTAAAAATTCTGTTAGATATGCTTCTTCATAGCTTACTTTGCCGATGTAGCCATGCTTTGTATCCCCAGCATCGCCACCGTGGTAGTCAGAGCCAGCGGTGATTAATAGTTGCTTATTAAGGGCTAAATTGATGAAATTTCTTGTATCCTCTTCAGTGTTTAGTGGGTAAATAGCTTCCATTCCATCAAAGTCTAGCTTCAAAAGCTCTTCACAAGGAGTCTTTTTTACTAGAACAGGATGGGCTAATACTACTAGAGCGTTAACACTTTTTAATAGTTTTATACCATCTTCTGTAGACAGCTTTTTATTAGGTACATAGGCAGGACTATTGCTACCAATTAATTTATCAAAAATATATTCCCAGCTGTAATTATAACCTGCTTCTATTATGGCTCGGGCAATATGGGGTCGGGCTATAACACCCTTTGCCTCTTTCATAAGTCTTTCGTAATCTAAACTGATGTCAAAATACTCTTTTAGTCTATTAACCATTTCCTTTCCACGATATATACGGTGGTTTTTCATGTCTTGAAGATATTTTTGAAAAGTTTCATCCTTATAATTATCAGATTTAAAGTAGCCCAGTATATGAACTGTTTCCCCATTATGTTGAGTTGATAGCTCTATACCAGGTATAACTCTTATAGATAGATTTTCCGCTGCCGACAAAGCTAAATCAACTCCATCTGTGGTATCGTGGTCTGTAATGGCTATTAAATTTAAACCCTCCTTATGGGCAAGGGCAACTAACTCTACAGGAGTTAGTTTGCCATCTGAAGCAGTAGTATGTAAATGCAAATCAGCCTTTAATTTCATATAATTTCCTCCTAGGTCTTTTAAATTTATCTTATCAATAGGTTAAAGAAAGGAAGGTTTACTCTTGGTACATGTATTTACAGAGATTATACAAGTTATATAGGGGTTTTACCTCTGACATGTCTATATAATCCATGGAGTAGTTACCATCCCAAGGAAAAATGCTTATATATTTTTCATTATACACATTTATTACGTATTTATCATTACCGCTGGATATATAAAATTTAAATGCTGGTTTTTTAGGAAGCTGAGGCTGTGACTCTAGAAAGTTTTTTGTTTTAATAAGATTAAAAAAGCTAATTAGAGTTTTAATATCTTCATCCTTTAAATTTCTTTCTTTATTAAGGTTTGTTTCTAAGGCCAATACATTAGAAATACCGTTGGCGTTAATTGATTTTACAAGCTTATCTGTATAAAAATATGTATTAGGCTTTTGACGGTCTAAAGTATACTTTAGTCTGTCATTGGAACAGCCAATAGCAATTGCGAAGATGGAGATAATTAGTAAAATAGTTGCAAGTTTTTTCATTATACCACCTTTTCATTATTTTTTACATTAACATATGTAATTGAAATGAAAATTATTACAGGATATTTAGATAGGATAATATAACCTTGGTACCATTCCCGGAATATTATGAAATATATAGAAAAACACTCATAAATCTAAGAGGTGATAAACTATGAAATTTGGTATAGATATTGGACACAATGTTAGAGCAGATACTGGCGCCTCTGGCATTAGGCAGGAGGATGAGCTCAATAGGGAAGTAGGTACTAGGGTAATAGATAAGCTAAGGAAATTAGGGCATACTGTAATAGTCTGTACCCCTAGCAATGCCACTAGCTTAGGTGATTCATTGTATAAAAGAGTTAAGACTGCTAATGATAATAAGGTTGATTTGTTTGTGTCTATACACTTTAATGCTGGTGGAGGTAAAGGTAGTGAAATTTTTGCAGTTTCTGAAGCAGGGAAGGCAGTGGCTAGAAGGGTATTAAATGAAATTGTGTCCTTAGGCTTTGTTAATCGTGGAGTAAAAGATGGCGGCTGGCTTTATGTTATTAGAAATACCATAGCTCCAGCTATACTCATAGAATGTGCTTTTGTGGACTCTAGAGAAGATATGAATAGATACAATGCTGAAGCTATGGCCACTGCTATTGTAAAAGGTTTAACTGGCAAAGAAGTTAAAGATAGTGTAGGAGTAGGCAATGGGCAGGATGTGAATTTTAATGACAGGGGAAACAACAGCGGCCAAAACAAGAGCACCTCTGAAACATTAAAGCTGCAGCAGGTGTTAAATAGACTGAAGGTAAGGGATCATGAGGGTAAAGTCCTTGAAGAGGATGGTATATACGGACCAAGAACCACAGAGGCGGTGAAAAGATTTCAACGAGTGATGGCCATAACAGTAGATGGAATAGCTGGAACTCAAACTTGGGACCGTTTAAATACTATTCTTAGAAAACCTATGCTTATATATGGAAATGCTAATACAGTAGCTACTAGATATGTTCAATGGAGATTAGCCATTGAAGTTGATGGTATTTTTGGACCTATAACTAAAAGTGCTGTAATGAACTATCAAAGGAGCAGAGGTTTGCAAGTGGATGGAATAGTTGGACCAAACACTTGGAAGGAATTGATAGGATAAATTTTCTTTTGACAATAGAGTTATAAATAGTGCTGTCAGTGCTTTGAATATCACTGGTGGCACTGTTTTTGATGTAATGAATAATTTTTATAAAAATTAGCAAGACTAAAAAGGTATGATATCGAAAGTCGGGAGGGTAGCTTGTGGTTGTTGGAATACCTAAAGGATTGCTTTATTGGAAATATGGTTTTGGAATAGAGGCCTTTTTAAAGGAATTAGGTGTAGAATACATAATTTCTCCAGATACCAATCGGGATATATTAGATAGAGGGGTTAATACCTGTGTAGACGATGCCTGTTTACCAGTGAAAATATTTCATGGCCATGTACATTGGTTAAAGGATAAATGTGATCTTATAATTACACCTAGAATTATGAAGGTTGCTCATAGGGAGTTTATTTGTCCTAAATTTTGCGGATTAATAGAAATGCTAAAAAACAGTATAGAAGGCTTGCCAGCAATAACAGAAGCTCCAGCTAACATGGACACTAGAGAAGATATTTTGCGGTGGTTAATGTCTGTAGGAAAGTTGTTGAATTGTAACAGAAGGGAAATTATTAATGCTTATAAAAAGTCTCTACATTTTTTTGAAAATGATGCTGTGGGCTACAATGATTTAAACTATCCTCTGAAGGTAGCTATAATAGGTCATCCTTACAATATATATGATAGTTATTTAAACATGAACTTAAAAATTAAACTTAATAAACTAGGTGTAGGTGTTATTACAGAGGAAAATTTACAAAGGGAAGAAATAGAAGAAAAAATAAAAAGGCTTTATAAAAAGCCCTTTTGGAATTTTGCAAAAAATTCTTACGGTGCCGCAGTCTCCTTTTATGAAAAAAGGGCAGTGGATGGCATAATTTATATTTCATCCTTTGCCTGTGGTATAGATTCAGTGGTCACAGAACTAATTAAAGAAGTTGTAGATGATTTTCCCTTTATGGTGCTAAAAATTGATGAGCATACAGGGGATGCAGGAATGGACACAAGAATTGAGGCCTTTTGTGATATGCTAGAAAGGAGGGTGTCCTATGAAAGTAAGTGTTCCCAATTTGGGGAATACAGCATTAGCTGCAAAGGCATTATTTGATAGTTTGAAAATAGATTATATATTTCCAGAGGAGACTAGTACAAGAACTCTAGAAATAGGCTGTAAGTATTCACCGGAGGAGATATGCTTGCCCTTTAAAATAATGATAGGCAATTATGTGGAAGCTATGGAAAAAGGGGCAGATACCTTTGTTATAACTGGAAGCTGTGGTCCCTGTAGATACGGTGAGTATTGTGAACTTCAAATAAATATTTTAAAAAAGCTTAATCCAAAGGCTAATTTAATAGTTATTGATTCTCCTGGAGACATAGGAAAGGATGAACTCATTAAAAGAATAAAGCTTATTTCAGATAATAGTCCCTTAAGTAAAAGTGAAAAAATTAAGGCTGTCTATAACGCCCTTAAGGTGATAAACGCTGTAGATGAATTAGAGAAAAGTCTAAGATTTAAAGCTGGCTATGAGCTACAAAGGGGGCAATGCAAAAAGCTTTTATATAGTTTGAAAAAGGCACTGAAGGATGCTGAGCATACAAAGGAAATGCTAGATTTACTTAAATATTATAAAAAAGTAGTTAATGATATACCTGTTGATAAAAATAGGCATCCAATAAAGATAGCTATAATAGGTGAGATATATACTATAATAGAACCTTTTTCTAATTTATACATAGAAGATAAACTGATGGATCTTGGAGTAAGTACCATAAGGAGCTTGTATCCTAGTTGGTGGGTAAAAAATATGTTGATGTCACCCTTGAAACTCCAGTCCTTAGATATAAGGATAGCTTCTAGAGAATATTTACCTCATTATATTGGTGGCCATGGTAGAGAATGTATAGGGGAAGCGGTATTATCTCAAAGGCAGGGCTGTGATGGGGCAATTCAAATATTTCCCTTTGGATGTATGCCGGAAATTGTATCTAAATCTATACTGCCTAGAATATCTAGAGATAAGGATTTTCCTATAATGACCTTAGTGGTAGATGAGCTTACAGGAGAAGCTGGTTATGTAACTAGAATTGAAGCATTTATTGACTTATTAGAGAGGAGAAATAGAAGGTGTATTATTTAGGAGTTGATGTTGGGTCTGTTAGTACAGACTTAGTTGTTTTAGATGAGGATTTAAAGGTAATTGATAAGCTATACTTAAGAACTAAGGGAAGACCTATAAAAGCTATACAGGAGGGCTGCAAAATTCTAAAGGATAAGTATAGTGATAAGGATATTGCTGCTGTTGGTACAACAGGCAGTGGTAGACTTATAGCATCCTATATAGTTGGAGGGGACGCGGTAAAAAATGAAATCACCGCTCATTCTGTAGCGGCTCTTGCTTTAGATCCTTCTGTAAGAACCATTATAGAAATTGGGGGCCAGGATTCTAAGATTATTATATTAAAGGATGGAATTGTAACGGATTTTGCCATGAATACTGTATGTGCAGCGGGAACAGGCTCCTTTCTTGACAGACAAGCAGAAAGATTAGGAATACCTATAGAGGAGTTTGGTGAATATGCTCTAAGAGGTAAAAATTCCTTAAGAATAGCTGGAAGATGTGCAGTTTTTGCTGAATCTGATATGATACATAAGCAGCAGCTAGGATATGATGAATGTGATATCATCAAGGGGCTTTGTGATGCCTTGGTTAGAAACTATTTAAGCAATGTGGGAAAGGGGAAAACAATAGAAAGTAAAATCTTTTTCCAAGGAGGCGTTGCAGCAAACAAAGGGATGAAAAAAGCCTTTGAAGAGGCTCTTAATACAGAGGTTATTGTGCCTGAAAATTACAATGTAATGGGCTCTATTGGTGTTGCCATATTAGCCAAGGAAGCAGTAGAGAAAAGGGGCTATTCCAATTTTAAGGGTTTTGATATTTATGATAGAGATTTTCAATCAAGAAGCTTTGAATGTAATGGCTGTAGCAATAAGTGTGAAGTAGTATCTATATATGACGGGGATAAAAATGTAGGCTCATCTGGAGATAGATGTGGAAAGTGGAGCAACAAGCTAGCAGTATAATAATTTTTATGTGGTTTTTAATTTGGCGACTTTCTTTAGTCGCTTTTTTTATTGTGAAAATATTATCAGTTATGTGAAAATTTCTATTAGTAAAAGAAGGATTTTTGAAACTTTTGTAGAATAATATTTAAACAAATTAAAATTTTTATTATAGTTAGTAAAAGCTGACTGATGATAAATGCAGTATGACGAGAAAGGAGGCTTTTATGGAAGCATTAGATTTAAGTATAGTTAAACAGGGAGATGCTATTAATTTCATAAACTCGGATAAAACTTTGTTTTCAGGGACTATAGTAAAGGAATACAAGGGCTGCTTAGCAGTTGCTGTTTCCATAAAACAAAATAATTATAGAAAATTACATGAAAAGGAACAATTTGAGCTTATTTATGCATCAAAGGACAAAGCTCTTAGATGTTCTTCGGCTGTTTTAGGAAGTTCCTTTAATAACTATTTACAAATACTTTTAATAACAACTCCAAAGGTAATTGCGGCTATTGAAAGAAGACAGTTTAAGAGATTGCAAACAGTTATTGACATAGATTACTGCTTTTTACCAGAGAAAAATAATTATGAACGAATATCTAAGGTTGAACCTCTATGGCTAAAGAAAATGAAAAAAACCTTTACTGTAGATATCAGCGCCGGTGGTGTTTCTCTTATTACCTATGAAAAGCATCCAAAGCAAAAGCAAGCTATAATATCCTTTAATATCAATAATGAGAAAATTGTGGCCTTATGCAATGTAGTTAGAGTAGAAGATGCCAATAATAATAAGAAAACAGCATTAAAATATATAGATATAAAAAAGGAGCATGTTCAATTAATAGATTCCTATGTGCTTGAAAAGCTTAAGAGTGGACAAGAGGTAATGGCAAAATAAATCTCTTATTTTAGTAGAATATATATACTATTGCTATGAATATAATAATTTATAGCAATCTAAGAGGTTTATTATGATTATATTGTTGGATTTCAGCAATCCTAGAAAGTTGTCCTATAATATGATTAATAATATTATATTTAATCTAAAAATGAAAAAACAATTAATAAATAAATATAAAAAGGCCACTATTATAGCACTTATATCTATTATTATTAAAAATAGCTGCTTATATATTGCAGATTCTGCGGTGTTAGTAACTCAATTTAATATTTACGATATGGGAAAATATATTGAATTGTATGGTGTACCAACCTGTTATTATAAAATAGAGTTATCGAAGATGAAAGAAAGCATTTATCAATCTTTCCTAGCTATACAGTCCATGATGTCTAGTAATATAAAATTACTATTTAGCGCAAGTAATGTCCAGAATTAAATATTTCATAGAAGCCCTTCTAAGGATAAAATATATTCCTATTAACTTGAATAAGGGTTAAAAAACATGTCAATACTTCCATTTGGAGGTGTAGACATGCTTTTGTTAAGGTACATAAGATCTTACAAGGTAAGAGCAATAAAAGTAAAGTTTATAATATTATATTTACTAAACGTAACTGATATTATATTTACCTTATTATTAATGGACATAAATTTTCCTGCTTTCTTTATAAAAACAGGTATTACTTTATTGCTATTACTAATATTAAGTCTTAAGCTAAGAAATTATGGGGATAAGCCCCTTTTTCATTCAAACATAATAATCATGACATGCGTGGTATCGTATATCTTCATTAATTTAGCAAATATAATTACCGAATTTTCAAAGTTTATATAAGCATTGAAATAAATACTTAGAAGCAGAGTAGGAAGGAGCCTTCATGCTTCTATTTTTTTGCATAATAAATTATAAAATTTTAGTGCGGTTTTTGTACGATTTTTATAAAAAAATAACTCCCGAGAAAACTCGGGAGCCTTGAAGTGCCGAAGGCGGGAGTCGAACCCGCACGGTATTGCTACCACCGGATTTTGAGTCCGGCGCGTCTGCCAGTTCCACCACTTCGGCGGGACAATAGTAATAATACCACGGGCTATTTAATATGTCAATATCTATTGAAAAAATAAATTAACTTGAAAGGAGTGCCTATTTGGCAATTTTGTGGGAAATAATTACAAGTGATAACTGCTTTGTCTTCTATAGCAAAAAATACGATTTTTCAAATAAAAAGATTGTTAGATTGAAGTATATTTGCTAAAATATATGTGGTCAGTTGTTAAAAATTTCACTGAAAGTGATTAAAATGCTGCTTATAGCAACAAACTGGACTTGCTAAAATACATTAATAAGGAAGGAGATTATATTATGATCTATTCACATGAAGTAGAGAACATGGTATGTGTAGCTAAGGGACCAAACCATGGACCAGCACCAATTCCTCAAGAAGGAAAATGGGTACAAGTTAAGGAAATAAAAGATATATCAGGTTTGACACATGGTGTGGGCTGGTGTGCTCCACAGCAGGGTGCATGTAAGCTTACACTAAACGTAAAGAATGGAATAATTGAAGAAGCCCTAGTTGAAACTATTGGTTGTTCAGGTATGACTCATTCAGCAGCTATGGCATCAGAAATTCTTCCAGGAAAGACTTTATTAGAAGCATTAAACACAGACTTAGTTTGTGACGCTATAAATACAGCTATGAGAGAGTTGTTCTTACAGATAGTTTACGGAAGAACTCAAAGTGCTTTCTCAGAAAATGGACTACCAGTAGGAGCAGGTCTTGAAGACTTAGGAAAAGGACTAAGAAGCCAAGTTGGTACTATGTACGGAACAAAGGTTAAGGGAACTAGATACTTAGAAATGGCTGAAGGCTATGTTACTAAATTAGCTTTAGATGAAGATGGACAAGTTATTGGTTATGAGTTCGTTTCCCTTGGAAAAATGATGGATGCTGTTAAAAAGGGTGTTGATGCTAACGAAGCAATAAAGGCAGCAACTGGTACTTATGGTAGATTTGCTGAAGCTGCTAAGTACATCGACCCAAGACAAGAATAAGAGAAGGAGGAAGTGTAGAGATGCCATTATTTGAAGGTTTTGATAGAAGAATTAATCAAATTAACGCTGCATTAAACAAATACGGTATAAATTCCATTGAGGAAGCTAAGGCTGTTTGTGATGAAGCAGGTATAGATGTTTACAATATGGTTAAAGGAATTCAGCCAATTGCTTTTGAAAATGCATGTTGGGCATACATAGTAGGTGCTGCTATTGCAATTAAGAAGGGCTGCAAAAAGGCTGCTGAGGCTGCAGAAGCAATAGGAGAAGGCTTACAGTCATTCTGTATTCCAGGTTCTGTTGCAGATGACAGAAAGGTTGGACTTGGACATGGAAATTTAGCTGCAATGTTATTAAGAGAAGAAACTAAGTGCTTTGCTTTCCTTGCAGGACATGAGTCCTTTGCTGCTGCAGAAGGTGCTATTGGTATAGCTAAGTCTGCTAACAGAGTAAGAAAAGAGCCTTTAAGAGTAATTCTTAACGGTCTTGGAAAAGATGCTGCAATGATTATTTCCAGAATCAATGGCTTTACATATGTTCAAACTAAGTTTGACTATTTCACAGGAAAGCTTGAAGTTGTAAAAGAAACTGCTTATTCCAATGGAGAAAGAGCTAAGGTTAGATGCTATGGAGCTGACGATGTTAGAGAAGGTGTTGCTATAATGCACAAGGAAGGTGTTGATGTTTCTATCACAGGAAACTCCACTAACCCAACTAGATTCCAGCATCCAGTAGCAGGTACTTACAAGAAGGAATGTATAGAACTAGGCAAGAAATACTTCTCCGTTGCATCCGGTGGTGGTACTGGAAGAACTCTTCACCCAGATAATATGGCTGCAGGTCCAGCTTCCTACGGTATGACTGATACTATGGGAAGAATGCACTCCGATGCTCAGTTTGCAGGTTCTTCATCCGTTCCAGCTCACGTTGAAATGATGGGGCTTATCGGAATGGGTAACAACCCAATGGTTGGAGCTACTGTTGCTGTAGCAGTTGCTATTGAAGAGGCTATGAGTAAGTAATAAATTAAAATAAAGACAGACATCTTTTATTGATGAAAATCGATAAAAGATGTCTTTTTTTGTTGAAATACCATGAAATCAGCTTGCTATATTACTGTAATAAAGTAGTAAAATGTAATAAAGTGTTGGAAAATGTCGTAATAAAATGAAAAATATAAGATATAGAAGTAAATATTAATTATATTTAATAATCCATTAAATATAGAAAATATTAGATATATCTAAAAAAATATACAAATATATATAGAATTGTCGTTTATTTTGTGATAAAATGTGCATGAAAAGTTTACATTAATATGAATACAATGGATAATAATTTTCAATAAAATTTTACCAAGTAATTAAATCTTTTGTTTATAGATATAAATTATTAAACATAGGAGTGATACTGATGATAAAAATAAAACTCGCTTTAATTGATAGTGACGAGATTTATGTAAATAGACTTACAAATTACTTTAATGCTCATTATAGTGATAAGCTAGAGGTTTTTTCCTTTACTAAAATTGATACTCTACTGAACTTTATTCAGAGCAATAGAATAAATGTCTTATTAGCTACAGAGGATTTTAATTTTGATCAAAAGTTGTTTAACGGAAGTTTTGCTTTTGCGTATCTTGTGGACTCCAATAATATTGAGAGTGTCAATGGGAAAAAAGCAATTTGCAAATTCCAAAAAACAGAGATTATTTATAAGGAGATATTAAACTTATATTCAGAGTTATCAGAAAACTCAGGTGTAGCTTTGAAAACTGATATAGATGGAGAAACTAAAATTATTACATTCTTACCTGTAGCTGGTGGAGTTGGTAGTTCTACTATGGCAGCAGCTTGTAGTTATAATATTGCAGCTAGAGGAAAGAGAGTGCTTTATCTAAATTTAGAGCAATTAGGAACACCGAGCCTTTTCTTTAACGGAGAAGGAGCTTTTAATTTAACAGATATATTTTTCGCAGTAAAAAGCAAAAAGGCAAACTTTTTATTAAAGTTGGAAAGTAGTCTTAAAAAGGATGTCAGTGGTGTTTCATTTTACGATAGCTGCAAAACCGCACTAGACATGTTAGAGATGAAAGGTGATGAATTTAAAACTCTTTTAATGGAAATTAGAAGAAGTGGGTTTTTCGATTATATAGTTGTAGATACTGATTTAAGTATTGATGATAAGTTGAAAAATATTATGGTTCTTTCCAATAATATTGTACTTGTTAATGATGGTTCCGAGGTTTCAAACCTTAAGTTTAGTAGAGCTTATGAAGCTCTAAATATACTCGAGAATCAATCAAATATTGTGCTTACACCTAAAATGGTGGTTTTATACAATAAATTTAGAAATAACGTATCTAAGCAGCTTGAAAATTACAACCTTAATGTGTTAGGAATAATAGGCGAATATTTAGGAGTTCCTAATAAGGCCATAGCACTTCAAGTAGCAAAAACAGAAGTGTTTAATAGATTCTAATTGAGCAAATAAGGGGGACAGGCTGTGAGTAAAGAAAAAGAATTGCAAATAATTGAAGAAATAAAAGCATATTTCACCAACAATATTCCGCTTAGTGAACTAAGCGAGATGAGTGATGAAGAGTTAAACGATGCTATAGAAAAGCAAGTTTTTGATAGAACAGCAGACTTTTATCTTCCTATAGAAAAAAAGATCTCTATTATAGAGCAGGTATATAGTTCTATTAGAGGCTTTGGATTACTTGATTCAATTATCAGTGATGATTCTATAACAGAAGTTATGATTAATGGGCCAGATAATGTGTTTATAGAAAAGGACGGTAGATTAAGTAAATTAGATAAAAAATTTGAGAGTCAAAGAAGGCTAGAGGATATAATTCAAAGAATAGTTGGACTAGCTGGAAGAGAAGTTAACCAGGCTAACCCAATAGTTGATACAAGACTGCCTGACGGTTCTCGTGTAAATGTGGTTTTACCGCCAATTGCTTTGAATGGACCTATAGTAACAATAAGAAAATTCTCAAAAACTCCAATGACAGTGGAACAGTTAATTAAGTATGGATCTATTACAGAAGAAATTGCAGAAGTGTTAGAAACCTTAGTAAAAGCCAAGTACAATATTTTTATTTGTGGAGGTACAGGCTCTGGGAAAACTACTTTCCTTAATGCCTTGTCTAACTTTATTCCCAAGGATGAAAGAGTTATTACAATTGAAGACTCTGCCGAGCTTCAGATTACTGGTATAGATAACCTAGTTACTTTGGAGACAAGAAATGCTAATAGCTCTGGAAGTGGTGAAATTACAATCAGAGATTTAATTAAGTCCGCATTAAGAATGAGACCTGAGAGAATAGTTGTTGGCGAAGTTAGAGGAGCGGAAGCTTTAGATATGCTTCAGGCTATGAATACTGGACATGACGGGTCCTTGTCAACAGGACACGCTAATTCAGTAAAGGATATGTTAAGTCGTTTAGAGACTATGGTATTAACAGGAGCCTCAGGATTGCCTTTAGATGCAATAAGGCAACAGATTGCATCAGCTATAGATATTATAATTCATTTATCAAGATTGAGGGATAAATCCAGAAGAACTATGGAAATAACAGAAGTTATAGGATATGAAAATGGAGAAATAAAACTTAACCCCTTGTATGTATTTACTGAGGATGAAAACAGTACTCTAGAAAAGGTGTCAGGTAAGCTTATAAGAACCAAAAATCCAATGAAAAATGATTTTAAATTAAAGTTGGCTGGAATGAAGGTTAATATTTAAAGGGGGAACCTTATGGAAAATGCAGTAAACAACAAGATGAATACATATATATCTGGAGAAGAGAATATAGATTATTCTGTTTATACCTTAAGCATCAAAGAAAAAATTGCTTACTTTATGTTGGCATTTTTAGTTGGTGCTTCAGTTGGTTACTTGTTTTATGGGGGAATAGGGAAGGATGAGTTTGGTAACCCTACAACTCTTACAAAAGTATTAAACATACTAATACCTTCTACAGTAGGAATAATTGCAGGGGTTTTGTTCTTACCTATAAGACGGGATCAAATAATAGCAAAAAGAAAAAAAGCATTACACATGCAATTTAGAGATTTACTTGAAGCTGTTGCAACATCTATAGGTGCTGGTAAGAACATGGTAGATTCTTTTAAAAGTGCTTATGATGATTTGTGTATGCAATATCCACGAGATGCCTTCATAATTCATGAGGTTAGAAATATTTTGGCAGGAATTAATAACAACATTAACATTGAAGTTATGCTATTAGATTTTGGACGTAGAAGTGGAATAGATGACATCAAGAGTTTTGCCAATGTATTTGATACCTGCTACAGAAAAGGTGGAAATATAAAAGAGGTAATAAAAAATACCAAGCAAATTATTTTAGACAAAATAGAAATTGAGATGGAAATTCAAACCCTAATTACTTCAAATAAAATGGAACAGTCAATTATGACGGTAATGCCTATAGCTATTGTTGGAATGATAAAACTTATAAGTCCAGATTTTGCTAAGAATTTCGTTTCGCCAGCAGGATTAATTTCTTCTACTATAGCTATTGGTCTATTCGTTGTAGCTTACTTTGTAGGTAGAAGTGTGCTAGATATCAAGTTATAGAAGGATGATGATAGTATGATACCAAATTACTTAATTGTAATTTTATCAATAGGAACCGTATTAACTTTGATATTCTTTATATTGCTCTTTACAAGTAAAGAATATAATTCTTTTATAGCTCCATTAGATAGTAAAGAATTTGTCTTAAAAGAAGTTTACCCAGTTGGTTTTAAGATATTAGATATTATCAAATATAAATATAGTTCTAAAGGTGATAACAAATTAAGACAAGCCTTAGGAATATTATATGGTAAAAAATATCAAGAGTATTATTTAAGAGTAGTATCAGCTCAAAGAATTTCTTTAGCATTCTTAGCCTTAATTTGCTCTTTTCCTTTTTACGCTATTGCTAATGATCCAGCGGTATTAATAATTGGAGCTATATTCACTTGGTTGCCATATTATTACTTTGCTGATGAAGTGCAGAAGAAAGTTAAAAAACGAGAAAATGAAATTATAAAAGACTTTCCTGATGTTACTGCAAAGTTAGCTTTATTGACTAATGCAGGAATGATTATGAGAGAAGCTTGGGAGAAAGTTGCCCACACAGGTGAAGGAGTATTGTATAAGGAGATGTTATTAACGATAGATGAAATTAGCAATGGTGTAGCTGAAGTAGATGCATATTATAATTTTTCAATGAGATGCAACTGTAGTGAAGCAAAGAAATTCGCATCTGCTTTGATTCAAGGTTTGCTAAAGGGTAATCAAGAGTTAGTTTTAGTACTAAATCAGATGAATAAAGAGAGTTGGGAAGCTAAAAAGTATTATGTCAGACAACAGGGAGAAAAAGCAGCCAGTAAGCTATTAATTCCTATATGTATAATGTTCATAGGTATCTTGATAATGGTTATAGTTCCTATTTTTGCAAATTTGGGGGTATAGCTTGATGTATACTCATTATGAGTTTGCATAAATAAAAAGAAGAAAGAAGGAGGATAAAAAAATGAAAAACTTAATTATGACATCAAAGTATTGGTTAAAGACTAAGTTTAATAAGCTATTAAAGGAAGAGAGAGGAGAGGTTAATGTAGTAGCTATTGTTGTACTTATAGGCATAGCTATCCTTTTGGCTTTGATTTTTAAAGAGCAAATAAGCAATCTTTTAGAGACATTGTTTAGAGCAATTTCTGATAATGCAGAAAAAGCTGTTACAGAATAAGATTAGGTTTAAAAAGATTAATATAAAATTTTTGATTAACCTTAATTTAGAAGGGATAAAGCTACATAACTATTCATACAATGTAGCTTTATCCAAGTCTAAAAAACTATCAAAAAGGTAGAATGAGGATTAGTATGAGAATACTTAATAGATTAATTAGAGATGCAAAAGCATCTGTTATCGTTGAAAGTGCTATAGTGTTTCCTGTTATGTTCTTTACAATAGCATTTTTAATTTTTTTAGGTAATTTGATGCATGAAAAGGCAAGAGTTGATTCTATCGTTATGGCTTTTGCGGTAGAAGGTGCTAAATATTGTGCCGACCCATTTTATGAATATGTAGCAACAACTGGTTACTTACCTGAAGATTTTAAAGACTATAATGATATACAACCCTATAGATATTTATTTGGAATAGATAAATCAATAGAAACTGAAGTGGAAAAAAGAGTGGTAGAAGAGATTAGCGGTAAGCACAAAAGCTTTTTTAAAGTGCAAGATAGTAGTGTAACGGCAAAAGCTAAGTATGATCAAGGATTGATAAGTTCTACTTTTAAGGTTGAGGTTACTTATAAATATACACTACCATTTTCTTTTGCAAACATGTCCTTACCTTCCATAATGGAAGTAAACTCAAAGGCAGAAGTTGCTGTGGATGATTGCGATGAGTTTATAAGAAATACAGACATGGCTATTGATTATGTGAATAAATTTTTAAAAGAGACTGAAACAGGGAAGAAGGTCTCGGAATTTATTCAAGGAAGTCTATCCAAAGTTAAGGATTTCTTTAATAGGTTTGGTAAAAAGTAAAGTTTATATAAATATCAAAAGGGGGGGGATTATGGAATTTATTCGTAAAACTAAGGGGGCTGTGTCTATTTTCCTAGTAATAATTCTGCTTCCTATGATAACAGTAGCTGGCATAATGGTGGATGCAAGTAGAATTAAGTTGGGAAAAGCTATGGCAGAGACTGCAGGAGATCTAACTTTAAATACTGCTTTAACTAATTATGATACAGTTTTAAAAGATGTATATGGACTCTTTGCAATGTCACAAAATGAAGATGAGTTAATGGAAAACTTAGAGGAGTACTTTACAAGAACTATAACTACTAGTGGTGTACCTTCAAATATGGCAGCAGAGTACTCTTCTGAAATAGTTGAAGCTTTAAGAAGCACTTATCTAACTGGTACTGGGGAAGCAAATTTTGATGATTTAATGAATATCAAGGTTTTAGATTTTTCAGCTACTCCAGTTTCAAATAGTAGTTTGGCAAACCCTGGAGTAATGAAAAAGCAAATGGTAGAATTTATGAAATATCGTGGGCCTGTTAGCATGGGAATGAGCTTTTTTGATTCCTTAAGTGCCTTTGATGGTCTTACTGAAAAGAAAAAAGTTATTGATGCAAAAATGAAATACTATGAGAAACAGGCCGATTTGGCAGAAGCATGTAAGAAGTTGTATGATGCTATAAAAGAATTCGAAACAGCAAATGAGAAAATGAAAGTTTCTACAGTAATGAGTGAAATGAATGAAGTTTATAACATTTATAAAAATAATATAACATTAAACTTACTTAGAGACTTATATATTAATAATCCAGAATTGTCTAAACCCTTAGTTACTGTTAGTGAAGATGATGAGAAAGGATATGTTATAACTTCTAGTGTGCTGTCAGTAGAACCTACTCAATTAAGTCTTAAGGATGCTCGTTCTAATTTAGATAATGCTATAGAATATTACAATAATAGTCATATAGTTGCAGATTTAACTAGAGAAAGTGATTTCTCTAAATATTATGGCCCACAATATCTAAGAAAATATAATTCACAAGATGGGAATAATCTAGGTTATGCAGTGATGGTTACTAATATATATAAGCTATTTAAAAATTATTCTGACAAATGCTTAGATCCCAATAATAAAGATGAAGAAGAAAAAGCTCAATATAGTAGCGTACAGAGAAAATATAATGCAATAATGAAAGAAGCTGTCACTGTTTCAAACAATGCTCAAGCTGCTTATGATCAATGTCACAATACCATTAGTGGTATTAAAGATACTTTTAATAAAGGATTACAACAAGTTTTAGTCATTGTGAAAAATATAGAGGATAACTATAAAAAATGCAAAGATGCCTTGGATAAAGCATCTGCAGCGGCTGCAAATGTGAAAACTAAGATAATTGAATTACAATCAGCACAAAATGGTTTTAAGCAATCTTTGCAGCAAGAAGGTTTGCCTAATGATACATTCAAGCAGTCTGCAGAGGCAGAATACAATGAGATGAGTCAAATTTTCAAAGTATCTGATGTAGAATTAATTGAAACTAGAATTAATGAAGCTAAGAATAAGCTAGATACTATCAAGGGACAGGTAGATAAGTATAAATATGGTAACTATCCAGTTAAAGATATTACGAATTTGAACACTGTTAGAAGTGCTGTTAGTGGAATTACATTCAGCCATCCATATCAAAATTACAGCATGAGTTATCCACCAGTAACTGTAGGGGGCTTAAATCAGCTTTCCGTAAGAATATTTAATATGCAATTTTCTCAGCCGGATTGGCCTTCTACTATAACAGATGCTAGCATTGGTTATCCTCCAACACCACGTTTTTATACATATCTTGAGAAAACTTATAGTGGTACTGAGGATGATAAGAAAAAAGATGAAGTTAAGGAGGCTAGAGATAGCTTATTAAGTAAATCTAAAGACAATTTAGATAAGGTTCTAGATCCCAAAAGTAGTGCAGATTCTAGTGACACAAAACAATCGATAGTTTTTTCTGACCGAAATTTAAATGAAAAACCTGAAGGCTATACTGGTGAGTGGAAACTACCATCTAGTGAATCTAGATCAGCAGTTTCAACAGGACAAGTATCTATACCAGATAAAAATGATTCAAAAGATTTAAAAAATGATAAAGCAAAGAAAGCTTTAGATGATAATTCAGGCTTTTTAGATAGTTTATCAAGCACACTTAAACAAGCTATGATAGACGGAAGAGACAATCTATATGCCACTGAATATATGATGAAGATGTTTAGTCATAATGCTTACTACAATGAGCTACGCTATCAGGTTGAAAAGGACGCTGGTCGTAGTTTATCATATGCTTCCATAATAGCTAAAGCTAATGATAGTGATGAGGTGCTA
>Ga0209537_1000050_pt1 | contig 120494 bp, 123 predicted proteins | sample BioPla4DNA1_FD_187698 | JGI IMG/M metagenome (GOLD analysis project Ga0209537, IMG submission 187698) | Biogas fermentation microbial communities from Germany - Plant 4 DNA1 (SPAdes) (version 2) | ecosystem: Engineered > Bioreactor > Anaerobic > Digestate | place: Bielefeld, North... | reverse complement strand
CGAACCCTCAAGATCAATGGTGAGGAGATTTACGGCCCCGACAACCCGATTGTGCTGCCATCGACAGGAGATTTCGGCAAGGATCCCAGCCAGTGGGGTATAAAGGTTGTGCCGGTCAACATCAAGACTGCTGGCGAGATTGAGTTGGTCCTCACTCACGCCGGCCCCCCGGGCGAGAGAAAAGGCGTCAATTTGGCCTATATCGCTCTCGTGTCTCCGGCCAATGTCACCATTGATGATGCGTTTGTCTTGAGAATTGAACAAGTGTTGGGTGTGCAAAGAGTGGAAGGCTTCTGGCAATAGGGTGAAACAGGGCTGGGACTTTTTTCAGAGAGGAGCTTGAGAATGAAGCGCAGGTTGGAGCTTGTTATGGTCTTGGTGCTGCTGGTGGCTTTCACCGGCTGCTTCGGAGGAGGCAAAGAAGAACGGATTCTGGCTGAACTTGAACTGTCAGCAGTGGAAGAAGCCATTGCCAGAGGTGGAACAAATACCATCACGGTAGTGGCAAAGATGCCAAGAACCGTACCATGACGGTGAAGCCGGAGGCTGATGCCTGGTCGTTCGAGCCTGCCGAAGCAGGCACCCTGGCACCTGCCCCCAACGACCAGACGAGTGTTGTGTTTACCGCCGCGGAAGACTGGACTGGCACTGTGACGGTTAAGATCGAGTTTGAAGGTTTTTCAGCTGAAACAACCTTCGAAGTCAGTCCTATAGTAATCACCGGGGTGTGGGCTTACAGGGACATTAAGGCTCAGGATGGGTCCTATAAAGATGACCCTAACGTCCATCAAAACCATGCGAATGGAGCCAGGCAGGCTACTGAGGACACACCAGGCTTCGCCCGCTGTTATTCACACGGAGCGGTCTTCATCGACTGGCTGTACGGAGGGCACTGGATTTCATGGGATATTGATGTGCCTGCCGCAGGTGAGTACGTATTGGTGGTGCGTTACAGCTGCCCGGTGGAAGATGTGAATCAGAGAAGGCGGACATTGACAATTGATGGAGAAGAGATTGTCACATTTGAATATGCGAAGACCGACATAAACAAATGGGGTAATGAACCTAAGCACTGGAGCTTCGTTGTCGTACCTGGGATAACAATCGACGAAGCGAAGACGATTGAGCTTAAACTAACCCACACAGCACCTCCTGGCAAGGGAGAATCTACGGCACTGGCTTATCTTGCGTTGGTATCGCCTCCCAATGTGGAGATTGACGAAGAATTCCTGTTGGAGATTGAGCAGGTGCTCGGCATTGAAAGGGATCTTTCGAAGGATTGGAACCCGCAGCAGTAGTTTTTGGAGTCTGCCGCAGTCGGCTGCTCGGGAATCATGGGCCAAAGTGTCCATGATTCCCGGGCTTTTTTGCACAAAAGCGATGGGAGATGAGGAGTATACAGAACGGAATCTTGTTGCTTTTCCTGATACCTGTCGGCACAGCATGTGTTCAGTGTTTTGATCAGGCGCTGTCTGAGCCGGGATCAGTTTGTAAGCTCTTTTTTGGTGTGGTTCTGGTAGGGCTGTTTGCTGTCGGATTATGGAGCAAATTGGCTGCTGAGGCCCACAGGAAACCATTGCTGAAGCTTGACGGCTTTATTGTACATAATTTGATTGCCGTAGGTGGGGCGGCGGCTTCCTATTGGCTCAATATTCATCTAGGTTTGGGCCCTCTGATTGCCTCCGGATTAGTGGGAGTGCCTGCCGGGCACATTCTTAAGCCGGAACAAGCGAAGCTGGCGTACGCTGCCGTTTTTGTGGGCATGACGGCAGGGGACGCGGGGTGGCTTACGGTACTTATGGCAAGTATCCTGCTTTGTGCGATTTATACACTGACCAGGGAATGGTGTGTGGGCGTTGGCGGCAGGTTGGGCACACTCGCTGCCTGCAGTGTGATCATCGCTGTTCTGGTTTTCGGGTGAAACAGTGAGGCAGGGAGAGAGAAATGATAGAATGGTTGATTGCTGGCCTTGTTTATAGTCTTATAATGTACTGGCTCCGTTTTAAGTGCAAACTCACTGATGTGCAGGCATCGGCATGGCTTGTGCTGGCAGCGGGGGTTTTGGTCAGAGTATTCGACCTAGATTTCGCTTACGGGGCCATCGCCGCTTGTGTGTCCTATGCGCTCATGTCCGACGAGCGGACACTGGGGCCGCCCTGGGAATACGCGGCTGCCGCGTCGACTGCTTGCTTGGTGTTCGCGTTGTTCAACGAGACCTTGGTCGGTATCGGAGGCCGGCTGGGCACGTTTGCCTTTACGGCGGTTTTGGTGTGGCTGGGGATTAAACATGCGGCCAGATCATTGCTCAAGGCAGCAAACAGCTGACGGATGCCGTGGTTTGGCATCCGCCGGCTGTTTCCATATCGATTGTATCAAGACGATAAAGGAAGGCTGAACTGGCTCATGTACAGGTTGTAGTAGAAACCTTTGCGCTCTAAGAGTTCCTGGTGCTTGCCTTGTTCGACAATTCTGCCTTGATCGATTACCACAATCAGGTCGGCGTTGCGGATCGTGCTCAGCCTGTGGGCGATGACAAAGCTGGTCCGTCCCTTCATCAGCTCAAGCATGGCGCTTTGAATCTGCTGTTCTGTGCGGGTATCGACGGAACTGGTCGCTTCGTCCAGGATCAGGATGGCAGGATCCGCCAGGATCGCCCGGGCAATGGCCAAAAGCTGCCGCTGCCCTTGGCTGAGATTGCTCCCGTCTTCCGAAAGGATGGTGTCGTAGCCATTAGGCAGGCGGATGATGAAGGAATGGGCGTTGGCCAGTTTTGCCGCTTGTTCCACTTCGGCGTCGGTGGCATCAAGCCTGCCGTAGCGGATATTCTCCTTTACCGAAGCCGAGAAGAGATACGTATCCTGGAGAACGACCCCCAGGAGCGAGCGGAGGCGGTCCCGTTTGATCTGACGGATGTCCAGGCCGTCGATTGTGATGCGGCCTTGATCGATATCATAAAACCGGGTTAAGAGATTGATGATTGTTGTCTTGCCTGCGCCGGTGGGCCCGACCAACGCGATGACCTGTCCCGGCTTCGCTTCCAGTGAGATGCCGTGCAGTACGGGACGCTCTTTCTCGTAAGCAAAGGACACGTCTTCAAACTGGACTTCACCATCGATCCGATCCGGTGCTTTGGCATCAGGGGCATCTTCCGGTTCCGGCTCTTGATCCAGGACTTCGAACACCCTTTCCGCTCCCGCTATTGCTGCTTGGATCATGTTGAACAGATTTGACAACTGCATGACAGGGCCTGTAAACTGCCGGGAGTAGTTCAAGAACCCTCCGATCACACCAATTGTGCTGAGGCCGCGGACGATCAGCCATCCGCCAAGTGAGGCGATGACAGCGAAGTTGAGATTGTTGAGGATGTTCATGAACGGTGGGATGAACCCCGAGAGAATCTGGGCCTTGATTCCCGATCGCCTGTAGTTGTTGTTGAGAGTGGAAAACCGTTCGAGCATAGTCTGTTCCTTGGTGAACACCTTGACCACTTTCTGGCCGGAGATAGTCTCTTCGATAAAACCGTTGAGCTCTCCCAAAGCGGTTTGCTGCTGCATGAAGAAATTGCGGCTCATCGATGCCACTTTCCCGACAATCAGCAGCATGACAGGGATCACGGCAAGATTGGCCAAAGTCAACAGCGGGCTTAAATACAGCATCATTGCCAAAACACCAACCAGTGTGATCAAACTGTTGAAAACCTGGGTGACGCTGCTGGTGAGAATCTGGCTGATGTTGTCCACATCGTTGGTCAGCCGGCTCATCAGATCTCCCCGCTCTGATGTGTCGAAAAACTTAAGGGGCAGGGTCTGGATTTTGGCGAACAGTTCCCGCCGGATTCGGCCTACCGTAGTCTGCGCAAGCTCGACCATGAGTGACGCCTGAAGCCAGTGAAAGAGAGCGTTGACTGCATATAATGCAATCATGCCGGCGGTTAGGAACGCCAATCCCCTTAGGTTGCCGGGAAGGATATAGTGATCGATGGCGATTACCACCAGGTACGGCCCGATGATGGCGAAAAGAGCGGTGCTCAGCACCAGAACGAACACAAGAATCAGCTTTCGCTTGGCGAAATTCAAGTATCTGACCAGGCGTTTCAGAGTACCCACCGTGTCCTTGGCTCTGATTTTCGGCCGGGCGAAACCGGGCCCTGGGCCTCTTCTAATCATTGACAGCTACCTCCTGATTGATCTGAGAATAGTAAATCTCCTGGTAGACGCGGTTTGACTCCAGAAGCTCCTGATGTGTGCCAACACCGGCGATTGACCCTTGTTCCAGGACGATAATCTTGTCGGCGTCCATCACAGAACTGATTCTTTGGGCGATGATAAATGTGGTGCAGTTTTTGGTCTCTCGGCGCAGAGCCCGCTGAATCCTGGCTTCTGTGGCTAAATCGACGGCACTGGTGCTGTCGTCCAGGATCAGAATCACAGGATTTTTCATCAGCGCCCTGGCAATCGAAATGCGCTGTTTCTGCCCTCCGGAAAGGTTCACGCCCCTCTGGCCGAGGACGGTTTCGTAGCCGGCGGGGAAACTGGTGATGAAATCATGGGCGCAGGCCGCTTCGGCCTTGGCCACCACTTCGCTTAAGTCGGCGTTTTCGTTCCCCCACATGAGGTTTTCTTTGATGGTGCCGGAGAAAAGAATTGTGTCCTGGAGCACGAAGCCAATCTTTTCCCGCAGCTTCTCCAGATCCATGGTGCGCACATCATGCCCGTCGATCAGCACAGCGCCGGAAGTAACATCGTACAGGCGGGGAATCAGACTGACAAGCGTCGATTTTCCAGAACCTGTCTCGCCCACAATCGCCACGGTTTGCCCAGGCTCCGCAGTGAAACTGATATTTTCCAAAACGGGCCTGCCTTGACTGTAGGGATAGCGGAAACTGACATCGCGGAACTCGACCCGGCCTTCTGTCGGGGCAATAGATGCAGGGTTGGGAGATGTACTGATGTCCACCTGGGCTTCCAGCACTTCGGCAAGCCTTTCGCCGGATGCTTTGGAACGGGATAGGGACATGAGGATAAAAGCCACAGACATCACAGACATCAGGATCATCATTGTGTAATTGGTAAAAGCCAGCACTTCTCCGACTAGGATCTGGCCTTGGTTGATCATGATGCCGCCAAACCATAGGATTGCCACAACGGTGAAATTCAGGATCAGCATCACCAGGGGCATCGCCAGAGCGACAATCTTGAACGCTTTGACGGAGGTGTCGATCAAATCGTCATTGGCCGCGGCGAACCGCTGATTTTCCCATTCGCTGCGGACAAACGCTTTTACAACTCTCACACCAGCCAGATTCTCCCTGGTCACGGTGTTCACCCGATCGAGCTTTTCTTGGACCAGCCTGAAGTAGGGGAAGCCAACACGGATGATCACCGCCATAGCGGCGGCAAGAACTGGTATGGCCACTACCAGGACGGATGCCAGGGATAGATTGAGAGAAAGGGCCATGGCAAGGCCGCCTGCCGCCATCAAGGGAGCTCTAACCATCATCCGCAGGGACATGAGCACAGTGTTTTGGACGATAGTCACATCATTGGTCAACCTGGTGATTAAGGAAGATGTCTTGAACTGATCGAGATTGGCGAAGGAAAACTCCTGGATTTTCCTAAACAGCGCGTCCCTAAGATCTGTTCCAAACCGATAGCTTGCCACACTTGCGGCCGCTGTGCAGCCGAACCCGCCGATAAAACTGACTGCAGCCACCGCAATCATCTTCACCCCTGTGCTGACAATCAGGGGCACATTGCCCAGGGCCACGCCCTGATCAATGATGGTTGTCATCAGTTTCGGCTGGTAAAGGTCCATCACCACCTCAAGCAGCATCAGCAGGGGAGCGATCAGTGCTATGATCCAGTGAGGTTTGAGAAATCTAATCAGTTTCAGCATGGCACTCCTCCTCTAAAACCCGCCTCAGGTTGTCTCGCATTTTGGCGAGAATGATTTCGGCTTGGGAGATTTCATCAGCGGTAAACCCCGCGAACAGTTCCTGCTCCAACTGGTGCAGAGCCTCTTCAAGCTCCATACGAATCTCCTTGCCCTGGTTTGTTAAAAACACTCTGGAGCGGCGCAGATCTTCCTGGTCCGGCTGCCTTTGAATGAAGCCGGCTTTCTCCAGGCGCTGCAGAATAACTGACATGGTTGCCGGCCTGACTTTGACCGCCTCGCTGAGTTCCTTCTGAGTCAGGCCATCCCGGCGCCACAAAGCGAACAGCACAGGCGGCTGGCCAGGATAAAGACCGATTTTGTTGAATATCATCTGGGTGCGTTTGAAGTGAAGCTTGGCCACACTGACAAACAAAGACTCAAGAGGGTGGGGATTTTCCACAGTTTTCACCCTTTCCATAATTAGTTAGGCGTCTAACAATATCTAATATAGATCGCTGCAGAACAGCTGTCAATACCGATGCCGGAAAACTTAGGCGAATATGTATAAAAACTGAGGAATTTCCGGCAAAAATAGAAGGACATTCCTCGGTATGTTAATATATAATTAAATATCATGGGTAAAATCGGCAGAATGCAAAATAGATCTTAATGGCGGGGCGAAACTAAAAGAGGATTTAGTTAATAGAAAGCGAACAATTAATTGAACAAGATTTAACAACAAGGCCGCGATCATGTTGAGCATCCGCAATGATGATATTGGAAGGGGAGACCTGCATTGACACCAAGTGGAGCCAGAAAAATATCGGTTTATGTCATGCCAGTGATCATATTCGGGCTGCTGTATTTCAGCGCCGCGGTATCGGCTGTGGAATCGCTGGTCGTACCGTATGAAAGCTATATCTACGATTTCTGGGGGACGCCTGTGCCGGCACCCCAAGCATACCTGCCGGTACGGATGATGACCGGCCTGGATATGGGCGCAGACGCCTTGTCAAATCCCCAAGATATCACCGTTGTGGGTGATCATGTCTATATCCTGGATACAGGAAAACACCGCATCATCGAGCTGGATGAGAATTTCCAATTTGTCCGGGCAATCAGTCAGTTCCAAAACGGTGATGTCACTGATAAATTCAGTTCGCCGGAAGGATTCTTCGTCGCTCCCGACGGCACTATTTATGTGGCCGACACCGGCAAGGAACGGGTAGTGATTCTGGACAACGAGGGCAATTTGCTGAATATCATCACTTCTCCCCATGTGGATTACCCGGATTTCTTCCCCCCGCGCTTTGTGTTCAGGCCGCGGAAGATCGGTGTGGATTATGTCGGCCGTATATACTTGATAGCGCAGGACCTTTATGAAGGCATTGTGGTATTGAACAACGACGGCGAGTTTACCGGGTTTGTCGGCGCGCCTAAGGTGAAACGGTCCGCCCTGGAACTGTTCTGGAGCTACCTTCAGTCCGAGGAACAGCGCAGGCGCAGCCAGCTGTACTTGCCGATCGAGTATGCCAGCATCGATGTGGATAAGGAAGGCTTTATCTACGCCGTAGTGGCGGGGCCGGCAGAGGACGAGGCCCTGAAGAAGCTCAACCCGGCGGGCCAGGATATTATCACCAGATCCGGGTTTGTCCCCATGCGTGGTGATTCGGCCACTGGGTTTTCCAGCGACGAGAACAATGATACCAGAAGCCGGTTTGTCGACGTGATCGGCCGTCAATGGGGCATGGTGAGCGTACTGGATCGGCAAAGGGGCAGGATTTTCACTTATGACGGGCACGGCAACCTGCTCTATGTTTTCGGCGGTATTGGTGATGCTATTGGGCTTTTCACCAGGCCTCAAGCCATCACCACACACGGCGAGCGGATTCTAGTCCTTGACGCCGACGGGCGGCTTACTATCTTTGAACCCACCGGCTATGCCCGGATGATCCACGACGCCTTGATGTACTATGACAGAGGCGACTTTGAACGTTCAACCGAGGTTTGGCAGGAGCTTACCAGGATCAACCCCAACTTGGACTTAGCACACTCGGGTATCGGCAGAGCGCTGTTTTACGACGGCCACTACTACGAAGCGATGGAGTCGTTCCGCCACGGCCAAAACCGTTCCGGTTACTCCATGGCCTATGCCAAATACCGGCAGTACTGGGTCAACGACAATTTCCAGTGGATCGCCTGGTCGATAATCGGGCTTATTCTGATTATATATTTGTCGGTCAGGTATCATATCTGGTCCCGGATTAAGAAAGCCATCGGGGGCAGGATCGTTGCCAGTTGGTCGGAGAGTGCCGCGACTGTCACATACATGGGTGTGCCGATCAGGGATACCCGGACTTTCAAGGCATCTTTCTTGAGGCTGCTGGACAGCCTGCGCTATGCATGGCATGTGATTTTCCATCCCTTTGACGGTTTTTGGGATCTAAAATACGAAAAGCGGGGCACGGTAGGAGCCGCCAATGTGCTCCTGATTTTAACCGTCCTTGTCTGGGTGTTCTACCGGCAGTACACCGCCTTCACTTTCAACACTCTGCGTGTGCAGTACTTGAACATCTATTCCGAAGCCACCAGTATTCTGATTCCAGTGCTGCTGTGGTGCGCGTGCAACTGGGCCCTGACCACCTTGATGGAAGGCAAAGGCACGTTCAAAGATATCTACATCGCCACCGCTTACGCCTTGACGCCGCTGATCCTGATCCTTATTCCAGTCACTCTGTTAAGCCATGTGCTGATTCAGGATGAAGGATCGTTCTTGGCATTGGCGCAGTGGATAGCCTTGATCTGGATGGCTGGCCTGCTGTTTGTGGGGACGATGGTCACTCACGAATACACCAGCGTCAAGACCATACTGACATCGATTTCGACTATTGCCGGAATCGCGGTTGTCTTGTTCATCGTGATGCTGTTCACCAGTTTGGTTGTCCAAGTGCTTGGCTTTGTCTATAGGCTGTATCTTGAAGTCGCATTCAGGTAAGAAGGGTAAAAGGGAGCTGACAGTTATGAGGTTCAAACACACCAATCTGGTCCTGATTGTTTTGCTTGCCGCGTTATTGATCACAAGTAAAGCAGCGTTGGCTGATGAAGTTCCGTCCAATTATCGGTTGGCCGCAGCTTCCGATGTGATATCTTTGTACATTGACGATAGTACGACGCACTTCTTGATTCAGCACAACGAGACCAAACAGATCTGGTATTCCGTGCCTCCCGGAAGCCGTACGGATAAAGACACATTGTCTATCATCTACTACAACCCGTCGGATGAAATGAAGACAATGAACAATTTCAAAGACAGCATTGAGATAGGCATGTTCTGGATGGAGGAGATACCCGGCGGGATCAGCGTCAGATACCAGTTCGGGCCGGATTGGGTCGCGGAGGACTGGCTGCCGATCATGGTGCCGCAAGACCGTTTTGAGAACGAGATTCTGCCGCGCCTTTCCGAGAAGGATGCCAATTGGTTGAAGAGCAAGTACAAATTGACCGCATTGGTTCCGGTCAGCGAAGAGAACCCGCGGTTGAACATCGCCGGTTTGACCAACCAGGAACAGATCTTTGGCGACTATGTGGTGGTTTCTCCCGTCCAGAAACTAAGCGACAAGGACCGGACCACGCTGACACTTCTGCTCCTCGACACTATAATTGGTGCCAGAGACGACGTGAGTGAAAGAGCGGAAGTGCGGTTAAGCCACATGGAACAGCTGATTGAGACTCCAGCGTATGTCATCGACAATACCATCAGGCCGTGGGACCGCACCGACATCCAGAACATGATGATGTCCATCGGCTACACTCCTGATGAAATCGCCAAGGATCATGAGGCGAACAATATCAAGCCGCCTGTGAAAAACGTGGAGGTCTTTAGAATTACTGTCGAGTACATTGTCGACGGCGACTCTTTGATTGTCAGGATTCCCATGGAAGAAGTCTATTACCCGGTGCAGGTTGTTCCGAACGATCGCTATCTGACTGGTGTTTCCGGCAACTTCCGGCCTACCAACCGTCCGCAGGTGTATGATTACTTCGGCCAAATCGGCGGAGCTTTGGTGGATTTCCCACTCTATTCCATCAACGTGCTGCCGCACTTCGGCGCATCGCCCACCGGCAAGGACGGATACATTTTTATCCCAGACGGTTCGGGAGCTCTGATTGACACTAAAGTGGCCACGGCAGTCCAGTATGCCCGCGACATGTACGGCACAGACAACAGTGTTGCCTATGGTTTGTCCGAACATCAATACCAGATACCGGCGGACCGCTATCTGAAGGAACGGCTGTACATGCCGGTGTTCGGCCTGAAGGAAGAGGACAAGGCTTTCATGGCGGTGATCGAGGAAGGCCACGGCATGGCCCGGGTCAAAGCTAACACTGCCAGCAATACCAATCCGTTCGCCAAGGTATCCAGTGAATATGTGCTTTTGCCGCTGGGGCGCATCAGCCTCACCACCACCAGCCGCACGGTGGAGCTGGAGCGGCGGGCCAGAGGCCAGATTAACTCATATGCGAAGTCCCTGCCGAATGAGGATATCGTGATTCGATATACATTTCTCACGGGGGACGAGGCTAACTATGTAGGCATGGCGCTGCGCTTCCAGGAGCATCTGGTGGGCAAGTACAATCTTACTAGAATAGATCCTAAAGAGGACTTGCCGTTCTATGTGGAGTTGATCGGCGCCATTCCGGTGCGGAAGTCGATCATGGGCTTTCCGCGGGATGTGATTACTCCGCTGACAACCTTCAACCAAGTGCGAAGCATCGTGTCCGAACTTTTGGAGAACCAGGTGAAGAACATCCAGGTCCGCTACCTAGGTTGGCGGGAAGGAGGAATGTATCCTCCGATACCCAGCCGGGTACGGCTCGAAGCCAAGCTTGGTACGAATCAAGAATTCAACGAACTCGTCAGTTACCTTGCGGATAACGATGTCGGATTCTATCCAGATGTGGACTTCTTGAACATTTACAATGATGAGATCATCAAGGTCGATCTGAAACGAGACGTGGCCCAGAGCCTCAACCGGCAGCCGGTATGGATGTACAGGGACAAAGAGATGCTGGTATGGGTTCTGTCCCCAAGCCAGTTAGACAGTGTGATCCAGAAATTCATGGGTGATTATCAGAAATTCAACATCGGCGGGTTGTCCCTGGGTGATCTGGGCAGCCAGATCAATTCAGACTTTGATTTGAACAACCCGGTGTCAAGAGCCGATGCTTTGGTGATCAACCAGAACGCCATGCGGCGGTTGAATGAAGAATACAAGCTGGATCTGATGATTAACAAGGCCAATGTGTACGCTGTCCCTTATGCCAGCCATCTGGTCAACGTCCCGCTGACCGCCAACAATTACAATATTGTCGGCCGCAGTGTGCCTTTCTACCAGATAGTCATGCACGGCTATGTGAACTATGCCGGTTATCCGCTGAATCACGCCGCCGACTATGACTATGCTGTATTGAAGCTGGTGGAGACCGGCGCGGTGCCATACTTCAGCTGGATGTACACGCAGGGTACTACTGTCAAGGAAACAGAATATGATTACCTTTTCCCTAATCATTACCTTGACTGGCTGGACATGGCCATTGACACCTATCAAGAGTTGAATGCCGTATTGCGGCAGGTCCAAGGGCAGAGAATCATCGACCATCAAATGCTTGCGGAAAATCTGTACATGACCTGCTATGAAAATGGGCTGGCGGTCATTGTGAACTACAATAAAGACACTGTCGAATATCGCGGCATAGAGCTCGAGGGCATGAGCTTCAAGCTGATTAGGGAGGGTGACCTGCAGTGAAGCGTTTCCGGTTGACATTAAGGCAGAGGGACAATCTTTACGGCTATATTTTCATCCTGCCGTTTGTGATTGGGTTTATTCTGTTTGTCCTGGCCCCGGTGATTCAGTCGATTATCCTCAGCGTCACGGAAGTGACAGTCACATCAACGGGGTTTACCACGACATACATCGGCTTTGAAAACTACTACTTCGCCCTGAGGGTGCATGCCGACTTCCTGCGTCAATTGGTGGAAGTGATGGGGATAATGCTGCTGAATGTATTCTGGATTATTGTGTTCAGTTTCTTCGCGGCACTGCTCTTGAATCAGAAATTCCCCGGCCGCTTGGTTTTCCGGATTATCTTTTTCCTGCCGGTGGTCATGGCTTCCGGAGTGATCTTGCAGCTCGAGATCCAGGATTACATGATGGCCATCATTGGTGAGCAGATCGTGGAAAACTATGCCGTTATCGACCCTCAGGTAATGGCAGCGTTCCTCATGCGGCTGCAGGTACCCGAGAAGTTCATGGAATACATCGCCATGGCGGTTGATGGGATTGCCAGTATTGTCAATTCGTCAGGGATTCAGATCTTGATCTTCCTGGCAGGGCTGCAGTCAATTTCGCCGTCCCTTTACGAAGCGTCTCAGGTCGAAGGCGCGACAGGATGGGAGAACTTCTGGCTGATCACACTGCCGATGGTTAGCCCCTTGATTCTGACGAACATCATCTACACAATTATTGATTTCTTCATCTCCACATCCAACTCTTTGATTCAGCTGATCCGCAACACCACGACACAGGGCGCCGGGTTTGGAGTGAGCGCGGCGATGTCTTGGATTTATTTCGCCGCCATCTGTGTCGTACTGGGGATTGTCTATCTGATCTTTAACAGACTGGTATTCTACCACGACTAATTGCCGGGAGGTTTGACAATGGCTAAAGCAACCGCTTATATCAGCTACGGAAGACTGATCGTCAATGGTAAAAGCGTGCTCAATTTTCGCAAGATAGGATCCTTTGTTGGTATGGTGCTGCGGTATCTAATCCTGATCGGGATTTCCTATGTGATTCTTTATCCGCTGATTGTGAAGTTCAGTTCTTCGATCATGACCAGAACCGATATCTGGGATCCATCAGTATTGATTATTCCGAAATACCCCAGCTGGAACAACTACAAACTGGCGCTGAGGTTCATGGAGTACCCGATTGCCTTTTGGAATTCGTTCAAGCTTGCGTTCAGCGTGAGTTTGCTGCAGCTGATTTCCTGCACGTTGGTCGGGTATGGGTTTGCCCGGTACCGGTTTTTCGGCAACGGTTTCTGGTTCGCGTTAGTGATCTTTTCCCTTGTAATTCCACCGGAACTGATTTTGATCCCACTGTACCTGAATTTCCGTTTCTTTGACCTTTATGGGTTGATGCCGCTCCTGGCCAAGATCAGTATCTTCAGCAAGCTCCCTGCTGAGGGATTCAACCTGCTCGGCAGCGCTTGGCCGTTTATACTCCCGGCAATCTTCGCCTCTGGATTCAGGAACGGCTTGTACATCTATATCATGCGCCAGATATTCAAAGGCGCTCCCAGGGAACTGGAAGAAGCAGCGTACGTGGACGGCGCCGGGCCCTTCCGCACCTTTTTCCGTGTTGTGCTGCCCGGATCCGTCTACGGCTTGGTAGTAGTGTTCCTGTTCTCCTTTGTATGGATGTGGAATGATTTCAACCTGACCAGCTTCTACTGGCCGAAGGGGAAACTGCTGCCTATCATGTTGAACGATTTGTCCCGCAATGTTCTGGGCGACCAATACCTGCATGCGCCGGTAGAGGCTTCACTGGTGAACAATGCCGGCAGCTTCCTGCTGATCCTGCCGCTGCTGCTGATATATGCGTTCTTGCAGCGGTACTTCGTGGAGAGTATTGAACGCACAGGCCTTGTAGGATAGGGATGAGGAAGCGGCTTGCCGGTCATCGGAGGGGGTGATAGGTAGAGGCTCTAATCCGTTACCCGCAGTAATCATATCGTGTCATACTTAAAAACAACAGAGGAGGAATATCATGAAAAGGCTGAGAGTATTGCTGGTTGCGGTGGCCTTGGTGTTGATCATGGCGGCGGCGGCCTACGCTGACGATTATGAGGTGCCGCCAGGAGTCAAGTCACCGGATGAAGTCGATTTTGGCGGAAAAACAGTGACAATCATCCGCGGTGCGCTGCCTGCTGATGACGAGCGTGTGGAACTCGCCAAGCAACTGTTCAACGTCGAACTGGAAACACTGCGGTTGGAAAGCGCCGATCAGATCATGGCCAGGATCATGGCTGGGGACTCCAAGTATGACATTCTCCGGACCCCCCATCGCGAAGGGTATTTCGCTTTGGTTTCCGCAGGGATGCTCCTGCCGGTCGACGATCTCCTGCCTGATGAATTCTTTGAATGGCTGCCCAATGTAGATCGGTATACCATCGAGAAGCTGAAGTATCAAGGCAATCGTTATGGCATTGGTATTCATGATGATGTGTTCAACGACTCGATGATGATTACAGGCTACAACAGGGATCTGCTCGAGCAGTACGGCTTACCCGATCCGTGGGAGCTGTACCTGGCTGGTGAGTGGACCTATGATATGCTTGAGGAACTGGCGACTGTCATTTCGCAGGACACCGACGGCGACGGCATCATCGATCAAAGAGGCATGACCGACATCTCCAGATGGGAGGATGTCATTCGTTTCGCCCACTCCAACGGTGTGGAAACAGCCGCCCAAATCGACGGCAAATGGGTCTTCACCTACAATACTGAAGCGGCCATCGAAGCCATCAACACTGTCATTCGCTGGAGAGAGAAAGGCATAATGGGCTCGGGAGACTTCAACGCCGGCAAAGTGGGCTTCATCGTTCACACCCATCTGGCTGGCATCCGCCATGCCAAAGCCGCAGGGATCAACTACGGCCTGGTGCCCATGCCCAGAGGCCCGCATGCTGATCGCCATTACTATCCGACATTCTCTTTCTGGATGATGACACTGCCTGTCAACGCGGAAGATCCAGAGGGGCTGATCGCCCTGGCCAACTTCTTGTATCGTCCGGGTCTCAGGGAGGCTACCTTGGATCAGTTTATCAATGACTACATGAACGACGAGCAGCACTTCAGGATGTACATGGAGGCTGTGGAGAACTGGCGCGGCGAAGGTGACCCGTTCCAGTACACCGCGATTTGGGATAACATCAGCTCACCGCTGTCCCAAGTGATCAGCGGCCAGAAAGGCGCGGCTGCGGCCATGGATGAGATAGCCACCGTAATCCAGGCCCAGCTGGATGACCTGTTCAAGCAATAAGCGCCTGATTATGGTTCTGGAGAAAGCCAGTTCTGTAATAGGACTGGCTTTCTCAGTATAAATCCACAGGGAGAGATTGACCGTGAATCTAAAGCGTTTGTTTTTGTTGACGTTGGCTGTATCTTTGTTGTTCGTTCAAACCGCCCTTGCCCAGGATTACACTCCCCGCCCTGGGGTGCTCAGCCCGGAACAGGTGGATTTTGGGGGCAAGACAGTCACGATTTTGGTTGGCGACTTGGGATATACCGGGCCTAACGGCGGGTTTCCCAGCGAGGACCGCATAGCTGAGGCAGAGGCACTGTTCAATGTCAAAATTGCCACGCAAAGCCTGGGCACATCCGGTGTCGCTGATACCATAACCGCAAGAATTCTGGCGGGGGATTCGACGCTGGATATCATCCGCATGCCGCACCGTTATGGCTATTATTCATTGGTTTCAGCGAACATGCTGCTGCCGATCAGCGACATCCTGCCGGCAGAGTATTATGAAACATTGCCCAACGCTGATCGGTTCTGCATCGAGAAGCTGCAGTATCAGAACAAGTTTTACGGCTTCGGCATTGTCTACGGACTGTTCAACTCCACCATGATGTTCACTTTCTATAATCGGGACATCATTGAGCGGGAAGGCCTGCCGGATCCATATGATCTGTACCTGGCCGGAGAATGGAGCCTTGATGCCATGACCGAGCTGGCCATGGCGGCCACCAGGGATCTTACGGGAGACGGGGTGCCAGATCAGTTCGGGATTGAAGAGGGAAGCATCAGCCACAGCAACCGCGTTTTCCGGATCGCAGGCGCCAACGGGGCCGAACTGGCCAAACCGGACAGTGACGGAAAATGGGTCTTTGCTTATGATCAGCCGGAAGCGTTGGAGATCCTGTCTATAATCGCCAAGTGGCGTTATGACCTCAAGGTGGCAGGGGGCAGTCTCAACGGCGGCACAGCTTTGTTCAATACCCACAATCATTTGGCCGGTGCCCGCAACTATACAATCAACTGGGGCATGGTGCCGATTCCTAGTTCGGTTCCAGGAGTATACCGTTATCCCGTCTTTGACTTCGCCATGAACATGCTGCCTGTGAACAGCGCGTATCCGGAAGGATTGATTGCTCTGACCGAGTTCCTGTTCAGGGAAGAAGACGGTTACGATTATCTGGAGTATTACATCAACGCTTATATGAAGGATGAAAAGCACTTCCGTGTCTATGAAGCGGGTATTGAAAACTGGCAGGGCGAAGGCGACCCATTCCAGGATATGTTCTGGTCACAAGCTCAGGCAGCGATTCACTCGGTGATTCAGGGAACCAAAGGTGCCGCTCAAGCGATGGATGAAATAGCGCCGGCGATTCAAGCCTTGTTGGACGACTTGTTCAAGCAGTGAAGCGCTAATTGTGTGCCGCCAGAAGGAAATGTGCGTAAAACCGCAAATAATATGTATCATGTGAGAATAGAGAATTATGTTTATTAATAAATCTCAAAAGGGGGAGGTGGATCAGCCAACCATTTTCCGTTGTTGTAGTTAAACAAAACAAGGAAGAGACTACATGAACAGAAAACTGAAGGCAATTGTGTTGTTTTCGGTGATAGCAAGCCTGTTCGCTGTTCTCGGCAGCAGCGGTTTGGCGTACACTCCCCGCCCAGGCGTGCTCAGCCCGGATCAGGTTGATTTCGGCGGCAAGACCGTCAACATCCTCGTTGGGGATCTCAACTGGGTAGTGTACAACGGCGGCAAACCGCTGGAAGAAAGAATCGCTGAAGCAGAGGCGCTCTTCAACTGCAAAATCGAGGTAGGTGCCACTGGCGGCGCCAACGCTATGATCGCCAGGATTCTGGCGGGCGACTCAACATATGATATCCTCCGCTTCGAGCACCGCGGCGGGTACTTCCCACTGGTGACCCAGGGTATGCTGTATCCCGTCAGCGACATTCTGCCGCCGGAGTACTTCGAGTCTCTGCCGACAGCCGACCGTTATTCCATTGAAAAGCTGCAATTCCGCGGCAAGCTGTACGGTTTTGGTGTGACTTATGACACCTTCAATGGTTCCATGATGATCACCATGTACAACAAAGACCTGATTGAAGCAGCAGGCCTGGAAGATCCGTATGTCCTTTGGCAAGAAGGGCGCTGGACTTACGACGCTCTCGAGGAATATGGAATCGCTTTGACCCAGGATACTGACGGTGACGGTGTAATCGATCAATGGGGCATCGGCGATTTGCCCAACCCGGCGGCAGTTTACCGCTTCCTGCCGTCCAACGGGGCCGAACTTGCCAAGCAGAATGAGGAAGGCAAGTGGATCTACACACTCAATGACGCCAACGCAGTCTATGCTCTCAACATGGTCAACCGCTGGCGCAATGAGCTGAAGATCATGGGCAACGGCGATTTCTTGACCGGCAAAGTGGCCATCGTGCCGCACACTCACTTGGCCGGTGCGCGCCATGCGATCAACGCTGGTGTGAACGTTGGCTATGTGCCGCAGGCCAAGGGGCCGCACGTTGAAACCAATCAGCAGCCCACATTCGACTTTGCAGCCAACTTCCTGCCGGTGAACGCAGCCGAGCCTGAGAAGCTGATCGCTTTGGCCGATTTCCTGTTCAGAGAGGGCGATGGCGATGCATACCTCGACTTCTATATCAACAGTTACATGAGAAGCAGAGAGCATATGGAAGTCTACATCGCCTGCGCCGAGAACTGGAGAGGCGAGGGAGACATCTTCCAATGGTCCGGATTGTGGGATATCACTGATGAAGCAGTCAACCAGATCATCAACAACGAAAAGGGTGCCGCCCAGGCAACCGACGAGATTGCCCAGCAGGCGCAGGCATTCTTGGATGATCTTTTCGCCCAATAAAAAAGAGCGTTGAAGATAAGCCCTGTCGCGAGGCAGGGCTTTTCTTATGACAAGGAATTTTGCATCTTTACACGAAGTATACCAGTGAACAATCATAAGAGGTGGTATTTAAATGTGGCAGGCATTTATGGAACTGATCACGGTTTCGCCTGATCTGCTGAGCAGGTTCGTAATCGGTGTGCTGCTGTCGATCATGCTTGGCTTGGGCATTGCTTTTGTGTACAAGTACACGCATCGCGGGCTGAGCTATGAAGCGGCTTTTGTCTCCACCTTGGTGGCAATCGCGCCGGTAGTCGCCTGCGTGATGTTTTTCATTCAAGGCAATCTGGTGCTGTCGCTGGGGCTGGTGGGGTCCCTTTCCATCATTCGGTTCCGCACCCCCATCAAGGATTCCCGGGACATGGTGTTTTTGTTTTGGTCGATTACAGCAGGCCTGGGGGCAGGCACCAACAATCTTGGGATCGTGATCATTGCCAGTGTGATGATCGCCGTGATGTTTGTTATCATGCATCTGGCCAATTACGGCATCCCCAAGAAGGCGGAATATGTCCTGATTGTCAAAGGCAGCGGCCCTTATCCTGCTGCCGAAATGGATCAGTTGATCGCTGGGTTTGGAATCGAGGCCTACCTGCGATCCCATGAAGTGAAGGGAGAAGAGTGGGAACGCATCATCGAGTTGAAATTGGCCAAAGCCAGCCCGGAAGTGATCGACCGCCTGGCAAGCGCTGCCGGCGAGCTTGATCAGTTGACCTCCGTGTCGATTCTGGCGCCTCAGCTGGTACTGCCGCTTTAGCAATACATACCAAAGGATGAGGGTTCGTGCGTATAACGCAAAGGTATGAACACAAATACAGGCTGGAGACACCGCAGGTGTATCAAGTGCGAAGCCAGATTCTGGCCAGCGGCCTCGACCGGGACTATTACTCCAAAGAACAGCCTTATTTTGTCCGCAGCCTGTACTTTGACACGGACGATTACCATAGTTTCTATGAAAACCGAGACGGGTTCCTCAACCGCGTCAAACTGCGGATCCGGTCGTACAGCCCGATTCCCGCCGATCCCCTTTCGGTGGAGCTTAAGACTAAGTCCGGCGACTTGTCGGTAAAGTACAGTGCCTTTATCTCCTATGACTGGTACTGCACGTTTATGGAAACCAGGCATTTCCCTGCCAACGACAGCCCGGTTTTGATCGAGTTTGAGCGTCTGCTGCACCTGCTTGCCCTCAAACCGAAAGTGATTATCGAGTATGAGCGGGAAGGGCTGCGGTCAAGCCATGCGGCCAATCTGCGGATTACGATTGACCGGGAGATCCGCAGCGCCGCAGCTGCCGAACTGTTCCCCAGAGCACCGTCTTTTAGAGTCCACTACGGCAAGGGAGCGCTGTTGGAGATCAAGTGCAGCGGTAAACAACCGCGCTGGCTCAGCCAATGTGTCAGGGAGCATGGGCTTAAATGGGTGGCGAACAGCAAGTACGTGCAGAGCATAGCCTTAAGCAGGCCTGACGTGGCGGCAGGCTGTGCTGGATTGCTGCGCATGCCTGTTGGTGCGCTTGCTGGCGGGAAGATTGGCTTGGATAAGTTAGGATCAGCACCAATGCATAGAGTCTGACGAGGAGGAGTCACTGTGAAGAAAACAGCAGTCATGATCATTGCTTTGTTGTTAGCCGCAGCTTGCTTTTGCGGTGTGTGCCTGGCATTTGCCGATCCCGTGCTGGAGATGGCGGTAAAGTTGGAACTGGCCAGAATCCGGGCGGGCGAGGATCTTTCCAGGATTACCAGTTTGGATTTGAGCTATCTTGGCGTTACATCATTGTCCGGCCTTGAGCAGCTGACAAATCTAGAGTCTCTTGACTTAAGAGGCAATCCTGTTAGGGACTTGACACCGCTTGAGGGCTTGACCAAGCTTCAGAGCCTGAACTTAAGGGAAACAGCGGTGGCCGATTTGAACCCGATTAGGAATCTGACAGGGCTGCGTTACCTAAATCTGCATTCGACTCCGGTGACAGATATTTCAGTGCTTGCCAATTTCGTCAATCTGGAAACACTGATCATGCGCAATGTGCCGGTTGGGGATCAGATTACCGTACTGCGGGGGTTGACACAGCTGAGGCGGTTGAACATCCGAAACACCGGGGTGACGGATCTGACAGTGCTGGGAGAACTGATGGAACAGGGAGCGCTGCAGGATGTTCCGCAGCTTAGGATCGAAGCAGAAGTGGATATCAGGGACAACCCTCTGTACGCCGATCCGCACCGTGATGACTATGCCGGAGTCAGGCCGTATTGGGACCGGGTGTCAATCAGGGAGCCTTACAACCTTCCCACTGTCCGGGAGCGGCTGGTGTACATCAACGAAGTGATGTCTTCCAATGGGGGAGTGCTTAGGGATCGGCAGGGCGACAGCCCTGATTGGATTGAGATCTACAACCCCCATTCCCACCTGGTGGATCTGTCAGGATATTATTTGAGCGACAATGAATCAGAGCCTATGAAGTGGCAGTTCCCTCAAGGGACAGTGATCGAGGCCAAAGGTTACTTTCTTGTCTTCGCTTCGGGCAAAGACACATCCACCTTGGACGAACTGCACACCAATTTCAGCATCAATGCAGCCGGGGAGCCGATCATTCTATCTGACCCAAGCGGAGAAATGGTGGATTTTCTGCCTGCTGTGCCTATCGCCCGTGATGTTGCCTACGGCCGCCTGCCTGACGGGAATTGGGAGCTTTGGTATCTGCCGCTTCCGACACCCGGCAGCCGCAACAACTCCTTTGGCTCATACCGATAAAACAAGTCCCTGAGCTCGGCTCAGGGACTTTTCATGTTCAATGGACCATGCTTTTGTTAAGGCCGATGATCTGATTGACAGCCGCGACCAAGCGGTGGAACCTCTCGGGTTTGAGTGATTGGCTGCCGTCGGACAGAGCGATTTCCGGTCGATGGTGGACTTCGACCATCAGACCGTCGGCGCCGGCGGCAATCGCCGCTTTGGCAAGGGGAGTGACCATTTCCCATTTTCCTGCCGCGTGGCTGGGATCACAAATGATAGGCAGGTGGGAAAGTTCTTTGATGGCGACAATGGCACTGATATCCAACGTGTTGCGTGTATAAGTCTCGTAGGTGCGGATCCCTCGCTCGCACAAAATGACCCGCTCGTTCCCTTCAGCCAGGATGTATTCAGCCGCCATGAGGAATTCCTCGATAGTGGCCGACATCCCTCGTTTGAGCAGTACCGCGCGATCGATCTGGCCCACCTTTTTCAGCAAGGCGAAGTTCTGCATGTTGCGGGCGCCGATCTGAACCACGTCGGCATACTCGGCGACAAGATCAACTGTGTCCACGGAAATGCACTCGGTGACAATCGGCATGCCCGTGAGTTCTTTCGCCCGGCGCAGGAGTTCCAGGCCCTCCAGGCCTAGGCCTTGGAAACTGTAGGGGGAAGTTCTTGGCTTAAAGGCACCACCCCGGAGCAGGTGGGCGCCTGCAGCCTTAACCTGCTGAGCGATGGTCATCAGCTGCTCTTCGCTTTCAACCGAACACGGCCCGGCGATGATCAAAGTATTGCCTCCACCCAGTTTTAGCCCGTCAAGATCGATAACAGTGTCCTCAGGATGAAACATGCGGCTGGCCCGCTTGAATGGGTGCTGGACGCGGAGAATGCGGTCCACGAAAGGATTGGCTTGAAGCTGGCTTTCATCGATCCTGGTTGAATCGCCGATAAGGCCTATAACAGTGTGGTTCTCACCCTGAGACAAGTGGATGTCGAAACCCATCTGCCTTAAGCGGGCTTTGAGCTGCTCCAGTTCGTCAACAGGTGTGTTTTGTTTCATCACGATAACCATGGCACTGCCCCCTTGGTATTTAGGCAAAATTATACAAATGATGGTTTCACTTGTCAAGCATAAAGAACTTGGTTGCTTAGGATTCCGGCAGGATTTTGATTTTTATCCTAGAACTGTAAATATGCCCCGATAAAGTGTATAATAGACACAGGACGATATAGCAAGGAAGGTGATACTGTGGGAGTAGTGTCGGAACTAGTGAAAGGCATACCCATTCCAAGAATGGTGAAAGTAAGCCAGAAGTTTGACGCTCCCCGGCTGGCCGACGTGGAAGGCGAACTAAGGGCTCAACTGCGTCAAGAACACATCCAAGCGATGATCAAGCCGGGAATGACGATAGCTGTCGCGGTAGGCAGCCGCGGTGTGAATCGGATCGCTGATATAGTAAGGGTAGTGGTGGAAGAGCTGAAGGCACTGCAGGCCGAGCCGTTCATCGTCCCCAGCATGGGCAGCCACGGCGGTGCTTCGGCTGAAGGCCAAAAAGAAGTGCTGCGGCATCTGGGGATTACGGAAGACTCGGTGGGGGCGCCGATCCGTTCATCCATGGAGGTCAATCAGATCGCTTCTCTCGAAAATGGGCTGCCTGTATACGTGGATCGTTTCGCATGCCAGGCTGACGGTATCGTTGTCATCAACCGGGTCAAACCCCATACGGCGTTCCGCGGCCCGATTGAAAGCGGTCTGATGAAGATGCTGGCCATCGGCCTCGGCAAGCAAAAGGGCGCCGAAGCCTGCCACCAACTGGGGTTTAAACATATGGCCGAATTCGTCCCAACCATGGCCAAGGTGATTATGGACAAGCTGCCGGTGCTGTTCGGTGTGGCCACAGTGGAGAATGCCTTTGATCAGGTGATGAAGCTTAAGGTGATTCCAGCCAGCGAGATCGAAGGCGAAGAGAAAGAACTGCTCAAGATTGCCAAAGCCAATATGCCCAAACTGTGGTTCGACCAGATCGATGTCCTGGTGATCGATGAAATCGGCAAAAACATCAGCGGAGACGGGTTTGATCCCAATGTGGTGGGGCGCTATCCCACACCTTACGCTTACGGAGGCCCAGATGTGACCAAGATCGTGGTCCTCGATTTGACGGACGAGACTGAAGGCAACGCCAACGGCATCGGAACCGCGGACTTCACCACAAGGTACTGCGTGGATAAAATCGACTACGAGAAAATCTATGCCAACGGCCTCACATCCACAGTGGTAGCGCCGACAAAGATACCCACCACTTTGGAGAATGACCGGGAGGCTATTCAGGCAGCGATCAAAACCTGCAACATCCTCGATTTCACCAAGGTCCGCCTTGTCAGGATCAAAAACACGCTGCAGCTGGCGGAGATCGAGGTGTCGGAGCCGATGATTCCAGAAGTGGAAAGCAATCCGAACCTGAACATTCTCTCAGCTCCGTATGACTGGGAGTTTGACGCTAACGGCAATTTGACGCGCTGATCCAACACAGCCGAAAAATGTAAATCTATTATTGGAAAGGAGCCATAGTATGTCAGATTTGTTCAGCTTAGAAGGGAAAACAGCGGTAATCATGGGCGGCAACAGCACCCTTGCCCGGGCGATTATTGAAGGCTTTGTACTCCACGGCGCAAAGATCGCTTCGGTAGTGATGAAACCGGAATATGCGCCGGAAGTGGAGGAGCAAGTGCGGGCTTTGGGCGGCGAGATCAAATCGTTTGTCGCCGATGTGACCGACTTGGAATCAGTGCAGAGAGCGGCTGACGAAATCGAAGCGTGGGCCGGTTCCGTTGATATCCTCCTCTACGCGCCGGGGGTGAATTCCAGCACGCCATTCTTGGAGCTGCAGCCGTCAGAATGGGACAATATCATGGCCGTCAACTTGAAAGGCTGTGTGTTCACAATCCAGATTTTCGCCAAGAAGATGATCAAACAAGGCACCGGCGGCAGCATCATCAATATTTCGTCAGTGTCATCGGGGCCGCCGCTGTCGAGAGTGTTCACCTATTCAGCATCAAAGGCGGGGATCAACAGTATTACCCAGTACCTGGCCAGGGAACTGGCACCCTACAACATCCGGGTGAATGCCATCATACCTGGCTTCTTCCCAGCTGAGCAAAACCGCAGGATTCTAGACGAGCAGCGGGTCGCGGATATCATGCGCCATACCCCGGTGAAGCGCTTTGGCGAACCAAAGGAGCTGCAGGGTGTCTGCCTCTGGCTGGCGTCGGAGAAAGCGTCCAGCTATGTGACTGGCGCTTTGGTCAGGGTTGACGGCGGGTTCGGCGCCATGACCATCTAAGTATTCTGGTTGGGAGTGGGTCAGGATGAAGAAGCAGACATATATAGTTGTGGCGGCGTTGGTTGTGGTGGCTGCTTTCTTGGGCGCTGCCGCCGGCTATTGGCTGGCGCAGCCTGAACCGGCAGGCATTCCTGGCTGGGCTGACGACAATGACACAATCGATGTCAAAGTGATTTTGAGCGAAAACAACGGCCAGAATCCTATCACTTATTATTTCAAGATACCCAAAGACAAGAATTACACGCTGCTGGAACTGATGGAGCGCAAGTTCATGATCGAGCACACGGGCGGCTTCATCACCTCAATCCAGGGTAGACAGGCATCCAACGCAGACCAGACGGCGTGGATGTACGATATCAACGGGGAGATGGCCTTGGTTGGAGCTTCCCAGTACCAGATCAAAGACGGGGATGTCTATCACTGGGATCTACGTCCATGGCAGTAAGGCGTCACATTAGGGAACAGGCGGTGGTTGCGCTGCTTGCGGCAGCCAGCATCGCCGGCAGGATCGTCATGGAACCAGTACCGGGGATGCAGCCGACAACTGTGATCATCATGGTGACAGCGATGTCCATGGGACTGCGCCCGGCAGTCATGGTTGCTGTCATAAGTACCTGGATCTCCAATCTCCAGCTCGGCCATGGAATCTGGACCATTTTTCAGATGTTGAGCTGGACGGCGGTGGCAGTGGCGAGTTACTTGTACGGCAAAACCAAATGGAGGCGGAGCCTGCTTGTGTCCACAGCGGCTGCCGGGTTGTTGGGAATAATGTACGGCATGATTGTTTCTCTAAACGGGCTGCTGTTCACCAGAAGGATTATTGCCTACTATCTGGCAGGACTGCCGCATGATCTGACACATGCTGTCGGCAATGCCGCCATGTATTTTGCTTTTGGCGACAGGCTGATGAAACTTTTGCGCAAATATGGCGAGGCTTATTCCGGCAAGAAATAAGCCCCGCTTTTTCATGAATCAATAAACGGGAGGTGGCCGTCATCAGTGCTCTAGAAATCAGCATCTTGGGGGCAATCGTCGTGTTTTTGACGCTGATGGCCCTGGCTGTCCTGGTTTGGTTAATCAGTAAGCTGATCACTGTATTCACAGCTTCCACAGCAAAACCCAAGGCAAAGCCCGGCACTGCTCCAGCCGCTGTCGACGGTGGTTTCGACGGACAAGCGCGGGATTTGGCGGTTATTGCCGCAGTGATGAAAGAATTGGGTGTGGAAGGAGAACTGAGAATCACACGAGTTGGGTAACTCGAGCTAAGTAAATGGAGGGCAGGATATGACCAAATACCGTGTCAAGATCGATGGTAGAGTCTACGAAGTGGAAGTCGAGCTTCTAACACCGTCGGAACAGCAAGCGAAACCGCAGGCACATTCTTCTTCGGAACAGAAGCCGAGCGGCACAGAGGTGAAGGCGCCTCTGGCAGGGACAATTCTTTCGGTTAAGGCCAAGGTCGGCGACAAAGTACAGGCAGGGGATGTGCTGCTCACTTTGGAAGCACTGAAGCTGGAGAATGAAATCACGGCGCCGGTTGCCGGCACTGTCGTTCAGATTGTGCAGACTGGTGTATCCGTGGAAGCTGAACATGTACTGGCTATTATCCAATAGAGAGGGACATCTGGAATGTTGGGAACTTTGTGGGAAAGCACTGGTCTATATGCGGTCACCTGGCAGGAAGCGGTAATGCTGGTCATTGCCCTTGTCCTGATGTACTTGGGGATTCGCAAGAAATACGAGCCGCTGCTCTTGGTGCCGATCGCCTTTGGTGTTTTTCTGGCCAATTTCCCCAAGACAGGCATCATGGAGCCCGGCGGTCTGCTTCACGTTCTATACAAAGGCATTGAACTGGGGATCTACCCACCCTTGATTTTTTTGGGGGTGGGCGCTATGACCGATTTTGGGCCTCTGCTCGCCAATCCGCGGAGCCTGCTCTTGGGTGCCGCCGCCCAGTTGGGCATTTTTGTCACGTTCATGATCGCATCCACGGTTAGCTTACCCGGCTTGAGCTTCACTATGCAGGAGGCAGCGGCAATCGCCATTATAGCCGGCGCTGACGGCCCGACGGCTATCTTTCTTACGGCCATGCTGGCGCCGCACCTTCTAGCGCCCATCGCGATAGCGGCCTACTCGTACATGGCCCTGGTGCCGATCATCCAGCCGCCGGTTATGAAGCTTCTGACAACCAAGGCCGAGCGGAGGATTAAGATGACACAGCTGCGCAAAGTCAGCCGTGTCGAAAAAATCCTGTTTCCAATCATTGTCACACTCTTTTCCGGTTTGCTGGTCCCGAATTCGCTGCCTTTGATCGGCACATTGATGCTCGGAAACCTCTTAAGGGAGTGCGGCGTGACGCAGAGGCTGTCTTATACAGCCCAGAATGAACTGATGAATATCGTCACCATTTTTGTCGGGCTCACAGTGGGAGCCACTGCCAACGGTGCTGCGTTCATCAGCTTGTCGACCATCTCTATTCTGCTTTTGGGAGCAGCTTCGTTCGCGTTGGCCACTGCGGGGGGAGTGCTGTTTGGCAAGATTTTGTCGGTGATATCCAAAGGCAAGATCAATCCTCTCATTGGAGCGGCCGGTGTTTCAGCAGTCCCCATGAGCGCCCGGGTGGTACAGTTGGTGGGGCAGGAAGAAGACCGCACCAATTTTCTGCTGATGCACGCCATGGGGCCCAATGTCGCGGGAGTGATCGGCTCGGCAATCGCGGCGGGAGTGCTGCTGTCGGTGCTTGGATAGGAGGGGGAGATAATGCAGCGCAAAATCGGAATTACAGAAACCTTGTTTCGCGACGCCCATCAGTCGCTTCTGGCCACGCGGTTGAAGATTGAGCACATGCTCGCGGTGGCCGAGATGATTGATGAGGTGGGTTATCATTCGGTGGAAGTGTGGGGCGGGGCTACCTTCGACACCTGCCTGCGCTATTTGAACGAGGATCCGTGGGAAAGACTTAGGACACTGCGGAAAAGAATGCCCAGGACAAAGCTGCAGATGCTGCTCAGAGGGCAAAATCTCGTGGCCTACCGTCAGTATCCGGATGATGTGGTGGACACTTTTGTGGCCAAGGCGGTGGAGAACGGAATTGATATTATCCGGATCTTTGACGCTCTGAACGATACCCGGAATATCGAAAGAGCCCTGCGGGCGGTTAAAAAAACAGGTGCCCACGCTCAGGCGTCTGTCGTCTATACTGTCAGCCCTGCTCATGACATTCCAGGTTATGTGAAGATTGCCAAAGAACTGGTGGAAATGGGTGCCGATTCCATCTGCATCAAGGATATGGCTGGGTTGTTGACGCCTGCCAGGGCCAGCGAACTGGTCAGGCAGTTGAAACAAGCCGTCAATGTGCCAATTCAGCTCCATTCCCATTACACCTGTGGTTTTGCGTCCATGGCCTATTGGGAAGGGATTCAAGCCGGCGTGGCTGTGGTGGACACAGCGATATCCGCGTTGGCTTTGGGAACGTCCCAACCTCCAACGGAGACGATGGTGAAGGTGCTCCAGGAAACAGATTACGACACCGGCCTGGATTTGAGCCTTTTGGCCAGGATCAATCAGGAAATCAAGAAAGCCCTTGCCGATTACAAGAAGCCGCAAGCAGCGGTGAACACCGAAGTGATGGTCAGCCAGATCCCAGGAGGGATGCTGTCCAATCTCCGGGCCCAGCTGGAACAGCAGAAGCTCAGCCACAAATACGACGAGATTCTGGAGGAAGTTCCCCGGGTCCGCAAGGAACTGGGTTATCCGCCTCTGGTGACGCCCATGAGCCAGATCATAGGCACCCAGGCGGTGTTGAACGTGATTACCGGTGAAAGGTACAAGATCAAGACCAAGGAGATAAAGGATTATGTGAAAGGACTGTACGGCCGTCCGCCGGTTCCCATCGAACCGGAAGTCCAGAAGATGATCATCGGTGACGAGAAGCCGATCACAGTCCGCCCGGCGGATCTCTTGGCACCGGGAATGGAGGAGGCCAGGAAAGAGATCAAGGGACTGGCTGCCAGCGATGAGGATGTCTTAAGTTACATATTGTTTCCCGAGTATGCCCGCCAGTTCTTTTTGAGCCGGAAACAGGCATAGCCTTGCAAGCGCATAAAAGCAAAACAGGGCTTTGAACAAGCCCTGTTTCTTTTTTCTTGGCGGACTAGAATTCATCGAGGGAATCGCGGCAGATGGCCAGAATCAACTTCACACAGTTTTCCACATCGTCCAGGTCCACCATTTCCGACGGGCTGTGCACATAGCGGCAGGGGATTGAGATGGTGCCGGACGGGACACCTGATTTTGTGAGGTGGATGGCGCCGGCGTCGGTTCCCCCAGCTTCCAAGACCTCAAGTTGGTACTTGATTTGATCGGCCTCGGCCAGCCGGACCATGAGGTTCTTCACTTTGGGATGGGCGATCACCGAGGAATCCTTCACTTTGATGGCGGCACCCTTGCCCAGGCTTACATCCATGCGGGGAGCTTCCGGGGTGTCGCCAGTCCTAGTCACATCGATTGCGATCCCCAGATCCGGGTCGATGCTGTAGGCCGCGGTGCGGGCGCCCCGAAGCCCGACCTCCTCCTGCGCGCTGAAAACAAAGTAGAGGTCGTGATCAGAATGATCCAGCCTGCGGATGGCCTCGACCAAGACTGCGCAGCCGATGCGGTCATCCATGCTTTTGGCCACCAGGCGCTGCCCCAAATCGGCGAATTCCCGGTGGAAAACTGCGAAATCACCGATGGAGACCTTTTTCTGGGCTTCGTCTTTGGTAGCGGCGCCGATGTCGATAAAAAGCTTGTCAAGGGTGAGATCCTTCAGCTCGCCTTTTTCCTTGCCGATGACACCAATCACACCGTTGGCGAAACGGACTCGGCCGCCGAGGAGAGTGAGGAGGTTCAGCCCGCCAACATTGCTGAACCGCAAGAATCCATCGTCGTCTATATAGGTGACAATGACTCCGATTTCATCGGCATGGGCAGAAAACATCACTTTCTTGCCGCTGCCCTTTTTGCGGGCAATAAGATTGCCGAGGGCGTCCACATAACATTCGTCGACTTTGTCAGCGATATATGTGCGGATCTTGTTGGTTACTTCAGTCTCAAAACCGGTTGGGCCGTAGCTTTCCACGAGGTCCTTAATCAGGTTTTTCATAGTTAGAATCCTCCTTCTTCTTCCAGACTGCGCAGGAACACCTTCACAAGTTTAACAGCATGATCATAGTCGGTTTGGCTGGCGATTGCCGCAGGCGAGTGAATGTAGCGGCACGGCAGGGCGATGACTGCGACAGGCACTCCGGCACGGCTTTGCTGGATTTTGCCGGCATCGGTGCCGCCGCTTGTGCTGCGCCTGTATTGAACCGGGATGTTGTGCTGCTGTGCCAGCTGCATCAGCTTTGCCACCAACCGGGGATCAGGTATCACGGAACTGTCCATGACTGTCAGGCAAGGGCCTTTGCCAACACTAGTGGCATGCTGGTGTTTGGGAGTTTCGGGTACATCTGATGCGGTGGTTCCTTCCAGCACCAAGGCGAGATCAGGCTGGACCTGGTATGCGGCAGTGCCGGCACCGCGCAGGCCCACTTCCTCCTGCACTGTAAAGGCTCCATACAGCGGGAATTGATATGTGTCTTTGAGTATGTCGATCAGCATGGCGCAGCCCACCCGGTCATCCAAGGCTTTGCCTTTGAACTTGTCAGGGCCGATCGCGGCAAACTCGGTTGTGAAATAGGCCAGATCACCGATGTTGACCATCCGTTCCGCTTCATCTTTTTTGGAAGCGCCGATATCGATATACAGCTCTTCTATGGCGAGAGGTTTCTTCCGTTCTTCTGGCCTTTGCAGATGAATCGGTTTGGAGCCGATTACACCAGGGACACGGTTTTTGCCGACCACTACTGTCTTGGCCACCAGTACCCTGGGATCAATCCCTCCAATAGGATTGAACTTGAGCAGGCCAGACTTTTCAATACTCATGATCATCAAGGCCACTTCATCCATGTGAGCGGCGATCATCACCTTTGGGCCGGCCTTGGTGCCGTTCTTGACGGTGATTAGGTTGCCCAAGGCATCGGTGGTGACTTGATCAACCAGATCTTTCACTTCGCCCCGGATCAGATTCCGGACCTCATCTTCCTGGCCCGGCCCGCCGCAGGCCTCAGTCAGTCGTTTTAAAAGCACTTTAATCCCTCCACGAATTCCTGATCGAGTTCTGAAATGAATTGAGCCAGCAAACGGGCAGTTTTGCGTACATCTTCGTAGTTCAGTGTCTCAACAGGTGTGTGCATGTATCTTAAAGGTATGGACAACAAGGCAGTAGGAATACCCGCTTGAGTGATCTGAATTGCGAAAGCGTCAGTCCCGCCGGGGCGTGTGGCCGGTTCCAGAGTGTAGCTGATGTTCCAATCTTTGGCGATCTGGACCAAACGCTTGTGCAGGTTGGGATGGACGTGCGGCCCAAGGGCGATTCCGGGCCCGTTGCCCAGACTGATCGTCAGGTGCTCCGGTACGCTGGGCATGTCGCCGTGGCCAACATCGAGAGCGATGCCGATGTCGGGAACGATGCCGAATGTGCTGGTGGTGGCACCCCTTACGCCTACTTCCTCCTGGACGGTGGCAACAGCGTAGACATCGGCGATATGGTTCATGTTGGCCAGTGCCTTGAGGCATTCCAGCATCACCGCGACGCCGGCGCGGTCATCCATTGCTTTGCCGGCCATGAGCGATCCGGCCAGCCTCACCACTTTGCGGTTGATCGTCGCCAGGTCCCCGACGTTGACCAGATCAGCCAGCTGTTCCTTGGAGTCATATCCGACGTCAATGTACAGATCTTCCATGGGCACAGCCTCGTTTCGTTCCGCAGGAGCCTGTACATGGGGCGGCTTGGCCCCGATCACACCTGGAAGTTCAGCTTTGCCGTGGACTATGACTTCCTGGGCCAGCAGCACCCTCTGGTCGATGCCGCCGACAGCGCTGAAGCGCAGAAAACCTTCATCTTCGATTTTGGTGACAATAAGCCCAATTTCGTCCATATGGGCGGCCAGCATTACCTTAGGCCTGCTGGGCTGCTCCGCGGCAGGCCTGGCCCGCTTCACCATGATCAGATTGCCCAGTTTGTCCCGGCGGATCTCGTCAGCCCACGGGCAGTTTTGCTCCAGATAATCTGCTATGCCGTGTTCGTAGCCGGAAACTCCGGTGCCTTCCGACAGGTTGGCCAGTATTTCTTTGACATCCATTGCGATTCACTCCTTTGCCATCTTCAACTGCGGCAAAATCAGTCTTTGTTTATTATAGCACAATATGCCAATTTGATTGTACTATAATTTCTGATTTGATATACTTAAAGGACGGGAGTCAGGGAGTGAGCATGGTGGAATTGGAATCTTTGATGGCGAAACTAGAACAAATGGAACACCAGCCGCGGATCGGCCTGGCGCTGGCCGGAGGCAGCGCCTATGGGCTGGCGCATATTGGCGTCCTGCGCTTTATTGAGGAAATCGGGATGCCGATTCATCTGGTGGTGGGATCTTCGGCTGGCGCTGCGGTAGGAGCGGTGTGGGCCTGCGGTGTCTCAAGCGATCAGATGCACCAAGCGGCGAAGCAGTCTGACTGGTTGTTCCTCGCCAAGCCTGCCGCGTTCAAGAGCGGGCTGTTGAGCTCGGAAGGAATCGAAAACTGGATCAGCCGCTTTATCGGGCGCCGGAGTTTTGATGAGCTTAAGATACCGTTCGCCGCTACCGCGTGTGATTTCCGTACCGGTGAACTGGTTGTGCTCAATGAAGGCGATGTGGCTCATGCTGTGCGGATAAGCTGCACTCTTCCGGGGATCTATTATCCAGTTGAGTATCAAGGGCGGCTTTTGGTTGACGGTGGGCTGGTGCAGAACCTGCCGGCCGGTGTCTGCCGTTCGCTGGGGGCAGAGTATGTGATCGGTGTAGACCTTCACGCAAACCTTGCGGCTTGGAAGCCGCGGACAGTGGTGCGTTCGGTGATCCATGCCGCCCATATTCTTCAGCGCCAGCATGAGCTGGTGCAGCTCGAGCAAGTGGATGTGGCCGTTCAGCCCAAGCTTGGGATGATGAGCCCGATCAACTTCCGTCCGGTGGACGAGTATGTTGATCTGGGCTACCAGGCAGCCCGGGAAGCAGCCGACGAGCTGAAGAGCATGCTGATGGGCATTGTAAGCGAGTAGAACCAGGCTTTACTGCGGTAAGCTTGGTTTTTTGCTGTCTTGTGTCTAATTGCGCCTTGTTGATGCGGTAAAAAAGTTGTGTCTACGGGAAGGGAAATCGGGATCAATGGTTAATTATATATTGCAGGGATATTAATCGTGATAATGGTACGGAAACGTGGGCAAAGGAGGTTCAATAATCCACGTTCAATCAATCCTTGGGGTTTATCGGGCTTGAATAAGTTTTTCTGGGATGAGAGATGAGAAAGGAGACTATCTCGAAAATGTGGGAAATTGGAAACAGAAAAGCTGCTATTCTTACCACTCTGCTTCTCGCCTTGGCCCTGGCGTTGGCCACGACTCTGCCGCAGCTGGTCGAGGCGCAGGCCGACAATGCTCCACAGGCAGCAGCAGAGGCGTCAGCAGAACCGGAGACACCGGACAGCAACAGCATTACCGGCTCAGCTGTGGAACAGCTCACGGTTTATCGACGCGCCATCACCTATCCCGAATACCTGGCGAAGTATGAGACAATAGTCAGGCCGGAACGGGAAATTGTGATCCCGGCAGTGTCTCTTTCCAATCTGGATGCTGAAATAAAACTGCTCTATGATTACGAAGGGATGCCCGGCATATCGGTCCAGACAGGCGAGCGGGGATTTGTTGAATGGGAAGTGGAGGTTGAACAAGCAGGTTTTTATAATATTGAAGTTACTTATTACCCCGTGACCGGGCGCAGCGCACCGATTCAAAGGGCTCTGGAAATAAACGGCTCCAGGCCTTTCGCCGAAGCAGGATACCTGATCCTCCACCGGACATGGGGCGACGCAGGCCCGATCGAAGTGGACATATATGGGAATCAGCTCAGGCCCCGGCAGGTGGAGAAACCTCGTTGGCGCACAGAGGTTTTAAGCGATCCCTCGGGCTATGAGGTTCTGCCGTTTTTGTTTTATTTCGAAGAAGGAACTAATACCATTAGACTAGAGGCAGTCTCCGAAGCTGTGATCATCAATTCGCTGAGATTGTTCCAGTATGAGGTGCCGCCGCTGTACGCCGAGGTGAGAGCAGCCTACGAGGAGGCCGGGTACAAGCAGGCGTCGGGAGTGTTCGAAAAGATTCAGGGCGAAGCAGCGGCATATCGTTCAAGCCCGACCATCATGCCCGTACACGACCTGGGAGATCCCACCCTTGAACCATACCATCCGGCTCAGATCCGCCTCAACAGTATTGGCGGCACTGGGTGGAAGACTGTAGGGGATTGGGCTTCCTGGGAGTTCGAAGTGCCAGAGAGCGGGCTGTACCAGATAGCCATCAAGGGTAAGCAGGATCAGCGCCGCGGGATTTACACATCGCGCCAGCTGCTGATCGACGGCAAAACACCGTTCAGGGAAGCACAGGCCCTGAGATTCACTTTTGACAACCACTACAACATGGTCTATCCTGTCGACGAGGAGGGCAAGCCTGCCCTGGTCTACCTGGAGGCGGGCAAACATGAGCTCACTCTCAAAGCTGTCTTGGGCGATATGGCTCCGCTGATCCGCAAGATCGAAGACCTGATCTATGACTTGAACACGATCTACCGCCGGATCATCATGATCACCTCCGGCCAGCCGGATCCACTCCGGAGCTATCAGCTCGATGTGAAAATCCCAGGCTTGCTTCCTGCCTTGAGGGAGCAGGCGGAAATACTGCGGAGTGTCGCCGAGGAGTTTGAGTCCTTTACAGGGCAGAGGGGTGGGCACGTCGCCACGCTCACCACATTCGCCAGAGTGTTGGAAGACATGGCCGACAGGCCTCATGCGATTCCAAGCTTGCTGGGCGAGTACCGCGACAATGTGGGCGCCTTGGGAACTTGGCTTAACCAGACCATGGAACAGCCGGTTCAGATAGACTACATCATTGTGGCATCACCGGAGCAGGCACTGCCGAGGCCGAAGCCGACAGCGCTTCAGACCTGGGTGCATGAAATCAGAGCTTTCTTGGCTTCGTTCACCTATGATTACACCCGTGTAGGTGATCGGGGATTGATCACCGACACCGACGAGGTTTTGAGGGTATGGATCGGTGCTGGGCGCGACCAGGCGCAGGCTCTCAAGCAAATGATCGAGGACAGCTTCACACCAATGACCGGCATTCCGGTGGACCTGGAATTGATCCAGAGCATGGATGCGCTTTTGATCCCTTCGATCATTGCGGGGACTGCTCCCGATGTGGCTCTGGGAGCATCCAACATGGACCTGGCGTTCCGCGGCGCTTTCGCTGATTTGTCTCAATTCCCGGACTTTGAAGAAGTAGCACAGCGGTTTATGAAGAGTGCATTTGTACCGTTCCGGTTCAGAGACGCGGTTTACGCTCTGCCTGAAGCACAGGGCTTCCCGATGCTGTTCTACCGGAAAGACATTTTGGCTGAGTTGGGCCTTGAGGTGCCCCAGACATGGGATGATGTCGTAGCCATCATTCCCGAATTGAAGAAAGAGAATATGGAATTCGGCCTGAGAGCCAACATAGGCACTTACCAGATGTTCCTCTATCAAAAGGGAGTCCCCTTGTTCAAGGAAGACGTGATCATGACCAACCTCGATGCCGAGGTTGCAGTGGAGACATTCAGAGAGTTGACGCAGCTGTATACTCTGCACAACCTGCTGTATGAGTATAATGAGGCCAACAGGTTCCGTATGGGTGAAATGCCCTTGTTGATCGCCAACTACGGCCTTTACAACACCTTGGCGGTGTTTGCGCCGGAGCTTAGGGGTGAATGGGGCATGACCCTGGTGCCGGGGACAGTGATGGAAGATGGCACCATCAACCGCACTGTGCCTGTCGCCGGTACTGCGGTGGCCCCCGGTGCCACGGCAGTGCCTGCCGGTACTTCGGGAGCGGTTATTCTCGAGATATCCAAGAAAAAGGATTGGGCTTGGGAGTTCCTGAAGTGGTGGACCTCAACCGAGACTCAGGCACGCTTTGGGCGCGAAATGGAGAGCTTGATGGGGGCGGCAGCCCGCTACGCCACCGCCAATGTCGAAGCCTTGACACAGCTGCCTTGGAATGTACACGACCGGGATCTGCTCCTGGAGCAGTGGGCGTGGGTCGAAGGTGTCCCGGCGGTACTGGGCGGGTACTATGTCAACCGTCAATTCGATTGGTTGTTCCGGGCGATTGTTTTCAGGAATGAACCTCTGCGGGAATCGATATTGGAGTACAACCGCAAGATTAACGAAGAAATCGCCCGCAAGCGTGAGGAGTTTAACCTGGAGACAGATTACAGCAAACTCGATCAGGGGTTGAAGGATCTGTACTGGAGTCACTATACACACTTGTATAGATTGGAAGTCGATCAGTGATAGGACACGGCATGGGTAATTCCACCGCAGGGTTACCTGCGGTGGAATTACCGTAGAATTATTCCAGGATTGGAGGGGCTCTTGTGAGTTCTGTTGTTTCTCGTAGACGAATGGTCAGTCCAGGGATTGAGTATCGGGAAAGCCTCTGGGCTCGGATGAAAAAGAGCTGGCGTTCATATGCATTTGTCGGACCGTTTTTGTTCTTGTTCACCGTTTTTACGGTTGTGCCGGTGATTTTGTCGATCGTCCTGAGCTTCACCTACTTCAACATGCTTGAGTTTCCGAAATGGATTGGCTGGGCCAACTATATCCGTTTGTTCCTGGCCGACGAGGTTTTCCTGATTGCTGTGAAGAACACACTGCTGTTCGCGGCTATAACAGGGCCTGTCAGCTACATGATGTGTTTTATCTTTGCCTGGTTCATCAATGAACTGCAGCCAAAAGTGCGCGCCTTTCTCACCTTGCTCTTTTACGCCCCGTCGATTTCCGGAAGCGCATATACGATTTGGCAGTTTATTTTCAGTCAAGACACCTATGGATACATCAACGCCCACCTGCTGAACCTGAATATCGTCGACAAGCCAATCGGATGGCTGATCGAACCAAAGTACATGATGACCATCGTCATTATCGTAACGCTGTGGATGAGCCTTGGCACATCATTCTTGGCCTTCATAGCGGGCTTGCAGGGAATCAGCTCTACATTGTACGAAGCCGGTGCCATCGACGGGATCAAAAACCGGTGGCAGGAGCTGTGGTATCTGACCCTGCCGGCGATGCGCCCGTATTTGATGTTCGGTGCAATCATGGCCATTACTGGTTCATTTAATGCGGCCGGCAACATACAAGCCTTGACGGGGCCCAATCCGACGGACTATGCCACGTGGACGGTCATGCAGCATTTGAACGACTACGGTACTGTACGCTACGAGATGGGATATGCCTCCGCCATTTCAGTTGTGTTGTTCTTTGTGATGGTAGGCAGTCAGAGATTGGTGCAGCGAATGCTGCATAGGATCGGTAACTAGGAGGGATCACAGTGGCAATCAGGATCAGAAAGAAACGGTTATCCCGTTCAACCGGCGGAGACTTGGTGATATTCTTCTTCCTATCATTAGGCGCGGCATTTATGGCTCTGCCCATGGTCTATACGGTCAGCCAGGCTTTTAAGCCCCTCAATGAGTTGTGGCTGTTTCCACCGCAGTTTTTTGTCAGGAACCCAACCTTGGACAATTTCAATGACCTGCTGGTGCTGATGGGTAAATCCTGGGTGCCCATCACCAGATATTTGTTCAACTCGCTGTTTATCGTTGGTTTCGGTATGGCGGGGAACGTCGTCACAGGGTCGTTGGCTGCCTACGCTCTGGCGAAACACGTATTCCCAGGCAGGAAAGCCATTGAGCAGATCATCGTCTTGTCATTGATGTTCACACCGACAGTTACGTCAATCCCCACCTACATGCTTATGTCCCGGTTGAATCTGATCAACACCTACTGGGCGGTTGTCATACCTAATTGGTCGTGGACACTGGGGTTGTACCTGATGCGCAACTTCATGGGCGCCATGATCCATGATTCCCTCTTGGAAGCGGCACGAATCGACGGCGCCAGTGAACTGAGGATTTACGCCCAGATTGCGATGCCGATTGTAAAGCCTGCATGGCTGACAATGATCATTTTGGCTTTCCAGAGGCTGTGGGGGGAAACTGGTGCGCTGTTTATCTATCGCGAAGAACTGAAGACTCTGCCGTATGCACTAAGCCAGGTGGCGACAGGAGGAATTGCCCGGGCAGGCGTATCAGCGGCAATTGCCTTGATTATGATGGCAGTCCCAGTCATTGTCTTCGTGATCAACCAGAGTAAGATCGTTGAGACAATGGGTACATCTGGAATGGGTGGCGAATAGAATCGTTACAGTTTGCCCGATTTAGAGTGAAAAGCTGTTTGCCGGCAGGTGAACAGCTTTCTCTAGTGTTTGAACAAAAGTTTGTTTTATGCTATATTGGATTGTATCAATCACTGAAGACAAATGGAGAGTGATAGCCTGCATGGATAGTAGTGGCCCGTGGTATTTACGCTTTTTGTGGCGTGTTCCTCAAATGCCAAAGAAAAAGATCCGTGTTTTTATGAAGCTGGGTGATTATTTTATAGCCAAAGAGAACGGTGCGGCCGCGAGGTTCTGCTACCAGAAGGCTCAAGAGCTTGCCGACAGTATCGGCGCCGTGCATTACCAGAAGAAGACCAACGAAAAGTTGAGCAATCTGTCCTAAATTGCAGTAGACAGACACAAAACCCTGCTCAAGGTCATATGGTGTAAAGTGGAGGTTTTACAACCCGGCACCGGCCTTGGGGGGGTGAGAAAATGCTTCCTGCGCTGGTATTTGCCGCTGTCAAGTGGATAGCGGAAGGAATCGGCCTGCTCGTTTCCTATATCACCAACAGCAATGTCTTTCCGAAACCTCTGACTCCGGAAGAGGAAAAGGAATTGCTGAATAGAATGAAAGCCGGCTCCATCGAAGCACGGAATGCCTTGGTGGAGCGGAATCTCAGGTTGGTCGCCCATATTGTCAAGAAGTTTGACAAGAAAGGCGAAGACCTGGAAGATCTGATATCCATCGGCACCATCGGGCTGATCAAGGCCATCAACACCTATGATGCGGATAAGCAGACCAGGCTTGCGACATACGCTGCCCGCTGCATTGAGAATGAGGTGCTGATGCATCTTAGGACCACCAAGAAGTTGAAGCGGGAAGTGATGCTGTACGATCCCATCGGCTCCGATCGAGAGGGCAACGAGTTGAGCTTGATCGATATCTTCGGAACCGATTCGGATTACGTTTTTGACCAGGTTGAACTGCAGGCCGATCAAGCGGAACTCCAGGACCAGCTCAAATATTTAAGCAAACGGGAGAAACAGGTTTTAATGCTCCGCTACGGCTTAGGCCAGTCAGAACGGAAAACACAGCGGGAGATCAGCCAAAAGATGGGAATATCCCGTTCATATGTGTCCCGGATTGAAAAACGGGCGCTCTCGAAACTTCAGGAAAAAATGGGTGTGCAGTTGTGAGGGGCGATGCCCCTTTTTCTTTTTGTAATGGCCACCATGTGTGGTATAATAAGGAAAAACGCAGTCAAGGAGTCGTCATGAAGCTGTTACTGCCAAACAAAGTGTGTAATCGTGTGACCGACATCAATTTGGCGGAATTGCGCAAGCTAGGGATATCAGGATTGATGCTGGATCTCGACAATACACTGGTACGCTACGACAGTGAAGAGCTCGATCAGGAATTCAAGGCCTGGGTAGCCCAGGCCAAGGCCGAAGGCTTCAAGATCTGTCTGGTGTCCAACGGCAGGCCTAAACGGGTGCTTCGCTTTGCGCAGTTGATGGACATACCTGCGGTAATCCGTGCTTACAAGCCGAAACGAAGCCCGTTTCTGCAGGCGCTGCGGCTTTTGAGTAAAGACGCGCCGCAGGTGGCCATGATCGGTGATCAGCTGTTCACAGATGTCCTTGGTGCCAACCGGCTCGGTATTTATACCATCCTGATCACACCTCTGGGGAAAAAGGAGCTCAGCACTACCCGGCTGGTGCGCAAATTGGAGCAGAGAATGCTGAGGAGATTTGTGAAAAAGGGTTGGCTGGCGGATGAAGTGCTTGACCAGCGCAGTGGAGGAGAACGATGAAAGCTTCGATACAATGTCAAGGATGCGGTGCCTTTTTGCAGTCGCATGACCCAAATGCGTTGGGCTACATTCCCCGGCAGGCGCTTGAGTCGAGGAAAGGGGATCTGATCTGCCAGCGCTGCTACCGAATCAAGCATTACGGCAAAGACCAGGAATACTCCGGTGGATTTGACGCCGAGCAGATCATCCTCGAGGGATTGAGCTGGGCGCAAGGTGTCGTTGTGATTCTGGATTTGATGGACTTTGAAGCCAGCGTTCCCAGGAACATCCACCGTTTGGTCCGCAAACATCAGGTTGTCGCCGTACTTAACAAGGTGGATCTGCTGCCGCCCCGGACCACGGCCGGCGAAGCCGGATTGTGGGCCAGGCGCCGTCTACACGCTCTGGGGCTTGATCCTGACATCGTCCCTGTAAGCTGCGCCACCGGTTACGGGATTTCTGAGCTGTTAGCAGTTATGAATCGTTCGTCCGGGCGGAACTGGTTGGTGATTGGTGTCACCAACTCAGGCAAGTCCAGTTTGATCACCAGTATGCTGAAAAAACAGGCGAGAGCTCAAAATCATTCACCCACCACATCCATGTTTCCCGGCACAACTGTTGCATTGACCCGGTGGGAATTAGATTGCGGCATTGTCCTTGCCGATTCACCAGGGTTAGTGCCGAAAGGCCGGCTTACGGACCTAGTCTGCCCGGACTGCGCAGTGAAGCTTATTCCCGCTCGGAGGCTCAATGTGAGCGTGCACACAATAAGCAGCCGCAGTGCTTTGGTTGTTCCTGGGTTTGCTGCTGTTCAGCCTTTATCCAGCCGAGAAACGGTGCTGATCGGCTTTACCGCGTCGGAGGTGTCTTGGCGGCGGGCGAACGCCGACAAGATCCCCAACTGGCTGGCGCAGAAATGCGGTGGTTGTCAACTGCCGGAGTTGACTCAGGAAGAAGTGACTCTCAATCCAAACCAAGACCTGTACATCCACGGCTTGGGCTGGGTTTCTGTCCGCAAAGATCCAGCAGCATTAAAGCTCACCATTCCCAAAGGTGTGGACCACACCGTTAGAGACAATATGATTGGAGCGAAAGCCCAACGGGTTAGCAGGAATTTCCAGAGTAGATAGAGAAAGAAGTTTTGTTGACATCGCAGGTGCTTAAAGAGGCTAATCCCATGGTTCAGAACTTGATTCTGATTGGTTTCATGGCTGCCGGCAAGACGTCGGTCGGCCGTCTGTGTGCCCAAAGGCTTGGCTGGACTTATCTGGATACTGATCAAGTCATTGAAGACAAGCTTCAGTGTAGTATTGCCCACGTTTTCCGCCGTCACGGCGAAGAATTCTTCCGCCGGATCGAACTTGAAGTGCTGGAAGCTGTACTGCAGGATTCCAATCAAGTGATTGCGACTGGCGGCGGGATTGTGACTCAGCCGGCGGCACGGACCTTACTGGAGCAAAGCCGCAGCATGGGCAGCAGGATTGTCTGGCTTCAGGCTCGGCCAGAAGTTATACTCCAGCGTGTTGGGCGCAGCCAAAAGCGGCCGCTCATAAAAGCCGAAAACCCCATGGGGGCCATCCTGGAGCTTTTGGCTAATAGAGAGTGCTTGTACCGGCAGATCGCCGATTATGCCATTGACACGTCCGATTTGGCGATCGATCAAGTTGTGGAAAGTGTTTTGAGTTTCTTGAACGCAGGTGAGGCTTGATGGAGATTTTGCTTGTCAACGGCCCCAACCTCAATTTGCTGGGTGCCAGGGAGCCGGAGGTGTACGGTGACACCAAGCTTTGTGAGATTGAAAAGATGGTCACCCTCGCCGCCGGTAGGCAGGGATTTCAAATTACCTGTTTCCAGGCGAACGGCGAGGGCGAGATTATCGACTTTCTGCAGCAGCATCGGGGAGCGGCCGGCTTAATCATCAATCCCGGCGCATACACTCATTATTCATATGCCATCCGCGACTGCATCAAAGCTTTGGGGATCCCCACTGTGGAGGTGCATATATCCCAGATTTACCAGCGGGAATCTTTCAGGCACACTTCGGTGATCGCGCCAGTCTGTATAGGGCAGATCTGTGGGTTCGGTGATTTTGGCTATTTGATGGCCCTGCAGGGCTTGATCGATTATCTGTGCAGAGAGGAGCAAGACTGTGTTGGAGCAGATCCGCAGCCGCTTGGCGGAGATTAGTTGTGATGCTTTTATATCCACATATCGGACTCACCGCCGGTACTTGACCAAGTTTACGGGAAGCGCGGGACTTGTCTGGATCGGCCATGACAGCAAAACCCTGGTCGTAGATTTCCGCTATGCGGAACAGGCGGAAGAGCAAAGCCCCGACTGGGAGATCATTCTGCAGAAGACCACTGCCGAGGATACGCTGGCCGAACTGATCGGCAGACATAAGGCGCGGAGAATTGCCTTTGAAAGTGAATACGTCACCGTCGACCAACTGGCCAAGTGGCAGGAGAAGTTCGAGGGGGTGGAATTTGTCCCCACCAAAAACTGGGTCGCTGAACTGCGGAAGGTGAAAACCGCGGATGAGATTGAAAAGATTGCAGCGGCTGCGCAAATAACCGTACAGGCGCTGAACGCCTTGATTCCCTCTATCAAACCGGGAATCGCCGAGATTGAGCTGGCCTTGGAATTGGAGTACACCATGCGCAAACTGGGAGCCGAGGCCGCCGCTTTTGACCCAATTGTGGGCTCGGGCCCGAGAGGAGCGCTGCCCCATGCGATTCCTGGGGAACGGAGAGTTCAAGTGGGGGATTTCATAGTGATTGACATGGGCTGTGTCTACCAAGGTTACTGTTCTGATCTAACCCGTACTCTGGTTGTGGGCAAGCCTGATGCCAAACAGCTGGAGATCTACAACACCGTCCTTAAGGCGCAGTTGGCGGCCTTAGAAGCCCTCAGGCCGGGATTGACCGGCAAAGAGGTGGATACCATCGCCAGGGAGATCATCAAGGAGGCTGGGTATGACCGCAATTTCGGCCACAGCCTCGGCCATGGGGTTGGGTTGGAAATCCACGAAGAACCCAGGCTGTCTCAATACAACGAAGAGCCTTTGGCTCCAGGCGTGGTGGTCACTGTGGAGCCCGGGATTTACCTGCCCGGATGGGGAGGAGTGAGGATCGAAGACTTGGTTGTGGTGACCGACGAAGGGTGCGATATCCTTACCAATATGACCAAAGAGCTGATCGTGATTGAGTAAACAGTTTGAACAGAAGGGAAGGTATGCATGATTTCGGTAAATGATCTGCGGACAGGCTTGACAATCCAAGTGGACGGCGATGTGTACAGTGTGGTCGAATTCCTGCACGTCAAACCCGGCAAAGGTGCGGCGTTTGTCCGGACCAAGCTCAAGAATGTCAAGACCGGGGCTGTGCGGGAAATGACCTTCAGAGCCGGCGAGCGGGTGGAACGGGCGATTGTGGAGACAAGGCAGATGCAGTTCCTCTATTCGGCTGACGATGAGTTTTACTTCATGGATACCGCGGACTATAACCAGATCAGCCTGAGGAAAGAGGATCTGGGCGATGCGCCAAACTACCTGCTGGAAAACATGGTGATCGGCATCCAGTTCTTTGAAGGGTCACCCATTGGGGTTGATTTGCCGACCACTGTCAATTTGCGGGTTGTCCACACTGAGCCGGGATTCAAGGGCGACACGGCGACCGGCGCGACCAAGCCGGCAGTGCTGGAAACCGGGATCACAGTGCAGGTACCGTTGTTCGTCGAACAAGGCGATGTTATCAAGGTGGATACTAGAACTGGAGAATATCTCTCCAGAGCCTAAGGCAATACTAAAACTCAGGGGGTGTTTAGGTTGGCGACCGTTAAAGAAAAGATTGCATATTTGCGCGGAATGCTGGACAGTACCGAAGATGTGGCAAATCCAGAGAAACTCAAGGCTGTGCTGTACCGGCTGATGGAGGTTTTGGAAGACCTGGCCGATGATGTGGAAGACTTGTACTACGGCCAAGAGGAGCTGGAGGACTACTTGGAGGCCATGGACGCTGATCTTGCGGATTTGGAAGAGTATGCCTGCGAGTGCCATGAAGACGATAGAGACGAAGAGTTCGACATGGTGGAAATGGAATGCCCGAATTGCCAGTGCCTGGTTTCCTTTGAAGAGGATCTGCTCTATGAAGACGGAGTGGATGTGACCTGCCCCGAGTGCGGAGAGGTCGTATACTCCAGTGATGATTTCGATGAGGATGATTACGACGACGAGGATGAGGACGAGGACGACAACGATTAGGGCTGGACTCTAAGGCATCCACATAGACTGATGGGAAAGAGAGCGGCGCGCATACCGTCAAGGTATGGCGAAGCTCTCTTTTTTTGTCATAACTTGTCCGCATCAGGCATATATTGGACTAGAACTTGCCGAGGGGAGCACATCAATGGATCGGCTGCTGAAGTGTATGGCGCCTAACCTCCGAAACCTGTTCCACTCAGTGCTGGATTGGGACAAGGTTGAAGAAATCCGGCTGCGGGTGAACCAGCCTTTGGTCATCAAGGAACAGCAAAAAGAGTACGGGCTGAACGCTGCCGGCAGATGCCGCCCCAGCGAAGGTTTTCGAGTGAACGCGGATGACATCGCCCGCACCGTGGAGATAATGGCGGAAAACTCATGGTATGCGCTGGAGGATGAAATCCGGGCAGGATATCTCACCCTGGCAGGCGGGCACCGGGTGGGCATCTGCGGTCGGGTTGTCCTTGAAAACGGTTTGATCAAGACAATTAAGTACATCAACGGACTGCACATCCGGTTGGCACGGGAAGTGCCCGGAGCCGCGGATCAGGTGATGCCGCAGATCGTCCGCTCAGGACGAATCATCTCCACACTGATCGTCTCACCGCCTGGGTGCGGAAAAACCACACTTTTGAGGGATATCAGCCGTCAGCTTTCCAACCGCGGGTTCAATGTAGTAGTGATAGACGAGCGTTCGGAGATCGCCGCGTGTCACCACGGAGTTCCCCAGTTGGATGTAGGTTGGTCCGCTTATGTCCTGGACGGATGCCCGAAAGCGCAGGGGATTGCCATGGTTTTACGAGGCATGGCGCCGCAGGTGATCATCACCGACGAAATCGGCCATCCTAACGACGGGCTTGCTCTGGCAGACGCCGCCAGGGCAGGCGTCCAGGTGATTGCTACATGTCACGGCTCGGCCTGGGACAGCGTTAGAGAAAGGGCCTGGATGCGGCATGGAGGAGCCGCCTTTCAGCAGGTGATCCTGCTGTCGCGGCGCAGTGGCCCGGGAACCATCGAACAGGTTCTGAAATTGGATTAGCCTGCATAGAAATAGGTAGCATGATAGGAGTGATGTGATGCTGCGGATTCTTGGCGCAGGGCTGGTGGTTGCCGCCTGCGGGGCAGGAGGGTTGATTATGGCCAGGTCGTACAGCGTGCGACCGCAGAACTTGCAAAGCCTCGCTGCTGCTGTTCAGATGCTGGCCACAGAAATCCACTACGCCCGATCATCGCTGCCGGAGGCCTGCCGCCGCATCGCCGGCCAAATCGACAACCCGGCAGCGGCGTTCTTCGCCCGGTTCGCCGAAGTGCTCGCCGGCGGCAGAGGTTTGACCGCCGCCGAAGCTCTCGACCAGTCGCTTGCGGTTTTGGCTGACGCTGGTTTCGCAAATCAGGACATTGAGTTGATCAGTCAGCTCGGGGCAGTGTTGGGCCGCAGTGACGCGGAAGACCAGCTCAAACACTTGGCGATCCTCTATGAAAGGCTGGAGCACAGCAGGATCAAGGCGGAACAGGAACGGGACAAAATGGCAAGGCTCTGGAACTATTTGGGTTTTTGTGTGGGTGCGCTGGTAGTCTTGATGTTGATTTAAGGGGGTAACGGGGCATGACCGATCTGACACCGATTTACCGCATTGCCGGGCTGGGGATTCTGGTGGCAGTGCTGAACATCTTTTTGCAGCAGGCAGGCAGGCAGGAACAGGCTCAGATGCTTAGCCTTGCAGGAGTGATCATTGTGCTGTTGTGGCTGGTGCAGATGGTGTCGCGCCTGTTTGACAACGTGGAGGCGGTCTTCCGCTGGTGACCGGGAGGGGTGATGGATGCTTTGGGTTCCTTTGGTGACCGGCCTGGCCATTGTCATGGTTGTGGTCCAGGCGCAGCTTAGGGAGATCAACAAGCCTTGGGCAGTCCTTGCATCAACCGCCTTCGTTATCGTGATCGTCCTGACTGTTCTACCTCAGCTGGCGCAGGTCACATCGGTGCTGAACAGTCTGTATTCCAGGGCGGGAGTGGATTCTTTCTATATGGGGCCGGTGTTGAAAGCCATCGCCATCGCCTATGTCACCTCATTTGGCGCAGAGATCTGCCGCGACGCCGATGAGAACGCCATGGCGGTGGCAGTGGAGCTTGCCGGCAAGATTGTGATTCTGGTGATTGCGCTGCCTGTGTTGGAAGCAATTCTCGCAGCAGTCTTGGCGATTATAGGTTGACAGGTGGGGTACAAATGCCTCCAAAATCCCGCATGGTTTTCATTATACTGACTGCCTGCCTGATTACAGCCTGGGTGGGAGAAAGTCTCGCCGCCTCAGGTCCAGACTATGACGAAATATTGGCACAGTCAGTGCAAGAACAGCTGCGCGCGCTTGAACTGGATCAGCTGTCGGCCTTTGCGAGCAAGATCGAACCAGATTACCAGCAGTATATTCCCAATCTGGATTGGCGGGCTGTCTTCAGCCAAAGCTCAAACAGCTTCAACCTGATTGAGGTCTTGGCCGCCATGCTGCAGACAGCTTTCAAGGAAGTGATCATCAGCTCGCGCCTTATGCGGCAGCTGCTGTTGATCGGTTTGCTGACAGCGCTGATTCGCCAGCTTCAGCTGTCGGTGGAGAACAAGGAATTGGCGAACGCTGCTTTTCTGGCCTGTTTCTTGGTTGCGATCTATATAGGGCTGCAGAGTTTCCGCGCTGCTTTGGAGTTGGCCTACCAGACTGTCGACGACATGGTGTCGTTCATGTACGCGCTGCTGCCTCTGTTGTCCACCATGGTGGCGAGTGTGGGGGGGATTACGTCGGCAGCCATATTCCATCCGGTGTTGATCACGGTTGTGAGCGGGATTGCCGTCCTCATCCGGACAATCTTGTTTCCCCTGATCAATGTCAGCGCCGTCATCGGTGTTGTGGCCCAGATCGCCCCAGACTATCCCCTGACCCGCTTGAGCGGTTTGCTGAGGCATTTGGCCACGATGCTGCTTTCACTGGCGTTCACCGTATTCCTGGGGGTGCTGGCTGTCCGGGGAGCTGTTGCCCCTGTCGCCGACGGGGTCGCGCTGCGGACTGCCAAGTTCATCACCAGCAATGTTGTTCCTGTGATTGGATCCATGTTTGCCAACGCTGTGGAGGTGGTGGTCGGCGGGTCGCTGTTGATTAAAAACACAATCGGTGCTTTCGGAATGGTGATGATTTTTTTCCTGGTGGCACTGCCGATCGTGAAAATCTGGGCGATTGTCTTGATCTACAAGTTGGCTGCGGCATTGATTGAGCCGATCGGCGACCAAAGAGTGTGTGCCGCAGTGTCAAGTATGGCCGGCTCGCTGACTCTGGTCATGGTGTCGCTGGCTACAGCAGCTTTGATGTTTTTTTTGACCGTCACAATCCTGGTCGGCATCGGCAACTTGGCAGCCGTAATGAGGTGATGCGGATGGGAGTATGGCAGCATTGGCTCAAGGCATTGGCAGGGCTGGTCCTGGTGATTGCCTTCTTTGATCTGCTGCTGCCGGAAAACGAGAGTAAGAAACTGGCGAAGACGATCATAGGGTTGGTCATTACAGCAGCGCTGCTGCAGCCGATCGTAGGGATCATCAGTGCCGGGTGGGACGGTGCTGTTCTTTTCACCGGTATGGAACCAGCCGCCAGCATTCCCGATTATGATTGGCTGGGTACAGGCCAAAAGGTTGGGCTGGCCGGTATGGAACCGGTGCGGACTCTCATCGGCACAGCCGCAGCCGCCCAGCTTGAGGCGCTGTTAATCACCAGCGGATCAATCCAAAACGCAAAGGTGGAAGTCACTACGGCCGATGACGGCTCCGTTGGGCAGGTAAGGGTGATCGTGTGGCCGGTTTCAGGACAGCTTTCACCCACCGAGCAAGAGAGCCTGAAAGATTGGGCGGTATCGGTCGCAGCCCGATATCTGCAGATCGATCCATCCAGTGTAACCGTCGAATTCGGTGAGAGCAGGGGGTGACGGAATATGTGGGAGCGGTTGTCGGCATCACAGCGGAAACTGCTGAGTTGGATTGGATTGCTGGCTGCCGTCGGGATTGGGTTGATGCTTATCCAAGCACCACAGCTCAACCGTCCGGATATGGGGACCTCTCCATCACAGCCGGCACCGGCGCCTGCTGATTACGAGATTAGCTATGCAGCTCAGCTGGAAGCGAGCTTGGCGAAAGTACTGGCTGAAGCTGTGGGAGTTGGCGGTGTCGATGTGTTTGTGACATTGGAGGGGAGCAGCCGATTGGTGATCGCCGAATCGGTGACACTGGAGGACCGAGGCGGGGAAACACGCCAAACACGGAATCCCGTTATTCTGCGGGCGGGCTCCAGTGCGGGCGAAACACCGCTGATCCTTGAACAGTATGCGCCGAAAATCTTAGGGGTGCTGATCGTTGCGGAAGGCGCGGAAAACCCTCATACCCGTTACAAAATCTTAAAGGCTGCCCAGACCGTGCTTCAGCTCCCGGCGCACAAGATTGAGGTCTTGGCAAAATCCAAGGGAAAGAGGTAGGTGGGAGAAAATGTACTGTGTGATTCATGCGCGCAAGGTTGTCCTGTTGATGATTGTCCTGGCCCTGATCGGGATCACATTCTGGGCAGGGTTTTATGGAACAGACGAGGCGGTGGATGTCGGTGCAGGGTTGAGCCTTGACGGTGAAACGGAAATGGACGGCGCAGATGTGCTTGATGTGTTGGCTCAAGCACCTCGTACCATAAGCGAGCTCGAGGAAGGGGTTGTGGTTACCGTCACATCGGTACCGACCAAGTTTGTGGAGTACCGAATCGAGCGGGAACGGATCCGCAGCCAGAAACTTGATCTGCTCCAGTCCATGCTGGAGGACGGCGAACTAGATGCCGACCGGCGCATGGAACTGCAGGGAGAATTGATCAAAGCTGTCGACATTATTGCAAAAGAAACAGAGCTGGAAAACTTACTCAGAGTCAACGGCTTCCTCGACGCCGTGGTCCTGATAGAAAACGATACAGCGACGGTGGTGGTCCCAGTGACTCTATCTGGAATGGAGGCCGAAATGATCGGGGAGCTGGTGCACCGGCTCACCAACATCCGGTTTGATCGGATCACGATCATCGATGAACTGGCGCAAACCTAAACCAAGGTGTTCTGCCTTGGTTTTTTTCTTCGTATGAAACCTCCTTCCTGTGGAAAAGTATACCAAGGCAACAGGACATTACCGCCTTATGTCGAAAATAACTATATTTCCCGTATGGTGCAGGAGGTTAGCGATGAAAACCGCAGAGATCAAGGAGTTAATCGCCATATTCAACGAAAGCGACATCACCGAGTTAGTGCTGGAGCTGGACAATCTCAAGCTGCACTTGAGCAAGCTTAAGGTATCAGCGCCTCAACAAGCGGCGCAGCATGTTCCCCAACCCTCAGCCACCGCCGGGACAAAAGAGGCGGAACCCCAACAGCCCAGCCAGGAACAGCCGGCAAAGCTTCGTGAAGTACTGGCGCCCATGGTTGGCGTCTTTTACCGTGCTCCTTCGCCGGGGGCCGACCCGTATGTGGAAGTGGGCTCATTTGTGGAAAAGGGCCAGACTCTCTGCATCATCGAAGCAATGAAGCTGATGAACGAGATCGAGTCAGAATACCGCGGCCAAGTTGTGGAGATTCTGGTGGAAAACGGGCAGCCGGTGGAGTACGGCCAGCCCTTGTTCCTGATTGAGCCGGCGGAATAGAGGGTGACTGCATGTTTAAGAAAGTTTTGATTGCCAATCGCGGTGAAATCGCCCTCAGGGTGATCCGTGCCTGCCGTGAACTGGGCATCCGGACGGTGGCGATCTACTCGGAAGCAGACCGCGGCTCGCTGCATGTCAAATATGCCGACGAGGCGGTTTGCGTCGGCCCGGCCGCATCCCAATCCAGCTACCTGCATATCCCTAACATCATTTCTGCAGCGGTATTGAGCGGAGCCGACGCCATTCATCCCGGGTACGGGTATCTGGCTGAACGGGCGGATTTTGCCGAGATCTGCGAAGATTACGGCTTGGTGTGGATTGGGCCCACTGCGGCCCAAATTGAGAAGATGGGCGACAAATCACAGGCCAAGGCCATTATGAAAGCGGCCGGCGTCCCAGTGATTCCAGGCAGCGACGGGCCTGTGGCCAATGAGGATCACCTGGCCGCCCTTGCGAAACAAGTCGGCTACCCGCTGATGATCAAAGCTGTCGCCGGCGGCGGCGGGAAAGGGATGCGCATCATCCACAGCGAGGACGAGCTCTTGAAAGGGTACCGCCTTGCCCGGGCGGAAGCTGGGGCAGCATTCGGCAGTGACCAGGTCTATGTGGAGAAATACATCGCCAACCCTCGGCATATTGAGATTCAGCTGTTGGGAGATCAATACGGAAATGTGGTGCATTTCGGCGAACGGGAGTGCTCGCTGCAGCGGCGCCACCAGAAGATCATCGAGGAGTGTCCGTCGCCGGCAGTCACACCCGCCCTCAGGAAGGAGATGGGCAGGGCTGCCGTGAAGGGTGCCAAGGCGGTGAAGTACATCAATGCCGGTACGATTGAGTTTTTGCTTGATGAGAACCGAAACTTCTATTTCTTGGAGATGAACACCCGCATTCAGGTGGAGCATCCTGTTACAGAGATGGTTTACGGCATTGATTTGGTCAAAGCTCAGATTCAAATAGCCGCAGGCGCCGAGTTGGAATATAATCAAAAGGGGATCGTCCCCTCGGCGCACGCCATTGAGTGCCGGTTGAATGCTGAAGATCCCGAGAATGACTTTATGCCGTCTCCAGGGGTCATTACGAAAATTCATGTCCCCGGCGGCCACGGGATTCGCTGGGACAGCCATGTTTATCAGGGGTATGAAATATCGCCATATTATGATTCCATGTTTGGCAAACTAATCGCATGGGGAGGCGACCGGGACGAGGCTGTCGATCGGATGCTGGGGGCGCTGGCGGAGATTGAGATTGAGGGGATCAAGCACAACGTCGGCTTCCACAAACGGGTCTTAAACGACCTGCGGTTCCGAGCCGGGGACTACAGCACCCATTTTCTGGAGCAGTTGGCACGGAAGCCGGAACCGCTGGGGAAATTGTCAAATATTAGGTGATTTGTTATAATATCACTGTGAGGAGGTGCCGATCATGGCAGAAGAGGAACGGGCCAGTCTAGGAGAACTCAAAATCGCCAATGAAGTAGTGGGCATCATCGCCGGCCTGGCCGCCACTGAAGTAGAGGGAGTAGCCGGGATGAGCGGCGGCATAGCCGGCGGCATAGCGGAAATGCTTGGTAGAAAGAACCTTTCCAAGGGAGTCAAGGTTGAAGTAGGCGAGCATGAAGCGGCAGTGGACCTGTTTATAATTGTCAATTACGGGATATCAATTCCCGAGGTGGCCAGGAACATCCAAAACAATGTCAAGCAGGCGATTGAGGGCATGACAGGGCTTGATGTTGTGGAAGTGAACATTCATGTGTTGGGCGTACACTTTCCGCAGCCTGTTCAAGAAGAGCAGCCTGGGGATGCGCCGCCCGCCCGGGTGAAGTAGATGGCTGTGCTTGATCGAATCATTCTATCTGTTGTCATTGTAGTTTTGCTCGTCATGGGTGTCTTGGCTGCCGCGACCACCTTTGGAAACAATATGCTGCTTGATTGGTTGATCAGGATCCAGACAGTGAAGCTGGACGGGTTCCTGCTGGTGCTGATCATGTTGTTGCTGGCCCTTTATCTTGTGCTGATGCTGGTCAATGAACTGAAAACCGACAAACGGGCCATCGTCAGCCAAACACCTCTCGGTGATGTGCGGATCAACATTCAGACTATCTCCGGGTTGGTCTATCAGGCTGTGCGGGCCATAGAAGGGGTCAAGGACGCCAAAGTCAGTATCGGTGATGTCCAGCCCTTACAGCTCAATCTAAAGCTGCAGCTGCTGCCGGATTATCAAATCCCGCAGCTGGCGGAAACTGTTCAGGCGAGCATCCGCGATTATCTGCAGCAGATAGTCGGCATCGAGGTTGCACAAGTGAACGTGACAGTGTTTGGGGTCCTGTCCTCACAGGAGCCCAAGACAAGTTAGCCGCAGCCGGTATGGAGGTGCATGGGCTTGAGCAGGCGCCTTGCGCGCAGGAAAGCGCTGCAGCTGTTGTATCAGATCGATTTGACGCAGTCATCGCCGGATGAAGCATGGAACCAGTCGAATCTAAAAGAAGGCCTGTCGGCTTCAGCTCAAGAGTTCGCCTACAGTCTGGTTGCGGGTGTGCGGCGGCATGTCGAGGAAATCGACGGTTTGATAGCGGGATTCGCCAAGGACTGGACCATCGAACGGATGTCTTATATTGACCGCAATATTTTGAGGTTGGCTGTCTATGAACTGAAGTATATGCCGGACACACCCACCAAGGTAGCGGTAAACGAAGCAGTGGAGCTGGCCAAGGATTTCAGCGACGTTCAGGCATCCAAGTTCATCAACGGTGTGTTGGGCACAGTAGTAGATCATTTAGGCAGGAATCCACATGAGTGAAGCATATTTTCTGGGAATAGACACCAGCAACTATACAACATCCGCCGCAGTGGTGGATGGAAGAGCACAGGTGGTTGCCAATATCAGGCAGCTGCTGCCGGTCCAAACCGGGCAAAGGGGCCTTCGCCAATCGGAGGCCCTTTTTTGGCATATCAAGAATCTGCCGTCGATTATGAGCAGGGCAGCCGCCGCGGTACCGAGCTTAAGGCAGTGTCTCAAGGCATGCGCAGTTACCACGGCACCTCGTCCGGCCGAGGGATCCTACATGCCTGTCTTTCTTGCCGGGGTCAGCGCTGCCAAATGTCTGAGCAGCGCGTTTGCTGTACCGTGCTATGAGCTAACGCACCAGGAGAATCATCTTTGGGCTGGGCTGCTCAGCGCCGGCGGGCCCAAAACGGAGCGTTTTTTGGCGCTGCATTTATCCGGAGGCACCTCAGAAGTGCTGGAAGTGGCCGTGACAGGCGACTACCGCTTGCGAATCAACTGCCTGGGGGGAAGCGCCGATCTCCACGCCGGGCAGCTGATCGACCGGATCGGTGTGGCCATGGGCCTGCCCTTTCCAGCAGGCCCAAGCCTTGAGCGGCTGGCTTTGGCCAGCAACAGGCCTGTGACTATTCCCTCCTACCACCAAGAGGGCAAGATCAGTTTTTCTGGAGCGGAGGCGGCAGCGATGCGGCTCTTGAAAGCCCAAGGTGAGGCTGCCAAAGCTGATGTGGCCAGGGCTGTGCTGCTCAATGTGGCCCGAGCGGTGGCCAAACTGCTTGCGTGGGCTGTGAAGCAGACCGCGGTAAACCAGGTGCTGTTGGTGGGAGGAGTCTGTGCCAATTCCCTGATTCGGGCGGAACTTGTTGATGGCCTGCCCGAGCTTAATCTGCACTTTGCCGCTCCGGAACTCAGTGTGGACAATGCGGTTGGGGCCGCCGTGTTTGCCGGTGTGTCCGTTTCCGGCCCAGTGTATCTGCGTCATGTTTTTTCCACATGAAGAATAGTGTGTACCAAAGGAGGGGGCGCAGATGTGGGTCAAGCTCGTAATTGGCGCTGCACTAGGCCTGATTGTGGGGCATTGGGTGGCTCCTGGCTATGCTGCCTGGGTTCTCCTGGGAATGGCCTTGGGCGCTTTGACCGATATTGTGATCAACAGAATGCGGCGAAAGAAGTGTCAGATGCCGTGAACAAGCCGGGAACCCCGGCTTGTTTCATATGTCGGCGCGAGAAGGTATTCCCTCATTCAAAGAGAACTTAATTCAAAGGAGGGATCGCATGAGCCAGCCGCAAGTAATCACCGTAAGTGAATTGACGAAAATGATTAAGGCACAGCTGGAGCAGCCCCAGTTCAGTTCTATCGCTGTCCAGGGCGAAATATCCAATTTCAAGCACCACACATCGGGGCACATGTACTTTTCGCTGAAAGACGAAGGAAGCAAAATCAAGGCCGTTATGTTCCGGAGCCGCAACGCCAGGCTGACATTCGCGCCCCAGGATGGGGACACGGTGATTGTCGTAGGGTCTCTTGGCGTCTACGAACCAAATGGCGAGTACCAGATATATGTCGATCAGATCCTCCCTATGGGCGTGGGGGCGCTGCATCTTAAATTCGAGGCGCTTAAGCAAAAACTGGCGGATGAAGGGCTGTTCGCCCTGGAACGCAAGAAAAAGGTGCCGTTTCTGCCCAGGAAAATCGGAATTATCACCTCGCCCACCGGTGCCGCGGTACGAGATTGCATCAGTGTTATCCGCCGCCGTTATCCAAAAATGGATGTTTTGGTGATTCCCGCCGTTGTCCAGGGAGAAGCAGGGCCGGCCAGCATTGTTGCTGCGCTGGAACAAGCAGGAAAACGCGGCGATCTTGATGTGATCATCCTGGCCCGCGGCGGCGGGTCGATTGAGGAACTGTGGTGCTTCAATGATGAGGATGTGGCTCGGGCCATCGCTGCCTGCCCCATACCGGTGATCAGCGGTGTCGGGCATGAAACCGATTTTACGATCGCCGATTTCGTGGCGGATCTGAGGGCCCCGACACCTTCGGCCGCGGCCGAGATGGCCGTCCCGGATTATTTTGACCTAACCCAGACGCTTAATCAGAATTCCAAACGGCTGATCATGTCTGTGGGAAAACTGCTGCAGGACAAAAGGCAGGCCGTCGCTTATCTGACCGAACGGCGGGTTTTTTTGCGGCCTGAAGAAAGAATCCACCGGGAACAGCAGCGTGTCGACGAGTTGGTGTCAACGATGGTCAAAGCGATAACCCACCGGATAAGCATCACCAAACAAGTCTTCGAGAATCTCACCGGAAAGTTGGACAGCCTCAGCCCCCTGGCGGTATTGTCCAGGGGATACGCAGTATGCCAGAAAATGGATGACAGTGTGATCACCGACGCCGCCCAGGTGAGCTGTGGAGAGCGGGTATTGGTGCGGCTGAAAGCCGGGCGGCTTATATGCCAGGTAGAGGAAGGAGGATCCGAAGGCCGTGCATGAGCCGGATATGACTTTTGAGGAAGCCATTAAAGCATTGGAAGATGTGGTTAGGCAGTTGGAAGATGGAACAGTCACATTGGATGAATCGCTCAAGCTGTTTGAAAAAGGTGTGGAACTGGCCCGTATCTGCCGTGCCAAGCTGGATCAATACGAGGCGAAGATTGAGATACTTCTGGAGCGGAATGGGGAAGCTGTAACTGAACCATTTGTGCAGAAGGAGACGGAGTAGGCCATGGATCTCGGTGCGTATATCAAAGAGCAAGCCAAACAGGTGGAGGAGAGGCTTAATCAGCTGCTGCCCGACGCCGCCGTCATGCCGGATGTGATCCACCGGGCGATGCGCTATTCATGCCTGGGAGGAGGCAAGCGGCTGCGGGCGATCCTGGCTGTGGAAGCATGCCGGGCTGTAGGCGGCGACGGGAGCCAGGCTTTGGATTTTGCCTGTGCCGTTGAGATGATTCATGCCTATTCGTTGGTTCATGATGATTTGCCGGCGATGGACAATGACGATTACCGCCGCGGCAAACTCGCCAACCACAAAGTTTTTGGAGAAGGGATTGCCATTTTGGCCGGTGATGCCCTGCTGACTTATGCTTTCGAGACTTTAAGCCGAATGGCGCTTGACAGCGGCCTGGTTGTGCGCTTGATCCAGGAAGTGGCGGCAGCCTGTGGTTCCCAGGGGTTGGTGGGCGGACAAGCCGTGGATCTGCAGTCCGAAGGGCATGAGGTGGATGAACTGACTCTGGAATACATCCACCGGCACAAGACAGGCAAGCTGTTTCTGGCGGCACTGCGGGGTGGCGCCCTGATCGGTGGAGCCAATGACGAAGAACTGTCAGCAATCACCTTGTATGGAGAAAACCTCGGCTTGGCATTTCAAATCACAGATGATATCCTGGATGTTGCCGGTGATATGGCCAAATTGGGCAAGGTTACAGGCGCTGATGCCCGACAGGGCAAAACCACGTATGTTACCCTGCTCGGTTTGGAGGATGCGCAGAAAAAAGCGGTTAAATGTGTCGAACAGTGCATACGTTACGCAAGGCGGCTCCCAAGCCAGAATTATCTGGCTGAACTGGCTGAGTACGTTCAGAACCGGGAATCGTAGCAATTGATGAACCGGCGAAGTTCTGGTATAATGTAAATGAATAAAAGTGAATGACGCAGTATTCTAGTCACCAATCTCATCTCGAAGACGGGCCTAAAAATCCGTTGAGGGCACATCGATGAAGTCTCTGGTGGTGGCCTTTGACGCCCAGTCGGGGGTTGCTGCTGGGGGTTAAGATAAGAGGGCAATCTACAACGGCATGTAGGTATTGACCCTTTTATCACGGAGACCTAAGTGTGTGGTGGTACGGGAGACTGTACTGCTATGGCTTAGGAGTGAACCTATACTCGGTACGCGAACATAGCTCTATACGAACCTTGTGCTGGGTATAGAGTAGCCTGCCTTGAGCGGTATTGGGGGGATAGCGGCTTTCTATATGGATGCCAAAGGCCAAGGCGTCCATGGCTTGAAACCCGTACTGCAAAAGAGGCTAGAGATGGCCGATTGGTGTCGAGGAAAACTCCTAGACTGTTTCGTATTCACGAAGGTGGATTGAGGATTACGGTGTGGACTAAGTGGTAATCCAGCCTTGCCAATGGCGACATGGCAAAAAGATCGGAAAGGGGAAACCGCCGGCTGCGGCGACGGGCCGGAGGATCTTTGGGAAAACCTGCTGGACCTAAGCCACAATCTTTACTCAATTCACTGTCATTCACTTTTTATTATTACATATCATGGGAAAGGTTTTAGATGAAAAAACACCTCAAACATAGTCTGATAACCGGTGTGACCACGTTCGTCATCTCTGTGTTGATCAATTTCAGCAGTAATGCTGTACTCGAGTTTTCACCTCTTGCCGTCAGCTTCATACTGCTTTTTTTTATTGTGCTGCTGGGGATTGCCTTCGATATCGTGGGCACTGCCGCAGCATCGGGGGAAGAGGATCCTTTCCATGCCATGGCCTCTGACAAGATTGTGGGGGCCAAACACAGCATCTGGCTGGTGCGTCACGCGGACCGGGTGGCATCTTTTTCCAACGATGTGGTTGGCGACATCGCTGGCACGATCAGTGGAGCCATTGCCGCCGCCATTGTGTTCCGACTTGCCCTCAGCAACCCCCAGATACGCGAAAGCATCGCCAACACGCTGCTGATCGGGCTTGTCGCCGCTATTACTGTCGGTGGAAAAGCCTATGCAAAAAGCTTTGCCATCAAGCGCTCCACCGAGATCCTCTACGTGGTGGGGCGGGTATTGTATGCGTTGGAAAAAGCAGGACTAAGAATAGTGAAAACAGACAAAGCTAAAAACCGCAAGTAAGACTGGAAAGGGGCGTATAGTGCTTGCTGGAGTCAATTCAATCTCCACAAGATTTGCATAAGTTAGATTATAATCAGCTGACAGCCCTGGCCCAGGAAATCCGCGACAAGATCATCGCCACGGTGACAAAAACCGGAGGCCATCTGGGGGCAAACCTGGGTGTGGTGGAATTGACTATTGCTCTCCATTCGGTGCTGGACAGCCCAAGGGATAAAATCATCTGGGACGTGGGGCATCAGTGTTACCCTCACAAACTTCTAACCAACCGGTACCACAACTTCGAGACACTGCGGCAGTTCGGCGGGATTTCTGGATTTCCTGTGCCCGAAGAAAGCTCTCATGATGTTTTCCGCGCCGGCCACAGTTCCACCTCCATCTCCGCCGCTTTGGGAATTGCCATAGCCAGGGATTTGAACCAGGAAGACTTCAGGGTGGCGGCGGTGATCGGCGACGGAGCCCTGACCGGAGGTATGGCCTTCGAAGCACTCAATCACGCCGGCCAGCTGGGGGTGGATCTGGTCGTTATTTTGAACGACAACGCCATGTCCATTTCCAAGAATGTGGGGGCATTGAGCAACTACTTGAACAAGATCCGCCTGGATCCAACCTTATACAAAGCCAGAGCAGAACTGGAAAGCCTTATTAAGAAGATACCGGCCATCGGTGGGTCCGTGAGCCGGTTAGGTTCGTCGCTGAAGGATGCGGTGAAGAGCCTGCTCCCCGGCCAGCTCTTCGAGGAGCTCGGGTTTGCCTATTTCGGCCCCTTTGACGGGCACAACATCAGGCAGCTTCAGCGGGCGCTGAGGGACGGCATCAAGAGAGGCGGGCCGGTGTTAATCCATGCTGTGACGCAAAAAGGCAAGGGCTTCACTCCAGCGGAGCAGGACCCTGTCCAATACCACGGATTGGGGCCGAACTTTGCCGGTTCAGGTCCGGATCAAACAAGACAGCCCCTCAGTTTCAGCGCTGTCTTTGGCAAAACGTTGGTGGAACTTGCCAAAGCAGACCCGCGCATTGTGGCCATTACAGCCGCCATGCCCGATGGAACGGGTTTGACGGAATTTGCCAAGGCGTTTCCTGAACGCTTCTTCGATGTAGGGATTGCCGAGCAGCATGCCTTGACTTTCGCCGCCGGAATGGCTGTCAGCGGCATGCGCCCTGTGGCTGCCATCTATTCCACATTCCTGCAGCGAGGCTATGACCAGATTCTGCATGACATCTGTCTGCAGGATCTGCCTGTGGTGCTCGCAGTGGACCGCGCCGGTGTGGTAGGCGAAGATGGCCCTACCCACCACGGTGTGTTTGATTTAAGTTACCTAAGCCATATCCCCAACCTGATCATTTTAGCGCCGCGCAGTGGTTCCGAACTCCAAGCCATGCTCAGGTGGGCCCTGGCCCAGAACCACCCGGTGGCAATCCGCTATCCGCGCAGCGAAACTTGCGTTGGCTCAGACCTTGATTTTGATCCGGCCCAGGCCCTTGCCGGCGAGATCCTGGTTGAGGGCGGCGACTGCACGATTTTGGCTGTAGGCCCTCTGACATATGCGGCTGCTGAAGCTGCGGAGCTGTTAAGGCCGGAAATCTCGTGCAGAGTGGTGAACATGCGTCAGTTGAAACCGCTTCACGGCGCTGTTTTAGATGAATTGACCGACGGAACAGACTTGGTCTTCACATTGGAGGACAATGTGGCTGCGGGAGGTTTTGGCAGTTCAGTAGCGAAATTCTATGCAGCGGCAGGAAGCAAGCGGGTAGTCGTGATTGGTTACCCGGATCAGTTCATACCCCAGGGGAGAATTGCCGAACTGCATGACCTGTACGGGCTGACGCCGGAGAAGATCGCTCTGGCGGTGCGGCAGCACCTCAATGCTCATCTGGAGTACGGCAGGAGCTGAAGGACGAGGACCATGGCCAAGGCAAAGAAGCGTATCGACCAGCTTTTGGTGGACAAAGGTTTGTTCTCTTCGCGGGAACAAGCTCGGCGGTCAATCATGGCTGGGTTAGTCTATGTTGATGGCAAAAAGACCGAAAAGCCAGGCACTTCAGTGGATCTCGAAGCCTTGATCGAGGTTCGGGGCAGTCTCCATCCCTACGTCAGCCGCGGCGGGTTAAAACTGGCCAAAGCGCTGGACGTCTTCCAAATTGATGTCCGGGGCCTGACCGCTATCGACGTGGGAGCATCCACTGGAGGATTCACCGACTGCCTGCTTCAAAACGGCGCTGCCAAGGTGTACGCGGTGGATGTGGGGTATGGGCAGTTGGACTGGAAGTTGAGGAACGATCCCCGTGTCGTGGTGATGGAGCGGACCAACATCCGCTACCTGGCAAAAGATGCCCTGGATGAACTGGCGGATTTAGCAGTGGTTGATGTTTCCTTTATCTCCCTGACCAAATTTTTCGGCAGCTTGCTGCGGCTGCTAACAGACCAAGGCCGAGTCGTCGCCTTGATTAAGCCCCAATTTGAAGTCGGCAGAGAGTTGGTGGGAAAAAAGGGGGTCGTACGGGATCCCGGCGTCCACCAGCGGCTGCTGCTCGAGCTTGTGAAAGAGCTGCAGGAATGCGGCGCAGGCCTTATCAACCTTGACTATTCGCCGATCCTCGGCCCAGAGGGGAATATCGAATACTTGTCGTATTTTGGCAAACTGGCTCCGATCATTGATCATACCCAGCTTGTGGAGGAGACACTAAAGGCTGTGGCCGCTGATCAGGAGCTTAACAAATGGGGGTGGAGATTCTGATCAGGCTTGGCATCATGCCGCATATAGGGAAGAAGCAGGCACTGGCGCTGACAAAACAGGCCGTTGAATACTTGGAGGCACGGGGAATCACACCTTGGGTGGATCCGAAGGCGGCGCAGCTGATTCACCGGGCGGATCTTCCCTGGAAGCCGGGGCAGCTTGCGGAGCTGGATGTCCTATTGGTGTTGGGAGGGGACGGAACGCTGCTCAGGGCAGCAAGGGATGCTGCCGAGTATGAGCTGCCGATTCTAGGCGTAAATGTGGGCCATCTTGGTTTCCTGACAGAGTTGGAAACCGATAAGCTGGAGTTTGCTTTGGCAGCCCTGATTAACAAGGAATACAAAATAGAAGAACGAATGTTTATCACATGTAGGATCATCCGCGGCGGCCAAACGGTGGCAAGCTACAGGGCTTTGAATGACGCGGTGATCGCCCGCGGCACTTTTGCCAGGATCATCCAGGTGAGAACGCTTGTGGACAATCAGCCGGTTGTGGACTATCAAGCCGATGGAATCATCGTGGCGACTCCGACCGGTTCTACGGCTTATTCACTCTCGGCCGGGGGTCCGATTGTCGAACCGCAGTTGGATTGCCTGATTATCACGCCGATTTGTCCGCACACTCTGGCGGCCCGCTCCGTGATTGTCCATCACGATGCTGTGGTCAAGGTCATTGTGGAAGCGAGCCATAAAGATATCATGCTGACCATCGACGGGCAGGCGGGGTTTCCTCTTCAGAGCGGTGATCAAGTGGAAGTAACCAAGGCTGACGTCAAGGCCAGATTTGTCAAGCTGCAGGAGCGGAATTTTTTCACGATTCTCAATAGCCGGTTAAAAACAATCATGAGCAGAAAGGATTACGACCAGTGAAAAGCAGGCGTCAACAGTATCTTTTACAACTGATCAAAGACCGGGCCGTTGAAACCCAGGAAGAACTGATGGGATATCTGCATCAAGCTGGGTTCAGGGTGACTCAGGCCACTGTGTCCAGGGATATTAAAGAACTGCGGCTGGCCAAGGTCCCCGATGGGAAAGGCGGCTACAAGTACGCCCTGCCGCAGGGTGCTGGCAAAGGCGATCTAAACCGGCGCGCCCGGCGGGTCTTTGAGGACTACGTTCGGGGAATTGATTTCAGCGGCAATCTGCTGATCATCAAGACATATCCCGGGGGCGCGAACGCAGTGGCGGCTGTTTTGGACGAGCTGCAGTGGGAAGGTGTGATTGCATCTTTGGCCGGCGACGATGTGATATTTTTGGTGGTGCGCAGCGAAGCCGAGCAGAGCCTGAAAAGGCCCAAGGGCGTCGCTGGAGAACTGTACCGCAGACTGGAAGACCTGCTTTACGGCCACTGAGGTGACGAAGGATGCTGAAAGAACTGCAGATTCGGGATTTTGCCCTCATTGAACAAGTTCATTTGTCGTTTTACGAAGGTTTCAGCGTGCTCACCGGCGAAACCGGGGCCGGGAAATCCATCATCATCGATGCTTTGAGTTTGCTGTTGGGGGCCCGGGCTTCGTTGGAGATGATCCGCACCGGCTGTGAACGGGCGGTGGTTGAGGGTGTTTTCAGCATACCGCAGCCAGTTTGTCCCCTGCTTGCCGAGTGGGGGATCGGTATCGATTCGGAACTGATCATCACCCGCGAAATTCACCGCAGTGGGCGGAACCGCTGCTGGCTGAACGGCAGCCTGGTGACGGTCAACCAGCTTTCACAGCTTGGAAGAGCTTTAGTGGACATCCTTGGCCAGCACGATCATCAAAGCCTGCTTGATGTCTCGCGTCATCTGGACATGCTCGATGCCTTTGGCGGGGCCGAACTGCAAGACCTGCGCCGGTTGGTGGCGGACAGGCATCAGAAATACATTGAAATCAAGAGAGAAAGGGAGCGCCTCCAGAATCAGGAACGGGAGCGGTTGGCCCGCATTGATCTGCTGCAGTTTCAGATCAATGAAATTGATCAGGCCAAGTTGAGAGTCGGGGAGGAAGCGGAACTGGTGCAGCAGCAGCAGCGCCTGGCCAACATCGAGCGGATCACCACCACAGCTGAAAGTGTTTATGCCAGGCTGCAGGAACACACAGATCAGCCGCCGTTGTACGATCAGCTGGCTCAGGCTGTCACCGAACTCAGTTCCCTGACCCGCTATGATTCTAAGATCGCGCCTGTTCTTGAGCTGTTCAACCAAGCCCTGATCCAGCTTGAGGAAGGATCCCGGGATCTGCGCCAATACCTCGAAGAGTTCGATCGGGATCCTGAGGCGCTGGAGCAGATTGAGAACAGGCTGGCTCTTCTAAGGACACTGAAGCGCAAGTACGGCGAAAGTGAAGCGGCAATACTGGCTTATGCCGACCAAATCAGGCAGGAGCTAGAGGTGCTTCTCGAGAGTGAAATCACGATTGAGAAACTGAAAACGGAAGAAGAAGCCATCAACCGGGAACTGGCCGGGCTTGCCGGTGAGCTGAGGCAAAAGCGGCGGCACTATGCCAAGATTCTGCAGCAGCAGATAGAGAAGCATTTGGCGGACCTGAACATGGAAGGCACCAGGTTCGAGGTGCGGATTACAGATCAGCCTCTGAACGAGACAGGCATCGATGCGGTGGAGTTCATGATTGCGCCAAATGTGGGCGAAGAGCTGAAACCGCTGGCAAAAATCGCGTCAGGTGGTGAAATGTCCCGCGTCATGCTGGCGCTGAAGAACTGCCTGGTGGAGATCGATCGGATTCCGGCTCTAGTTTTTGATGAAGTGGACAGCGGGATCGGCGGCCGGACCGCCCGCAGTGTGGCTCAGAAGCTGCGGCACTTAAGCAGGCAGTTCCAGGTGTTTGTCGTGACACACCTGCCTGTGGTCGCCAGTTTTGCCGAGCATCATTACTATGTGGAAAAGCACGAGAAGGACGGTAGGACCAGTGTCTCTGTAACTCTCTTGGATGAGCAGGAAAGAATTGATGAGTTGGTGCGGATGCTGGGGGGGCAATCGGGCCAAGAAGCCACCGCCGCCCACGCCAAAGAGCTGTTGAAACAGGCGAATACCAGCTAGTTCCTGAAATATAACCAAACCAACCCGGGTACGATACAAGCAGATGATTTTTGCGAGGGGAGTATCCGGGTGTGAACAAACGGTACTATTGGCTGCTACTCATACCTGCACTAATCGGGTTTGGATTGCTTTCCACATTGGCTTTGGCGAGTATGTCAGGGATTCCCGGCGAAATCAGGCTGTTTCCTGGGACCGAACTTTCATTGTCAGTTCAACTTCCATTCCGGTTGGTGGACGGCGATGGCTTGCATGTCCCCACACCGGAGGGGAAGTTTTTTTTACGGGCGGATCAAGTTGGCAAACAGCATTTTCAGCTGTATCTGTTCGGCTTTATCCCTGTGAGGGAACTGGTGGTGGATGTGGTCCCGGAAGTGCTGCTTTTTCCCGGGGGCCATTCCATCGGGGTAATGGTCAACCCAGTCGGATTGGTGATCAGCCGCATAGTACCCGTGAAGGGTATTGACGGTGGAGAGTATTACCCCGCGGTGGAGGCAGGGCTGCAGCCGGGGGATTTGATTACAGCTATCAATGGCAGAAAAGTCACCCGCCCGGAGCAAGTGGGGCAGATCATCAATGAGCTTGCGCCAAAATTCCAGACTCTCACCGTTGAATACCAGCGGTATGGAGAGCCGATGACAACCGTGATCAGACCAGTATTGTCGCTGCAGGAAGATTTCAAGGGCGGACAGCGCCAGGTTTACCTGATGGGAGTGTTCTTGGAGGACCCCGCCAGCGGTGTGGGGACACTGACCTTCTTCGATCATGATTCAGGAAGATACGGTGCTTTGGGCCATACGATCACCGACAGCCTTGGCCGCAGTGTGGAGATTACCGACGGCAGTATTGTAAGTGCCAGCATCGAGAGTATCAGGCAGGGAATGCGGGGCATGCCCGGGGAAAAGCTGGGTGTTTTTGTGGATGACGCTGTCATCGGCTCAATCGACAAGAACTCCAAGTTCGGCATTTTCGGGCATCTTTCGGCCAAACTGGACAACCCTTATTTCACCGCGCCGATTCCCATCGCCTTCAACCATGAGGTCAAGCCAGGCCCTGCCAAAATCTACACGGTTATCGACGGGGACCGGATTCAGGAGTTCGATGTGGAAATCACCAAGGTTTACCGCCAATCCCAGCCTGATGACAAAGGGATGATCCTGAGGGTGACGGATCCTGTCCTCCTCGGCACAACAGGAGGCATCATTCAAGGCATGAGCGGCAGCCCGATTGTGCAGAACGGGAAACTGATCGGCGCCATTACCCATGTCTTTGTCAATGATCCGCGGATGGGCTATGGAGGATTCATAGAATGGATGGTATACGAATCAGGAATTAGCGAAAGCCTGGCAAAGGCCAGTTAGTGGAGGGCGGCAGGAATCAGGCACCGTTTAGCGAATTTTCAGAGTGCCGAGGATGGGAGGTGCCTGCAGTTGATCAAGGTTGTGCTTCGCGATGACGATCAGGAATTCTGCCGCATGCTCCGGGAAAAACTCCAGCGCGGCGATGACATCAAGGTGTTCGCAGCTGAAGGTGACCAGGACTTGTTGGATCTGGCAGCGGGCATTCAGCCGCATGTTGTGGTTATGGACTGCATGCATCCCGTTGAGCGGGGCATCGGCCTGATTCAGGCACTCATTGAGCGGCAGCCTGAGGCTCAAGTCCTGGTGATGTCGAGAATCGAGGATGACCGGTTTGTGCACAAGCTGCGCGAAGTGGGAGCGGCCTATTATCTGATCAAGCCATTCCAGCCAGAGACCTTGGTTGAGAGAATCAAGCTCGTCCATTACTACCACAGCGCTGAGTTAAACTCCCGTTACGGCCGGGCTCGTGCCCACATCCAGCAGTTCGCGGCGGATTGCCTGAGCCGGCTCGGAATACCGCCGCATTATCAGGGCTACCATTATCTGCTTGACGCAGTTCTCCTCGCCAGTCAGGATCAATCATGGTTGAACGGAATCACCAAACACCTATACCCAGCTGTGGCCAGGCAGCATGGGGCCACGGCGGGCCAGGTGGAGCGGGCGATCCGCTATGCCATCGACGCGGCATGGACCAAGGGGGATCTCGACCAACTGCACACACTTTTTCCCTATGCGATAGACCCGGCTAAAGGCAAGCCTACCAATTCTGCTTTTATCGCCAAAATGGCAGACATTATCAAGATGAGGTTTTCCCTCCCATGACTAAACCTGCAGGCAATGGTCAATATTAGGAAGGACGGAGAGCATTTTCTTCGTCCTTACGCTTTTTATTGGGGTGCGGGCGATGGATCACAGCGGCAGAGCACGACTGGGCCGAAAAACCAAAGAATTGGTCAAGTGCCTCCAACCAAGAGAGATCCCCATCATTGATCATGCTGATCTTGATGCCTTGGGAGCTCAGCAGCTCGTTGACTGCGGCGTCCGTGTGGTCCTCAACGCCGCCGACTCCATCACAGGGCGTTATCCAAACCTGGGCCCTCAGCTTCTGTCGGAGTGCGGTGTTTCCATCATCGACTGTCTGGGAGAAAGAGTGTTCGAACTAGTCCAGAACGGGGACTACCTCCGAATCAGCGGTGACAAAATTTACCGCGGCGGGGAGCTTGTGGCCCGTGGGCGCATGCTCACACCTGAATTGATCGAGCAGATGATGGAACAGGCCCGTAAGAATCTGGACTTGGAAGTTTCCAAGTTCGTGGACAATACCATTGCTCATGTGCAGAAGGAAAAGGATCTGATCCTGGACAGGATGATTATTCCCAAGATCCGGACCAAACTTCTCGACAAGCATGTGGTGATCGTGGTGCGGGGCGCCAGTTATCGGGCGGATCTGGAAGCAATCGCCGCCTATATCGAAGACATGAAGCCGGTGTTGATCGGTGTCGACGGTGGTGCGGACGCACTGCTGGAGTTCGGGTTGAAACCGGACCTGATCATCGGCGATATGGACAGTGTCACAGAGGAAGCCCTTCGCTGCGGTGCGGAAATCCTGGTCCACGCCTATCAGGATGGGAGAAGCCCGGGCGCGCGGAGGCTGAGTGAGCTGGATGTCGACTACAAAGTGTTTCCCGCTCCAGGGACCAGCGAAGACATCGCGCTGCTTTTGGCCTATGAGTCGGGAGCGCAGCTGATTGTGGCGGTAGGGCTGCATTCAAACCTGATTGACTTTTTGGAAAAAGGCAGGCAGGGTATGGCTTCGACGTTTTTGACCAGGATGAAAGTAGGGTCGATTCTGGTGGATGCCAAGGGGGTCAGCAGGCTGTACACCGGAAGATCAGGACTGCTCCATGTTCCGCTCTTGATTGCCGCATTGATCCCAGTGATTCTGCTGTTGGCGCTGGCGACATCTTGGCGGGATCTCTTCAGGCTTTTCTGGCTGGAGCTGAGGCTGTTCTTAGGAGGGTTGTGACCAGTGCACATCGGCTTTCGGTATCATGTGGCCACTTTGGTGGCGGTTTTCTTCAGCCTGTTTCTGGGAATCCTGGTAGGCAGCATCATCTTCCAGGACGACTTGCTCGTCAAGGAGCAGAACAGTATTATCAACGAGCTGGAGAGCAAGTTTGCCCAACTGCAGAACAAGACCAAAGAACTGCAGGCGGATCTTAGACAAGCGGAGTTGAAGGAAGCACTGCTCAACGAGGGTTGGGCACTAATTCGCGGCGCGTTGATCGCCGGAATGCTCTCAGATCGCCAAATTGTCCTGTTCACCAACACAGACAGCACATCGGCAAAGCGCCTGGCCACTGTCCTAAACGATGCCGGAGCCAAGATTCACGCCGCTTACCGGTGGCCGAGCGAAGCTGATGACGTGGAGACTTTTGCTGCCGAGCTTGCGGCACTGAACCTGGAAAACCCGATTGCTGTGGCCTGGGTTGACCAAGAGTTTCAAGGCGAGGCTAAACAGGTGCTCGACTACATGAAAACCCTCAAGTGGCAGGTATGCATTCTGCAGCCTTTCACTTCCGGGACAAACCTGGCTGATTATGGGCAGGACGCACTGGTAATCAATATCGGTGACACTTATCTTGGAGAACTTGCCATGGTCTGGGGGCTTAGTGCCGGCGCAACCGGGGTCTACGGCCGCGGCAGCGCCACTGCTCTCCTACCGGCGCTGGATGCGGAGTGACAGCATGAAGGTGACAGCGTTGATTCCCGCCTACAACGAAGCTGATCGGATCGGCGAGACAATCGAAGCTGTGGCCAGGATTGACTCGGTAGGTCAAATTGTGGTGATCAACGACGGATCCACCGACGCCACCACTCAGATCGCCCGCCGCTATCCTGTGGACGTGATTGATCTGCCCCGTAACCAGGGCAAAGGTGAGGCCCTGAATGCCGGTTGGCGTACCTTTCCTGCCGATATTTACCTCTTGCTCGACGCGGATCTGCGTTCCAGCGCCTTCTATGCCGGGGCACTGCTTAAGCCGCTGCTGGAGGATAAGGCAGATATGAGCATCGCCGCCTTCGGTGATGAGCAAACCGATTCGGGAGGCAAGATGGGTTTCGGAACAGCCAAGGCGGTCGCTGGATGGGGTATCAAACGACTTACAGGAAGGGAATTCCGCAGCCCATTGTCGGGGCAGCGGGCGGTCCGTCACAAGGTGCTGGCAGACTGCGGTGGTTTTGCTTCCGGCTTTGGAGTTGAGGCGGCACTGACGATCAATGCTCTGCGCCGCGGTTACCGGGTGGTGGAGATCGAACTGCCCCTGACACACCGGGCGACAAACCGAAGCCTGGCCGGATTTTGCCATAGAGGCAGGCAGTTGTGGCAGGTAATAAAAGTTCTTTACCATGCTTGGAGGCATCCTTGAACGTGTTTTGGGCCATCCTTTATTTCGCCGTAGTTTATGCAGCCACAGTATGCTTGGTGCCGTTGTTGATCAGAATGATCAGGCCGAGGCAGACTGCGCTCAATTACCAGAACCGGGATATTCCTGTGGGATTGGGGCTGGTTTTTAGTTTGACGGTGATTCCTGCTGTCACCGCCATGCTGCTGTTTGGACACATCCCAAGGCTCGAGGGATCGACAGCCATTATAACGGTATTGGGATTCGCATTTCTCGGCTTGATCGACGACACCCTCGGCAGCCGCGAGGCCAAAGGGTTTTTAGGCCATTTTCGCACGCTGCGGCACGGTTATCTCACCACCGGGGCCCTAAAAGCGGCCTTTGGCATGGTTGTCGCTGTTTTGGCGGCGACTCCCAGTTCCAAAGGCCTTGCGGACATTTTGCTCAATGCGCTCAATATGGCTTTGGGGGCCAACCTTGCCAATCTGCTGGATGTGCGACCGGGCAGGTCTGGCAAATTCTTTCTGCTGGCGGCGCTGCCGTTTGCCACTGCCGGCCCTTATTCCCAAGTGATGCTTGTCGCCATTGCCAGTGTACTGGCTTATTTGCCTTGGGACCTGCGGGGAGAGGCGATGATGGGGGACGTAGGCGCGAATGTGCTGGGAGCCCTTTTGGGCCTTGGGGTGATGGGAGCGCCAGGCTCGGCCAAACTTGCTGTTCTCGCTTTTTTGGCCTGCGTTCACCTCTATGCCGAGAAAGGCTCTTTGACAGTGGTTATTGAACAGACACCAATCTTGAGGTTCCTCGACGCTCTGGGCCGCTCTGACCTGGTGCAGCGCTGAAATTGCAGGTATCTTCACCGCCGCGGAGAATTATTTACTCACTCCTGTTGCTGGAGGTGAGTAGGGTGGAGTACGACGGCGCTTTTTTTCTGCCCAGCGGCCCCTTGGCACAATTGGAGGGCTATGAATACCGTGAACAGCAGCGGCGGATGGCGGACTTGGTCTATCAAGTCTTGACCCACGGGCACATCGGCCTGATCGAAGCCGGTACTGGAACCGGCAAGTCCCTTGCGTATCTGTATCCGGCTGTATGCTATGCCAGAGCCACAGGGGAAAAGATTGTAGTTTCAACCAACACAATCAACCTGCAGGAACAGCTGCTGGAGAAGGACATCCCCATCCTGAAAAAACTGGGCTGCAGATTCAAGGCCGTGGTGGTCAAAGGCTGGAACAACTATCCCTGCTGGCTGCGGCTTAATGAGCTTTTAGAGCAGGTGGAACCTGATAGCGACACGGCCGGGGACTTGCGCGAACTGGAGCAGTGTCTCATTCAAGAGGCGCTGCCTCTGATTGCCAAATCATTTGACGCGCTGCCGGCGGATCTCAAGGAACAGGTACAAGCCGAGCCAGATTTGTGCGGCAGGGGCAAATGCAGTTTTTTCAACCAATGCCCAGTGTTCATCAACAAGCGCCTGGCTGAAACTGCGGATATTGTGATCGCCAACCATCACCTGCTGCTGGCGGATATTTCCATCCGCCAGGTTGTAGGCTGGCAGGAACAGGTTGTGCTTCCCCTGTACAGTCATGTGGTGGTTGATGAAGCCCATCATATCGAAGATGTCGCCACCGAGTATTTCAGTGTTCAGCTTTCCATGCTTAGGATCAGGAGGCTGCTCGGGTTCTTGTACCGCTCCCACGGGAAAAACCGGGGGATTCTGGCAAGCCTCAGGGCGAAAATCAATCTTGAACCTATGCATGCGGAGAACGATGCACGGGCTGCTCTCCTGGACTGGCAGCTTTTGCCGCAGCTGAGGATTGTCGATGAGGCCGCCGCTAGATTTTTCCAGGTGATGGAAACAGAGTGCTTTTCGGCTTCAACAGAGCAGGAAGCGGCTCCAATCCCTTACGGTGGAGTGGAAACGCTGCCGGTTCTTGAAAGTTATGATCGATTCCATACAGCTTTGGTTATGCTAAAGGGTCAGCTGAGCGCCTTGTCTGCTCTCCTTGATTCGGAGCAGCAAGAGACGCTGGCGCCGCACCTTAGGCGGGTGGAAGCTGTGATTGCTGATCTTGAGTTTATCATGAACGCCGGCGACCGCAGTTATGTCTACTGGGTCAAAAGACAGCCCAGGCAGCAGGGCTGCCTGCTGCAGGCGGCGCCGATTCTTGTGGGTGAGCAGCTTAAAGAGCATCTATTGCTGCAGGTGAAATCGGCGATCTTTACCAGCGCCACTCTTTCGGTCGGAGGTGATTTTGCCTATTTCCGCAGCGGCATTGGTATCGACCGAGTAGAGCGGTGGGATATTCAAAGCGCGGTGTACGCATCCCCTTTCGATTACGCAAACCAAGTGTACCTGGCAGTGGCGAAAGATATGCCCCTGCCGGATCAGGCGGAATTTGTGCCTGTATTGGTGGAGCATCTGGAATCGATCCTTAAGATAACCTGTGGGCGGGCATTTGTCTTGTTTACATCATACGCCATGCTCCAGAAGACTTTGGAGCAGATGAAAAAGCGTGGTTTGGATCAGCGATTCCTGATTCTGATGCAGGGGGAGATGCCCCGCACGGAAATGCTCGATCTTTTCCGGGAAAAGGAGGGTGCTGTGCTTCTGGGCACTGACAGTTTCTGGGAAGGAGTGGATGTGCCGGGGGAAGCCTTGTCCGCAGTGATCATCACGAAGCTCCCCTTCAGGGTGCCAACGGAGCCGATTGTGGCCGCCCGCAGCGAGCACCTGCAGGCTAATGGAATCAATCCGTTCATGCACTATTTCCTGCCTCAGGCAGTTTTAAAATTTAGGCAGGGCTGCGGGCGCCTGATCCGCACCCAAGCGGACCGAGGGTTGATCCTGATCTGCGATCGAAGGGTGATGGACCGGGGGTATGGCAAGCACTTTCTGCAGTCGCTGCCGACGTGCCCGGCCCGCCTGGAAAGCCTGGAGGAAATTGAACACGGACTGAAAGCTTGGTATCAAAGCAGTGCTTGCAAGAGGTAAATACGTGTTATTTACCTCTTCGTTTTTGAATATGAATACATGGGGAGGAGATCAAAGATGCGCGTCTATGTCCTCAAGCTCAACTTCACCCATGTACTGCTTTTGGCTGTGTTTCTGCTTTTGACTTTCAGCGTCTATCATGAAGGGATCCAACCCATGATCATCCAGGTATTCAATGCAGTATCCAACCGGTTGGTACCTATTTACGCAGTTGATACCCCTGCCAAAAAGATTGCTGTATCCTTCGACGCCACCTGGGGGACGGATTTGACAGAAGAGATTCTCGCCATTCTTAGAGAGCACGAGGTCAAAACTACCTTTTTCTTGGCGGGCTATTGGGTCGACAAGTATCCTCATTACGTGATCCGCATAGCGGAAGAAGGCCATGAAATCGGCAACCACAGTTACTCTCATCCGCATATGAACAGCCTTGCGTTTGATGCAGTCGTCAACGAGTTGGAGCGGAATCATGCCATGATTAGAGAGCTGACTGGACAAGATCCATTCTTGTTCAGGCCGCCTTTCGGCGAGTACAACAACACAGTGATCAAAGCGGCGGATTCGCTGGGGTACTACACCATCCAATGGTCCATCGATTCCCTCGATTGGAAAAATACTACCGCCGACCAGATCTACCAGAGGGTGATCAGCCAGGCACAGCCAGGCGCCATAGTTCTGTTCCACAACGCTGCCAAGGAAACGCCCCGGGCTTTACGGCGCATCCTTCCGGAATTGATAGCCCAGGGATATGAGATTGTCCCAGTAAGTGAGCTGATCTACCGGGAGAATTATTATATCGACAGTAATGGGATTCAACACTTGCGGAAAGGAGAGTAGGCTGTGGCGCAGGGATTTTGGTTCTCTCTGGTTGTGACCAGAAGAAAGCTAAGGCTTGTGGGCATTGCCTTGGCGGCGATCCTGTTCTTGCTCTTGGGCATGGCTGTGTCCAATATGATCATCCGCCGGGTCTACGGTGTCAAGCCTGGAGTGAAGCTGGCCGGGCATGATGTGGGCGGCATGCTTCGCAGCGAGCTGTATGACACCATCCTAAAACTGAGCGCCGCCGCCACTGTCGAAGCTAGAAACGCCAGCTATGATTGGCAGAACGGGCTGATCAGCCCGGAACAAGTAGGGCAGGTGATCGACATCAACGCCACCATCGACTTGGTCATGAAAGCTTCGGCCGATGCGCTGCTGGATTTGGTGGCTGTCCCGGTGCTGCCGTCAATAACCCAGGCCAATTTCACACCTTATTACCGCGGCCCGGCGGACCAGCCCCTTGTCAGCCTGATGATCAACGTCGATTGGGGGAATGAAGTGATTCCGGAGATGCTGGAAGTATTTAGGCGGTATAACGTGGTTACAACCTGGTTCTTGACGGGAACTTGGGCGGAAAAATACCCAGATTTGGCGGCGGCGATTGCCATGGATGGGCATGAGATCGGCAACCACGGTGGCTGGCATGCCCTGCCCAGCGAAATGACCCGGGAGCAGATACAGGACTTGATTTTGACAGGAGAAGACAAAATCATGGATATCACTGGGCAGAAACCAATGCTGTTCGCCCCTCCCGCAGGGGATTTCAACAAGCAGACGGTGGCGGTCGCGGCGGAACTGGGCTATAAGACCATTCTATGGACCATCGATACCGTGGATTGGCAGCGCCCCGCTCCTACTGTCATTATCGATCGCGTAGTAACCCGCATCCAAAACGGTGCTTTGGTGCTGATGCATCCCACCGAGCCCACACTGCAGGCTTTACCTCTGATCATCGAACAGCTCCAGAAAAGAGGTTACAGTATTGTGCCGGTCTCCCAGATACTCAACCAATGAAAAGGAGCCCCATCAAAGGGACTCCTTTTGTTTGCGCCTCAAGAAAAGGTATTGTTTATCACATTCCAAATGCCCGGGTCTTCTTGCCCAAGGCGCCAAAGGGCAATGCCGTTCAGGTTGTACTGTTTTACCAGTTCCAGCTTGTATTTGATGCTGTAGCGGTTTTCAAACCATACCTGACGGCCGCTGCCGTAGGTGAAATAGGGGACTTTGTACTGGTTGTGCCATTTGAGGCTTGCCCCTTCCCGGGCTGCCAGCTGCATGGTTTGCTCATAGGTCAGGGCATTTGCGGTCCCGGCTTGCGGCCAGTCGTAGCCGTAGTTGGGTATGCCCAGCACTATTTTGCCGGCTGGAACCTGGCTGACAGCGTACTTTACCACCGCTTCCACCCAGTCGGCCGCGGCGACCGGGCCGGCGGGGCCGGTGCGGTAGTGCTGGTCGTAGGCCATGATCACTAATTGATCGACATGCTTGCCCAGTCCTTGGTAATCATAGGCGCCGGAATGGCCGTGCTGTGGATTATCCGCGGTCTTGGCGGGAACAGCCATGGTGACTTTGACACCATCCTCCCTCAGCGCGCTGCTGAGTTCGGCGACAAAATCGGTGAGAGCCTGCCGGTGTGACGGGGGAACACTTTCCAGATCCAGATTGATACCGGTCAGCCCCCACTCGGCCGCTGCCGATCGGATTTGGCTTATGGCTCTGGCCCGGGCGATCTCGCTGTCCAGCAGCGCTTTGACGACTCTTTGGTCAAAGCGGCCGTTGAACATGTTGTGGATCAAGGCATAAGTCTCAATCTTGCGAGTGCCGGCGAATTTCAGCACTTGTCCCAGCATCTCCGGGTCAAAATCAGCGTTAAGGTTCCCGTAGCTATCCAAGCCCCAGCTCCATGGAGCAACTCCCGTGAGATGATTGCTGTTTTGAATCAAACTGTTGTATGAAGCAGAATCCATGACATAATAGCCCAACACTGATTTGTCGTGCAGCCTTGACGGCGTTTGCGGCGCAAGGCTCGGATCCAGAGGGGCTTGGCCGCCCCCGAGGACGGAAGTCAGGTAAAACAGCAGTGTGAGTACGGGGATCAAAATATTCTGATTCACAGGCGCCCTCCTCTCTGGATGTTGATAATAACAGCTATCAGTATAGTAGCACAGGCAGCAGCCACAGCACAAAGAGCAAAACATGGGTGTCAAGGCGATTGCTGGATGGTTCATCATAATGCATGGGCTGCATAGAATAGCAGTGCGCAGAGTCTTGATGATTTGGAGCTGGTTGGTGTGCGGTATTCTGACTTGGCCGGCAAGGAGATCGTCTGTTTTGAAGAGGGCATTCGCTTGGGTGTTGTCAATGATACTGACTTGATTATCAACACCGAATCTGGAATGGTGGATTCGATCATCATTCCCTACGGCAGAAGCTGGTTTCACAAGAGAATAATCGTCATTCCCTGGCAGGGTATCAAGAAGATCGGCCGGGACCTGATCATTGTCGATTTGGCCAAGGCACAGGATTATGAGGATATCGTCCGCAGGCTGGATTTAGAATAATTTGCCCTTTCCCTTGGGTAGAATAACGGTGTACCCATTTCAGGAAAGGGGGATTTGTCAGTTGTCCACAGTAATAGGGGTATTCAATCAAACCGAAGCCGCCGAAAAGGCAGTGAAGGCACTTCGGGACAAAGGGTTTACGGAGAACGAAATCTCCATCATCGCCAAGGATCAGGGCAAGACCAAGACCAAGAAGGGTGACATGGAAGTCGGGGGAGATTTCGGCACCAATGAGAATATTGCTGACGGCACAGCGTGGGGTGGTGCGCTGGGCGGCTTGGCCGGGATCCTGGCTGGCGTCGGAGCTTTGGCAATACCGGGCATCGGCCCAATCGTCGCCGCCGGCCCTTTGGCAGGAGCCCTTTCAGGAGCTGTGACCGGTGGAGTCGCCGGTGGGCTGATTGACTTGGGCATCCCTGAGGATAGGGGCCGGGAATATGAGAACAAGTTGAAGGCAGGCGGGATTCTCGCCGTGATTGAGACCAGTGACGAGAAAGTCAACGAAGCCAGTGAGATCCTGCGCCGCAACGGAGCGCAAGACGTGGAAACCCACGGCGGCGAGAACAACTGAAGCATAGAAAAAGAGACTGTGAAGCCAGTCTCTTTTTCTTGTCTGCAGGATTTTCAGAAGCCGATCCAGAAAAATTGATCATTTCCGACGAGGTGGAGGCAGGAAATGAAGCGGGTGATAGTAAACGGAGCATTGGGCAAAATGGGAAGCGAAGTGATTAAGGCAGTCAGCCGAGAACCGGACATGCAGGTGGTGGCCGGTGTTGATCCGGCAATAAGTACGATGTCCCGCAATTCCTATGAAGGGCTCGACTTCTATTCCGAGCTGGAAGAGGCCGTCAACGCCGCCAACCCCGATGTTGTGGTTGACTTTACTGTTCCAAGCGCGGTGATGGACAACATAAGACTCTGCATGGACAAGGGAGTGCGCATGGTTGTTGGGACGACAGGAATCACCGCCGAGCAGGTTGACGCACTTAAGGCCATTGTCAACAGGGATGACTGGGCGGTGCTGATTGCTCCCAATTTTGCCATTGGCGCTCTTCTGATGATGCGGTTTGCCCAGGAGGCGGCCAAGTATTTTGCCAATGTGGAAATAATTGAATATCACCATCGGCAGAAAAAGGATGCGCCGAGTGGTACGGCCATCAAGACTGCGGAAATGATCAACCAGGTATTCAACGGGATCCAGCCGGACGCCCCAGAACATGGCGAAATCCTGGCCGGGGCCAGGGGCGCCAAAAGCGGCGGCGTTCACATTCACAGTCTGCGCCTGCCGGGTTATGTTGCCCATCAAGAGGTCATTTTCAGTTCTCCAGGGCAGCTGTTGACCATCAAGCATGATTCCACTCACCGCGAGAGCTTCATGCCCGGTGTGATTCTGGCGATCCGCAAGATCGACACACTCACTGGTGTGATTTACGGACTAGAACAGCTCCTGTGGTAAGCCCGCGCCTGGTTCACAGACCTCCTACCCGGCTCATATACTAAACCATGAGTGCATTGGGGAGGAGGTTGTTTATATGGACAGCAAGCTGAGCGGGCTGCCCGCGGCAATGCTGGGCGGCGATCGGCGTGAACTGGAACTGGCCAAGACGCTTTTGGAACTGAAAGTGGATCTGAGGCTTGTTGGTTACCCTCCCGAGCCGTATCTGAGGGCTGCCCGGCATTTTTCCGATCCCTTCGCGGCAGTGGATGGGATCAAGGTACTGATTGCCCCTATAGCCAACACCGATCTTGAGGGCAGGATTTTCACCCGCTTGGATAATCTGGAGCCGATTGATCTTACGGCCGTCTTGCCGGCTCTTGCTCCAGGAACGGCAGTTTTGATAGGTGTTGCCAAACCGGTAATCGCCAGGTTGGCCGAGCAGTGCGGCTTGCGGTTGATAGAGACTGCTGATATCGATGAAATAGCCATATTGAATTCCATTTCCACAGCCGAAGGTGCCATCCAGCTGGGGATGGAAGAACTGCCGATTACCATCCACGGCTCCCGCTGCCTGGTGGTGGGTTTTGGACGCTGCGGCCAGACTCTGGCCGGGAAACTTGCGGCATTGGGAGCCAATGTCACAGTTGTCGACCGAAACAAAGCCCGTTTGGCCAGGGCGATTGAGATGGGGATGGCCCCGGTGTTGTTCTCGCAGTTGGATTCGGCTGTGGACTTCGATCTCGTCTACAACACGGTGCCGGCCTTGGTGCTTACTGAGAGCTACCTCAGGTGCCTCAAGCCTTCCACCGTGATCATTGATTTGGCGGCAGCTCCAGGCGGAGTGGATTTCACTGCCGCCGAAAGACTCGGTATCAAAGCGATCCTAGCCCTGTCGCTCCCTGGTAAAGTTGCGCCGGTTACAGCCGGGAAGATCCTCTCCGAATGCATTCCTCCACTGCTGCAAGAACTTATGGGAGGCGGAGAGCATGGAACTTGAAGGCCTTAGGATTGGCTTTGCCATAACCGGCAGCCACTGCACTTACCAGGAAGTGTGGCCCCAGATTGAGAGGCTGGCCTCGCTTGGTGCCGATATCTATCCGATCGCTTCCAAGGCCGCTGCATTCACTGACACACGCTTCGGCCGGGGCGAAGAGATGATCAAGAAATTTGAGCAGTTGACCGGTAAAACTGCTATAATAGATCTTGTGGACGCAGAACCGATTGGCCCGCGAAAACTGCTGGATTTGATGGTGATTGCCCCGTGCAGCGGCAATACCGCAGCCAAGCTGGCGAACGCCATTACCGACACAGCGGTTACCATGGCCGCCAAAGCTGTTTTGCGCAACGGCAGGCCTTTGGTTTTGGCCATATCGACCAACGACGGCCTGGGAATGAACGCCAAGAACATTGGAGTGCTTTTGAACACACGCAATATCTTTTTTGTGCCTTTTGGCCAGGATAATCCGGAAGAAAAACCTAATTCGCTTGTGGCAGACATGAATCTGCTCATACCGGCAATCGCGGCTGCGGTTTCTTACCGGCAACTGCAGCCGATTCTCATTGAAAGAACAGTGAGGCATGCCAAGTAGGAGGGAATGAACAGTGGGAGCAGTAAACGTTGCGGTTGTGGGGGCCACTGGGGCTGTCGGCCGGGAACTGCTCGGAATTCTTGAGGAACGGTCGTTTCCCGTCAAGTCGCTGAAGCTGTTGGCGTCGCCCCGGTCAGCGGGAACGAAAATTTTGTTTAACGGTGTGGAGGTCACTGTCGAGGCTGTGTCGGCCGCTCATTTCAAAGGTGTCGACTTAGCGTTCTTCACTGCCGGAGGCGAGGCAAGCAAGGAGTGGGTGCCGGTGGCGGTCGCTGCCGGATGCACAGTGATCGACAACTCCAGCGCGTTTCGCATGGACCCCAAGGTTCCGCTGATAGTGCCGGAAGTGAACATGGAAGCGGTCAAAGGTCACGAGGGAATCATCGCCAATCCCAACTGCTCGACAATCATTATGTGCGTGGCTTTGAAACCCATCTATGACAACGCAGGCATCCGCCGAGTCGTGGTCAGTACCTATCAGGCTGTTTCCGGCGCCGGGAACGCGGCCATGGAAGAACTGCAGGCCCAAGCCGAAGCCTATGTCAGGGGTGAAGCCATCGAGGCCCAGGTGCTTCCAGTCAAAGGGCTGCCGAAGCACTATCCGATCTTGTTCAATGTAATCCCGCAGGTGGATGTCCCCGTGCAGCAGGGCTATACTAAAGAAGAATGGAAAACGATCCATGAAACACAGAAAATTTTCGCCGATTCTTCCATGAGGATTACAGCCACGACTGTAAGGGTACCTGTGATGCGCTCCCACTGCGAGTCCATCAATGTGGAAACAAATCGTAAGCTGACCGCCGAGGAGTGCCGGCGCCTGTTTGCAGCAGCTCCAGGCATTAAACTGGTCGACGACTTGGATGCCCAAATCTATCCAATGCCGCTTGACACATCGGGCCAGGATTTAGTCTGGGTTGGTAGAATCAGAGAAGACACTTCCCTGGAGAATGGGCTCAACCTTTGGGTAGCAGGGGATCAGCTCCGCAAGGGGGCGGCGCTGAACGCGATTCAGATTGGAGAGTACCTGATTGCCGATTGAGGTGAATAGTATGGAGTTCTCGGTGCTGAAGTTCGGCGGCAGCTCTCTGGCAACGGAAGAACTGCGCCGGCTGGCTGCGCAGAGAATCATTGAGAAGATAAAGTCTGGTTTTGTCCCTGTTGTGGTTGTGTCTGCAATGGGCAGGGCCGGCGACTCATACTCCACCGACAGCCTTATTGACGTGATCCGCCGCGCAAATCCAAACCCAGATCCGCAGAACCTGGATCTGATGCTTAGCTGCGGCGAGATCATCTCCGCGGCAGTCCTGGCTGAAACCTTGAATCAGCTAGGGTACCGCGCTCAGGCTTTAACTGGGTGGCAAGCGGGGATTGTTACCGATCAGGAATTCGGTAGTGCCAGGATCGCTTCAATTGATCCGGAGGCAATCATCCAGGCCTGCCGAGAGCAAATAATCCCTGTTGTAGCAGGTTTTCAGGGACAGACGGATTCCGGCCGGGTGACCACCTTGGGGAGGGGCGGCAGTGATATCACCGCGGTGGCCGTCGCCGCAGCCTTGGAATGTCCGGTTGTGGAAATCTACACTGATGTTGACGGGGTGAAAACTGTGGATCCCCGATTGATTCCCGATGCCCCGACCATCAAGGAGTTGACCTATGGCGAGATCATCGAACTGGCTCACCTGGGGGCCAAGGTTGTACACCCCAGGGCGGTGGAGATCGCTATGGAGGCCGGGATTGAACTGAAAATCCTCGGCACGGAACAGGCTGGGCTCGGCACGACGATTGCCGCCGGCGCAGGCAGTAAGAAACGAAGCGTGAAGATCACCGATCGGGTTGTAACCGGCATTGCCCATTTGACAAGAAGAGCTCATGTCAAGATCAGCGGACAGGAAGATTTCAACAAGTCGGAACTGACGCTTAGAATTTTTGACTTGTTGGCACGGAATCAAATCAGCATCGATCTAATCTATTTGTCTCCGCAGCTGATCGCATTTATCATCGATGAGGCGAAAGTTGATCTGGTAAAGCAGGTTTTGGCGGATCTGGGATTGAATACTACAGTCGAAAAGGGCTATGCCAAAGTGTCTGTCGTGGGCGCAGGCATGCACGGAGTGCCCGGAGTGATGGCCCGGGTGGTGCGCAGCCTTGAGCGGGCAAACGTGCCGATTTTCCAGACGACCGATTCCCATGCCAACATCTCATGCCTGATCCGGGAAAAGGACTTGTTGGAGGCTGTACGCGCGCTGTATGCCGAGTTTGAGTTATCGAAGGAGGGTATGTGAGTGAGGGTAGGTCAAGTCTATACGGCAATGATAACGCCTATGAAAAAGGACGGCTCCGTGGATTACAAGCAGGCGGTGAAACTTGCGGAAACGCTGGTGAGCAATGGATCCGACGGCCTGGTGATCTGCGGTACCACAGGAGAGTCGGCGACATTGACCTTTGAGGAAAAAGTACAGCTGTTCACAGAAATCGTCAATGATCTTGGCGGAAGCACAGAAGTGATTGCCGGTACCGGATCCAACGACACGGCAGCCAGCATCGCCTTGACCAAGGCAGCCGAGAAAGCCGGTGTGGACGGCATCATGTTGGTGACACCGTATTACAATAAACCGTCGCAGGAAGGATTGTACCAGCATTTCAAAGCAATCGCCGAAAACTCCAGCCTGCCGGTTATGCTGTACAATGTGCCGGGCCGGACAAACACCAACCTGCTGCCGGATACAGTAGCCCGCTTGGCCGAGATTCCCAACATTGTGGCCATCAAGGAAGCAAGCGGTAATCTCGAGCAGGTTAGTTTGCTCCGTTCCATAACTCCCGATGACTTTTTAATCTATTCAGGCGATGACAGCCTGACTCTGCCCATTCTTTCCGTGGGCGGATGCGGGGTTGTGAGTGTCGCTTCCCACTTGGTGGGACGACGAATCAAAGCCATGGTGGAGGCATTTTTGGCAGGAAGGGTCCAGGAAGCGACCAGCATTCACCTGGAACTGCTGCCGATCTTCAAGATGTGCTTCATCACCACCAACCCTGTCCCTGTCAAACGGAGCCTGGAGTTTGTGGGCATTGAGACGGGGCCGGTAAGGCTTCCGCTGGTGGACCTGACGGAAGCAGAAGCGGAGACGATTAAAGCAACGCTGAAACAGTTTGGATTGTTGGAGCGCCAGTAAATGGTGCTCTTTTTTTATGGGGCGTACTGTCGGGTTGTAAAAAGCAGCCAATTTGTTTATAATAGACCTAACGGTTTTGTTCGGGCAATGGCATCGAGTCTACCATTTGATGATCGGGCGGGCGGTAGACTCAATCTATTATTGAGTGCGTTTCAAAATCGCAGCTTAGAACATTGGAGGTTGTCTTTATTTATGGCAAAAAAACAAAAGTTTAGAATCATCTTCCTTGGCGGTATGGGGGAGATCGGCAAGAACATGACGGTATTCGAATGGAACAACGAGCTAATTGTCATCGATGCCGGAGTCATGTTCCCCGAGGACGACATGCCAGGAGTTGACCTGGTCATACCTGACACTACATATTTGGTGGAAAATGCCCACCGCATCAAGGCTGTTTTGCTCACCCACGGACATGAAGATCATATCGGGGGAGTCCCCTTTTTGCTCAAACAAGTGAACATCCCTGTTTATGGAACGAAACTCACGCTTGGGCTGCTCAGGCTGAAACTGATAGAACACGGCTTGGAACGATCGACCGAGCTTCGGGAGATCAAAGCCGGCGATCGGATCACCATCGGATCCTTCGCTGTGGAATTCATCCATGTGAACCACAGCATACCCGGCGTGGTGGCCATTGCCGTCCACACTCCTTTGGGCATTGTCGTGCACTGCAGTGACTTTAAGTTCGACCAGACGCCGATCGACGGCAAGGTCACCGATTTGTACAAGCTTGCCGAACTAGGAAATGAAGGTGTGCTCTGTTTGCTGTCCGATTCCACCAATGCGGAGCGGCCGGGGTACACTGAGTCGGAACGGACGGTTGGGGATACATTCAGCCATGTGTTCGCCCGGGCCGAAGGCCGGATTTTCGTGGCTACCTTCGCGTCCAATGTGCACCGCCTTCAGCAGATCATCAGCGCATCTCAAGCCCAAGGGCGAAAGATCTGTATTGTTGGGCGGAGCATGGTGAACGTGGTCTCAATTGCCCAGGAACTGGGGTATCTGAATATTCCCGATGGTATGTTGATTGATGTGGAGCAGGTCGACAAACTGCCTGCCAACAAAGTGGTGGTGATCACCACCGGATCCCAGGGCGAACCCATGTCCGCCTTGACACGGATCGCCATGGCGGAACACAGCAAGCTGGCCATCACCCATGGTGACACGGTGATCATTTCCGCCAACCCCATACCGGGGAACGAAAAAAGTGTGGGCAAGATCATCAATCACTTATTCAAAGAAGGGGCGACTGTGGTCTATGAGCCCCATTTCGGAATTCATACCTCAGGCCACGCCAAGCAGGAAGAACTTAAACTGCTGCTTAACCTCACCAAGCCCCGCTATTTTGTGCCGATTCACGGCGAACACAGGATGCTGATGAAACATGCGGAATTGGCCGAATCAACCGGTGTGCCGAAAGAGAATATTTGTATTGCCGAGTTAGGTTCGGTGCTTGAGTTCACTGAATCAGGCCTGAGAGTGTCGGAACGAGTTCCGGCAGGGCAGGTCTTTGTGGACGGACTGGGTGTGGGGGATGTAGGCAATATAGTGCTTAGGGACAGGCGGCAGTTGGCCAGCGACGGAATTCTGATCGTGGTGGTCACCATCAACGGCCGCACTGGTGAAGTGCTCGCCGGTCCGGATATTGTCTCCCGCGGGTTCGTCTATGTAAGGGAGTCGGAGCAGTTGATCGAGGATGCCCGGGACAAAGTCCGGGAAATCTTGGAAGAATTCAAGAGTAAAGGGATCACCGAGTGGGGCTTGCTTAAACAGGGAGTCAGAGAAGCCTTGTCCCGCTACCTGTACGAACAGACAAAGCGCCGGCCGATGATTTTGCCGATTATTATGGAAGTGTAGCCGATGTTTAATTCGCGGCCCTTTTCCTCATACTAGCTTCAGATGAGGAAAGGAAGGGATAGTATATGGCCGCAATGCCAACCATGCCGAATCAGCCGGGCCCACCGCCCCAGCCCAGCCAACCCGGCCAGGAACAAACATCTATGCAGGCAATCCGCCATTTCGGCCAAATGAGCCTGCCGGACGAGTCCAATCTGTTTCATGTCCTGCCCATCATTGGGCAGGTGGAAGGCCATTTGATCCTGCCTCCCCGCAACAAAACCACCAAGTATGAACATGTCATCCCACAGCTGGTCGCCATCGAGCAGAATCCCAAAATCAAAGGGCTGTTGATCGTTTTAAACACTGTCGGCGGTGATATCGAGGCGGGACTGGCCATTGCCGAGATGATCAAAACAATGTCCAAACCGACAGTGTCTTTGGTGCTCGGCGGCGGCCATTCAATCGGGATACCGATCGCCGTGGCAGCCGATTATTCCTTTATCGCGGAAACCGCCACCATGACCATTCATCCGATCCGCCTGACAGGGATGGTCATTGGAGTGCCGCAAACATATGACTACCTTGACAAGATGCAGGACCGGATTATCCGCTTCATAGTGGACAACTCGCGTGTTTCCGAAGCACAGCTGAGAGAAATGATGTTCCGCACCGGGGAGCTTGTGCGGGACGTGGGGACGGTTTTAATCGGCGAGGAAGCGGTCAACTGTGGTTTGATCAACGAGATCGGCGGCTTGGGCGCAGCCATAGCCAGGTTGAAGATGTTTATCGAAAACCCAGGGTTCAGCAAGCAGCGCCGATTCCCGTACCAACCAGCATCCATGCCCAACTATCCGCCCAATTACCGGCAGATGCCCCAAAGTTTCGGCGGGTATCAGCCTGGGGGAGGGTATTGATGTGCTTTACTCGATTGTGCCCAATGAAGATATTTGGTCGGAAGACAGCGTTGACTATAACTTCCATGAAGTGATGATCGACGGATTTATGGTCCAGGTTGAACCGATTGATGGAGCGAGCGGCAGAGTGGTGAGGGTTATAAGCACAGATCCTCAGGCATACCTTAATCCCACATTTCAGCCCGGCAGCCTGGTGCCCCTTGGCAGTAACCGATCATAATCGCGGTTTTCACGGCATATAATGTGCCATGGAAACCGTGAAGACCCTGATCGGATTCTGCTTGAGCATTGCTGTGTTCCTGGTAAGCCTGCGCTTGATGAGCGAAAGTGTTCAAAATGCCATCGGAGCGCGCCTTAGGAAGATTTTGGCCGTTTTTACCTTTAACCCATTGACGGCAGCGATTTCCGGAGCCGCTGTCACCGCTTTGGTGCAGAGCAGCAGCGCCGTAGCGGCCGTAATGGTGGCTCTGGTCAACGCCGGAGTGCTTACATTAAGTCAAGCCTTTGGAGTGATTCTGGGTGCAAACGTCGGGACGACTGTGACAGCGCAAATCGCGGCGCTGGACCTGTCCCACATGATTGTGCCTCTAATCCTCTGCGGGCTTTTTTTATTGCCTATCAACCGCAGGACACACTATGCGGGCATGGCCTTGATCGGGCTGGGAGGCTTGTTTCTGGGACTTTCGCTGTTGAGGCTGAGCTTGACTCCTATCCTTGGCTGCCGCTGGGTGCAGTCGGTTTTGATCAGTCTGAGCCGCAACGCATTGGCGGCGGTATTGGCAGGCGTCGCTGTGACGGCTGTCGTCCAATCCAGCAGCGCTGTAACTAGTGTGGTGATCGTCTTGGGCCAGGCACAGGCCATTTCTCTGGTCGGCGCAATCGCCATCGCTTTTGGCTCAAACATCGGCACCGTCCTGACAACCCTTATTTCCAGCATCGGCATGAACCGGGAGGCGAAAGCGGCAGCTTATGCAGACTTGATCTTCAACGTGCTGGGTGTCGCCCTTATGCTGCCCTTGATTCAAGGTTTCGCGGGGCTGGTGTCCCTGACCAGCCCGGATTTGGGAAGGCAGATAGCCAACGCTCACACTCTGTTCAACGCTTTCACCGCTGTCTGCGCATTGGTGCTGATCGATCCTTTGGTGCGCCTGGCGGGCAAAATGGCAGGAATCCGTCAATATTAGGCGAACACTACAGAGTCATGAAGTGTCATATGATCAAACCACCTAAGCAAAGGAGTGGCCGGTTGTGGATCTGGTGCAGGCAGTCATATTGGGCATTGTTCAAGGAATGACCGAGTTTCTGCCAATAAGCTCATCCGGGCATTTGGTTTTGTTTGGGGCCCTGCTCAAAGTTGACGAGCCTGGGATGCTGTTGGAGATCATGCTGCATTTCGGAACCTTGATCGCTGTCTTTGCCGCGTTTTGGCGGGAGACTGCCTTGCTGGCCAAGGCTGTTTTTATAATGCTTGGAAACCCAACCAAAATTGGAAAACTGGTCAAGGAAAACCCAGGCTGCCGCTTGGTTGTGATCATCCTGCTGGCTACCGTTCCTGCGGCAGTTTTTGGTTTGGCAGCCAACGACTGGCTGGCCCGTTTGTTCGACAATCCTCGGTTCACCGGAGCGATGCTGTGTGTAACCGGGACAATCCTGTTTTTGTCCAACCGAGCTCGCCCCGGCGGCAAAACTCTGGAAGAGATAGGCAGTGGAGACGGTTTGGCGATTGGCTTCGCCCAGGCTTTGGCGGTACTGCCGGGAATATCCCGCTCCGGGACGACGATTGCCGCCGGACTGTTTCGCGGGATAAACCGGGAAAGCGCCGCCAAATTTTCATTTCTCTTGAGTATTCCAGCGGTGCTTGGTTCTCAATTACTGGCTGTCAAAGAACTGGTGGATAACCCTGCAGTGGGAGTGCCGCTGCCGGCTGCGGTTGTGGGAACTGTGACCGCGGCGGTAAGCGGGTATTTCGCGATTCGATTGCTTTTGAACTTTGTCCGCAGGGGGAGGCTCACCGTCTTTTCATATTACACTTGGATCGTCGGCCTGATCGTTTTATTGTTGGCCTGATTTGAGCAGGAAAGCAGGTTTTCAACAGCGAATTTTGACAAGAGACGATGAGGAGAGATCGGGATGGACTTGGAACACAATCTTAAGGTGATTCGCACCAGGATTGCCCAAGCCTGCGCCCGGGCCAAGCGCGATCCAGATTCGGTCGAACTGGTGGCTGTGACCAAAACAGCTTCCGATACCATGGTTGAGCGTCTCATTAAGCTTGGCCAGCATTCATTAGGAGAGAACAGGGCAAAAGCAGGCCACCTCCGCAGCGAGCATTTCCCTCAGGCCAAGTGGCACTTGATCGGCCCGCTGCAGTCTAACAAGATCAAGTACTGCCGGAATTTTGACTTGATCCACTCCCTCGAGCGCCTCAAGATCGCGCAGCTTTTGAACGAGAAGGCCAAAGAATGGGACAAGCAGGTGAATGTGCTGATACAAGTGAATATCAGCGGAGAATCGGTCAAACACGGGATTAGGCCGGAAGAAACCCTGAGCTTTGCCCGGGCCTTGATAGATGATTGCCCCAACCTCAACCTGCGGGGCCTCATGGGGATGGCCCCTCATGTAAAGCCAGAAGAGACTCGCCCCTATTTTCGGGCATTGTCCGATCTGCACGCGGAACTGCGGGCGGTGGTCAAACCTGACGCGGATATACTATCCATGGGGATGAGCAATGATTTCGAAGTCGCTGTCGAAGAGGGGGCAACGATTGTCCGCATCGGGACAGCTCTATTCATGGAGGAGGATTAGGAATGGCTTCGTTTCTGGATAAAGTGTTAGGTTTCCTTGGTGTGCGGGATTTGGAAGAGGGCGAGGCAGAAAACCGGGAACAGCAAACAAAGCCTCAGAGTAAACCGCAGGAAACCAAACTGGTGCGGAAGGGCAATCTTGTCAGCCTGGAAGGAGGAGCCAAGTCGGTTCGGGTTATCATTATCGATCCGACTCATTTTGAAGAAGTCCGGGATTATGTCGAACATCTCAAGAACAAGAATCCATTGATTGTCAGGCTGAACCATCTGGACCTTGCCGAGGCGAGGAGAATCGTGGACTTTATGAGCGGGGCGACGTATGCTATCGACGGCAACATGCGCAAGCTCGCCGACATGATTTTCTTCTTTGCGCCTCAATCAGTCACGATTGAGGGAGAGATCGAAACGACTCTCTTTGATCTTGAAGATATCGGTGAATAGAATCAAATAGGCCAGGTGTGTCCGATGATTATCATTAGGTTGGTGAACAGCGTCTTTCAAATCTATGGATTGATCATGCTGGCCAGAGTGCTCATCAGTTGGTTCACTGATCTGGACCGCAGTGCTCATCCTGTGGTTGTTTTTCTGCATCAGGCGACAGAACCGGTGCTGAGGCCGGTGCGGAATGTGCTTCCCCCAATGCCGGAAATCGATATTTCGCCGGCGATTGTGCTTGTGCTGCTGGTTTTTGTCCAACAAATGGTGGTTAGGTTATTGTATGTGCTCCTGCTCTAGTTGGGAGGTTTATCTGTGGATCGGGAAAGACTGATGTCTCACCTTAGGGGTGAGCAGGAAAGGCAGATTGGCGTCAGAGTGCTTGATGCGGCTGAGCAGGCTTGGAAGATCAACAGGCCTCAGGTTACAGACTTCTATGATCCTTATGAACAGAATGTGGCCAAAAGCGTTTTGACTGCTATCCCCGAAGTCGGGGTGGCGGTGTTCGGCGGTTATTCACGCGCGGAGCGGGCCAGGCTGACGGTGTATCCCCAGTTTTACCTGACAGAAGCCATTGAAATTCCCATCAGAGTGCTGCAGGCTAGGGGCAATTTCAGCTTTGTCCAGATCAAGCACGGAGATTACCTTGGATCCCTTATGGGTTTGGGCCTAAAGCGGGACAAAATCGGAGATATCCTCTGCCTGGAGGATGGATGCCAAGTGGTGGTGGCGGAGGAGGTTGCCGATTTCATCCTGCAGCATTGGCGTCAAGTTCATGAAGTGCCGATCGAGGTCTGGGAGATCGATCCGGAGCAGATCGCAGCGGAGCCAGAACGTGTCCGGGAAATCAAGGCGACAGTGGCCTCTCTTCGGCTTGATGCTGTTGCCGCTGCCGGTTTCGGCACATCAAGAGCCAAAATAGCCCGGGAGATTAAGAACGAACGCGTCAAAATCAACTGGAAACCGACAACCAGCCCTGCCCATGAAGTCAAGGTCGGCGATGTGCTGTCCGTTCGCGGGCGCGGCCGGGCGGTCGTGGAACAAATTACCGGCACTACTAAAAAAGGTAGAATCGGTTTGATCTTGAAACGGATGATCTAGAAGGGGAATGAAAGGGGGAGTTCCGATGCTGAAGCCGATTGACATCCACAATGCGGAGTTCAGTGTTTCATTCAGGGGGTACAACAAGGAAGAAGTCGATGACTATTTAGCCAAGATTGTCAGCAAGTATGAAGACATTTACAAAGAAAACAAAGATCTTCAGGAACAAATCAAACAACTTGAACAGGAACTGCGTCAGTACCAAAACAAGGAGTCGGACATATATGGTCTGATTACCCTGACGCGGGAGACTGCGTCCGAGGCGAAAGAAGTGGCCAACCTCCAAGCTCAAGCAATCGTCGACGAAGCCAAGCTCAAAGCAAATGTCATTTTGGAAGAAGCCAAAGCCAAAGCCAAACAGATCGTGCAGGAGCAGCAGGACAAGCTCAATCAGATGCAGAGGCGCATCCTGGAGCTGACAGACATTGAGCATAAGTTCAAGAAGCGGATGAAGCAGCTGATGGAGACCATCTGGGCGATGTTGGAGGATGTGAAGGTCAGTGAACCTCAGCATCTGGATGAAACGGCGGCCACCAAGGTGTACCAGGATCTCGGTGCCGAGATCGACGCCGAACTGGACGACGAGGCAGATCCTGCTTCCGAGTATTGACAGGCACAGTGTTTTCCGTTATAATTTGTCAAAACATATCTAATCGGTAAAGGCGATGAACAGGCTACAGTTAAAAGGCGGTTAACCCCAGCGAGCCGGGGATGGTGGAAGCCCGGTATTAACGCTTTTAACTTACCCACCTGGAAGCCGAAGGCGATCATTAAGCCTTTCCGGGTTCACCCGTTAGCGTGAGAGCCGAATTAAATTCGGCGCTGAGGGGGTTCGGTGTTCCGAACCAAGAAGGATGGTACCGCGAGCTATAACCTCGTTCCTGCATTGGAACGAGGTTTTTTCGTAAAGACCAAACCGAGGTGATCAAAATGAGTTATCGGCGCATTGTCATCAAGATCGGCAGCAGTTCTCTGACTCACAACGGCGGCAGGATCAATTTGAACCGGATCGATCACTTCCTGCGCCAAATGGTGGATTTAAAAAACCAGGGGAGGGAAGTGCTGTTTGTCACATCCGGATCTATTGTCACCGGGATGGCGGAAATGGGAGTGCATGAGCGTCCCTGCGGTATTCCGGAACAGCAGGCGCTGGCTGCTGTCGGGCAGGCCCAACTGATGGCTGTTTACAACCGTTTTCTTCGGGAGTACGGGGCTATTGGGGCTCAGATCCTTTTGACGGCGTATGATCTTGAGGATCCACAGCACAGGCTCAATGCCTACAACACTATGATCAATCTTATCAAATGGGGCGTAATCCCGGTTATCAACGAGAACGACACGGTTGCCACCCACGAGATCAAGTTTGGCGACAATGATTCGCTTTCCGCCTTGGTCGCCCGTCTGATCAACGCGGATTTGCTGATCATCCTTTCGGATGTGGAAGGGCTTTACCAGAAAGATCCCCACTTGGATAGTCTGACGTCCAAGATCGATGTGGTGGAAGATATTACCGCCGAAATTGAGGCTTATGCAGGCGGCAACACCAACAGCGTGGGCACAGGCGGTATGAAAACCAAACTCGCAGCAGCCAAAATCGCGACGGGTGCGGGCATCACGACTGTGATCGGCCCAGCCCACAAAGACTATGTAATCCTGGAGATTGTGGAGATGCTGGAAAAAGGGGCAGGCTTCCAGATCGGCACCACATTTTTGGCCAAGAATAATGCCAGAGTGAAGAACGATGGGAGGCACAACAGCGCGCAGGAGGGATGGGGATGAACTTGAGAGATATGCTGATTGCCCAAGGTAAAGCGGCGAAAAAGGCTGCCCAGGTTCTGGCAGGAATTGCCGCCGACACAAAGAACGAAGTTCTGCAAGCGATGGCTGACGCGGTGGAGAACGCCCAAGCGGTTATTGCCGCCGAAAACCAGAAGGATCTTGAGGCGGGCGAGAGGGCTGGGTTAAGCAAAGCACTGCTGGATCGGCTGGAGTTGAACACCAAAAGAATCGGCGCCATGGCTCAAGGCCTTCGAGAATTGGCCAAACTTCCGGATCCCATCGGTGAAATCGTGGAAATGCAGCGGCGCCCAAACGGGCTGCAGATCGGAAAAATGCGTGTCCCGTTGGGAGTGGTGGGGATGGTTTACGAGGCTCGGCCAAATGTCACCATAGATGCTGCCGGGCTCTGCTTCAAGTCAGGCAACGCTGTGATCTTGCGGGGAGGCTCCGAAGCGCTTAATTCCAATAGAATCCTGGTTCAAATCGCCGCCAGTGTGCTGGAGCGCTTCGGATTGCCCGAAGGTTCTATTCAATTGGTTTCCAGCACAGACCGGGAGGCTGTTTCCATACTCTTAGGCATGCATGAGTACTTGGATGTATTGATACCAAGAGGCGGCGCCGGGTTGATTCAGCGAGTAATCAATGAGGCGAAGGTTCCGGTGATCCAGACTGGTGTGGGCAACTGCCATATTTATATCGACAAAAGCGCCGACTTGGAGATGGCTCTTAAAATTGTCGACAACGCCAAGACCAGCCGCCCAGGTGTATGCAACGCAGTTGAGACTCTCCTTGTCCACCAGGAACAGGCTGATGGGTTTTTGCCACAGCTGTTTAAGTTGTTCGAGGGGAGGGTGGAACTTAGAGGGTGCCCCAAGACGCGGCGAATCCTGCCGCAGGTCAAGGCTGCCGACGAAAGCGATTGGTATGCGGAATACCTTGACTATATCCTGGCAGTGAAGGTTGTGGGCAGCTTCGATGAAGCGGTTGAGCATATCAACACTTACGGCACAAAGCATTCGGAAGCGATTGTCACCAATGATTACACTAGCAGCCAGAGATTCCTGAGGGAAGTAGACGCGGCTGCAGTCTATGTCAATGCCTCGACCCGGTTCACCGACGGCAGTGAGTTCGGTATGGGCGCGGAAATTGGGATCAGCACCCAAAAACTCCACGCCCGGGGTCCCATGGCCCTTAAAGAATTGACCACATTCAAATACGTGATTTACGGCCAAGGCCAGACAAGATCATGACGCCGCCGGAGCACCCGGAAAGGAGATGGTTTCAAAATGAGGATTGGAATTATCGGCCTGGGAAAGATGGGTTCTGCACTTGTAAGAGGGATCATCGCCGGAGGCTTGTGCCGCCCGGAGGACATCACCGCCAGTGACCCACTGCTTCCAGAAATGACAGGCAACCCTGAATACTGGGGAATCAACACCGGAACTGACAACGCGGCGGCAGTAAAGGGTGCTGATCTGGTGATCTTGGCTGTGAAACCACAGGTGTTTTCCAAAGCGGCGGCTTCATTTGCCCATGAGATCAACGATCAGCTGGTGATCTCCGTCATGGCCGGCATATCTATTGCCGGATTGCGTCAGGCGCTTGGGAATGGAGCGAGGATTGTGCGGGTGATGCCCAACACACCGGTCCTGATTCAACAGGGTGTATCAGCGGTGGCGTGGGGTTCCGGTGTCACCCAGGCGGACATTCAGCTCGTCACAGACATCTTCCAGCGCATCGGTGCAGTAGTGGAAATAGAGGAAAGGTTGATGGACGCTGCGACAGCTCTTGGCGGCAGCGGGCCGGCATACGTCTTTGTGCTGATTGAGGCTTTGGCGGATGGAGGCGTGCTGGCAGGGCTGCCCCGGGATCTGGCGCTTAAACTTGCCGCACTCACGGTAAAAGGCGCCGCGGCGATGGTTGAGCAGGGCGGACACCCCGCTGAGCTCAAGGACATGGTGGCTTCTCCGGCTGGGACCACCATCGCCGGCCTGGCTGCATTGGAAGCCCGAGGCTTCCGTTCCGCTCTTATAGACGCAGTGCGGGCTGCGGCGGAACGGGCTGCCCAGTTGGAACAGGCCGATAAGTCTTGACTTCACATGTGCGGTTTTAGTATAATTACTTATGATTGAAACGGCATAGGCAATAGACTGTGAAGAGGAGAGTAGAAGAAATCAACGGTCCCAGAGAGCCGGGGAAAGGTGAGAGCCCGGCACCAAGGTTTCTTTGAAAATCACCTCGGAGTTATCAGCTGAACTGGCAGTAGGCTGATCGGTGGTTCCGTTATCGCTGACAAGTGAAGGCTTTGGCGTTAGCCTTAACTAGGGTGGTACCGCGGGTAGCTCTCGTCCCTTATGGGATGAGAGTTTTTTGTTATAAGTACGGAAGGGGGTAGAAGCGATTGGAGAAAAACGACTACCAACAAACACTACAGCTGCCAAAGACTGATTTCCCGATGCGGGCGAATCTGCCGCAGCGGGAACCGGAAATGCTTAAATACTGGGAGGAGAAGCAGTTCTACCAAAAACTGCAGGCCGACGGCAAAGCCCAGAAGCTGCCGCTGTTTATTTTACACGACGGCCCGCCGTATGCCAACGGCAACATCCACATCGGCACTGCGTTGAACAAGGTTCTTAAAGACTTGGTGATCCGCTCCCATTCCATGGATGGGTATCATGCCCCGTACCTTCCCGGATGGGATACCCACGGGTTGCCTATCGAACTGCAGGCGATCCGTGACTTAGGTGTGGACCAGGAACGCATATCGGGGCTGGAGCTAAGGCAGAAATGCCGGGAGTATGCCCTGAAATACGTGGATATTCAGAGGGAAGAATTCAAGAGGCTGGGCGTTTGGGGCGACTGGGAGAACCCCTACTTGACTCTGAACCCCGAATATGAAGCTAAACAGATTGAGATCTTCGGTAAAATGGCGGGCAAAGGGTTTATCTATAAAGCCTTGAAGCCGGTTTACTGGTGCATGGACTGCCGGACTGCTCTTGCCGAGGCAGAGATTGAGTACTATGATCACCGCTCTCCAAGCATCTATGTCCGGTTTGCCGTTAGAGACGGTAAAGGAATCCTTCCTGAACAGGACACCTACTTCGTGATTTGGACCACAACACCGTGGACCATACCGGCCAACCTGGCCATCTGTCTCAATCCAACCTTGACATATGTCAAAGTCAAGACCAGTTTCGGCAATTTGCTTGTGGCCAAGGGGCTGTTAGAGAATTTCGCCGCCGAAATCGGGTTGGAGCAGTACGAGATCATCCAAGAGTTCACTGGCGCCGATCTGGAAGGCATAGTCTGCAGGCATCCTCTGGTGGATCGTGATTCGCCGATCATCCTCGGCGATCATGCCACTTTGGAGGCGGGCACTGGCTGTGTGCATACAGCCCCTGGGCACGGCCTGGAGGACTATGAGGTGGGTTTGCGGTACAATCTGCCGATTTTAGCGCCGGTTGATGAACACGGCGTGTTCACTGAAGCAGCCGGCAAATATGCCGGCCTGAAGGTCACTGACAGCAATAAAGTCATCGTTCAGGACCTGGAGGAATGCGGCGCCCTTCTCAAGCTGGATTTCGTCACACACTCATATCCCCACTGCTGGCGCTGCAAGGACCCGGTGATCTTCAGGGCCACAGAGCAGTGGTTTGCATCTATCAGCGGGTTCAGGCAGGCGATGCTTGACGCCATCAACCAGGTAGAGTGGATACCCCAGTGGGGGATTGACCGGATCCGCAACATGGTGGCAGAAAGAGGTGACTGGTGCATCTCCAGGCAGCGGGCCTGGGGCGTGCCGATACCGCTGTTCTACTGCGGCAAATGTGGGGAAGCGGTTATTGACGAAGAGCTGACGAACCGTGTCGCCGCGGTCTTCCGCACTGAGGGCAGCGACGCCTGGTGGAAGCGGGATGCCAAAGACTTCCTACCGGACGGTTACTCATGCCCGCACTGCGGCGGGACTGAATTCACCAAGGAAACCGACATCATGGATGTGTGGTTTGACTCCGGCGTCTCACACGCCGCTGTACTGCAGCAGCGGGATGACATGCGGTGGCCGGCGGACATGTACTTGGAAGGGAGCGATCAGCATCGCGGCTGGTTTCAATCATCGCTGTCCACATCCGTGGCCGCGTTCAACCAAGCGCCGTACAAAAGTGTGCTCACCCATGGTTTTGTGGTCGATGGCGAAGGCCGGAAGATGTCCAAATCCCTTGGAAATGTGATCACACCTAAAGAGGTTATCAAAGAATACGGTGCCGACATCTTCAGGATGTGGGTAGCGTCTGCGGAGTACCGCGGCGATATCCGCGTCTCTCAGGAAATCCTGCAGCAGTTGGCGGACGCCTACCGCAGAATCCGCAACACAGCCCGGTTTATTCTGGGCAACTTAAGCGATTTTGACCCGGAAAAAGACCTCGTCGCTTATGAAGACTTGTGCGAAATCGATCAATGGGTTCTGGATCAGCTGGCAGTGTTGAGCGATCGGGTTCGGGGAGCCTACCGACGGTATGAGTTTCATCTTGTTTACCACACCGTGCACCATTTTTGCGCCGTGGATTTGGGTGGGTTCTACCTTGATGTGCTGAAAGACAGACTCTACTGCGATCTTCCCCAAGGGCGCACGCGCCGTTCAGCTCAGACCGCCATGTACCACATCCTTGTGGAGTTGGTGAAGCTTGTCGCTCCCATCCTGGTCTTCACGGCAGACGAAATCTGGAGGCACATGCCTAAACCTGCTTCCGCTCCGGAAAGTGTCCACTTGTCCCGGTGGCAGACCCTACCGCGGCAGTTTGAAAACCGGGCGCTGAGAGACAAGTGGTCGACACTTCTGGAGGTCAGGCGTCAAGTGGCCAAAGCCCTGGAGGATGCCCGGGCCGACAAGAAGCTTGGTGCATCCAACGAGGCCAAGATTACCATCACTGCCGACAGCAGAACTGTTGAGCAGCTGAAAACGATTTCAGAGCCGCTGCCGATGCTGTTTATAGTGTCGGAAGTCAATCTGGTTGTTTCCGGCGAAACACAAGCCAAGGTCACGGTGGAATTGGCCGATACGGAGAAATGTGACCGGTGCTGGCGCTACGACGAAAGTGTCGGCAGCCATGAAAGCCATCACGTCTGCGACAGGTGTTACGAAGTGATCACAAGCTCCTCTGCAGTATAGCAGAGGAGCTTTTTTCATAGGATATTGCTTGAGGAGGCAAAGGGATGAACGAAATCAAACAAGGCTTAATCGAGACACTGATCAGGAATCTGGAGAAGCTTGCCTCGGCAATGGAAAAAGCCAGTGTGGCCGAATATATTGAGCTGTACCGCAAGCCCCGCAGGCTTTTGTACCTGAATTTCATCAGCGGAATTGCCCGCGGTTTCGGCCTGGCTGTCGGGTTTACGGCGGTAGGGGCGTTGTTTTTGTATTTAATGGGCAGGTTGGCCGCTTTGAACCTGCCGATAGTCGGTGAGTTTATCGCCGAGATTACAAGGATTGTCCAAGAAGAGCTCTCCAGGCGCGCTTACTAATCCCGGCGCCAAATCACGCCCTTTGCATAAAACAGTACGGAGGTATGTCGATGAAACATAAGGATCTAGAGCACTACCGGCTGCTGCTGCAGGCTGAACGCCGGCAGCTGTTGGAGACGATGGAGTCTTTCAAAGAACAGGGGATTCATGAGAACATGAATGATGTAAGCGGCGAGCTGTCAGCCTATGATCAGCATCCCGCCGATTACGGCTCCCAAATGTTCGAACGGGAGAAGGATCAGGGCTTGCTGGAAAACTTGAAGGACCAACTGCATTTGGTCGATCAAGCGCTGGAACGGATTGACCAGGGAACGTACGGAATCTGCCGGCAGTGTCGCCAGCCCATCAGCCCCGAGCGTCTTGAAGTGCTGCCCCAAGCTTCTTTGTGTGTGCGATGCAAGCTTGAGGAAGAAAAACAGCAGCAGCCTGAAGTCAAAAAACAAGAATTTTCGTTCAGGCGCAGTTTCACAGACGGCACCAGTTTTGTCGGCTTTGATGGGGAGGATGCCTGGCAGAGTGTGGCCCGGTTCGGGACAGCGAACACCCGCCAGGATTATGCGGGGATCGGTGATCTTGACGACGAGATGTTGAGCGATGAGGAAATGGACGTCTTGGACGCTGTTGAGGAGTATGCCGATACCGATTGAGACAAATCAAACCTTGAGCAGGAAAATCCAGCCAAGAAACGAAGTTCATATAAGCAGGCGCGGCAGCGCTCGTTGCATATGGAGGGATCTGGTTGATTCATATGATCGTTTGCGCAGCGATAATCGCCGTTGATCAACTGACCAAATACTTGATTGCCGCGAACTTCGTTGAAGGCGAGAGTGTACGGCTGCTGCCATATTTGTACTTGACTTATGTGAAAAATGTGGGAGCAGCTTTTGGTTTGTTCTCCAACTGGCGGTGGCTGTTCATTCTGCTGGGATTCGCTGTTTTGGCTGTGGCTTTTTATTTCAGGGAAACAATCAAACGGCAAAGCTGGTATGTGCGGTGGGGTGTCACATTGGCGATTGGCGGCGCTGTGGGCAACCTCATCGACCGGATTCGGGTCGGGGCGGTGATCGACTTCATCGATTTGACCGTTTTTCCCATCTTCAATGTTGCCGACATGAGTATCGTGGCGGGAGTGGCACTGCTCTTTTTGGAGGTGCTGATTCATGACCGCAGAACGCCAGCTGACTGAGCGGTGGGAGTTCACCTGTGGGGAAGGGGATGCAGGAGTCCGTTTGGACCTCTATCTGGCGGAGCGGATCGGCCGTACCCGGTCACAGGTTAAGCGTTTGATCGACACAGGCCTGGTCACGGTCAATGGCGAGGCAGTCAAAGCAGGCTATGCACTGAGAATGTCCGATCGTGTTCTGGCGGTTATCCCTCCACCGGATCCGATTGAGCTGGAACCTGAACATATAGAACTTGAGATCGTCTATGAGGACGAGGATGTGGCCGTAATCAACAAGCCGGCGGGCTTGGTGGTGCATCCTGGCGCGGGGAACACTCGGAGCACTCTGGTCAACGCCCTTTTATACCACTGTACGGATTTGTCAGGGATTGGAGGGAAGCTCCGGCCTGGGATCGTCCACCGCCTGGACAAAGACACCAGCGGACTTTTGGTGATTGCCAAAAACGATTGGGCTCACCAACAGCTGTCCGCTCAGATTAAAGCCCGCGCTGTCAAGCGCCATTATCTCGCCTTGGTCCACGGCAGAGTAAAAGACGCATCGGGGGTTATTGACAAACCGATTGGGCGCCATCCGCACGACCGGAAAAAAATGGCGGTGAGAGATCAAGGCCGCCAAGCAGTCACCGAATATTCAGTCAAAGAGTACTGCGGTGATCGCTATACACTGGTGGAGTGCCGGCTTCACACCGGGCGCACACATCAGATCCGGGTCCATCTGGCGGCGGTCAATCATCCGGTGGTCGGCGACCCCGTTTACGGAAGAAAGCACGGAAATTTGGGCAGCAAGCGGCAGTTGCTTCATGCCTGTTATTTGGCTTTTAACCATCCACGCCGCGGATGGATGGATTTTCACATTGATTTACCTGCGGATTTTCAGGAGGCATTGGCCCGTGCCCGCAAAGGGTATCGGAATTCGGGGGTGGAGTTGTGAGACTGATCAAGAAAGCACAGATCATGGAAGCGGACGGGATTCGGCGGGCTTTGACCCGGATTTCCCATGAAATAATTGAGCGGAACAAAGGCACGGACAACCTGGCTCTGATTGGTGTCCGCACCCGGGGTGTGCCTTTGGCCAGGAGGATTGCCCAAAAGATAGCGGGAATCGAAGGAGTCATCCTACCGGTGGGAATTCTGGATATTTCCCTGTACCGGGATGATCTGACGTCACTAGCTGATCAGCCGATAGTCAACAAAACGGAAATTCCGTTTTCAGTCGCAGAAAAAACGATTGTGCTGGTGGATGATGTAATCTATACCGGTCGCACCGTCCGGGCAGCCCTCGACGCGATTATTGATTTAGGAAGGCCAAACGCGATACAGCTTGCAGTCCTTGTCGACCGGGGCCATCGGGAACTGCCGATCCGGGCTGATTTTGTAGGGAAGAACGTGCCTACCTCCAGACAGGAACTGATAGCGGTCTGCCTGACCGAAACGGACGGAGAGGACAGTGTCTACATCATGGCCAGGGACATGGCTTGAACGAAAAAGAGGAGCCTATTGAGGCTCCTCCCTTAAGCTTAAGGCCGACTGCTTGAAGCGAAGAAGGTTGTTGGCTTTCTTCTGCCGCACCGGTAGACTGGATCTGCTGGTGCATCTGGTGCACATATGCTGTTCCATGGCTGCCTAACCAGAACCGATGGCAGCGGTGACAAGCTTGAAAACCATTCTTGCATTTCAGCGGCAGCGGTCTTAAGCAAGTCAGGCTTCGATTCTGGATTAGGCGCGGTGCAGCGTTGCTTATCACCGCATCTATATGGTGTCCCGCTGGGCGGTATTTATACCTGGCGGGAATGGTATTTCTTTCCAGCTAAAACCCTTTTTTCAGCCGCCCATCCTTGACATGGGGCCGATCGGGTGGTAAAATAACAAGTGCTGATTCTGACCAAGGCGGCATGGCCAAGTGGTAAGGCAGAGCTCTGCAAAAGCTCGATCCCCAGTTCGAATCTGGGTGCCGCCTCCAATTGATATTCTGAATGGGATGGCAGGAAGCTGTCCTTTTTTTATTTTCCAGAACAGGCATTGATCCCAGTGGTTAATCTGGTTCCCACGGGCAGAGACTAAAAGCGAAGTCCGGTTTGAAGGAGGGATCCTTGGTGCGCAGCCTGTGGAGTGGAGCGATCAGTTTTGGCCTGGTCCATATCCCGGTGAAGCTTTACACCGCTACCGAGCGGCAGGATCTGAAGTTCAACTACCTGCACAGCAAATGCCACACACCCATCCGCTACCAGAAATACTGCCCGGCCTGCCGTACTGAGGTGGGGCAGGAAGATGTTGTGCGGGGGTTCGAATTCGCCAAAGGGCAGTATGTGGTGCTGACCGAAGAAGACTTTGCCGGTGTGGCTGTGGAAGCTGCGAAAACCATCGATATCCTCGATTTCGTCGATTTGGCGGAGATCGATCCCATTTATTTCGATAAAACATATTACCTGGAACCGGTCAATCCAGGGGCGAAAGCTTATCAACTGCTGCGTTCGGCGATGGAACAGACGGGAAAGATCGCCCTGGCTCGGGTGGTGATCCGTACCAAGCAAGTGCTGGCCGCGATCCGGGTCTACCAGGATCTGATGGCTCTGGAAACCATGTTCTATCCTGCAGAGATCCGGCCTGCGCACGCGCTTGAGAGACCGGAGCATGTCCAAATCGGAAGCAGAGAAATGGAAATGGCGGTGGCTTTGATCAACAGCCAGACGTCCAAGTTCGAGCCAAGCCAGTATGAGAACAGTTACCGCAAAGCCTTGATTGACTTGATCGACGCCAAGATTGCTGGAGATCACGGTGTAGTGGCGGCCGAGCCACCGGAACCGGGACGAGTCATTGACTTGGTGGCGGCGCTGGAAGCCTCGCTCAAAGCGGCGGAGGAGCAAGCCAGACGTGAGCGGGAAGAACAGCATGTTGTTTCATAAACCGCTGGAACCGATGCTGGCTGTGGATTGCCCAGAGCCTTTTGATTCCGGTGACCACCTGTTTGAAGTCAAATGGGATGGCTACCGCTGTCTGGCTTACTGCGATGGAGATGTGAAACTGTTCAGCCGCAACCGCAAAGAGCTCACGAGCAATTTCCCCGAGATTGCCGCAGCCTTGAAACAAATGCCCGCCCGCTGCATCCTTGACGGTGAACTGATCGCCTTCGCTGCTGATCAACGGCCCAGTTTTTCTCTGCTGCAGTCTAGTTTCAAAGGCAAAGCAGGCATCGCGACGAGTTATGCGGTTTTCGACCTTCTGTATCTCGACGATCGCTATCTATTGGGCCTGCCCCTGGTGGAGCGGCGGTCCCTTCTGATGTCGGCACTTGATGGGCTGCCCCCGGGGCGGGTTTTTTTGTCAAAAGCTGTCGAAGGCAGTGGCATCGGGTTTTTCCATGCCGTTGAGGAACTCAATCTCGAGGGAATAATGGCCAAGCGCAAAGACAGTGTTTACCTTCCAGGCAAACGCAGCCGGGCTTGGCTGAAAATCAAGCGCCGCCTGGAAACGGCCGCGGTCATTGTCGGCTATGTACCCGATCCGTCGGGCTTCAAGTCCTTGATCCTCGGCCAGTATGATCAGGGGCGGCTGGTTTATGTCGGCAGCGTCGGCACAGGGTTTTCGCAGCAGGACAAAGGGATTTTGCGCAAAGGAATGGCTGCGATCGAGTCTCCATGCCCTTTGGTGGATCCGCCGGCAATCCCTGGAGCAGTGTGGGTGAAACCCGTGCTTGCCGCCCGGATAACTTACCTTGAATACACCGACACCAGACGGCTGCGGCAGGCTAGCTTTGCAGGGCTCATTCCAGGCGCAGGGAAGGAAGAGTGCAGCGTCCCATGGCAAAACAGCTTGTAGAGGTTGAAGGGAAACAGATCTCCCTTTCCAATCTGGATAAAATCATCTGGCCGGTTCCGGCCTTGACCAAGGCCGATTTGATCCGATACTTCATCGAAATCGGGCCGATGGCGCTGAAGTACTGGTCGAACAGGCCTCTGACCTTGACACGTTATCCCGATGGAGTCAACAACCAGGGGTTTTACCAAAAAAACTGTCCCGCCTATGCCCCGGAATGGGTGGACAGGGCAAGCATTGTCACCGACAGCGGGAACATCGAATATATTATCTGTAACGATCTGGCGACCTTGGTCTGGCTGGGGAATCAGGGAGTGGTGGAAATCCATCCCGCCACATACCACATCGCTGCTCCGGACTGTCCGAGCTTTGCCATTGTTGACCTGGATCCGACAGCGCCGTTGGGTTTTGATGCCGCAAGGCAAATTGCCAAAAAGGTGAAAGTCGTTCTGGCAGAGCTTGATTTGCGCGGATACCCGAAGACATCGGGAGCGACAGGGATTCACATATACATCCCGCTGCTGCCGAAGTACACATTCGACGACAGCTGCCGGCTGGTGGAGTTCATTGGACGGCTGCTGGTGCGGCTTGCTCCAGACCTGGCCACCAATGAACGGTTGGTTAAAAACCGCCGCGGTGTGTATATCGATCATCTGCAGAATCTCCCCGGCAAGACAATCGTTGGCGCATACAGCCCCAGGCCGCTTCCTAAAGCTCCGGTGTCGACTCCTGTCCGCTGGGAGGAACTGGACATGATTGATCCGGCGGATTTCACCATCACCACCATTCTAGAGCGGGTGAAGGCCGTGGGCGACCTTTTCGAGCCAGTATTGGCCGATCAGCAGTCTATCGACCATGTTCTTGATCTTTGCCGGGCTTAAGGCGCAAAGAATATCAGTTTTCGGGGCACCATATACTAGATCGAGAGAGGTGGGGGATCAATGTCCATCCTGACTATAGGCGCTTCCAACGCGTTGATGGATACCTTGAGGCCGGCCATGGACGCGGCGTTTGCTGAAAGGAAATGGCGCAGCGAAGGCGTGTACACATTTTTGGAACTGCCGCGCCAGGAAGGATCCGGGCCGGATCTGAAAGTTGTCAACACCATTGCCGCGGCGATATTCCGCCAGCTGTCGTTGTTTTGGTTCAAGCGCCTCCTGCGGGTGAATTACGGCTATTTTGATCCCGAAGAGCAGAAGCAGATCCTTGACTATGCAAACGGGCGCCTGGAAAACTGCCCGCATCATCTTTACCATCAGGTCTATACCGCTCTGACCGAATACTTGAGGGACAACGACCAGCTCAACCTGGATGGGTTCATCCGCTTTCGCGCCAAGGAGTTCTGGCAGTTTCTCCAAGAGACGGTGGATTCAGCGGTTGACGACTACCTGGTGGAAAGGGAGTATCAAGAGTTTGTGACACTGCTGCGGTATTTTGTGGAACTGCAGGAGCCCAAGACTGACATGGTCAATGTGATTGTTGATCAACCGGAGAGTTTCCGCATCCTCGATGTCAATGGTAATGCCATCCAAACGGATTACCTGCAGGGGATCCTGTCGGAGATTAATCACAATGAATTTGACTTTGAGGATTATCTGATCAGCGCCCTGATCACGATTGCCCCAGCGCGAATCGTGCTCCACTTGTGCCAGGGCAGCCGTGTCGAACAGACAATCATCAGCATTTTTGGCACCAGAGTCTATATCTGCGACAGTTGTGCGATTTGCAATGCGTTTTGCAAATGTCCGTGATTGTGAATGCTTGACGAGTGGTGACTGATGTGCTATACTTGTCATTGCTAAGTAGAAGTCACCGCTTCTCACCTTGTAACGCTGAGTTCACAAGGTTAAACTGACAAAGCGAGAAACATCCATATGGATGAGTGTTTTGTGTGTAAGCGGGTGGCTGCGGCGATCTGCTTTTTTTTATTAAAAATAAGGGGTGATGCACATTAGCAGTGATTTGAGAGTTAACGAGGAGATTCGCGCTCGGGAAGTAAGGGTCGTCGATGAAACAGGCCAACAGCTGGGAATCATGAGCCTCCGGGAAGGACTCCGCATCGCCGGCGAGCGGGGGTTGGATTTGGTGGAGGTTGCTCCCAATGCCACGCCCGTTGTATGCCGGATCATGGATTACGGCAAACATAAGTATGAGCAGAGCAAGCGTGACAAGTTGGCCAGAAAAAAACAGAAAGTAATCAATATCAAAGAGCTTCGCATGAGCCCGAAAATTGATGAGCACGATTTCTTGGTCAAGACTCGAAGTGCGGAGCGGTTTCTCAAATCCGGAGACAAAGTGAAAGTGACAATACGTTTCCGGGGCAGGGAAATCGTCCACACGGCACTGGCCCGACAAAAGCTTGATGAAATGGCCGATCATCTCAAAGACTGTGGTGTTGTTGAGCGGGTCCCTAAGTTGGAAGGACGTAACATGGTCATGATCTTAGTACCAAAGACCGACAATGCCAAAACAGTAAAAAACAAAGCGGACGAAAACTGATTCGGTTTGCGTCCTATGTTTAAGGGGGATTTTTATGCCTAAAATGAAGACCCATAGGGGAGCAGCCAAGCGTTTCAAAGTTACCGGCTCCGGCAAAGTAGTGCGCAATCATGCGTATAAGAGCCACATTCTGGAGAAAAAATCAGCCAAAAGGAAGCGCAAACTGCGTCAGAGTGATTTGATCCACAGTAACGACGCCAAGCGGGTAAAACGCATGCTGCCTTATGGTTAATGGTCAATAGAAGATAGGGGGAAGATTGACATGTCAAGAGTTAAGCGCGGATTTGCAGCACGCCGACGCCGCAATAAGATTCTGAAACTGGCCAAAGGTTATTATGGTGCCAAGAGCAAACTGTTCCGTCCCGCGAACGAACAGGTGCTCAAGTCTTTGGCATATGCATACCGTGATCGGCGGAACAGGAAGCGGGATTTCCGCAAGCTGTGGATCGCCCGTATCAACGCTGCCGCCAGGCAGAATGGGATGTCTTACAGCCGCTTCATTGCCGGCTTGAAGGCGAACGGAGTGGAGATCAACCGCAAGATCCTGGCCGATCTGGCAGTCAACGACGCCGAAGCGTTCAAGCAGCTGGTTGCCGTGGCCAAGAAACAGTAAAAGAATCCGGGTATTCTATCCGGATTTTTATCTATTGAGGAGTATTTCGGTGGAGATCTCTAGCAGTCAAAATGAACGCATCAAGTTTGTCAAAAAACTGTACCGCCGCCGATACCGCGATGAGTACGGCCTTTATCTTGCGGAGGGGCTGCGGCTGGTGGAGGATTTGTGCGTCACCAGCAGTGTCCGCGAACTGTACTATACCAAGAAGCTGACTGTCAGCGAGCGGGGGAGGCGGCTGCTGGACCGAATCGCGGCAGGGACAGGCGCCCGTGTGTACCTGTGCACCGAGAAGGTGTTTGGCGAGATCAGCGATACGGACGCTGATCAAGGTGTGCTGGCCGTTTTGGAGAAGCCGCAGCCGGTTGTTGACTGGGAGCCCCAGCTTAAGCAGGGCATGATCCTTGTGCTGGACCGCATCCAGGATCCCGGCAATCTGGGCACTATCATCCGGACGGCAGCGGCAGCAGGGGTGGATGGGCTGTGGTTGGTCGACGGAACAGTCGATCCATTCAACCCAAAAGTTGTGCGGGCGTCGATGGGGGCAGTCGGGAAACTGGCAATAGCCTCTGTCACCGCTGAAGGCTGTGTGGCGCTGTGTGAGCGTCTGGGACTGAACTTGGCAGCGGCAGCATTAGGCGGGGCTGTACCCTATTACAATCATGATTTTTCCAAGCCCTGCGCCTTGATTATCGGCAACGAAGCCAATGGCGTCCAGCCGTATCTCTTAGAGCACAGCAGGGCAAAGGTGTCGATTCCTCTGGCAAACGATGTGGAGTCGTTGAACGCTGCAGCCGCGGCAGCCATCCTGATCTACGAAATGGTCCGTCAAAGGCGGTTTATGCAGTTGTAAGCCATCTGTCTGTATGTTATAATTGATCTAACATCGGGCAGAAAAGGGTGGTAGTTAATGAGCTTGACACCTGAAGTAGTGTGGAAGATTTTCTTAGCTACCGGTTCCATAGCAGCTTATCTGCTGTATAAGCAGCTTGCCGCTTTACAAATTCATACATTCCACTGACGCAATCATTGTCTATGTCAAATCAACGTCAAAAGCGATGACAGAGACAAGTAAGCCAATGGAAACCACAGGGACGGCGGGCCGCAGACTGAGAGCCCACCGGGGGACAAGTTGGCTGAAATTCACTCTTGAGCTGCCGGCTGAACTGGGAGTAGGCTGGGCCGGATGTCCGCCGTTACCGGATGAAGAGTGGGTTGTGCTGTTCATGCATAATCAACTAGGGTGGTACCGCGGAAGCTTTTTACGTCCCTTGGATGTAAAAAGCTTTTTTAGTATATTCTGGAGGTGTGGGTATGGAAGCGAGTATTCAAGCCGTGAGAGCGAGAGCCATAGAAGAATGCAGCCAGGTTGAAAACCTGGAAGAGCTGCAGCAGCTGCGGGTGAAATTTCTCGGTAAAAAGGGAGAAGTCACACAACTGCTGCGGGGATTGGGAGGCATACCTGCGGAACAACGGCCGGTGGTAGGCCAGATGGTCAACAACCTTAAAAGTGAACTAGAGCAGCTTTACGATGAAAAGCAGGCGCAGCTGGAGCGGTTGATCCAGCAAAAGCGCCTGCAGGAAGAGACTTTGGATATCACTCTGCCCGGCCGCATGCCCAGATCAGGCGCACTCCATCCTCTCACCCTGGTGTTGAACGAAATCAAGCAGATCTTTATCGCTATGGGCTACAAAGTGGTGGAAGGACCGGAGATTGAGACCGACTACTACAATTTCGAGGCATTGAACATTCCCAAGGACCATCCGGCAAGGGATATGCAGGATACGTTCTATATCACAGAAGACTTTCTGCTCCGCAGCCAGACATCTCCGGTTCAAATCCATGTCATGGAACGGCAAGAGCCTCCGGTGAGGATTATAGCTCCCGGCAAGGTGTACCGTGCCGATTCCGACTTGACGCATTCGCCCATGTTTCATCAGGTCGAAGGGCTGCTGGTCGATGAAGGGATTACCTTCGCCGACCTCAAAGGCACACTTCAGGCATTCGCCGAGGCGATGTTCGGCCCTGAGACCAGGACCCGGTTCAGGCCAAGTTATTTTCCTTTCACCGAACCCAGTGCTGAAGTGGATGTTTCATGCATCATATGCCGGGGCAGGGGATGCCGGGTGTGTTCCAACACAGGCTGGTTGGAGATACTGGGCTCAGGGATGGTGGATCCCCGGGTGCTGGCGAAGGTTGGGTACGATGTTGACAAGGTTTCAGGATTTGCTTTCGGGATGGGCATTGAAAGAATCGCCATGCTCAAATACGGCATCAATGACATCAGGCTGTTTTACATCAATGATCACCGGTTCTTGAATCAATTCAGGTAGACTGGGCGCGAGGGAGGAATCAAGATGAAGGTATCATATCACTGGCTGCAAGATTATACATCCATACCGTGGGGCCCGGAGGAACTGGCAGACAAACTGACAATGGCCGGAATCGAAGTTGAATCGATCGAACGCCTCGGCCCTGAACTGTCACATGTGTATGTAGGCCAAATTGTCGAAGTGGAGCCCCATCCCAGTGCTGATCTGAGCGTATGCCGGATCGATGTGGGCAGTCAAGTGCTGACTGTTGTCTGCGGCGCACCCAACGCTCGGGCTGGTATCAAAGTCCCGGTGGCTTTGCCCGGGGCGGTTTTGCCAAACGGGATGAGCATAAAAGAGGCAGACCTTCACGGTGTCATCTCTTACGGTATGGCCTGCTCCGAGCAGGAATTGGGCCTGGGTGATGATCATTCGGGGGTTATGGAACTGCCCGACGATGCTCAAGTGGGCCAAGATTTGGCTGCGGCCCTGGGGCTAGATGATCAGGTCCTCGATGTATCCGTGTACGCCAACCGTCCGGATTTGATGAGCATGTTAGGCATCGCCCGGGAAGTGGCGGTTCTTTCCGGGACGACACTGAAGTATCCAAGCCTGGAAGTGCCGGAAGACGGCCCGTCGGCTGCGGAACTTACCTCCGTGACCGTGGAGGATACGGACAAATGCCCCCGCTATTGCGCCCGTGTGATTTCCGGCGTGGCCATGAAAGCCTCGCCGTTGTGGATGCAGCAGCGGCTGCGGGCGGCTGGAATGCGGCCAATCAACATTGTTGTTGACATAACCAACTTTGTCATGCTGGAGACAGGGCAGCCGCTTCATGCCTTTGATTATGACCAGCTTACTGAAAACCGGATAGTAGTCCGTACTCCCGCTGCCGGCGAGAAGAAGTTTGTGACTCTCGACGGAGTGGAACGGGAGCTTACCGAGGATATGCTGATGATCTGCGACGCCGAAAAACCTGTGTGCATCGGTGGAGTCATGGGCGGAGCCAACAGTGAGGTCACAGATCAGACCAGGACAATCCTTTTGGAAGCGGCCAATTTCAAGGCGGCGAACATTCGCCGCACTGCCAGAAAGCTGGCGATCAGTTCAGAAGCGGCAGCTCGCTTTGAGAAAGGCATCGATCCTGAGGCCACCATCCTGGCGATCAACCGCGCAGCGGCACTTCTGGCAGAACTGGCCGGCGGCAAGGTGGCCAAAGGTATTATCGATGTCAATCATGCCGATGCCGGGCGCCGGGTGATTACGCTGCGCCCGGAGCGGGTAAACCAACTCTTGGGTACCAATATCGCTCGGAACGTCATGGCGGAAATCTTAAGCCGGCTTGAGCTCGAAGTCGATCAATCGGCTGAGCCGTGGCAGGTTTGGATTCCCAGTTTTCGCCGGGATCTGGAGCTTGAATGTGACCTGATTGAGGAAATCGCCAGATTCTGGGGCTATGATCAAATTCCGGTGACGCTTCCGGCCAACAAAAGCGGTGCCGGCGGTGCAACTCGGGAGATGTCCTTGATCGATCAGCTCAAGGTGAAACTTGTTGGGGCAGGCCTGAACGAGATTCTGACTTATTCTTTTGTCAGCCGCCAAAGCCTTGAGCAAGCCAATCTAGATCACCTTCCCGAACTGCGAGAGATGATCGCACTGGCGAATCCTTTGACCGAAGATCACAGTGCGATGCGGACCACGCTTTTGCCAAGCCTCTTGGAGTGCGCCTCTTACAATGTCAGCAGGCAGCAGGAGGACCTGGCTCTATTCGAAATCGGAGCTGTATACCTGGCCGACAAACTGCCGCTTCAAAACCGCCCTGCGGAAGAAAGGCGGCTGGCTCTGCTGCTCACCGGTGGACGCACCCCTCGCCACTGGAGCGTGGAGGCAAAGGCTTACGATTTCTATGATCTCAAGGGATTGGTGGAATATGTCCTGGCAGATTTCAAGCTGGACTACACATGGGAGAAGGGGTCGCTGCCCATTTTTCATCCAGGCCGCCAAGGCCGGGTAGTGGCCGACGGCCAGATTATCGCTGTCATGGGCGAGGTGCATCCGGAGGTGCAGAAAACATATCGCCTGCCAGAGCGTGCATATCTGGCTGAGGTTTATCTGGAACGCCTGCTAAGGGCTGAAAAGCCTGTACCCGTATTCCAGCCGCTGCCCAAATACCCTGCGATCGATCGGGACATGGCAGTATTGGTGGATGAAGAAATCCCGGTTGGCCTGTTGGTTGAACAGCTTCAGCAGGCTGGTGGGAGCTTGCTGAGGGCGATTGACATTTTCGATGTTTACCAAGGAAAACAAATTGCCCAAGGCAAGAAGAGCGTAGCCTTCTCCTTTGTTTTCCAGGCAGACCGCAACCTGACCGATGAAGAAGTCAATGAGCAGCTTAATTCCATGTACCAGACCCTGCACAAGAAATTCGGCGCCCAACTGCGGTAGAAGGAAATCGCGCCGCTAAGGCGAAGTTAAAAATATGTGAAAGAATGGGTAAGAAGGTGAGATTTGTGACTGATGCAAAAACTACCGTGGTCAAGGTGCAGATCGCAGGAGAAGAGCACCTGATCAAAGGAAATGCCCCTGAAGAATACATCCTTGAACTGGGGAGAATAGTTGACGAGAAGTTTAGGGCAATACAGCAGAAAAGTCCCAATCTCACTCGGCACCGCATGGCCGTTTTGGCGGCAATCAACCTTGCCGATGAACTGCAGAGGGTGAAAGCCGAATACCAGGAGCTTCTGAAGATAATGGAGGAAGCCAATTAGAAAGAGGGGTTAAGATGGCTGGCAGGTGGATCGATCTTTTGATCATAGTGATATGCGCCATTGCCATCTGGCGTGGGTTTCGCCGTGGGATTATCAGAGAGATTTTAAGTCTGTTCGGCGTTTTGCTGGCGGTGGCGGTGGCTTTCCACCGGTACCAGGATTTGTCGCTGCGGTTGATGGTGAGTTACCCGTTGATTGAGTGGCAGGCCCAGTTGATTGCGTTTGTGGTTCTCGCTGTAGGCATCAGCTTAGTCGCCATGCTGTTGGGGTTTGTCTGGTCCAAAGTGGTGCGTTTTACACCGCTGGCTCTAATCGACGGGATTCTGGGCGCCACGTTTGGCACAGTCAAGGTATTGGTTTTCGTGATGGCGGCCATTGTTATCCTCCATTCACTCCATGTTGAGGCAGTCGAGGAAGTGCTGGCCGGTTCGCTGGTAGTCCAGCAGTTTGATATGATTTGGCCTCACGTGCGCCTGGGTTTGGAACGGGCTTGGCCGGAAGAATGGGCCAAACCAGGATGGCTGTTTCGCCAGCTTCAGTTAAACGAGGATATAAGCTATCTAAACGACCCGCCGCCAGCGGCGGGTTTTTTTCCATCCCTGGCGGGATAAGGAAGGCTCGCCTGATCTTGCTTGAAGGATGTGGCACGGAAGCAGTGAATACCTTAACTCAGCGGCGAAGTTAAGGAGGAGCTTAAGGTGGCACAAAGAAGATCAGGCGAAAATGCTGTAGTCCTTTATGCCAATATCTGGACCACCCTGTTGATGCTGGTCTTCTTTTTTGTTTCGGGAATTTCCGGAGGACAGCCTACCAGCCGGGACCGGTATCCGACAAACACTCCACCACCGGCGGGACACAGTAGTGAAGCGCTGCAGGGAATGGTGATTGTGGTTGATCCAGGACACGGGGGGGTTGATCCCGGAACGATCGGGTTGGGGTATTCAACCGAGGCCGAAAACGTGCTGGCCATTGCCTGGGAACTGAAGGATCTGCTGGAAGAAGCGGGGGCTACCGTGATTATGACCCGCAAAACCAATGTTAACCCGGCTCAAGGAACTGCATACGCCAGCCGGGCCAACGGGCAGCTGGCAGCCCGGACAGCTATCGCCAACTACAATAACGCGGATCTTTTTGTCAGCATACACAATGACTGGAACAGCAACAGCAGCATCAGCGGCACCACATCGTATTATTATCACGCTCACGATTGGATGCTGGCCGATTCGATCCAGAAACACTTGGTTTCTTACTTGGGCAGCCGGAACATCGGGGTCAAGCGGGGTAATTTCTACGTGCTCCGCAATACCAAGATGCCCTCGGCCTTGATTGAAGTAGGTTTCTTGAGCAATCAGCGTGAGGCGCAGCTGCTGGCCCAGCCGTGGTATCGCACAGCGGCGGCAAAAGGTGTTTTCCAAGGTATTGTTGAGTATTGTCAAAAAGCAGGACTGTAATTCAAGCAGGTGAGAGTATGGATCAAAGAAGTTTACGTGTACTGGAATGGGATAAAATCAAGCAGCAGCTTGCCGAGCATGCCAGTTTTTCTTTGGGAAAACAGCGGGCTTTGGCCCTTCAGCCATCCGATGACTATGCGGAAGTGGAATCCCGCCAAGCTTTGACTACCGCGGCGGTGTCAATGCTGTGGAAAAACGGCGCGCCTCCCTTTGGCGGCGCTTCTGATGTTACTGCCATTATCCAGCGGGCGGCGGTTGGCGGAATCTTGGACGGCCAGGAACTGCTGAAGCTTGCTGGGCTGCTTCATTGCGCTTCCGGAATGCGCCGCTATCTGGGAGAGGTGGAGGCTTTCCAGAGCTATCGGGATCAGTTGGCTGAATTGCCTGGCCTTGCAGGCGAAATCGACCGCTGTCTTGATGATGAAGGACAAATCAAGGACAATGCTTCGCCAAAACTGCGAGCTGTGCGCCAGAAGATCCGCAGCCTGGAGGATCGGGTCCGGGAGAAGCTGAACAACATCATACATTCCAGCAGCAATCAGAAGCTCCTGCAGGAGAACATCATAACAATACGCGGCGGACGTTACGTTGTCCCTGTTAAACAGGAGTACCGGTCAGTCTTCGGCGGTATTGTTCATGATCAGTCGGCAAGCGGGGCCACTGTGTTTGTGGAACCGCAGGCAGTGGTGGAGCTGAACAACGAATTGAGATTGGCGATCCAGGACGAGCAGCGGGAAGTTGAACGGATTCTCAGTGAGCTGAGCAGCGCTGTGCAGCCGTATACCGGCCAACTGCAGCAGACTGTTCAGACGTTGGCGGAACTGGATTTGATATTTGCCATGGCGAAGTACAGCAGGCAGCTGCGGGCTACCGCCGCGAAGCTCAATAGAAACGGGTACATCTCGATCAAACAAGGCCGTCATCCGCTGCTGACCGGCAATGTGATTCCAATCGATTTCTGGCTGGGCGGCAGTGCCTACCTATTGGTAATCACCGGGCCGAACACCGGGGGAAAGACAGTCACACTGAAAACGGTGGGGCTGTTCGCCATCATGAATCAGGCCGGATTACATATTCCCGCGGACGATGGATCCGAAATGCCTGTTTTTGACAACATCTTCGCCGACATAGGCGATGAACAGAGCATAGAACAGAGTTTGAGCACTTTTTCCTCCCACATGAGCAACATTGTCAAGATTCTCGATCGTGTCACCGAACGCAGCCTTGTGCTCCTGGACGAACTGGGTGCAGGGACTGATCCTGCGGAAGGAGCGGCGCTGGCCATGACGATTTTGGACTTCCTGCGCAAGGAACGTGTGACGACAGTGGCCACCACTCATTATTCAGAGCTGAAGCATTTCGCCTACGCCCATCCAGAGATTGAGAACGCCTCGGTGGAGTTCGATCCTGTTACCCTTAGGCCAACCTACAGGCTGGCTATCGGGATTCCCGGCAAGAGCAACGCTCTGGCCATCGCCAAAGGGCTGGGCTTAAGAGATGAGCTGGTCAATCATGCCCGGAGCCTCTTGGGCGAGGAAAAGATAAAGGTCGAGGATATCATTGGGGAGCTTGAACTCAATCAGCGGCAGGCCCGGCAGGCAAGGGACGAGGCGGAGGATCTGAGACGAGAATATGAACAGCTTAAACTCGAGTATGAGAAGCTGTACAATGAACTTCGGGCGGCCAGGGCGGATCTGATGGCCAAAGCGCACGAAGAGGCTGAAGAATTGGTAAAAAAGACGCGTCAGGAATTGGACTTGCTCATTGGTGAGCTGCGCAGGCAGCAGAACCTGGAGTTGGAGAATCTTGCCAAAGCGAAACGGGATGAACTATTGGAGCGGCAGAGACAGTTCGCAGCCGGCAAACCGAAGGTGGCGGAGGAGGAACCGCTCCGGGATTTGAAAATTGGGGAACATGTGAGAGTACGCAGCCTCAACCAGACAGGGCATGTGATTGAGCTTTCCGGAACAGAAGCTCAAGTGCAGGTTGGCATTATGAAAGTCAGTGTTAAACTCAACGATTTGGAACGGGTGGCACCAGCTCCGCAGAGCCAAGTCACTCACCGGCTGCGGGGGCGGAGTATGGGCAAGAGTGTTTCCATCAAACCCGAGATAGATCTGCGGGGTTACACTGTCGACGATGCGTCCATCGCTGTAGATAAGTATCTGGATGACGCGGTGCTGTCCTCACTGACGCAGGTGCGGATCATCCACGGAAAAGGCACAGGCGCCCTCCGGGATGCCATTCAGGCTCAGTTGAGCAGCCATCCACACGTAAAGAGCTATCGCCTGGCCGATCCGAACCAAGGCGGCTCAGGAGTGACCATCGTAGAATTAATGTAAAGGGAGTGACAGGGCGTGACAGGGGACGGTGACCTGTCACATGGCATGTGCAAATTAGCTTCTCGTAATACATAAAGCCCGCTAGCTAAAGCGGGCTTTCGCATATCCAATTGAACCCATGTGACAGGTCACCGTCCCCTGTCACGCCCTGTCACGCCACAACACCTATCTAAACGGCAAAAAGTCCCAAATTGATGACGAACACCGGGGTGAGTACTCGGTCGGTTCGGTGCCCTTGATAAATATTTCCGTCCGTATTTCGTCCTTCGGGAGCTGACAGTTGTCAGGCACCAGCAACCCCGTTTTGATGTCAATCTGCACTTCCACGATACCGTTTGGCCGTTTGAAGTCAGAGATCGGTGTGTGTTTCAGGGCTTCCATCATGAATTCTCGCCAGATCGGTGTCGCGTTCCACGAACCGTATTGCACACCTTGATAGACCATCGCTTTGGGGATATCCTCACCAAACCACACGGCTGCCACCAATTCCGGTGTGAATCCAACAAACCAAGCGTCGCGGTTGTCCTGGTGGGTTCCGGTCTTGCCTGCGGCTGGCCGGTTGATATTGGCGGCGCGGGCAGTGCCTCGCTCAATCACGCCTCTAAGCAGATCAGTCATGATATAAGCGGTTTCCTCGCTGAGCACCACTTCTTTGCGGGGGGTGTTTTCCTCCAGCACATTGCCGTGATAATCTGTGACTTTCAAAATGGCTATCGGTTCGACCCGAATCCCTTTATTGGCCAGGACACCGTAAGCGGAAGCCATCTCCAGCGGGCATACTCCCTTGGTCAACCCGCCGAGGGCAAGGGGAGAGAGGCCCAAATCATTGACTCTGCCTGATTCGACAAATGAAGTGATCCCCATCTTCTTCCCGTATTCGATGACAGTGTTGAAGCCGAGCTGGTTGACTACTTCCACCGCTATGGTGTTGATTGAGCGCTCGATCGCTTCCCTGATGGTCATTTCGCCGTCAAAGACCGGGTAGTAGTTGCGGGGGCTCCATGTCTCACCGGTGGCCAGGACATATTCGACCGGCTCGTCAACATATATGTCAGCGGCGGTGATACCTTTGTCAATCGCCGCTGTGTAGGCAAACACCTTGATGGCCGAACCGGGTGAACGAAAAGCCTGCACCGCCCTGTTGAACTTATCCTCGCCGCGGCCGCCGACCATCGCCCGGATATGTCCGTTGCGAGGGTCAATGGCCACCAGGGCGCCTTGAGGCTGAGTCAGCCCGTTGCTGTCAGCGTAGCCTTTTGGAAGTCCGTTGGCCAACGCCTTTTCCGCTGCCTTCTGCATGTTCAGGTCCAAGGTGGTGTAGATGCGCAGCCCGCCTCCAAACACTCGTTCTTCGCCGTAACGTTCGATCAGGTCCTCTAGGATGTAATCGACAAAATAGGGCGCATTGACACTGCGGGGCTTGCGCTCGACAACTTCGATCGGTTCCTCCTTGGCGGACATATATTCATTCTCGGTGATGAGCCCGAGATCAAACATACGCTTGAGGACAAAATTGCGCCGCTCCAAGGCTATGTCAGGGTTGTTGTGAGGAGAGTAACGGGACGGCCAGCGAATGATACCTGCCAGCAAAGCCGCCTCCGCCAAGTTAAGATCCTTCGCCGACTTCCCGAAATACAATTGGGCACCGGCTTCCACTCCATTGGCGCCGTGCCCAAGATGCACCATGTTCAAATACGTTTCTAGAATTTCCTGCTTGGAATACTTCCGTTCGATCTGGACAGCCCAAAGGAATTCCTGCAGTTTGCGGGAAACGAGCTTGTCCTGTGTAAGGAACAGATTGCGGGCCACCTGCATAGTGATGGTGCCGCCGCCTTGGGCGAACCTTCTTTCCCGAAGGTTGACAATAATCGCACGCCCAAAAGCGATGAAATCTATGCCGTGATGCTGGTAAAACTTGTCGTCTTCAATGGCAATCACCGCATTTTTCAGATATTCGGGCAGCAGTTCGATGGCGATCGGAACCCGGTTTTCCCGGTACAGATCGGTTATCAGCTGCCCATTTATGTCATAGATATGAGTTGAATACTGTTGTGTCAGGTTGACCTGATCCAAGCTGGGAGCACTACCCACATAAGCCGTCAGCACACCCAACGTTCCACCGAATAGAATAGAAAAGATTATGACAAAAAACCAAAGCTTTGCGCGGGAGCGGGGCTTTTGTTTAGGTAGTTTTTTTGATTTCTTGGCCAACAGTTTCGCCTCCATCCTCACGGAATTATATCATACTCAATTTGGACTATGAACAGATATAATTTACCACAATCAATGGGCAAATACAAGCAGAGATGGGGTTGACATATATTTCGCGCGGGGGGCAGAGCTTATGTCCCGATTACGGTGGCAGCCGCCGTTTAGGATGTCCAAGGCCTATCGATCAAAGCCCAGCCCGGGAGAACCATCACGCCCAAGCCGGATCCGAGTTTTGCTGATCGGCTTTTTGTTGATTGCTTTGCTGATGGCTGTCACAGCCATGACAGTTGAGAAACGAGTCGCTCCAGTGTTGTTCGCCTGGGCTGAGGCCAAAGCCGTGAATCTGGCCACCCAAGCGATCAATAAGGCTGTGGAAGAGACACTCGAACAGATTGCCGCACTGGAACTGGCTGAAGTCATCACCGACACTCAAGGCCGGATCCAGGCGATCAAATATGATACCGCCAAGATCAGCCAAACCTCTGCAGCGGTCGCCCTGAAGATAGCCCATGACCTGCAGGGATTGCCCGCTGAAACTTTGGCTGTCCCTCTCGGCCAGTTCCTAGGCTCGGAACTATTCGCAGGCTACGGGCCAAAAATAACACTCAAAATACTTCCAGCCGGGGCGGTGACAGCCACTCCCGTCAGCAGCTTCGTATCAGCTGGAATCAATCAGACAATTCACCGCCTATACCTAGATATTGTTGTTGAGATGCGGATTGTGGTCCCCTTGGCGTCACAGACAATGCCGGTGTCAACCAGGGTTGTCCTGATCGAAGACGTGATTGTCGGGGATGTTCCGTCCTGGTATTTTACTGCTGAAGGCCTGGTAGGCGGGTTTGGGCAGTCGTCGGGGGCTGGCAGCCTGCCGCAATCTGTGGAATTTGTCATCGGGCGCTGATCCTTTTCAAGCGGAACTACTTGTCAAGAGCCGCGCTTTTGGATATAATATGCATAAGTTCTTTCGGACTCAGGATCTGGCGGAGATCGCTGACCCTTTTCGCCGCGAGTGAAGGGTCTTTTGTTTTAATCTGGAGGAGGAGTTCTGGATGAATTCGTACAATCACAAGGCAATCGAGGCCAAATGGAGATCGTACTGGGAAGAGACGCAGGCTCACACCGTGACAATGGATCCCGACAAGCCCAAGTTCTACTGCCTGGACATGTTCCCATATCCTTCGGGAGCCGGGCTTCACGTAGGTCATTGGCGCGGCTATGTGCTCAGCGATGTGTGGAGCCGGTACAAAAAACTGCAGGGGTATAATGTGCTGCATCCCATGGGTTGGGATGCGTTTGGCCTACCGGCAGAGAACGACGCGATCAAGAAAGGAATTCATCCCACAGTTTCCACAGCGAGCAACGTGGCGACCTTCAAGCGCCAGCTGCATGAAATCGGTGCCATGTATGATTGGACCCGGGAGGTCAACACGACAGACCCCGGCTATTATAAATGGACGCAGTGGATTTTTGTGCAAATGTATAAGCGCGGCCTGGCTTACCGCAAAGAGATGCCCATCAATTTCTGCCCGAGCTGTCAGACAGGGTTGGCCAACGAAGAGGTTGTCCAGGGTGCGTGCGAGCGGTGCGGCACACCGGTGGAGAAGAGGCATCTGATGCAGTGGATGCTCAGGATCACCAAATATGCCGATCGGCTCCTGGAAGGCTTGAAAACCCTGGATTGGCCAGAAAAAGTGGTCAAAATGCAGGAAGCCTGGATCGGCCGCAGTGAAGGTGCGGAAGTGGTCTTCGCCATAGATGGCGCTGATGAACAGATCACAGTCTTCACCACTAGGCCGGACACTCTGTTTGGCGCGACTTACATGGTGCTGGCTCCTGAACATGAGCTGGTTTCCAAGATCACCACCCCAGAGCAGAAAGAGGACGTGGAGAAGTACGTCAAACAAGCCATGAGCAAGTCTTCTGTGGAACGGATGGCCAATAAAGAGAAGACCGGTGTGTTCACTGGAGCCTATGGGATAAACCCTGTCAACGGCAAGCGGATACCGATCTGGGTCGGCGACTATGTGCTGATCGACTATGGTTCAGGGGCGATCATGGCCGTCCCCGCCCACGACGAACGGGACTATGAATTTGCCCAAAAATTCGCTCTGCCCATCATTCCAGTGATTGCCGAAAAGGACGGTACTGTTCCAGATCTGCCGTTCGTGATTGACGGCGTCTTGATCAATTCTGGCCCGTTCGACGGCATGGATTCGGAAAACGCCAAAAAAGCGATTACAGAGCATCTGCAGAAGAAAGGTCAAGGCAGGGCTTCGGTACAATACAAGATGCGCGACTGGGTGTTCTCGCGCCAGCGCTATTGGGGCGAGCCGATTCCCATTGTCCACTGCCCCAAATGCGGCGAGGTTCCCGTTCCCGAAGATCAGCTGCCGGTGACTCTGCCGGATGTTGAAAACTACCAGCCGACCGGGACCGGAGAATCGCCGTTGGCTGCCATCACTGAATGGGTGAACACCACATGTCCCAAGTGCGGCGGCCCGGCGAAGCGGGAGACCAATACCATGCCACAGTGGGCAGGCTCTTGTTGGTATTTCCTGCGCTATGCAGATCCCGACAACGACACAGCCCTGGCTGATCCCGAAAAGCTTGCGTATTGGCTTCCGGTGGATTTGTATGTGGGCGGAATCGAGCATGCGGTGCTGCACCTGCTCTATTCCAGATTCTACATCAAATTTCTCTACGACATTGGCGTTGTAGACTTTGACGAGCCGTTTGTCAGATTGTTCAACCAGGGCATGGTCACCAAGGACGGAGCCAAGATGAGCAAATCCAAAGGCAATGTGGTCAATCCGGACGAACTGGTTGAGCACTACGGCGCTGATTCCCTCCGGATTTACGAGTTGTTCATCGGGCCGCCCGAGGTCGACTCGGAGTGGATGGACAACGGGATTGAAGGCGTTTACAGGTTTATTCAAAGAGTATGGAACCTGGTCGTGCGCAGCCTTAAAAACATGCCCGAGCCTACACTTGCCAGTGAAAAACTGCGGCATCGGCTTATTGCCACGGTGACTGAACGGATCGAATCCTTCAAACTCAACACGGTAGTCAGTGCATTTATGGAGTATGTGAACCAATTGGGGCAGACTGTGGACCGCCAAAGCCTGGAAACACTGGTTATCCTTTTGGCACCGCTGGCGCCGCACCTGGCGGAAGAGCTGTGGCAGCTGTTGGGCCACAAGCCTTCCGTGTTCGATGCCCGTTGGCCTCAAGCAGATCCGGCGATGTTGGTGGCGGATCAGGTGACAGTGGCGATCCAAGTCAACGGCAGGACACGCGGCACTGTGGATGTCCCAGCCGATGCAGCGCAAGAAGATGTAATGAACGCTGCGGCGGCGATCACTTCGGTGAAGAATGCTTTGGAAGGGAAAGAAATACTCAAAACGATCTATGTGCCTGGCAAGATTTTGAACCTGGTTGTGAAATAACGTAGGCGGGGATTGATATCCCCGCTCAATTATGTCAACAGGAGGCAGCGAGGTGGCGGCGTCAAAATTACTGGCCTGGACAACGGCGCTGATTGCCGGGGTGCTGGCTTATTTTAGCCTGGTGCTGAGCGCGAACATATCCATCCAGTATCTGTGGCTGCTGGCTGCGGCCGCGGCGTTTGGGCTTTTGAGCAGGAGCCTTTTTGTCCGGCTTGAGCATGAAAAGCTGCTGGCGAGGCTCGGGAGCCTGTGGGGGTCAAAGGGCGAGATTGAAAAACGCCGGGATTTTTCCGAAATCGATGATTATTTCAGGCTGGTTTCCGTTCCCAACGCCGGCTTTGTGATCGATGACCGCACGTGGGAGGATCTCAACGGCAATCTTGTTTTCGCCCGTATCGACCGGACCCTGACCGCTTACGGCCAGCAGTACCTGTACGCTCTCTTGAGGACGCCCGTGTTCAGCGAGGGTGAACTCGAAAGGCGTTCGGCATTGATAGGGCTGTTCCAGGCTGAACCTGGAATCAGAGAAAAAGTACAAACCATTCTGGCCAAGGTTGGGCGCGATGATGCACATCGAGCCATCAGCTTCTTGATTGACCCGCCTCAGATCTCTGGACTGAGTTTTGGCTGGCTGCACAATCTACTGGCCTTTCTTGCCGCCGCAGGCATCATGTCGGCTGTTGTCTCGCCTGAATTGTCGGCTGCAACCGTTATCCCGGTATTTATCACGAACTTGTTTATCCACAATCGGGTGCAGAAGAAAATCGAGGGGTACTTTCACTTGGTCAGGGCACTGCGGAAGCTCGTGTATTTTGGCAGGAGACTTGCGTCGGTCGAAGCCGAAGCATTGGCCTCATTCAATGCCAAGCTTAAAACAGCATTGGGGGAAACCACTACGTTCATGCGCTATTCTTCCCGGATCGGGCTGGAATCGGCAGATCCGATCATGGGCAGTATCCTTCAGTACATCAGTATTCTGTTTCTCCTGGATGTGCGGGGATTTAACCGTACTGTGCAGTTAATCCGCCGGCACCGCAGCGCGCTGCTTGCGGTCTATGAGTGCGTGGCCGAGCTGGATGCGCTGCTGGCAGTGGCTTCCTACCGGGAATCACTGGCATACTATTGCGAGCCGGTTCTTAAGCGCAGTCAAGGAGCAGGACATAAACTGGCGGGGGAGGACATGTACCATCCTCTGATTCAAGACCCTGTGCCAAATTCACTGACTGTTGGCGCCCAGGGCATATTGGTTACCGGGTCAAACATGTCCGGAAAATCCACGTTTTTAAGAACTGTGGCTCTCAACGCTCTCTTTGCCCAGACAATTTACACCTGCTTGGCCAAGAGCTACCGGTCCCTGTTTCTCAAGCTGTTCACGTCAATCGGACGGTCGGACAACATTATTGAGGGTAAGAGTTACTACCTGGTCGAGGCTCAGTCGATTCTCCGGATCATCAAGGCGATCGACGCTGAAACCGAGACAGCCATCATGGCGGTTTTTGATGAATTGTACCGAGGCACCAATTCCGAAGAAAGAATCAAGGCAGGTTGCCGGGTACTGAAACATGTGGTCAGATCTGGGACAATCATCCTGGCAGCGACTCACGATCTTGAATTAACGAAGCTGCTTGAGCCGGACTATGTCAATTACCATTTTCGGGAGCAGGTGGGGGAACACGGACTCGAATTTGATTACACTTTGAAACCGGGACCTTCTCAAACCCGGAATGCGATTGCTCTTCTGCGCCTCTTGGGTTACCCGGAGGCAATAACTGATTAGAGTGGAGAAACCGGACATATGTTTAAGCGCAACCCCTATTTGGCTGTAATAGGATTCACAGCGGTTTTCGGCTTTTCTTTCGTGTTTTCCCGGGCCGCTTTGGGCAGGCTCGACCCATTCCACTTGCTGGCGCTGCGGTTTTTGTTTGCTGTAGTGTTGATTAACCTGCTGCGGTTGCTGAGGATTATCAGGATTGAACGAGCCGGATCAATAAAACCCCTTTTGGCGATTGGGCTGATTCAACCAATTCTCTATTTCTCGCTGGAGACACTAGGAATCCATCATACATCAGCGGCCATCTCCGGGCTGATGGTTGCCGTTATTCCAATCTTTACACTTATCTTTGCCCGGGTGTTCTTGTCAGAAAAACCTAATCGTTACCAGCTGGCTGCCATGTTTGTTTCCATAGCCGGAGTTGCCCTGATTGGCCTAAACTATGGGGAAGCCGCCAATGTGAGCATGTTGGGCTTGATGGTGCTGTTGGGGGCGGCGGTGGCCGCAGCGGCGGCGACGGTCATGTCCCGGTGGCTGTCGCGGAGCTATTCGCCATTGACCATAACCTACGCCATGATGCACATGGGCTTGCTGGCATTCCTGCCAATGGCGCTGGCCTCGCTGGCTGGTTCAGGCTCGGACAATCCTTTGAAGGCTTTTCTTATACCGCTGTTGGAACCTCCAATTCTGGGCGCTGTTGCCTACTTGGGGTTTGGAGCGTCTGTCGCCGGGTTTTTCCTGCTGAATTACGCGTTGGCGCATCTACCATCCTATAAGGTAGGAGTGTTCGATACTCTCACCACATTAATCGCGATCACAGCAGGCGTTGTGTTCTTAGGTGAACGGCTGACACCAATCCAGATTGTCGGCGGGATTGGAATTGTGGTTGGCGTGTGGGGTGCCCAGTACTTCAGCAAGATGAAGGTGAGAACTTGAAAAATCGGGCTTTTTTTCTCGATCGGGACGGAGTCCTGAATCACAGTATCCCCCACCGGGGAAAACAACGGCCCCCAAACAAACCAGAGGAACTGAGGATGATCGATGGTGTGGGGCAGGCAATACGGTGTCTCAATCAACAAGGTTATTTCGTCTTCGTAGTCACTAATCAAGGTGGTGTCGGCTTGGGGCTCATGTCCCAAGCAGATCTGGATCGGATTCATGAAAAGCTGGTGAGCCATGTGCGCCGCTGTGGAGGCGTCATCCATCAGATTAAGGTGTGCACCCACAAGCCCAAGGCGGGCTGCGCCTGCCGCAAACCGAAACCAGGCATGCTTTTGGAACTGGCGGAAGAATATGATTTGGACCTCGGCGAGTCATACATGGTTGGCGATCGGAGCATCGACATCGAGGCCGGCAAGAATGCCGGCACCAAAACCATTTTTATCGGATCTTCCGCAGAAGCTCCGCCAGATGTGGATCTGGTGAGCCAAAGCCTGGCCGAGGCGGTTGAACTGCTGTTCGGCCTGGAAGAGTGAAAACAAAAAGCAGGAATTTCGGTAAAAGAGCTATTGACATCCACCGGGATAAGCTGGTATGATATCACTTGCCGGCATGGATTGGCCAAAGCCAAGGAGCCTGGAAGCAATTGGCAATTGACAATGCGGTTTGAGGCGCGTATAATACACAAATGTCGCCGCACATTGGTGAATGCCGCAGCGAGTTTAAACGCAAAATAGTTATTGACACCACCCGGACAGGTGTGGTAAGATAAGAAAGCTGTCGCCAATGACAGATGCCGCAAATTGGCAGTTTGCCATGTTTGCCGGCATGGACCTTGAAAACTAAACAGCAGAAGTGCGAAAACGCAAGCAAGACCCTGTCAATGCGCTGGAACACAGCGCTTGAGACAGAAAGCAGACAGGACGAATTTTCTTTGGAGAGTTTGATCCTGGCTC
>Ga0209537_1000048_pt1 | contig 121211 bp, 135 predicted proteins | sample BioPla4DNA1_FD_187698 | JGI IMG/M metagenome (GOLD analysis project Ga0209537, IMG submission 187698) | Biogas fermentation microbial communities from Germany - Plant 4 DNA1 (SPAdes) (version 2) | ecosystem: Engineered > Bioreactor > Anaerobic > Digestate | place: Bielefeld, North... | reverse complement strand
TAGCTTCTGGGCCAAGCGGGCCGCAAAATCCCTGCCGTTGAAGGTATGAGCAAAAATTATCGCATTGGGCTGATATTCATTGATCATAGCCACCAACTGGGCTACATATGCACCGGTATTGTAATTGGCAAAAATGTCGCCTTCTACAACATATACCTTGTCAGCGCCATATTTGGCAAACTCGGGAGCCAATGCCTCAACACCCTGGCCAAACACCACTGCGCTAACTTCGTCGCCCCATTTCTTAGCTTCAGACAACATTTCGTAAGTAACTTTACGGATGTTGCCGCCTTTTTGTTCTACAATAACCCATGTTCCTGCCATCAATTACCCTCCTTTATTATTTAACCTGATTAGGCACTTATTTCACTTCTACCTTGACAGTGTTGAGCATCCATTCAGCCAGCTTGGCACCGGTGACTGCGGGCTCGTCTTCGATCTTGATACCGGCTTGTTTTGCAGGCGGTAAGGAAACGCCGACGATGGAAACCTTGTTCGGTATAGCCGGGGCATCCACAGTGGCAACCGGTTTCTTCTTGGCTTGCATGATGCCCTTCATAGAGGGATAACGAGGCTCATTCCAGCTTACCTGGCTGGAAATAACTGCGGGCAAGCTTACTTCAGTAATCTGAGTTCCGCCATCAGCCTCACTGGTGCAGGTAGCTTTGCCACCGTCAATTTCAAGCTTGGTGATTACGTTAACATGCGGTAAACCTAGGATCTCAGCAATGCGGGTGGGAACCTGTGATGAACCGTCATCAGCGGCTACGTGACCGGCCAGGATGATGTCAGGATTTTCGCCTTTGATTACTTCGGCCAGTGCGCATGCCCGGGCATATTCGTCAGCAGCCGTATCCTGTTTTACCAGTATACCCCGGTCTGCACCCATGGCGAGAGCGGTACGGATTGCATCCATGGCCTTATCGGAACCGGCAGAGACAACCACTACCTCTTTCGCAATACCTTTTTCCTTTAACTGGATGCCGCCCTCTACGGCAACCTCATCATAGGGGTTGATGATGAGATTGATCCCCGCATCAGAGATCTTACCATCCTTTAACTCGATTTTTGCCTCAGTGTCAAATGTCTGCTTAACACAAACCAGAACCTTCAAGTTCATTCCTCCTTTTCATCTGATGATAATTGGTCAACAAAGCATAACGGAGCTTCACATGTTGAGTAATCAGCCACCACCCCCATGACAACTGCATATATTTATTCTGCTTGCCTACGGCAAAATTACCGCCAAACTCATTTAGGTAGGGAATATTATTGTTCAGGGAATAACATTATAGATAGTCAATAATATATCTTCGCTACCAGCCTTTCATTTCCTGCTTTTCTGCTTTGAATGGCAACTTTTTTATCGACCTGTATCAATACTTCGGGGAAAAAGGCCGTAAAAGGTTCAAAACCTGGCTGACGGCCACTGAAAATCTGCCCGCTTTACCTTATAAAAAGCATGCCCTCTGCTGGCATGGCTTTAGCAAACCGTGCATAAAGTTACGGTTTGGTTTCCCCCGCGAAATTTATTACCACATAACCGCACAGAATCAAATCAGTATAGCCTGCAACGTGTCCCTAAAAGGATCATGCTGCTATCGCTAACCTCTTTTCGGCAGCATTTCCAGGGCTTGACGGGCCCGTTCCAGGGTACGGTCAATATCTTCTTCTTCATGGGCCAGGGATACAAAGGCGGTCTCAAATTGGGCTGGAGGCAAATACACCCCCAACTGCAGCATGGCCCGGAAAAACGCGGCATAGCGCTCCGTGTCAGAGCGCATCACGGTCTCATAATGGTTAACCTCAGAATCATTGAAGAAAACCGAAAACATCGAACCGAGATGGTTTATACACACCTTTTCCCCGGCATCGGCAAATAAGCCGGCAAGGCCTTTTACCAGCTTCAGGCATCTCTGCTCCAGTATATGGTAAATGTGGCCTTCTTTTAGCATGCGCAAGGTAGCCACCCCGGCAGCCATAGCCAGGGGATTGCCCGATAGGGTGCCGGCCTGATACACCGGGCCCTGGGGCGCAATCAGATCCATGATTTCCTGACGCCCGCCATAAGCCCCCACCGGCAGTCCGCCGCCGATAATCTTGCCCAGGGTTGTCAAATCCGGTTTGATGCCTGCAATGTTCTGGTAACCGCCATAGGTCAGCCGGAATCCGGTTATAACCTCATCAAATATCAACAAACTATTATACTGGGTGGTAATGTCGCGCAAACCCTGCAGGAAATGCGGCTCCGGAAGCACCAAACCCATATTCCCGGCTATGGGCTCTACGATTACCGCGGCTATATCCTCATGATGTTCTTCAAACAGGGTGCGTACTGATTGCAAATCGTTATACCGGGCTATCAATGTATAAGCGGTCCATTCCGGGGGAATCCCGGGACTGGTAGGAACCCCTGCGGTTAAAAGCCCTGAACCCGCTTTGATCAGAAACGCATCGGCATGGCCATGATAGCAGCCTTCAAACTTGATGATCTTATTTTTTCCGGTAAAGGCCCGGGCCAACCGAATAGCGCTCATGGTAGCTTCAGTACCTGAATTGACCATGCGTACCTTTTCTATAGACGGAAAAGCCTCACATATCATAGAGGCCATTTCCACCTCCTGCCGGCAGGGCGCCCCATAGCTGGTGCCTTTCAGGGCTGCTGCGGCGATGGCTTTTATGACCTCGGGATGGGCATGCCCCAATATGAGAGGTCCCCATGAGCAAACGTAATCGATGTAGCTGTTGCCGTCGACATCAATCACCTTACTGCCCTCGGCCCTGTCTATAAAAAGCGGATCAGAGCCTACAGCCTTAAAGGCCCTCACCGGACTGTTAACACCGCCGGGAATCAAGCCCTGCGCCTGAGAAAAAAGCTGTTTGGAAGAGCTCAGCATCATCTACTTTCCTCCTCATCCCATGCCTTCAGCCAATCCTCCAACTCATAGCGCATACTCACCTTTTTATACTCCTTGACACTATGCAAGACCTGGTAATTGTCGATACCGGTAGACTTGACTATAGCATTCACCACATCCTGTAGTTCCTCCGCACTGCGGGCATGTATCATGGTAAACAACTGATAGGGAAAATCCCCGGGAACCTGACGCAGGTAACAATGGCTCACCTGCGGGTAAGCTGCCATCTTTTGCCCTGTTTCATCTTCACGCCCTAAAGGGGCCTGCCAGGCTACCATGGCATTGCAGGTGAAGCCGGCCTGTTGATGCCGCAATATCGCCCCGAAGCGACGGATAATACCTTTAGCCTTTAATTCCGCGATGATACTGACTATGTCCGCTTCAGTGCAATCCAGTTGCGCTGCCAGAGGCTTAAAAGGCCGGTGTACCGGGTCAATGTGCCCCTGTATAAATTCCGCTACTTTTTTGGTCAAAAGCTTATTTTTCAACCTGATCACTCATTTCGAAACGAGCATCAATTTTATACATCCTTAAGGCCGGCATAGAAACCATTTTTACCCCGGTCTGCTCTTCTAAGGCGGTTAACAATTGCCTGGCGGCTTCTTCAGAGGGTGCGCTGAGGGTGAACCACAGGTTGTAGCGATGATCACGGCTGTAATTATGGGTCACCGCAGGGAGAGCACTGACAGCCTTGGCCACTGCCTCCAAATCCTGGGGGGGAACCTGACAGGCGCAAAGGGTGGAATAATATCCTATCTTCCTGGCATCGATTATCGCCCCGATACGCCGGATAACCCCCTGTTCCAATAAAAGCCGCACATTATAGATAACTTCCCCTTCAGTTACTCCCAGTTCATCGGCCAGATGCAAAAAAGGGGTCTCACTGAGGGGAAAGCGGTTCTGCAGCATATCCAGCAATTGCTTTTGCACATCAGTCAGCCTGCTCATCTGCTTTCCTTTCAGGTGGCTTGTACAGACACCACTGATCTTCTGCCATATAATTGCCGCCGCTGTAGTAATAAGCCCGGGCCCGGCATCCCCCGCAGCTCTCCTTATAATTGCATATCCCGCATTTGCCTTCATATTCCAGGGTGCGCAGGGTAGCAAAAACCGGATTGTCCCGCCATATCTCATCAAAAGGGGTTTCTCTGACATTGCCCAGCGGCATATCCAAATAAGCGCAGGGCTGTACATCCCCACGGGGGTTGACGATACAGTAGCTGATCCCTGCCAGGCAGCCACGGCTGAAGCGCAGGGGAATGCCTTTTTTGTCGGCAACCCTGACAAACTGTGGTGCACAGGTAGGTTTGATCTCAATCGGAACGCTTTTCTGTTTATTCATCAAGCGGGCAATGGTTTTCTCATATTCAGCCACCCGCAAAGCCTCCTGTTCAATATCAGCCCCGCGCCCGGTGGGCACCAGGAAGAATACGTGGTGGGCCATAGCCCCTATTTTAACCGCCAGGTCAGTAATGGCTTCCAATTCACCGGAGTTCCAGTCCATCACCGTGGTGTGAATCTGAAAAGGTATACCTGCTTCCTTGAGGTGCTCAATGCCTTCCATAGTCATCTTAGAGGCCTGAGCCAGACCGCGAAAAGCGTCATGTTTGCTTTCATCCAGGCTGTCCAGGCTGATGCCGGCTGCCATGATGCCGGCCTGTTTAAGCTTGATGGCGGACGAGGCATCGATTAAGGTCCCGTTTGAACCCAGTACCGCGCGCAGGCCCTGCGAGGTGGCAAATGCAATCAGTTCGTAAATATCAGGGCGCATCAAGGGCTCGCCGCCGCTGAATATCATGATCTTAAAACCGGCCTTTTTAATAGCCTTGATCAGCTGGCGGGCTTCAGCAGTGTCCAATTCGGCTTGCATGACACTTCCGGCATCCCGATAGCAGTGTTCACAGTATAGATTGCACTGATTGGTGGTATTCCATGAAACTAGCATAATTCCGGACAGAACAGGCCTGTCTGCTCACCTCCTAGCCATTCAGAAGCCGGGCTGCATCTTTGGCAAAATAGGTTATGGTCAAATCGGCACCGGCCCTTTTGATGGCAGTCAAGACCTCCATCATCACCCGTTCCTCATCAATCCATCCGTTAGCCGCCGCCGCCTTGATCATGGCATATTCGCCGCTCACATTGTAGGCCGCAGTAGGCATACCGAAGCGCTCTTTTACCGCGCGGATAACATCCAAATAAGCCAGAGCCGGCTTTACCATCACGATGTCGGCGCCTTCTTCCACATCCAGGTAAACCTCACGCAAAGCCTCACGCACATTGGGGGGATCCATCTGATGAGTGCGGCGATCGCCGAATTGCGGGGCTGAATCCGCCGCTTCCCGGAAAGGCCCATAAAACGCGGAAGCATATTTGGCAGCATAAGACATGATGGGTACATGAGAGTATCCGGCCTCATCCAGGCGTTCCCGGATAAAGCCAATTCTGCCGTCCATCATATCCGATGGGGCTACCAGGTCACAACCGGCTTTGGCGTGGGAAAGGGCTTCCAAGGCTAACAGCTCCAAAGTGGCATCATTGTCGACTGTGCCGTCAGCATTGATTATGCCGCAATGCCCGTGATCGGTATATTCGCACATGCATACATCAGTAATGACCTGCAGATGCGGACAGGTATCCTTGATAAGCTTGATGGCCTGCTGTATCACCCCATCATCACTGTAAGCACTGCTGCCGCGGCTGTCTTTATGCTCGGGGATACCGAACAACAGCACCGCAGGTATGCCCAGGGCGTCAATCTCCTTGATCTCCCCGGGCAGCTGATCCACCGACAACTGGAAAACCCCGGGCATGGACTCAACCGGACGGCGTATACCCTGGCCGTAGTGGACAAACAGCGGGTAGATCAGCTCTTTTATCGATAATCTGGTTTCCGCCACCATATCTCGCAACACCGCGTTGTTGCGCAGCCTTCTCAATCTGCTTATGGGAAAACGCACCTTAAATCACCTCACTGAGTTATTTGACCACCAGGGTGCCCGGACGCCAGTTAATTACCCATACGTTGTTCAGCTGAGAGGTAGCAGGCCGGATCCTCCGCCCACAGATCACCGCTCACTGCCCGGGCACGTATACGACATCCTCCACACAGGTGCTTGTACTGGCACTCGCCACATTTGCCGGTAACATAACGTTGTTTTTCCCGGAGTTTGATCAACAGAGGATCATCAGACGTCCAGATCTCGCTGAAAGGCTTCTCCCTTACATTGCCGATAGTGTAGTCCTGCCAGAATTGGCAGGGATGCACATTGCCGCGCGGGTCCACATTGGCGAACTTGGTTCCTGCAGAACAACCGCCGTGCATCTCCAGCAGCTGTATTACTTCAGCGGCTCGTTCTGGATCTTCAGCCTTTATCCGGTTTAAGAGATATATTCCATCGGCATGATTATCGGTGGTCAGGATTTCGGTTTGTATGCCCTTATTGGCCAGCTCAACCGTCTTTTGGCATACATAGTCGAGAATAGCCTGTTTCTCCTCAGTGCTGGTATCCATATCAGTCATTTCCGCACCTCGTCCGGCATACACCAGGTGGTACATGCAGAAGCGGGGAATGCCCTCTTTTTCCACCAGGTCAAAAATCTCCGGCAAGTCCTCTTGATTATATTTGTTCACTGTAAAGCGTATCCCGGTTTTGATACCGTAGTCCAGGCAGATGCGCATACCCCGCAAGGCCATTTCGAAGGCCCCGGGTATCATGCGAAAACGGTCATGAGTCTCAGGTCCCCCGTCTATGCTGATGCCCACGTATTGAAACCCGGCCGCTTTGATATTCCGGGCGGTTGCGCTATCGATTAAAGTGCCGTTAGTAGATATCACCGGTCTTAATCCTAAATCAGCAGCAAGGCTCCCCAGTTCGAAGATATCTTTACGCAGCAGGGGTTCTCCGCCGGAAAACAACAGAACCGGCACCTTCATTTGCGCCAGGTCGCAGATAAAAGCCTTAGCCTCCTCGGTGGTAAGCTCATCCTGGTATTTCCTGTCTTCGGCTTTGATATAACAATGCATGCACTTTAAATTGCAGCGGTTGGTCATATTCCATACCACCAGGGGGCGGTTGGTGGCGGAGAACTGCAGCAGTTGCGGCGGTATATCCCTGTCCTGCCCTCTATGTTTAATGGCTTCTGACACAGTTGCTTGACCACACAGCAGTTTGGTACATCCTATCACTGCATTCTCTCCTCTCTCGTGCTGTTGAGAGCATCTTCAATTATAGCCTCAACTAGTCCCTCGATGGTGTATTCCCGGGCCATCACGTTGATGGTGAAGCCCAGGTCACTGGCCGTTTGGGCTGTGATCGGCCCGATGCAGGCCACTTTAACCACTGCATCGATAGCTGAGACATTGCCTTCACCTATCATTTTAACGAAATTGGTCACAGTTGATGAACTTGTAAATGTTAGATAATCGAAATCTCCGGCAAGCAATGCTGACACTAACCCGGGGTTGGCGGTTTGTGCCGCTACAGCCCGGTAAAGGCCGATTTCATGCAGGTATACCCCCCAGTTCTTCAGTGTCTCCGGCAGTATCGGCCGGGCACCGATAGCCCGGGGCAAAAGCACCCATTGGCCTGGAGTTATGCTCTTTTGCAGCTCTTCCAGTATGCCTTCCGCCTGAAACCTTTCCGGCATGATATCTACCCGCAGCCCATGTTCCTCCAGCCTTTTTCTGGTAGCCGGACCGATGGCCACCAGCCTGATCCCTTTTAGATCGCGTATATCCAGGCCATACTGCAGCATCTCTTCAAGGAAAATATCCACCCCGTTGACACTGGTAAAAACCAGCCAATCATAATATTCCAGGCTTTTAAAAGCGGTGTCGAGGGCTGCCCGGTCGACTTCTTTTTGGATGACGATGCTGGGGCACTCGGTGGCTTGCCCTCCTGCCTGGCGTATCCTGGCGACCAAGGAGCTGGCCTGAGCCCGGGCACGGGTAACCAGGACCCTTTTGCCCCACAACGGTTTATTCTCGATCCATTTAAGCTGCTCCCTGAGCCTGACCACCTCACCGACTATGATCACTGCCGGGGGTTTGAACTGCGCAGCTTCAACCTTTTCCACAATGTTCTCTAAAGTGCCGGTTAAAACCTGTTGTTGAGGAAGTGTGCCCCATCTGATAAGGGCAATCGGGGTCTGAGGACTGCGGCCATTATTCACCAGTTCATGGCAGATAGCCGGCAGGTTCTCAACCCCCATCAAGAATACCAGGGTACCGACACCAGTGCTGATCTTATCCCACTGAATAGAGCTCATGGCTTTTTCTGGCTTTTCATGCCCGGTGATAACTGCAAAACTGGAGGTGATATCGCGGTGAGTTACCGGTATACCGGCATAGGCCGGCACAGCGATAGCGGAAGTAATTCCCGGAATGACCTCAAAATCCAGGCCATGCTCCCTGAGAAAAACGGCTTCTTCCCCGCCTCTGCCAAATAAAAAGGGATCCCCGCCTTTGAGCCGGGCTACCTTTTTGCCTTCCTGGGCCTTTTTTACCAGCAGTTTATTGATCTCCTCCTGGGGCAGGGAATGCCTTCCCGCAGCCTTGCCAACATAGATGAGTTCTGCTTCAGGGCTGGCCATAGCCAGGATCTCCTCTCCCACCAGGCGGTCGTATATTACCACATCAGCCTCTTGCAATACCTTTTGGGCTCTAATGGTCAGCAGGCCCGGATCTCCAGGGCCTGCTCCTATTAAATAAACCAAACCACTGCTCATTTTCTATTCCCCTAATCCACGAATTTCGCTCAATACTTCACGAGCGCCAGCGGCCAAAAGCTGATTGGCCAAATCGCGCCCGATTTCTTCAGCTTTTTCGGGCTTGCCCTGCAAATCGCCCTGGTACTTGACGCTTCCATCCAGTGAAGCCACCATGCCTGAAATACTCAACTTATCCCCCTCTATCTGTGCCAGGGCAGCGATAGGGATCTGGCATCCTCCCTCCAGAACCCGTAAAAAGGAACGTTCCGCCAGCACCTCTAATCTGGTGGCTTCATGGTTAATCAAGGCCAGCATGGCGGCGGTATTCTCATCATCGCTTCTGATTTCCACCCCGATAGCCCCCTGACCCACCGCCGGAAGCAACAACTCGCAGGGCAGGACTTCAGTAATCAGCTCTTCGTAACCAAGGCGCTTAATCCCGGCATAGGCCAGCACAATAGCATGCAGGCCTTGTTGCTGCATCTTTTTGATACGCGTATCCACATTGCCCCTTAAGTCAACTGTATTGAGATCAGGCCTGACCGCCTTGAGCTGCGCGATCCTACGCAAACTGGAGGTACCTACCCGGGCCCCTCGGGGAAGCTCGGCAAAACCACTGCCATGCGATGAAAGCAAAACATCCCTGGGGTTTTCACGCGCTACAACCGCCCCCAGGCAAAGCCCCGGTTGCAGCACCGAAGGCAGGTCCTTCATGCTGTGAACCGCCAGATCGACCCTTTTATCAAGCAAAGCCAGTTCTATTTCTTTGGTAAAAAGGCCTTTGTCCCCTATCTTCGACAGGGACACATCCAGGATTTTATCACCCTGTGTCTTGATCACCTCTATAGCAATTTCAAGCCCGGGTACCGCCCGGCGCAGCAGGTCAGCCACATGATTAGCCTGCCATAGAGCCAGTTTGCTACCCCTTGTTCCTAACCTCAGTGTGCTCATCAACTTGTTCCCCCAGATTTACCTGCAGGCCAAACAGCTTCTTGGCCACCTCTGCACTGAGATGGCCTTCATTGCTAACCGCCATTTCCTTCAAAGCAACCATGGGATTATGCAACAACTGGTTTATGATGTTATGTGCCATGGAGGAGATTACCTTGCGCTCATATTCGGACATTTTTCCCAGACGATTGAATGCCTTTTTCAATTCCTGTTCCTTGATGCTTTCAGCCTGCTGCTTGAGAGCGGTAATAACCGGAACTACATATAATCCCGCCAGCCATTGATTAAACTTCTCCAATTCAGCGGCGATAATCTGCTCGGCCTTACGGGCGGCCTTCTGGCGCTGCAGGTAATTGCTGTCCACCACATTGTGCAGATCATCGATATCAAAGATATGCACCCCGGGTATTTGGCCCAATTCGGGATCAACATCCCTGGGCACAGCTATGTCGATTATTATAATCCCCCTGCCCTGGCGGGAGCGAAGCTGTTCACCGCAATTGTCCGGTCGGATAACATAGTGGTTGGCAGCCGTACAGCTGATCACAATATCTGCTCTAAGCAGTTCAGCGGGCAGCTGATCAAATTGTACTGCCCGGCCATTGAAACTCTGCGCCATTTTTTGAGCCCGGTCAAAGGAGCGATTGGATACTATCACAGATCTTACGCCATTTACCATTAAATAGCGGGTCGCTAATTCGCTCATCTCACCCGCACCGACGATCAAAACGGTTTTATCCTCCAGGGACTGAAAATGCTGGCGGGCCAATTCCACCGCCGCATAGCTTACTGATACCGGATGCTGGTCAATGCCAGTTTCAGTGCGAGTCTTTTTACCCACAAAAATAGCCTTCTGAAACAGGGCATTCAAGACCCCATCAGATACCCCGTTTTCCATAGCAGTCTGATAAGCTTCTTTAACCTGGGCTAGAATCTGGGCTTCCCCCAGGATCATGGAATCCAGGCCGGAAGAAACCCTAAAAAGGTGGGAAATTGCATCATAACAGCTGGGCTGGTATAAATACCTCTGCAATTCGCTATAAGTTAATCCAGAAAATTCCTTGAAAAATCGGTTCAGTACCGCCGTACCGCTATCGATGTTGCGGGTTGTTGCGTAAACCTCGGTTCGGTTGCAAGTAGCTAGAATTACGGCCCCTTCAATTTCTGGGCTCTTTTTCAGGTATTCATAGGCCTTTTTTTTCACCGTATCGGAAAAGGCCAGTTTTTCACGTACTTCAACCGGCGCAGTGCGGTGGTTTAATCCTGCCAGAAGGACATACATCGCCTAATCTTCTCCTTCGCTTTCTCTTTCTCCCCCACTTGAATCAGGTCAAGTATATCCGAATAAACCAGAGATTCAATTATTTGTTTCCGCTTATCAATATCGGCTACATGCTTTTGCAGATAAACCCGGACCTCGCCTAACAGGTCGACAAACTCACCATAAGCCGGAGTGATAACCTCCTCCAGTTGCTGGCGCAGTTTGCGGGCATAGGCCGGGCTTTTTCCCTCGGTAGATACAGCAATCACCAGCGAGTTTCGGCGTACCACGGCAGGAATAACAAAATCACACTGATCTGGATTATCAACTACATTGGCCAGTATCCCCTTCTGGCGGCAGAGCCGGCTGATCTCGCTATTGACCTGGCTGTCATTGGTGGCGACAAAAACCAGAAATACACCGTTTAAGTCCTCTTCTTGAAAGCCCCGCAAGGCAGTTTGCACCAGGTTTTCCCGCTCCCATTGTTTTATTTGAGCGGTTATATCGTTACTGACCACCTTGACCCTGGCCCCATGCTCTAAAAGGGCTGCTATTTTGCGCTCGGCAACTTTACCGCCGCCTATCACCAGACAGAGCTTGTCTTCCATATTCAGGCATATAGGGAATAACTGTTTCATAATAGCTCCATTTTATGGTGATTAACCGGGATGCTAACAGTATATTATTAGGTTATTTGCCAGGTTTATCGTCATTATCCTCGTCAGCATCTTCATCTTTCGACTTCCTGAAATTCTGCAGGGCTTCACCCAGGGATCGCCCTACTTGCGGCAGTTTCCCCGGTCCAACGATAATCAGCAAAATAACCAGAATAAGAATTAATTCCCACGGACCAACATTAAATGGCAAGAATGCAAACAAAACGCTTCGCTCCTTCGTTCAAAATGAGCCGCTGAAATTGCACCGACTTTTTTACCTCATGCCCCATTCATAGTGCTATTATGACAAAAGGGCAATACTTTGTAAAGCGTGACAGCCCGCCATTAACGGTCTACCAGTATCTTGCAACAGTACTCTCAACGGTTTTAAGTAGTCTTCTGGCTGTCATCGCCTCCTGTTTCAGACTGGCGAGTTCTTCCCCGGGCAGCCCATTTACAAACCCATATGCTGACCTCATAGAGCAAATACACCGGAATAGCCATCATCAGTTGGGAGATGGGATCCGGGCCAGGGGTCAAGGCAGCTGCTATGACCACAATAACCAGCAGTGCGTACTTGCGGTTTCTGCTCATCCAGTCAGGCTTGATTACGCCTATCTTGGTGAGGAAAAACACTACCACCGGCAGTTCGAAAACCAGACCAAACGGGATGGTAAATGCGGTTACAAAAGCTACATACTGGTCAACCTTGAATAAGGTATCCAGATTTTCCCCGGCAATATAAATGAAGAAATTCAACACCAGGGGCAATATGCCAAAATAGGCAAATAAAACCCCGCTGACAAACAACAATACCGTAACTGGCAGCAGTATATAAACATAGCGGCGTTCGTGAGGATACAAGGCCGGTTTGACAAAACGCCACAGAGCCCATACCATAATGGGGAAAGCCAGCACAAATCCGGCATATAAGGCCAGTCTGATCTTTACAAAAAAGGCCTCGGTCACCCCGGTTACGATCAACGATTGCTGCAAGGCACTCAGAGGAGCAACAATAATGCTCAGAATAGCCTCATTGTAATAAAAAGATATACCCGCACCGATGACAATGGCGATGACACTGATTAAAATAGCCCGGCGCAGCTCTTCCAGATGGGTGATAAAGGTTTGTTTTTCCTCTACAGTCATTTCTCCAAAGTTGAAAAAGGCCACTGGTGTGAGCACCTCTAATCTAATAATCTCGGTGAGAAATGAAATCAGCCATTTTCCCCAGATTCTGGGTTATGGGCTTGCTGGGCAGGAATTGCAACTGCCGTTTGGCTTTTTCCGCGTAATACTGCGCCACGTAATGAGCGTAATCGATCCCCCCGGCATCGATGATCAAATCGAGTATTTCATCGGTTCTGCTTATGCACTGCTCAGGGGATGACAACCACTGGTGCAGGTCCTGGCGATAAGGGCTGAAGCGCAGGGCGTATATAGCCGGCAGGGTGATAATGCCCTGCCTTATATCGCTGCCGGTTGGTTTCCCTAACACCTCCGGGCAGGCAACACAATCCAATATATCATCGGTTACCTGAAAGGCCATGCCCAGATAATAGCCATATTTTTGAAAAGCCGCCACTTCGCGGCTGCTGGCGGGGGTAAGCAAAGCCCCCAGCTGGCAGCTCACCGAAATCAGCAAAGCGGTCTTGCGTTCGATGCGCCGCAGATAGTTTTTCAAACCTACCCGGGTATTATAAGCGCCTAACAGCTGAATGATCTCGCCTTCACAGATCTTCGTGCTGGTGTCGGCCAGTATCTTGATCATATCGCAGCGCTGATAAGCCGCCACCAGGGCCAGGGAGCGCGCGAAAATGAAATTGCCGGCATTTATGGAGAGGCGATTGCCCCACAGCTGTTTGACCGTATCCGTACCGCGCCGGGTTTTGGAATCATCAATCACATCATCGTGCACCAGTGTAGCCATATGCGTCAATTCCAGGGCTACTGCCAGCGGAATGATGGGCTTGAGGTCGTCAACAAAAACCCTGGCGGCCAGCAGGGCAAAAGCAGGCCGGAGCCGCTTGCCACCAGCCCTGATGAGGTGGGTGGAAGCCTCTTGCAGCACTGCTAATGAGGAGTTGATATTGGTTTCCAGGTTGCTTTCCACTGTTTTCAGCTCATCGGCAACTGGAGCAAAGAAATCACCGGGTTCCATATGTTCCCCCATATTTGTCAATTAAACTCATTATAATCCTTTGTTCGACTGTTTCCAACCGATTAGCCGGTCTGATTTTCCCAGGCATGTACTATTCATATCCATAGCGTTTAAACAACTGATGGGGCAGTTTTAGTAAATCCATGACCTTGCCCACCATGAAATAAACCATGTCCGGCAACCCCTGAGGATGGTGGTAGAAAGCCGGCATGGCTGGAACGATATGAGCGCCTGCTTCTGCCAGCATGAGCATATTTCTTAAATGGATTTTATTTAATGGCGTTTCCCTGGGTACCACCAGCAGCATCCGGTTCTCTTTAAGTATTACATCTGCAGCCCGTTCCATCAAGTTGCTGGCACTGCCATGAGCCAGTGCTGATAAAGTTGACATGGTACAGGGCATGATGATCATGGCATCGATTACATATGAACCGCTGGCCATGGGCGCGGTGATGTCATTGTTGTCATAGAAGAACAAGCCGGGTTTTGAGCGCATGGCCTCCAGGGCCTGGGCGGCGGTTTGACCCGGCACCAGGCCTTCTTCCTGTTCCATAACCAGCCTGGCGGCTTGACTGACGATTACATGTACCTCTGCTCCGGAAGCCAGCAATTCGCCGATCAGGGCAATGCCGTATATCACCCCGCTGGCTCCGGTCAATCCGACTGCATATCTTTTCATATAAGGCCCCCGTGTTAGGATCACAGCTTTACCCAATTGTTATCATGGTACCCGCAATTACCCCAATATATCTGCCAGAGTAGTAACAAAAATCAGCAGGCCTACATAGCGATTGATTTTGAATGATGCGAAATTAACCCGGCTCAGGTTTTCCGGGGTGACTATTCTGTGTTCATAAAGCAGGATTAAGGCAGCGATTGTCACCCCGATATAATACCATACCCCCAGGCTTAAAACCAGGCCGACGGCTATCAATAAAACCACCATTATAAGATGAAGGGTTTCAGAAAAACGAAAAGCGCCTTTAATGCCAAAGCGGGCGGGAATGGAATATAGCCCCTGCTTTCTATCGAATTCTATATCCTGACAGGCATAGGTTATGTCAAAACCGGCCACCCAGCAGGCTACAGCCAGACTCAACAGTATGGGCTGCCAGTCCAAACGCCCGGTTATGGCAATCCATGCACCGACCGGTCCCATCCCAATCGCCAGACCAAGTATGATATGGCACCACCAGGTAAAGCGTTTGGTATAGGAATAACCCCATAGAACCACCACCGCCAGCGGGGCTAATTGCAGGCATAAAGGGTTGAGCCGGGAAGCCGCCAGGAAAAGCAGTAAAAAGCCTATTAGTACCGTCCCCCAAACCAAAGCCAGGGGAAGCTGCCCCGATGCCATTACCCAATGGGCGGTGCGGGGATTGGCACGATCCAGATGGCGATCTATGATGCGGTTAAGGCACAGCGCAGATGTGCGTGCGCTTATCATGGCCAGGGTAATCCACCCCAGCTGGCTCAGAGTGGGGACCCCCATGACAGCCAAAAAGGCTCCCAGGTAGGCGAACGGCAGGCCAAACAATGTATGGCCGAAATCAATCATCTTCAAGAATTTGAGTAGTTTTTCCAATGCCAAGCAATCTCCTGCAGAATCCACAATATTACCGAAAAACAAATTAATATAGCCGATTTAAAACAGGCCCTGAAAAGCTGGTACGCTTCTGCACTAACATCTTTCATGATCAGGCAGCCTGCTCAAATATGCCCGGATGTTTATCCACTGACTTTAAATGGCCGGACAAAACAGGCTTGGCCCAACAGCTGGCATAATAAATGGCCTGCCTGGCCAGCAGGCCGTTATTCCATCTGCCAATGCATTATAATTATATATGTTCTAACGGGCTAAATGGCTGCCCGGGCCAATGGCCCATCGAGTTTGTCGCGGATGAGCAATTCCAGGCTGGTGCCGCTCAACACCGCCCCCTGATTGATGAAGTGAAACAATTCCAGGCTTTTTTTGCAGTGTTTTTTCACCGTCTCAGAAATAAATCCCTGTGAGGCCTGGATCTCCAAGGCCATGCCAATATGGTAGCCCAGCCTGCTGTACCCCACAATAACCTCTGCTGCCAGACCTGCTGAGCGAGCCGCGGTCAAAAAAGCTGCCCGGTAGAGAGAAGCCCGGGTCATCGCTATTACCTTTTCCGGGTTGGCGTGAAGCTTGTGCTTCATAACCATGCCTTCGTTGACTTGAGCGATGGTATTGGAGAACACGTCCAAAAGGGGGTCAGCACCAATTTCCACCAACATCTTCAATATGCATCCGAATATATAGTCTCCAATCAAAATGGCGAACTGCATATTGCGATCATATACCTGGCCTTCTTCATCATCTCCCACCAGTTCATGGATAAAGCTGGCCAGGTAGGTCATCTTGAAAATAGCTGCCATTTTTATGGAGTATTCAACAGGATGGCCCAGGTAGCGATAAACCGCCAGAACTGCCCCCGGCAGTTGATCCCAGGTGCTCTCCTGTTTGGCTTTATCGACATATACCCGTATGTCACTCCACCACGGCAGGAGCTGGTTGTGTACTATTCGATTAACCTCATCCAAATCCAATTTTAATTCTCGTTCCACCATACGTCCCCCCACTAACCCTGTTGCGTATGATTATCTTTGACACTTTCCGCAGCTGTTTGTCTATATTCTAAACTATCCTCGGGGAAATCCTGCTTCGCAATTATTTCCTGTTGGGTAGGTTGTTTTTTCTTGCTGCTATTATTAAATTATATAGGAAATATCCGGCATTAACAGTCCGAATTTAACTTCATCTAACCATAAAACAAAGGCCTTACTTGCGATATTGTCAAGTAAGGCCTTTCAGGTTGATTGAGCGCTAACATTTGACTTGCATCGGTCTACTAAAATAGTATCCCTCCTAAATATTTACCACCAGGCGCTCCTTCATCTGGCTCTGAACCGTTCCCCGCTTTACCTCTGATGCCGTTACATGGGTAGCCCCAAATTTCTCAGCCAGGTAATTACAGGCATCCCAGGGGTTAACCGATTCGCCGCAGGTAAAAACATCTACTGCTGCATATCCCAACTCCGGCCAGGTATGAATTGCCAGGTGCGACTCTGAAATAACAACCACTCCGCTGACTCCTTGCGGGCTAAACTTGTGAAAAACAACCTCTCTTACTTCGGCTCCAGCCTCCAAAGCAGCATTTACCATGATATTTTCTACCAGAGCAATATCATTCAAAACCTCAAATTGACAGCCATATACCTCTGCCAGTACATGTCGCCCTAAAGACTGCAATCATGTCGCCTCCCTTCAATTTTTATGGTTGTGCTCCCAAACCTCCTTAATGTGACCGTGCAAACGCACATGTAGAATTTTAGCATAATTCTTTGCATTGTCAATAAAAATAATATGATTTTTCAGGGAAATTTGCCTTGATACCCGATGGTATGCTTTGAGGTCCAAATACTATTCATTTACTATAATATGCTCAAAATTTCAAAAGTATTTATTCTGATATACCTTCAATCCAATTCATTCATGAGATTGTTAATGGCGTGTATAAACTCCTTTTGATTGCCTTCCCCCAGCAGGTCATAGAGCAAAGCATTGAATTCATACATAATCTCTACCACCCGGGCTGCGACTTCAGCCCCCTTCTCGGTGATAAATACCCGGATAGCGCGCCGATCATGGGGATCGAAACGCCTCTCCACAAGTTTATCCTTCTCCAACTTGTCAACCAAAACGGTCATAGAAGAGCTGTCAATGAGCGTGCGGCTGCCTATTTCCTTTAAGGTAATACCATTCTCTTCCTGCAAACAGAACAGGATAAAACTCTGCGGGATAGTGATACCATATTGCTCCAACCGGTTACTCAAGTGTTTGTCGATTTTTTTCATGGTAGCCCGCAAGTTGAAACCAATAAAGGCATTCAAACCATTCATAAAGAATACTCCTCTCTTCATATACAAATGAGATATCTCTATCTAAACCACTTTATACCATATTATAAAAGCATGTATGTTTATAAAACAAGCCAATTTCGCTCGAAATCAGCATTTTGGCCGGTATCTCGTCTTAATTCGCTAAATATGCCGCTTGGTAGGGCTGCCCCTTTTCAGTGTTCAGGAAATACCTTGAAGTATAGCCCGCTTCGTGCTATCTTATTAGCATCGCAGCGTTGACCGAGAATGAGCAATTAAAGAGACACAGCAATCCACAGGCCAAGCACCGGATTCGGGCCTAATTGGATCTTCACAGCGTTGTCCGGCTAAAGTCAACTTGCATTAATGCCGGTTTCCAGGCAGGGTACATCACAGCCGGACTCGGGAGTACTAGGGCAAGACTACGCAGCCTCCGTGTCTTGAGGTATGGGGGCTTTTATATTGGGACAAATTGTGTAGTAGGGGGTATGAACTATGACTGACAAGAAAAAGCGCATCTTGACCGGTGACAGGCCTACCGGGAAGCTGCATCTTGGTCATTATGTGGGCAGTTTGGCCAATCGGGTAAGGTTGCAGCATGATTACGAGAGTTTCATCATTATTGCCGATGTTCAGGCCCTGACCACGCATTGGGAGAAAGATGAAAACCTCTGCCGGGATATATACGAGATTACCCTGGACTACCTGGCAGCCGGATTAGACCCCCAGCTGGCAACCATATTCTTACAGAGCATGATCCCCGAAATCCATGAATTAACCATGTATTTCGCCATGTTTACCTCGGTAAATGTCCTGCGCCACAACCCCACCGTGAAGAGTGAAGCGGCTCAACATGGCTTTAAGGATATGACTTATGGCTTTCTGGGGTATCCTTTAAGCCAGGCTGCTGACATCAGCATATTCAAAGCTCATCTGGTGCCGGTGGGTGAGGATCAAATTCCCCATATCGAACTGGCGCGCAAAATCGTAAGGCGTTTTAATGATATATACCAGCCAGTGCTGGTAGAGCCGGAAGCCCTGGTGGGTTCCACCCCCCGCCTGGTGGGTCTGGATGGCAAGAACAAGATGAGCAAAAGCCTGAATAACGCGGTCTATTTATCGGATCCGCCTGAGGTGGTGCATGAAAAGGTTAGAAATGCGGTTACCGACCCGGCCCGTATTCGCAAAACCGATCCGGGGCACCCTGAGGTTTGCACGGTTTATGAATACCACCGCGTTTTTAATGCCGGGGAGCTTGCGGCTATAGAGTCGGACTGCCGGCAGGGCAAGATCGGCTGCGTAGCCTGCAAAAAGAACCTGGCGGCGGTAATCAACCGGCTGCTCGAGCCGATGCGCGAGATCAGGCAGCATTACGAGGCCCGGCCGGACGAGGTGAGGGATATCCTCATAACCGGGACCGCCAGAGCACATCAAGTAGCTAAAGAAACCATGGCCGAAGTCAGGGAAGCCATGAAAATAAACTATTTTGAGCATGAGTTTCCGGCATCCTGCTCTTGAGCAGGCTGAGGCTTACCAACTGACAGCAGCAGGAATTTATGATCCGACAACCATGCTTCGGATTTATCCGGCATTGTACAGGATATCCAATACAGGTACAATTATTCTATATTTGATGTTTTTCAGGGAGTGAAAATATGCAGTCCGTCAGGGAATTCAGGTTGACACTGGTAAAACAAGACCGGCATCTGCGCTTGCCGACTGTAACCTCAATAATCGCGGTACAGAATCTATATGATATTCTCTTCCAGTATATTATAGACCCCGAGCAGGAAAGCCGCCTTAAACAACTGATCGCTTTAATGGAGGCTCATATTAAAAGCAAGAGCAGGGCCCCTTTTTCCATACCGATGGAGGATCTGGACTTCCTGGGCGAAGGCCTGGAGGAGTTAAAGCTGCTGAATTGGGCTGAGGTGGAAGTGGCTGTGTTCCGTTTGGAGGTTTTGGGAGAGGAAGAGCCTGCTGACGCTGACCTGGAGGCTATTTTTGATCTCTTAGAAGGGCTGTTGACGTTTAAGCGGGTCGAGGACAGCGATCTCATCTATGTATACCCTTCCCGGCTAAGCCTGTTCTGATTATCCCGTCAGAATAGTTCTCATTTAAAAGGCCAGCAATGCCTCTCTGATTATCTTGGCACCCAGTATGGAGGTATTGTCGCCGGTTTCATAAGGGGGGGCTACCTCCACCAAATCAAAACCCACCACATCAAGCTCCGCCAGGGAAAGCAGTACCTGCAGCAGTTCCCGGGAAGAGAAACCGCCCGGTTCGGGGGTGCCGGTACCCGGGGCGAAAGCCGGGTCCAAAACGTCGATATCCAGGGTAATATATACCGGGCGCCGGCCTATGTGCTGTTTAACCTCATCCACCGCAGTCGACAACCGGTCAAGATAGAGCATGGTATGGGCTGCGGCAAATAGCAGTTCATCCTCTGTAGCCGAACGAATACCCAGTTGATACAGGCGCTGTGGGCCGATAAGCTCAACCACCTGCCTCATCACGGTGGCATGCGACAATTGCTCCCCCAAATACTCCTCTCTGAGGTCAGCGTGAGCATCCAACTGCACCACCACCAGATCAGGGTAATACTTGCGATAAGCCTTGATAACCGGCAGCGACACCAGGTGTTCTCCACCTATGCACAGGGTGCGCTTACCCTGCGCCAAAATGGCATCCACAGTCTGCTCGATACGCTTGAGGCTCTCCACCACATTGCCAAAAGGGATGACGACATCGCCGCCATCATAAAAATTGATGTCTAACAGGGAGCGGTTTTGATATATACTGAATTCTTCAAGTACTTCCGATACCCCGCGTATGCGGGCCGGTCCCAGCCTGGCTCCCGGCCTGAAACTGGTGGTGGAATCCATGGGCAGGCCGATAATTACCCTGGAACATGCCTCAAAATCAGGGTTTGCGCCCATAAAACCCAAGTTCTTTTCCAGAAAAGGCAGCTTGCTTTCCCGCATTTGTCAATCCTCAATTATCCGCCGTACAAAACCGGGCAGCCTGAAGGCTGCTTCATGTACCTGGGGATTATAGTATTTGCATCCTTGGTGATGAGAAGACACTGGACAGACGGGGTTATACCGTTTGGAACCTATGGTAAAACTCCACAAGCCGCTGGGATAGGTAGGGATGCTGGCCAGGTATAATTCGGTAATCGGGAAGCTCTGCTTTATGCCCTGATAAGCCATTTTAATCACATCCGCATTGAAAAAAGGCGATTCGCTCTGCACTACCAGCATGCCGTCTTCCTTCAGCGATGAATAAACATCCCGGTAGAATTCGGGTGAAAAGAGCTTTACCGCCGGGCCTACCGGCTCAGTGGAATCGACAATCACTATATCGAAACAGGCCTGGTTTTCCTTGACATATTCGGTCCCGTCTCTTATGATGAGCTCGGCTTTGGGATGGCTGAAAGCGCAGCATAACTCAGGGAAAAAGTCCCGCGAGGCTTGAACCACCTCTTCGTCAATCTCCACCAGAACGCCTCTTTTTACCCCCGGATGGCCTACCACTTCACGCAAGGTACCGCCATCACCACCCCCGATGATGAGTACCTGTTCCGGGTGGGGATGTGCATTTAAAGCTACCAGGGAGATCATTTCGTGATATACCCATTCATCCTGTTCTGTAGTCTGAACCATTCCGTCCAACAGCAGCATCCTGCCGAACTGTTCGGTTTCAACCACAGCCAGGTGCTGAAAACGGGTTCGCCTAGCCCTTAGGGTCTGGGTGACTTTGCAGCTAAAACCCAAGGCGGGGGTTTGATATTCGGTTACCCACAGTTCCAAAGATAATCCTCCTAACCATTTCCAGATAGCGGCTTATAACCTGCATTTAATACCATAGAGGAACCGCTGCGAATGCACAGCCGATCTTTTCCACCACATGTTCAGTGGCTGCGATCTTTATGTCGGCAAGTTCAAGATTTCGTATGGCAAAGGCCTCTTTTACCATTTTTTCTACCATCATTTCCGCTTCCGCCTGGCTGCAGTGGCCTTCATATTCCATGATGACCCCAAAGCCATTGTTTTTTTGTACACCTACTGCTACTGCTGCAGCTATTCTGGTGCCTGGCTCCGAGCAGATAATGGTGCCGTAAGCGATGGGCAGAAGAGAGCCTTCGGGTATGATCAGTTCCGGGCAGTACTGGCAACCAGGCGGCAGTATACTGCTGACTTTCAACAAATTGGTGTTCCCCACCCGGGCCTTTAACAATGCGCCATCGAAAGCGGTGAGTTCTGTTTCTCCTTCGCACGAAGCCGCAGTTAAAAAGTATTTCTTGGGCAATGGAAGCATCGCTGCACCTCCCCATATTTAGTGACAACAGGTATATTATATCCCAATGGGAGTTAAAATCAACCCAATTCACAAAGCAGGCAGGGCATAATTAAAGCCCGGTGTTTACCGGGCTAGAGATCATGTTGCCACTGTTTTATGAAATCCAGGAAGGTATTGACCGATTTACGGCGCGATTTTTGCCGCGGATAGATGACATATATGTGGCGGTTGCTGCTGGTTTCAGCTATGCTTAAACTGCTTATGCGGGCCGGTGCCAGCCTCTTGACCGCCCAGGACGAGACAATTGAGATACCCATACCCGATTCCACCGCGGCCAGAACCGCTTCAGTGCTGCCGGCTTCCATGTAAACATTGAGCTCTTCCTTCTTTATGCCACAGGACAAGAGCATTTCCTCAACCGCTTTTCTGGTTCCGGACCCCTTTTCTCTAAATATCCAGCGCTCATGAACCAGGTCCGGCAGGGCTACCTGTGCTGAGCCAGCCAGCCTGTGTTCTGCCGGCACCACTACCACCAGCTCATCTTCCAACCACTGAAAACCCTCAATTTTTCGTACATTCATCCATCCACCCACTATGCCCAGATCCAGAACCCGGTCTGCCACCAGGTTGATAACCTTCTCCGTGTCAGCGATCTCCATGGACAGGGTGATGCTCGGATAATGATCCTTAAAGTCTTTTAACAGGCGGGGCAGAATGTACTGTCCGGGTATGGTACTGGCACCGATGTATAAGGTCCCTTTGCGCCCGTCGGCAATTTCCTCCATGGCTTTCTCAGTCTTATCCATGGCCTTGATGACCTCACGGGCACAATGGTACAGGGTTTCACCTGCCTCGGTGGTCTTGAGGCGACGACCCGACCTTTCCAAAAGCAGTACCCCGAACATATCCTCCAAAGACTGTATCTGCTTGGTCACCGCCGGTTGGGATAAACCGAATTCGTCAGCCGTGCGCGACAAATTCTGCGTTTCTACAACTTTTACATAGGTTTTCAACAGGTTGAGATTCATTGCTTCACCAGCCCAGAAGTTAAAGGAATTAACGCAAAAAGCCTTCAATAATGGTATCGATGGCCTGTTGTTCAGTCAGTCCCAAAGACATCAGCTTGATCAGTTGTTCGCCGGCAATCTTCCCTATAGCGGCCTCATGAGTCAGAACCGCGTTGGTATCTTCGGCCACCAGTTGGGGAATAGCCTTTATCTTGGACTGGTCCATGATAATGGCATCGCATTCCACGTGGCCGGTACATTCAGCCCTGCCAATCAATGCGGCCTTGAATACCTGGGTGGAATTCTCTTTGGCTACCGAACGGGACAACACCTGCCCGGTTCCCCCCTGGCCTTCTATATACATCTCCACATGGGATTCGGCATGCTGATCCCCGTGTGTGAGCAGGCGTTCGACCATCTTCACATAGCCTTTTTCCTGAATATGCACCGTGGTGGTGCGCACCGCATCATCCACCCCGGCGATTTGCACCATTTCCATCTCAATGAGGGCACCTTCCGCAACCTGAACGGTGGTGGTCGGATTGAGGATTCTTTTGCCCTCACCGCTGCCTTCACCATAGTGCTTCTCTACATATTTTAATTTGCTGTAGGGGTGAAGGATAAACTCATGTATGCCGTCATGCTGTGAATTCATGTGGCTGGAGTTGTGTATGCCGCAGCCGGCAATAATGGTAACTTCAGCATGCTCGCCGATAATAAAGGTGTTGTAGACCAGGTCTTTTAATCCGGATTTGGTGAGGATTACCGGAACATGCACGGTTTCCCCCTTGGTGCCGGGTGCAACTGTCAAATCGAAGCCCGGCTTGTCCTGTTTGGGGATAATCTGAATATTGGGCGAGGAGTGACGCAGAGCCGGACTGCCATCGATGCGGATGTTGACGGCCCCTTTAGGCACTCCATCCAGATTAGCTATGGTTTTGAGAAGGTTTGTCTCAATTTCACCGAATTTCATAAGCCATTTCCCCACTGCACATTTCTTTCATTTTACATTCAATCTCATCTTTAATATGCGGCCAGATCTCTTCCGGAGTGCCCCGATGCACCACCATACCATCCTCCAGCACCAACACCTCATCACAGATATGGAGCATATTCTCATTATGAGTAATGATAATGGTAACCAAATCGGGTTTTCTCTTGTAACGGCCCACGATCACCGCGATCAGCTTCTGAATAGTCCATAAATCAACCCCCGCTTCAGGTTCATCCATAATGCTGACAACCGCCTCCCGGGCCAGTGTCTGCGCGATTTCAATGCGCTTCATCTCCCCGCCGCTCAATCCCGGGCCCACATCGCGATCCAGATAATCCTCCGGGCATAAGCCCACATCGCGCAGGGTGCTGCGCAAGTGCAGGTTGTCAATCCCCGGACGGGCAATATTGATAAGATCTTTGACGGTTAAGCCCTTAAAGCGGGGTGGTTGCTGGAAGGCGTAAGCAATTCCCAGTTGGGCCCTTTCGCTGATACTCAGGGCGGTAATATCCTGGTCCTGCAGGTAAATATGCCCCTGACTGGGCATGTATATCCCCATGATGAGCTTGGCTAAAGAGGTCTTGCCTCCTCCATTGGGTCCGGTAATGCCATATACCTTGCCGGCGACAAATTCTGCGTTTATACCGCGAATAATCTCACGGTTCTCGCCATGATTATCCCCCACTACCATGGTCAAATTTTCCAGTCTCAGCATAATAGAGAACCTCCTGCTGGGTTATGACGATTATAGGTATATATTAGCATAACTATTAGTTATGAGTCTAACCCATCCCGCTCAAGGCCTTCGTCAGGCTCACTGATCAGCACGGCTTTAGCCAAATTATAGTCCACGGCAATTCGGTTATTGCCCAGCTTGACCAGAAATGGGCCACGCAATGGATAGCGTGCCACCAATTGGAACTCACTGCCGGGAGTAAGCCCCATTTCCAGCAGTTGCTGGCTTCCCATCACCCCGGTGTCGATGGAGGCAACGCGGGCTTTGTCCCCGGTTTTCAGGTTTTTCATGGTCTTCAACCCAATAACCTCCTCTTAAGGCAGAATAAGATTCAAGGCTACCCCCACCGTGAACGAGCTGATTATTCCCATAGCCAGAATCAGGAGCAGATTTTTCAGGCCTATCTCCTTTATGATCATGGTCATAACCGGCAGGCAGGGCAGCGATAATGCAACCATGGTTATGGCTATGGTAGCCTCCCTGGAACTTAAGGGCAGACTCAACAAAACCAGCGGGGCCAGATAGCGCTGGAAAATGGTTATCAATACGGCCACCAGGGCTTCGGCGGGGATGCCAAAAAGCAATTGCGAAGCCTCTTCCAACCCCTTAAACCACTCCAAAACCCCGGTTTCTATCAGGCTGTACAGAACTATATTCATCACCAATATAAGAGGCAAGACCTCGGTAAAGAATCCCCCGGTTCGGGACAGAACCTTGGACCAGGTGTTTTTCCAGGCCGGTACGCGTAAAGGCGGCAGTTCATAAACAAAAGCCTCTTTGCGGGGCATCATGCGGCTCAGGCCAAAGCCCAATATAAAGAGAACTGCCAGCATAGTAGCCGCAACCACCCAGATATAAGCATGAAATTTGGCAATAACCGCCGCCATCACCCCCAGAGAAGCAGCGCAGGGCACCACAATACTCAACAGTGTAGCGATAATAAAGCGCTCCGCCGCATTGGGCAAAAGGCTGGTTGCCATAATAGCCGGGGTTCTACATCCAAAGCCCAGTGTTAAAGGGATTATGGCCTGACCGGACACACCGATAAAACTGGTAATTCTCTCCAAAGCCACCGAATATCGCGGCAGCAAACCGGTGTCTTCAAGCAGGGATATAATTACACTGGCGATAATCATAGCCGGCATAATAATGGTAAAGGGGATTATCAGGCCTTCCGGCACCGCCTGGGAGATAATCTGATTCAACGTACCCGGGGGCAACAGGTCCTGCAGCAGGCCGGTTAACACATTGCTCAAGGGCTCTACCGCACTGCTTATAGGCCCCTCCAAATAATGTATCAGGCTTACCATGGCCGTAAATAGGCCATATGCCAGGGCTAACAGCAGTACTGTGCCCAAAATCTGATGATCCAGCCACCCCTGCAGGGTCTCCAGGATATTTCGCCCTCTTCTTACCGCCTGCGTTTGCGAGCTGGCTTGAGCGGCGATGTGGCGGGCCCTTTCGATGATCTCCCGGTCAATGGTGATAACATTATGCTGACAGGCCTGTGTGCAGTGCTGGCATTGCGGTGAAGCCGAATCCGGGGAAAGCTTCTCCAACTGCAGGGGATCAATCTTGATATCACCCTTTATGGGCCGGTCGATCCACTCCATGATTCGTTCGAGGTTCTCACCCTTTACATCCGGCAGACCGATAACCGGGCACCCCAGTTCCCGGGCTAAAGCCTCGCTGTCGATTAGTATATTCATACTGGCGGCAACATCCATCTGCTTCAAAACCACCATAGTAGGCAGACCCAGGGCCAAAATCTCCAGGGTCAGCACCAGATTGCGCTCCAAATTGGCCGCATCCACCACATTTACAATACGGGACGGGGCATTATCCAGCAGTAAAGCCCTTACTGTCGATGCGCTCTCACCGGGTCCGTGCAAAGAGTATATGCCGGGGGTATCGTAAAAGTAATGCTCTCCTTTGTGCACATAGGCGACTTTATGCGATGTTCCCGGATAGTTGGCTACCAGGAGCCTGGACCCGGTCAATTGATTGATCAGGGCGCTTTTCCCTACATTGGGGTTACCTACGAATATCACCCGCACTGTATATACCTCCGCTCAGGGTGTATGTTAATGGTCAGGACGGTGAACATTTGGGGCAGTAACCATAAAACTTGAGGTCATGATCTACAATGCGAAAGCCCTGCTTTTCAATATTCTTTTCCAGCTCACAGAGAAGATCGTCCTTGATCTCAGTTATGCTGCCGCAATTTACGCAGACTGCATGATGGTGATGGTGTTCCCGGTCATCAGCCAGCTCGTAGCGGTATTTGCCGCTGTCAAACATGCCTTTATACAGTATCTCCAGGCTGGCGAGTTTCTCCAGGGTCCTATATACCGTGGCGATACCGATATTGGGCCGCAGCTTGCGGGCCTGCTGCAAAACCTCCTCAGCACTCAGGTGTTTGCCGCGGTTATTAATCATCACTTCCAGGACCGTAGCCCTTTGGCCGGTAAGCTTATATTGGCTGGCAGCCAGTTTCGCCTGATAATCCTTCTTCTGCATTTCACCAGCTCCCTAATGATAATAATTATCATTATTAAATATAGTCTAAGCGTGCATTTTTTTCAATCAAAAAAATAAAGGCAGCTCACACAGTAAGACTTGCCCTGGTTCGCAGCCACCCATACCGTCCCCACATAAAAAACCGGGATCTGGTCACAGATCCCGGCGGGGATTTATGCTATTTGGCGCGTAAATCCTTGATTTCGGCCTTTTGATACAACTGGTCCAAATAAGTGTTAACCGCCTCAAACCTTAATTGCTCCATGATTTCCTCTCTGGCCTCCTCAAAAGGCCTTATCCTCTCAGCCTGCGGCTCGATGGCCTTGATAACATGATAGCCAAACTCGGTCTTGACCGGCTGTGTAGTTATCTGTCCGGGTGACAGGGCCAGGGCGGCATTCAAAAACTCAGGTACCATGGAGGTGTTCTGATTGACTACCCCCAGGTCTCCTCCCCGGGAGCTGCTCGGGCAAATGGACTCGCTTTGCGCCAGCTGGGCAAAGTCTGCCCCGGCCTGCAGTTGTTTGATTATGTCCTGCGCTTTGGCTTCGCTGTCAACCAGTATATGGGCTACTTTCATCCCCCCATCCTCTTTGAAGCTATCCTGATTGGCCTGATAAAACTGCTGGGCTTGCTCTTCGGTGAGCAGGGCCTCTGCAGCGATGCTATTCTCCACCCTGCTGCGCAGCAGGCCTATGGCCAGCTCCTCCTTGAGCTCGGCCTCAGTGATGGCGAAATCCTGCAAAACCTGCTCATACGCACCGGGGCCGCCGCTGTTCTCCTGCATAGCTTTGAAATCCGCCAGGTGCCGGTTCTTATCCTCATCGGAAAGTTGAATCCCCCGGGCCCCGGCTTCCTGTTCGATGAGCTTTATCATTATCAGCTGATTATAGGCAATCTCTTTTATCTGGGAGAGAACGCTGTCTTCAATAACTACCTCCTCGGAGGCCCCCATCGAACGCTGCTGTATCTTGTAGCTGCCGCTGACCAATTTGATACGGTGCTCGTATTCCTGCTGGGTAATCTTACTGCCATTTACCTCTGCAATCACTTCTGGACTACCGCTGGAGGTGCATCCAGCCACCATGAGCACGGTTAACAAAACCGCTATGACCGTCATTCTCCGCATACCATTAATCCTCCTCATAAATAAATAAGCTGACTAGGTCATTATAACACACTGCCAATAAACCATCTGACCCACAGCCTCCCCGAAAATAAAAGAGATCCCCGACCGGGATCCCTTCTAGAGAATATCGAAATCAGTTTTATACCACGCCTTGAGCCAGCATGGCCTCAGCTACCCTGATGAAGCCAGCAATATTGGCGCCCGCCACCAGATTGTCGGGATGGCTATATGCTTGGGCAGCTTCGCTCACCTTTTGGTAGATGTTTTTCATGATGACTTTTAATCTGGCATCCACTTCCTCAAAGGTCCAGGCATAACGCATGCTGTTCTGTGTCATCTCCAGGGCTGAACAGGCTACTCCGCCGGCATTGGCAGCCTTGGCCGGTCCAAACAACACCCCGCTATCCTGAAATACCTTTATAGCTCCTGGAGTGCAGGGCATGTTGGCACCTTCTGCCACAGCTATACAGCCATTTCTCACCAGCTTATGGGCGGCGTCTTTATCCAGTTCATTCTGGGTGGCGCAGGGCAGGGCGATATCACACGGCACTGACCAGATGTCTGACCCATTTTCGCTGAATTCGGCCTGAGGGTGACAATGCAAATAATCTTTACACCTTTTCCTCTCCACCTCTTTGAGCTGTTTCATCAGGGGCAGATCGATCCCTGCTCTGTCAAAAACAAAACCGTTGGAATCGCTCATGGCCACAACCTTGGCCCCTAATTGCGTGGCCTTTTCCACCGCATAGAGGGCCACGTTCCCGGACCCGGATACAACGATGGTTTTTCCCGCCAAATCCTCAGCTTTGGCCTTAAGCATTTCCTCCACAAAATATACCAGGGCGTATCCGGTGGCTTCAGTACGCACCAAACTGCCCCCATAAGCCAATCCTTTGCCGGTCAAAACCCCTTCGAAACGGTTGGTGAGGCGCTTGTACTGTCCAAACATGTACCCGATTTCCCGGGCCCCGACCCCGATGTCTCCTGCCGGAACATCGGTATCAGCCCCGATATGGCGGAATAATTCCGTCATAAAACTCTGGCAGAATCTCATCACTTCACCATCCGATTTGCCCTTGGGGTCAAAGTCGCTGCCGCCTTTGCCTCCACCTATCGGCAGACCGGTGAGGGCGTTCTTAAACACTTGTTCAAAGCCCAAAAACTTTATGATACTGGCATTGACCGAGGGATGAAAGCGCAATCCCCCTTTATAAGGCCCTATTGCGCTGTTGAATTCTATACGGAAGCCGCGGTTAACCTGTACCACTCCATTGTCATCTACCCAGGGCACGCGGAAGATAATCTGTCTTTCCGGCTCGACTATTCTTTCTAAAATGCCCGCCTCAATATACTCGGGGTGTTTGGCGATAACCGGATGCAATGATTCCAACACCTCAGTGACAGCCTGATGAAATTCCGGTTCATTGGGATTTCTCTTTTTCACCCGGGCTAACAGACCTTCGATATAATCCATGAGACAACCTCCTTTGGTCGGCTTTATCCCCAAGTCCAATGCAATTATAGAGGCTGCACTCAACCCTGTAAATAACTTCAGGGCAAATATATTGTATGCATGATTTAGCCTTGCATCTGTATACCGGGATACAGTATTTAGCCCATCAGGCCGTGTTTTGTCATGGTATGATTAAAACCCCACCAGGCCGGGTCAACGGAGCAGGCTTTGACGAATATCGGCCCGGCAGTTGGCCATGAAAGCCGAACCTGGCCGGTCCCACCGGTAAGGGAGGGCTCAGCCTGCGCCTCGCTTGGCCGTTTTTCCGCAAAAACCCCCGTTTTTGTCTCTGCAAGGAGATCCAGGCCCTGCAGTATAGCCTCCAATATGGCTGTATTGTCATAACCGGAGGGCGGTTGCTGTACACGCTGTACTCGTTTCAGGCTGCCGTCCGAACTCAGATAAGTCCCGTTGGTCTCCATGGGCAGCGACCCGGGCAGAACTATGTCAGCCAGTAGAGCGGTCTCATTCCAATAAGAGGCCAAGACTACCAGAAAATCAGCCTTGCGCAGGGTTTCACCAGCTATCACCCCACACCCCACCGGATCCTCGCCCAGAACCCATACCACCTGCATTTTCCCTTCCAGCAGTGCTTCCAGCACTTGCTGGCCGGGTTGTTTATAACCTGTCTGCCAAACCCCGGATGCGTTGCCCCCGGGTGAAACCACTATAATCCCGCCGGCGGGCGAGCCGGTGTGCCCCCTGATTGCCGCCACTGCCGACATTACCTGCACAGCCGCGATGCTGGTAGTATAGCCGTCAACCAGGATCATAGCCCTCCCGGCACCCAGATACAGCTCAGCAATCTGCCTGGCAGCCTCAGTGATTTTTATGCCCTGAATACTTTCAGTCAGCTCACCCAGACCCTGCCACAATGCATCAGCGTTGGCTGGCCCGATTGACTTCTCCTGCACAACCACCGCCAGCACTTGCAGCAGGAAATCGATATCATTAATTTCAGGGCATATTTTCAGCCAGGCCAGGTCATCGGCAAGGCTTTCCTCATTGCTGACAACTATCAGCTTTTGTCCTTTAGCGGCGGCTTGCCGGGCCTTGATAGCCGGAATCTGATTGTGTTTAAAAGATCCCAGCAACAGTATTAAATCGCCCTGTTCCAATTCGCTCAGCCTGCTGCCGGCCAGTGCGTTACCCGGAATAGCTGCTAAACCTTCCCCGGCGTAGGGGGTAAAGCTGCTCAAATAGCGCGCTTTAAGACCGCGGGCCACACGGGCGGCCAGAGCGGCTTCCTCCATCGTATAGGCCGGGCTGATAAATACGCCGATATCGGAAGTCCGGGCAGTTTCTGCTTGCTGCCGGGCCTTTATTTCCAGCAGGGCCTCCTGCCAGGAAACCTGCTGCCATTGCCCATTGCGCTTGACCAGGGGAGAGGTCAGCCGCTCTTGCTGATTTTCCTGCCAGGCGAATCGGCCCCAGGCGCATAATAAACCATCGTCGACTGGCTCCACTTTAGCGATATATCCCCCATAGGACTGAACCTTCTGCCGGCATCCCATGCCACAGAAAGAACAGGTGGTAACTGCTTCTTTAAGCTGCAAGGGGATATTCTTGCCCCACCGGTTGTTTTCTGCCAGGGCTCCGGTAGGACATACCGCAATGCACTGGCCGCAGGCTATACAAGAAGTCTGGCTCAAGGGAAAGCCCATTTCGGGCTGGATCACAGTATCGAAACCCCGCTCTACCAATCCCAGGGCAGCCTTTCCAACCAGCTCATCACATATCCGCACACATAGGCCGCATAAGATGCACTTGTTCATATCCCTTAACATGAAAGGGTGTTCTTCAATCAATGTCTCTTTTCTGTTCTGGCCGTACCAGCGCCCCGGTTTGACCTGGTACTGCCGGGCATATTTGATTAAGCGGCATTGATAATAATCCAGGCAACCGCATTCCAAACAACGATTGGCTTCAGCCCGGGCTTCCTCAGCTGTAAAGACTTTTTTTACCTGCCGGAAATCACCGCGGCGCTCTTCAGCTTTTTCATGTCGGGGATATATCCTGCTCTGGACCGGATAGTCTTCAAAGTCATCTGCAGTTACCTCGGTTACGCTCACATATGGTGATGAAGCCGGGAAGGCCAGGCCTTTAAGATAGCTGTCGATGCATCGGGCGGCTTTTTGTCCCTGAGCAACTGCTTCTATAGCAATACCCGGTCCGGTCACTGCATCGCCACCGGCAAAAACCCCCTCAAGAGAGGTCTGCATGGTATCCTGGTCTACCTGCAGATTGCCCCAGCGGTCCAGGCCGGTCCTGTCAAATCCCTGTGCGTTAACCTGCTGCCCTATAGCGGCAATAATGGTATCGGCAGCGATGAACTCTGTTTCCCCGGTAGGTATAGGGCGGCGTCGACCGGAATGGTCCGGTTCCCCCAGGGTCATTTTCTGCACCCTGATACCGGAAATGCCATCCCCGCTGCTGATTATCTCCTCAGGAGCCACCAGGAATTTGAAAAGCACGCCTTCTTCCTGCGCTTCCGCTATCTCACCGATTTCAGCAGGCATTTCGGCCCGAGTGCGCCGGTAGAGCACCATGACTTGGCGTGCGCCAAGACGCAAGGCAGTTCGGGCCGCATCCATGGCGGTATTGCCTCCGCCGACTACTGCCACCTTCTCCCCCAGCTCAACCGCTTCACCCGTTGCCACCCGGCGCAGAAAGTCAATTCCTCCCAGAACCCGGGGGTGTCCTTCTCCAGAGCAGCCAATGCGCGATGATTTCCAGGCTCCGATAGCCAGAAACACCGCATCATAATGGGTTTGCAAATAGTCCAATGCTATATCTTGGGGGATCCTGGTGCCGGTAATAAACCTGACCCCGATAGCTTTGATCAAATCGATCTCCTTGTCCAAAAAGGATTTGGGCAGGCGATATTCAGGAATGCCATAGCGCAGCATTCCTCCGGGCTGAGGCATGGCTTCATATACTGTTACCTCATGCCCCAACCGGGCCAGGAAATAGGCCGCTGTCAGGCCTGCCGGGCCGGAGCCCACTACTGCTACCTTTTTGCCGCTGGGTGGTTCAACCGCAGGAAGATAAGGCTTTAACCGCTCAAGATCCCAACCGGCCACAAAAGCCTTTAAATCAGCAATGGCTATAGCTTCCTCCACCATCTGGCGGCGGCAGGCCTTTTCACAAGGGTGCGGGCAGACCACGCCTATGCTGAAAGGCAGCGGATAACTGTCTTTGAGCAGGCTTAAGGCCTCTTCAAAGCGCCCATTGGCGATCAGCCCCACATATCCCTGGCAATCGGTATCAGCCGGGCAGGCCAGGGAACAGGGGGGGCGGCAATCCCCGCGGTGGTCGGAGAGCATCAACTCCAGGGTTATTCGCCGTGATTGACGCACCCGCTGGCTGTCGGTATTTATTATCATTCCCCGGGTGGCTTCCGTGGCACAGGCGCGCACCAGGTTTTTCACGCCTTCCACCTCAACCACGCACAGGCCGCAGGCTCCATAAGTCTTGACTCGCCCATCGTGGCACAGTGTGGGTATATCAATGCCATTCTCGCCAGCAAATTCCAAAATAGTGCGGCCCGGCTGGAATGGTATCTGTCTTCCATTAATGACTATCATGGGGGACTCCTCCTTATTCAACCAGTACTGCCGCAAATCGGGGCGGGCACACTTCCAAACAAGTGCCGCACTTGATGCACCGCTCCTGTTCAATCACATGCGGCTGGCGCTTGGTGCCCTGTATGCACTGCACCGGGCATTTCCTGGCGCAAATAGTACAACCGGTGCATTTTTCCGGGTCAATGCTGAATTGAATCAGGCCTTTGCACTGGCGGGCCGGACACTTCCGGTCGAAAATATGGGCCTCGTACTCATCCCTAAAATAACGCAAGGTAGTCAAAACCGGATTGGGGGCCCCTTGGCCCAACCCGCACAGCGAAGCCTGGCTTACCTCATAGGCCAGTTCTTCCAGGTGGTCGATATCTTCCGGCCGGCCTTCACCATCGCAGATCCGCTCGATAATGTCCAGCATACGCCGGGTGCCAATCCGGCACTGCACGCATTTGCCGCAGGACTCCTTTTGGGTGAAATCGAGGAAATAGCGGGCCATATCCACCATACAAGTATCTTCATCGACCACTATCATCCCGCCTGATCCCATTATCGCGCCCAGGCAGGTAATACTTTGATAATCCACCGGGGTATCCAAATAGGCTTCCGGTATGCATCCCCCGGCCGGGCCGCCCTGCTGCACGGCTTTAAAGCGTTTGCCGTTTCTGATTCCTCCGCCGATATCATATATGATTTCCCGCAAGCTGATACCCATGGGCACCTCGACCAACCCGCCCCGGTTTACCTTGCCGGCCAGGGCAAACACCTTGGTGCCTTTGCTGTCCGCTGTTCCCATAGAGGCAAATGCAGCACCGCCGTGATTTATTATCCAGGGAACATTGGCATAGGTTTCAACATTGTTTATATTGGTGGGTTTGCCCCAAAAACCGGAGACTGAGGGATAGGGCGGCTTGAGACGGGGCATGCCCCGTTCCCCTTCCATAGAGGCGATTAAGGCGGTTTCCTCGCCGCACACAAAAGCCCCCGCCCCTTCCTTGATACGGATATCAAAACTGAATGGGCGGCCCAAAATCCCCTCTCCCAGTAGCCCGGCTTCACGAGCTGCCTGGATAGCAATCGTAAGCCGCTTGATAGCCAAAGGATACTCAGCCCGGCAATATATCAGGCCTTCAGCAGCCCCGATAGCATAGCCGGCTATGGCCATTCCTTCCAGCACTGAATGGGGGTCGCCTTCCAATATACTGCGATCCATGAAAGCCCCGGGGTCACCCTCATCAGCATTGCATACCACATATTTGGTGGCCCCCGGCTGTTTCCTGGTGTCCTCCCACTTGAACCAGGTAGGAAAACCGGCCCCACCTCGCCCTCTCAAACCTGATGCTTTGATTTCGGCAATAACCTCTTCAGGGCTCATGAAGAGGGCTTTCTCCAGGGCTTTATATCCTCCCGCCCGGCGATAATCAAGCAGTGATTCAGGATCGATATGGCCGCAATTGCGCAGGGCTACCCGCACCTGCCGGCCCAGAAAGTCATCACCCTGGTCCAGGGTGGAGGTCAAATGTTGTTCCAGCGGTCCCGTACCATTCCGATGGGCCGCTACTATTTCCTGCAGCTTCTCGGTATTGACTTTCCCATAAGAGTAGATGGCGCCGTTGTCCTCAATAATGTCTATCAGAGGCTCGAGATAGCACCTGCCAATACAGCCAGTCGCCTGTTTTTCTATAGCAATTCCTGCGTCCTGTTGCAGCTTATGCAGTTCATCCCAAAGCTCCAGGGCTCCAGCAGCTATACCACAGCTGCCCAGGCCAATCCTTACCTTCATGCCGGTTCACCATCCCTGCCTGCAGCTAATTCCGTGCTGTATATTGCCTTAATCACTGCCCTGGCCTTATCCGGGGTTAACGGCCCGTAGGCCTGCCCGTCAATCATCATCACCGGGGCCAGGCTGCAGCAGCCCAGACAGGCAGCCGTATCCAGAGTAAACATGCCATCAGCCGTGGTGTCCCCAATCTCGATCTTCAGTTCTTCACAGAGAGCAGTGGCAATGCGGTCTGCTCCGTTAACATGGCAGGCCGTTCCCTGGCACAAGAGGATCAGGTGTTTTCCCACTGGCTTGAAGCGGAACTGAGTATAAAAGGTGGCGGCTCCGTATACCTTGGAAGGCTTTATTTTCAATTCGCGGGCAATGATGAACAGTGCCTTCAGCGGAAGGTATCCATAAATAGACTGGGTCTCCTGCAAAACCGCAATCAAACTGCCGGGTTGATTATGATAACGCTCCAACACGGTTTTGAGCCGATTCCAATCCAAATTATCATCATCCCGGGATGTTTCCCAGCGCTCTTTAAGGTTGCATCCACAAGTCACTTTACTACCTCCTAATCAGCAGCACTCTTTAAAACATGGGTTGGGTTAATTGTTAAACCATTTCGGTCGGTTTGTAAACACCTGGTCCGAAATAATATTGTATACCTGCAAACCCGCTAAAGGCTACTGGCAAAGCTTCTCACAAAAAGACAGGGCTTATATACCCTGCCTTAATTTCCGGATTATTACTGCAATCCTAGTCTTTTAACTCCGCATCCAGAGCACCGTTGATAATGTTTTGTATTTCCTGGAACATATTTACATAATCAGTTTCAGCTGCAAAGAATTCCGCAATTTCAGGGTATTGATTCGCTTCAGCCAGCTGCTGGGACAACTCGCTGAGCAAATCGGCCGGAAGCTGCGCCCCCAGCACATGCGCCCGGTTAACCTCCATCTGCACTGAGCGCACCTTTAATACCTTTTGTTTATATTCAGGATGACGGTCTAGCAACTGTTTGGCTGCCAGATAGCGTTGAAAAGCCTGACTCTGTTTAATTGCCTGCGCCAGTTCACAGGCTTTATCAAACGGGCTTGCCTCTGTCATTATTCTCACTTCCTTAAAATAATCTGCCGCTCTCATCCCAGTAATTAACGGAGTTCAGCCAACATCTCCACCTCACAGGCGGCTCCCAAAGGCAGTGCATTTACGCCTACTGCAACTCGGGCATGTTTGCCATACTCCCCGAATATATCCTCCAATAGTTGGGAAGCCCCGTTCAATACCAGGGGCAGCTCGGTAAAGTGGGCTTCACACTGTATATAACCAGTTATTTTCACTATTTTCACTAACTGCCCCCAATCAGCCAGGTTGTTTTTGAGCACTGCCAGGCAGTTTATGGCCGCCAGCCGGCAAGCCGCCTGCCCTTCCGCTATGCTGAGCTCACTGCCCAATCTGCCCTTGTAAGCCAAAACCCCCTGTTCCATCGGCAGCTGCCCGGAAATGAACAACAGGTTGCCGCTTCTGACTGCCGGGAGATAAGCAGCCAGGGGCACGCTGACCTCGGGCAACACAATGCCGCATTCCCGCAAACGCTTCTCGATGTCCACAAAATCACCCTCCTTTACCTTACTATTCCTTGCATAACCGCCACTATGAACAGCATATAGAACGATCCGCTAAACAACAGGGATAAAGCGCTGATGTAGGCCTGGCGGCGCAGCTGCCAGAGCAGCAAGGCAGCCGACGTTATGGCCAATAGGCCGGACAACAAGGCCCCAGGGGTCAACATCCACTCAGTCATGGCGATGCCTAAAGCAGGTATTAGCGAGCCCTGGAAAACCATAGCCCCGGTGATATTCCCTAAAGCCAGAGTATCCTTTTCGCGGGAAATCCAGATTATACTGTTGAATTTCTCCGGCAGTTCGGTTGCGATGGGGGCAATTATAATGGAAAGCACAAAGGCCGGCACGGCATAAAACTGGGCCAATTCGGTGATGGAGTCCACAAACACATTGGCCCCAAACACTATCAACAGCAGGGCAAACAACACTTGAACCAGCACTACCGCCAGGGAGGGGGGGCAGTGCTTGGGGGCAAAATAACACCTCGGGAGCTGTATATCCGCTTCAACATCCCTTTCCTGGCTGACCATGGCGATCACATACCACACATATAGGACCACCAGTGCGAGGGCAATGATGTTTTTGAAGGGCTTTAAGCTTTCCGGGATCAATCCGCATATCAGGGCCATGCCGAATACCACCAGGAAAAAGCTCAGATCGCGCGACATGCTGGAAAAATCAGCCCGCACCTTAAGCCCGTGAATTCGCCGGTTTTTAAACCCCACTACCGCAACCCCGGTTATAAACATGGCCAGGGTGGAAAGCATCAGGGGAGCGCCGAGGATTGCGCCTATGCCTATCTCATGCCCGGTTCCGCCGCCATTGCCAAACACAATGGCGATAACCGGAATAATGGTCTCCGGCAGCGCTGTGCCTACTGCCGCCAAAACGCTGCCTACCGCACCTTCAGAAAGATTCAGCTTAAAACCCAACCACTCAATCCCATTGACGAAAACCTCTGCGCCGGCCAGAATAATGCCCAGGCTGATCACTAACCATACAATATCGCTCATCGTTTGCCCCTTCTCATAAAATGGCGCACCCTTAAGGTGCGCAATGTAAATTGACCTGTTGTGAACGCGGTCTTAAAATAGTATACCTTTACCAATTTGTCTATACAACCGCGGTGCGCAATGCTGAGTGCGACTGATCAATCCCGTTTTTACCGGGCCTGCTTGCGCAAGTTGCCGTTTTTGTGGCTATACCATACCCGGCACACCATCAGGCCTCAAAAATCCAGGTAGCGTAAAAACAACCCCTGAAAATCGGGGTGATCGGCCAGCTCAACACAATTCAAGCCCTGTTTGATATCTTTCATCTGCTGGCGGGCCGGTGCATGCAGGAGATACTGCACCGCCCCGCGTCCCGCAGCGTTACCCAGATTGTAGACCACATCAGGTTTTATTGACGGCAGAATACCGGCCTTTATAGCATTCTCAGGGTTCAGGTAGTTGCCGAAAGCGCCCGCCAAAAAGACCGCTTTTAAATCCTCAGCTCTGGTACCGCTTTCCTTCAGCAAAATCTCTATAGCAGCGCGTATGGCGCTTTTGGCCAGCTGCAGACTGCGCACATCTTCCTGGCTCAATACCACCGGTATGCCCTGCTGGCTTTTATCCGCGGGCACTATGACCATCTCTTTTCCCTGTGAGCCAAGCCGAATGAGAACCTGGTCGGTTGTTTCAATTATATTACCATTGCCTGCCATCAATTCCTTCTCCAGCAACCAGGCCAATAAGTCTATCAAAGCCGAGCCACACATGCCGCGCGGTGCTTCATTGCCCAATACATGATAAACCAGCTGCCCATCATCCCAGAAAAAATGGTCGATAGCCCCATGAACAGCCCTCATTCCACAACGTATGCCGGCTCCTTCGAAGGCCGGCCCGGCTGCGGCAGATGCAGCCCACATCCCTTTTTTGTCAGCCAGGATCACTTCGCTGTTGGTACCAATATCTATAAACAGATAAGGAAAAGGTGCCGGGTTGGGCAGGGTCAACAATCCTGCCAGGGCATCAGAGCCAATAAAACCCCGGCCTTGCGGCGGCATGATCAGCCGGGCCTCACAGTGGACCAATAAGCCCAGTTCTCCAGCCCGGCAGCTGAAAGCATCAGTAACTATACCTATAAATGGGGCCCCTGCCAGGCCGCTGGGGTTTAAGCCCAGAAAAAGGTGGATCATAACTGGATTGCCGACCACTACCAGCTGAAAAACCTGATCAGGCAGGATGTCACACTGTTTGGCCAGGCTGGTTATCAGGGTATTGGCGTTGTTGATGATGACTTGGTGAAGGGTGAGCAGACCATCGTCATGGCTTAAGCAATACTCCAGGCGGGAAATAACGTTATCGCCATATACGCGCTGCATATTAGGCATGGTGGAAGTAGCTATGGTTTTGCCGCTTTCCAGATCGAGTAAAATGCCTACCAGGCTGGTGGTGCCTACATCCAAGGCCAGACCATATACGCTTTGTCGGGAACGGCCCGCATATATCAAGCCCTGTTTTTCTGTCATCAGGGTGTTTAATTCAAGCACCGGCCGCTCGGCCCTGTCCAGGCTATGTAATTCATTGAGATTGGCCACACTCAGATTGAGTTCCAGGTTGGGCAGGGCATTTTGCAGCCTTTCCTGTATAGAAATCGGGTTGTGTCGATCCAGACCTGGTAAGTATACCTTTTTGTGTTGGACCATAGGCTCAACCACTGCCCCGGGTATTGATTGCAGCATAGAGGCGGTGGTGACAGGCTGATCCTGGAGATATACCTTAAGACCTTCAATTACAGGGAGATGACAGGCCAGGCGTATACCTGCTTTGATTTCCTCGGGAAGCAAAAGATAACGCTCGGCTTCATCCGGCGGCAAAAGCGGGCCCAATACCCTGGTTTTGCATTTCCCGCAGGCCTTCTTCCCCCCGCAGGGAGCGCTCATCACCAAACCATTGACCGCCAGGGCTTCCCAAAGGTTTTGTCCCGGATAGGACCAGATTGACATTGAATGTTTATCATCATATGCAATTTCAATTCTTACAAGTTCACTCATATTAACACCATATTTAGCCTTTACGCTATTATAACCAATAAAAAAGGCGGCTTCTAGCCGCCTTCCGGATCAGCCTTATTTGGTTTCGGACATCAATGCATAGGAGAATATAAAGACCCACAGCAAGGCTGAAACTACCGCAATAGTCGCCATACTGAGACCTTCGCCCTGCTTGAAGGCTGAATTCCCCATCGAGTACATGACGTTAAAGGCTACTACGCCCACTCCGGTCAGGATATAAATACCCTTTTTTGCGCCGGCTGACATTGACTGTTTCTTGGCCCATCCACAGAATTTCAGAAAAACGAACACCGTTATAAAGATTACCAATAAGGTAAACAGAGGACCGTTGTAAAAACCCCCGCTAGCTGCATGTTCCGCACCGAACAACAACATCTTTCTTCACCCCCCTTTATCTCTTTAGTAAGTATATTATAAATCTAGCAAAGGTAAAACAAGGAATTAGAAGATAGATTATCTCACCCGTTACTCCCTGCTTTCGCTAGGTAATGTATTCTCTACAAATTCCTTTATTCCTTCAAAGACCGTCATATTTTTTGCGAAAAGGGATGTTTGAGCGTCGCTTTACAATCGCCTACCGGTTGATTATAATAAACCTGGCATGAAATAATATTAAGTGGCAAGTAAATCGGATAGTCGCAGGTTAATCGCCTGAGGAAAGTCGGAGCTCCGCAGGGCAAGGTGCTGGATAGCGTCCAGTGGGGGCGACCCCAAGGCTAGTGCCACAGAAACAGACCGCCGTGATGGAGACCGGAAATCAGCAGTAAGAACTGGTATTGTATCCTGATGTTCAGGGATTTTGCTTTCCGGCCCTCATTGCGGTAAGGGTGGAAAGGTGAGGTAAGAGCTCACCAGCGTTTAGGCGACTAAACGGCTCGGTAAACCCCACCTGGAGCAAGACCGAATAGAGGAACCATGAGGTGGCCCGCCTCGTTCCCGGGTTAGGTCGCATGAGGTGTCAGGCAACTGGCATCCCAGATAGATGACTATCTAATACAGAACTCCGCTTACAGATTTGCTTGCCCATTAACCCCAGGATTTCAGGCAATAAAAAAAGAGGTATGCATAGTGTATACCCCTTTTTTTATATAGCCTAGCTATTTTTCTTTCTGGTACGCTTCTTGGTATTGGCCTTGGCGGGTATTTTTACCGCAACAGCTTCTTTAAGGGATTTGCCGGGCTTGAATGCCGGAACTTTGGTGGCAGGAACCTTGATTTCTTCCCCGGTTGCCGGGCTGATTACCTTTCGTTCTTTGCGGTCGCGTACTTCGAAACTTCCAAAACCTATAATTTGCACTTTATCCCCGCCAGCTAGAGCCTTTTGAATGGCTTCAACCGTAGCATCCAGGGCTTTGGCAGCATCTTTTTGAGTGATTTCTGCCTTCTCCGCTATCGACTTAACAAGTTCCGATTTGTTCACGACATAGTCCTCCCTTATTATTTTTTTAACCATATTTTACATTCCCCAAAAAAACGGCAATTCCTGCTATTAAAAATCTTTTTCGCAATTTTTTCAAAAAAATTTAGGGTTAAATTCGCTATATACATTTTACCTGCTAAAATAGGCTTTTATTCATGTAATCCCGATATTACGGCATATTCCATTTTATCCCATTGAAATCGAGGTTTTGTACAACTAAAAACTGAGCTCTTAAGGCTCATAGAATACTAAAGCACGGCTTCGTATTCAGTTTAATAACCTCCAGGGAAAACCCGTGGCGCCTTGACTCATGCACCAACAAATCACTGACCAGGGTGATCATAGTCCGCTCTAGCTCCTGATGCCCGGCATCAATGATGTTTAAGCCTTTAAGCCGTGCTTCCTGAGCTTCATGGTATTTTACGTCCCCGGTGATGACCACTTCAGCCTGCTGGGGATCAATTTTGGTCAGTACAGATCCCCCGGAACCGCTGATTACCGCCACACGCTGTATCATCTGCCGCCTATTGCCGGCTACACGCACGCCCGGGCAATAAAAAACCGTTTTTACCCTCTCCGCCAGGGATTCCAGGCTGCACGGCTGAGGCAGTTTCCCTTTGCGCCCCATGCTGTATATACGGCCGCCGTTAACCAGGCGATAAACGTCGTAGGCCACCTCTTCATAGGGGTGAGCGGAATGCATGGCCTGAAGCACCCGCTGCAAACCGTTGTGCTCTATCACCGTTTCCAGGCGATATTCCTCCACCTCTTCCAGGATTCCCACAGAGCCTATAAAGGGCTGACTGCCCTCCTCCGGGCAAAAGCTTCCAATCCCCGGGGTGCGGAAACTGCAGGCGGAATATTTGCCGATGTGCCCGGCTCCGGCTTCAGCCATGGCGGTTTGTACCGCTTTCACATGGTCGAAAGGCACATAGACAACCACTTTGTATAATTCATCTTGCTTGTCCGTTGTTAAAGGCTTTATATCCTGCAATTGCAGCATTTCAGCCAGGTGCTGGTTCAAGCCCTGTGAAGCCGCATCGAGATTGGTGTGCGCTGAGTACACGCTTATACCTGCATTGATGAGCTTATATATCGTCTTTCCCTGAGGCGTATCCGCTTCCAATCTCTTCAAGCCCTGAAAAAACAGGGGGTGGTGGGTGATGATCATATCAACGCCGGAACCTATCGCCGCTTCGACCACTTCTGGCTCCAATTCCAAAGCCACCCCCACTTTTTTTACCGGGGCTGAATAAGAACCCAGCTGCAGCCCGCAATTATCCCAGGAAGACGCCAGATACGGCGGATAGTGGTGTTCCAGTATAGCCACGATATCCTTAACCTGATTTGCCATTGATTATGCCCTCCAATCTTCGGCACATCGATTCATATTTAAAGCGCCGGTTTTGATTGTCCGCCAATTTTGATAAAGACAGGCTTTGCGCGAGGTGTTGAAGCTTTCGCCGGCAATAATTGAGGTATTCCAGTTCAATGCGGTCGCGGGCCTGCAGCAGCAAGGGTCCCACTTCTAACTCCAGGGGGCTTAACCGGTAGGGGCGGTCGCCGGGTTGGTAGCTGTAGAGCACAAAAAAGCGCCCTTTTAACTTGATCACCCGCTCATCGATAAGCGGCCAGCCCTTTTCGGCCAGCAGACCACGGGGTACATAAGGGCGGCTCATGGGCTGCAGGACAAAACGCTTAAATGATGAGCTCAAAGACCAGTCCCGGCTCAATATCTCAGCCAGGAGGTCACCTCCCATGCCCATGATAACAACCGTCTCAACCTCGCCCGGGGCTAAAGGCTCCAGCCCATATCCCTGCCTGACCGCAATGTGCGCTGAGCAGGGTGAATTGCCAATACGTTCGCGGGCTCGCCGGTAAGGGCCATCCCCCCATTCAGTAGCTATAACCAGCGGTGCCAGGCCTTTTTCCAGTAAAAAACACGGCAAGAGGCCGTGGTCAGTACCTATATCAGCTACTGCCCTGTAAGGGATTATCATCTCGCTGGCGGCCAACAGGCGCCGGTCAACAGTAGCCATGACGGCTCCTTTCCTTGTATTATAATAGTTAATATAACTCAGCCAGAACCGGCGGGCAAGCCGTGCTCATGGAGTTTAGCGGGTTTTGCATCGCGTCCCCGCCATTGGTTAAGGAGGTTGTATGATGGTTACCAACCATGTCATCACCTGTTTCATGGAAAACCAGGGTAAAATCTTGCTTTTAAGGCGCAGTTCACAGGTGGGCTCTTATCCCCGCAAATGGGCCGGCATAAGCGGATATCTGCCCGAAGGGCGCAGCGCGCTGAGCCAGGCCTATTTGGAAATAAAAGAGGAAGCCAGCCTGTGCAGTGATGACATCGTATTGATCAAGGAAGGACAGGTCCTTCAGGTGCCCGATGCAGATGCGGGCATAATGTGGCTGGTTCACCCTTTTCGCTTTTATGTCAAACATCCCGGACGGCTGGTTATTGACTGGGAGCATGTAGAATACCAGTGGATAGATCCTGAGGACATCAAGAAATACGATTGTGTCCCCCAACTGTATGAGACCTGGCGGAGAGTGGCCGATGGATAGGCAGGAGATGAGAGCCCGGCAACTGGCCTTAGATCGCAAACACGGGGCCAGCTTTCTGCTGCGCCAGGCCTTGCTGATCCTGAAGGATGAGGCCACAGAACTGCCCTGTGATAATAGGCTCAACTTCCTGGAGGAGCTTGCCGCCATAGCCCAAAGGCTGCAGCAGGCCCGGCCGGCCATGGCCGCTATCAGGAACGGCCTGCAGCTTTTCATTGACGGCCTTGAGGAGCTGAAGGCGGAGAACAGGCTTAACGAGCCGGTGGAAGCGGTGTCAGGCCTGGTGGACTCCATCATAGAAAGCCTGGATGCGAATTATCACCGGACTGTCATGAATGGGGCGCAATTGATCAAGTCCGGCGAGCAGATCATCAGCTGCAGTTTCAGTGCCACGGTGGCTTCCGCTTTGATACAGGCCCGTGCCGAGCAAAAACCCTTCTCCGTGATAATTGTGGAGAGCCTGTGGCATGATCTTAACTATGGGGAAATGATGGCTTCCACCTTAGAGACCGGCGGGGTTGACTGCAAGCTCATCCCCGTTGATCGCTTATATGATTATGTTAACGACAGCAGCCTGGGATTGATCGGGGCTGATAGTGTGCTTGCGGATGGTTCCGTAATCAATGGCTATCCCAGCCTGCAGTTGGCCAGGGCATGCTTTGCAAAAAGGATTCCCTTTTACTGCCTGTGTGAATCCCACAAAATAGCCTCCGATTATCCTCCCCTGCCGCTGGAGGATGGCTTTGATATAATACCCGGCCTTTATGTAAAGGCGGTGATCACTGAAAAGGGAAAAACACGCCTAACGTAGCTGTTCATTGCTGTTAAGCCAGGTCAAATCCCTTAACTGACAGCATTCAACCCGGCCGGCAAATAAGCCGGGTTTCCCGCCTAAAAAGCAGGAAACCCGGCTTATAAACATACCCAATAATCCTATCCGCACGAACCGCTTTAAGCCATATCAGACCTGTGGCAATGTACTCAGGCTCTTTTGCAGTTCCTCTTCCGGAAAATCGATGTCTTCAGTAACCCCGGCGAGGAAGTTGTCATATGCTCCCAGGTCAAGGTTGCCATGACCGCTGAGGTTGAATACGATGGTGCGCTGTACCCCTTCCTCTTTGGCCTTCAAGGCCTCGTCGATGGCCACCCGCACAGCATGGGATGACTCTGGAGCCGGGATTATGCCCTCGGTCTGAGCAAACAGCTGCGCGGCCTGGAAAACCTGGTTTTGATAGACAGCGGTAGCTTCAATCAGCCCATCGTGATACAACTGGCTTACCAGGGGCGACTCGCCGTGATAGCGCAAGCCCCCGGCGTGTATTCCGGGCGGGCTGAAACTGCTGCCCAGGGTGTACATTTTCAGCAACGGGGTAAACCCGGCCACATCTCCATAATCGTAAGCGAATACCCCGCGGGTCAATGTCGGGCAGGCGGCCGGTTCGACCGCTATAAGCCGGACTTTGCTGCCTTTCAATTTGTCGGGGATGAAGGGAAAGGCGATACCGGCGAAATTGCTGCCGCCGCCGCAGCAGCCAATAACAATGTCCGGGTATTCATCCACCATTTCCAGCTGCAGCTTGACTTCCTGTCCGATGACGCTTTGATGCAGGCAGACATGGTTTAAAACGCTGCCCAGTGAATAATTGGTATCTTCACGCCCGGCGGCATCTTCTACCGCTTCACTGATAGCCAGACCCAGAGTTCCGGGCATATCAGGGTTCTGGGCCAAAGCCTTGCGCCCGCTCTCGGTAAACGGGCTGGGACTGGGTACGCACCTGGCTCCATAAACCTCCATGGCCACCCGCCGGTAAGGCTTCTGGTAGTAGCTGACTTTGACCATATAGACCATGGCCTCGAGGTCGTACATTTTGCAGGCCAGGGATAAGGCTGTGCCCCATTGACCAGCCCCGGTTTCGGTGGTGAGGCGTTTGATCCCCTGGGCTTTGTTGTAGAAAACCTGGGGCAGGGCGGAGTTCAGTTTGTGACTGCCTACCGGGCTGACGCCTTCGTACTTGTAATAAATGTGACAGCTGGTGTCCAGGGCTTTTTCCAGACCATGGGCCCTGAACAAGGGGGAAGGCCTCCACTGCTTGTAAATCTCCCGCACCTCCTGAGGTATTTCGATATACCTCTCCGTAGACACTTCCTGCATGATCAATTCACGTGCAAAAAGCGGCTCCAAATCGGCTGGGGTAAGGGGCTGTTTGGTTTGTGGATTCAACCCCGGAGACAATGGGGTCGGCATGTCAGCCTGAACATTGTACCAGAATCTCGGCAACTTCTCTTCAGGCAAAATGATTTTGGTGAGCTGTTCTCGGCTCATCTCAGCTTCGCTCCTCTCGTCTTATAAGATTTTTTAAGCGGCTTAAGCCACTTGCAGTTAGTATATCACAGGGACGCAGGCTCAACAACAGAATACCTGTCCTTTTTTATCCATACCTGTTCTTCATCAGGTATGTGCAGCAAGGGTGGCAATTTTATGCCCGGGCATATCAGATATTGATTGTAAAGAGCCCTGGGAGTATAATAAACCAAAACTACAAAGGGGAGCTGGAGTCATCCGGCTGAGAGTGGGCTAAATGCAGCCCTGACCCTCGAACCTGATCTGGGTAATGCCAGCGTAGGAACTATGAACCGCATGGTTTGTCGGACCGCTTTATCGCTTTATTCAGATGGGCGGTCTTTATTATTTTTTTAAGGAGGAGATGGAATGGCCAATGCCAATCTAAGCCTGCAGGTGCTCCCCCGGGTGCCTGAAGAACAGCTGTATGGGGTTGTCGAGCGGGTGATTGAGATGATTCAGAACAGCGGTCTGCCTTATGTGGTAGGACCTATGGAAACTACCATTGAGGGCGACATCGAAGTGCTGCTTGACCTGGTCAAAAGAGCACATGATATCTGCATCGCTGCAGGTGCTTCCGCGGTGATGTCAGTGGTTAAAATCGACTACCGGCCGGGCGGGGTAACTATCGATGAGAAAATACGCAAATATCGCCCCTAAAACCTATCCCTTCCTGGTAATAATCCTGGCCGTAATGCTATGGCATATAGGGGTCAAGCTCAGCCAGGTGCCGGTGTGGATACTGCCGGGGCCGGTTCAGGTGCTGCAAGCCATGATCAGCCATGCCGCCTTATTATGGCATCATACCCAGATCACCCTCACCGAAGCCTTGCTCGGTTTTGCGCTTTCAGTGGCATTGGCTCTCGTACTGGCCTTGCTGCTGCATTACCTGAACTGGTTGTGTCAGGCCTTATATCCGCTTTTTATCGTATCCCAGACCATACCCCTGATTGTTCTGGCAGTATTGCTGCCCCTGTGGTTCGGCTGGGGCATGTTCCCCAAGATTTTGATTATCATCCTGGTATGCTTTTTTCCCATGGTAATCAATCTGTTCAATGGGCTTAAAGCAGTGGACCCGGATATACTGAACCTGTTTCGTTCTATGGGGGCCAAACCCCTGGCAACCTTTCGCCTGGTGATCATGCCTTATGCCCTGCCCTCGTTTTTTGCGGGTTTGCGCATCTCTGCCACCTACAGCATCATGGCTGCGGTAATAGGGGAATGGCTGGGGGCCCAACGCGGCCTGGGCTACTATATGACCCTGCAGCAGAAGAGTTTTGCGGTTGATCGGGTCCTGGCAGTGGTTGTAATCATCTGCATACTGAGTTTGTTGCTGGTTAAAGCCGTGGATTTGCTGGAGTACCTGCTGCTCCCCTGGAACAGGAAGGTTTATTCGCAACAATTGTATCAATAGGAGGAATGTCGAGTGAAAACCAGGATACTGGCATTGTTAATAATTACCGCCTTTTTAGTCCTGCCCGGTTGTGCCAACCATACCCCTGAAGAGGCCCCGTTACAGAAAGTCACGGTATTATTGGACTGGTTTCCCAACACCAACCACACCGGCTTGTATGTGGCTAAAGAGCAGGGCTTTTATCAGGCTGAAGGCCTGGAGGTGGAGATCATACAGCCCTCTGAAGGCGGACAAGTGCAGCTGCTGGCAGCAGGTCAGGCTGATTTTGCCGTATCTGCACAGGAGGAAATAACCATAGCCCGTGCGCAGGGTTTACCGTTGGTAGCCATAGCCGCTATTATTCAACACAACACCTCAGGTTTTGCCGCTCCGCTGGATCGCAACATCAAAACCCCGGCTGACTTTGCCGGGCGCACCTATGGGGGTTGGGGCTCTCCGGCCGAGGAAGCGGTACTAAAATCGCTGATGGCTGAATATCAGGCCGATTTCAGCGAACTCAATATATTGAACATCGGCTCATCCGACTTTTTTACCAGTGTGCAAAAGGATGTAGACTTTGCCTGGATTTTTTGGGGATGGACCGGCATCGAGGCCGGGCTTAAGAACATGCCTTTGAGCTTTATCAGCCTGCGTGAAGTGGATCCCCGCCTGGATTATTACACCCCGCTTCTGGCCAGCAACGAAAAGCTGCTCAACAGCAACCCTGAGCTGGTCAAAAGGTTCATGCAGGCCACCGCCCGCGGTTACCAGTTCGCCATGCAAAACCCGGATCAGGCTGCGGAAATACTGCTGGGGGTTGTTCCTGAGCTGGACCGTCAATTGGTGATTGAAAGCCAGCGTTACCTGGCTCTGCAGTATCAGGGCGACGCTCCTCGCTGGGGGGAAATGAAGGCCGCGGTATGGCAGGGCTATACTGATTTTATGCTGGAAAACGGGCTGTTAACCGCAGAGGTGGATATTGACCGGGCTTTCAGCAATGCATATCTGCCCGCCGCACCATAAATTTAGAGCGCAGGTTGATGATTATGAGCAAACTTGAGGTAAAAGGGCTGTATAAAACCCTGGAGGGGGTTTTCACCTTAAACAATCTGTCCCTCACGCTCAAAGAGCATGAGGTGGTGGTCATTTTGGGCCCCAGCGGCTGCGGGAAAAGCACCTTGCTGCATATCATCGCCGGTTTGATTCCGCCCGATCGGGGCAAGGTCTATATTGACGGGCGTGATTATACCTGCCAAACCGGGCGGGTCAGCTACATGCAGCAAAAAGACCTTTTGCTTGATTCCAGAACCATTATCGACAATGTGGCCCTGCCGCTGGTGCTGCGGGGAATCCCCAAAGAGCTGGCCCGGCGGCAGGCCGCCCTGCACCTGGATGACTTTGGTTTGAGCGGTTTTGAGAATTATTACCCCCGGCAGCTGTCCGGGGGCATGAAACAGCGTGCCGCCTTATTAAGAACCTATCTTTTCAGCAGCGATATACTGCTGTTGGACGAACCCTTTGCCGCCCTGGATGCCATCACCCGCCGCAAGATGCATCTGTGGCTGATCGATCTGCAGCAGCGTTTCCGCTCCTCGGTGTTGTTTGTGACTCACGATATCGAAGAGGCCCTGCTGATCGCATCGCGCATCTATGTATTTTCGGCTCGTCCCGCACAGGTGCGCCTGGAGATAGATATGCAGAGCATACCGCATAGGCCGGACTCACTGTACCGGCTCAAAAACCGCATACTGGCGGAACTGGAAGGGGAATGATCAGTCCTAAACGGCTCTTTCCCGGGTTTTCGGTTTGAGTGAAGCCTCCCATTTGCGGCAGCGGTCCCCCCAGTAGGCCAGTACCTGGCGATCGCGCATAATACAGGCTACCTCGCAGAGGTTAGGGCACCCCTGGCAATCCAGGCTGCGAGTCTTAAATTCGCCTTCCAAAACGAAGCAGTCTCCTTTAAAGCGGCTTGGCTGCTTCTGGCTTACCGCTTCATGGGCCAGTATGGCTGCCCCCACCGCACCCATAACATCATGGTTTGGAGGTACGGCGACAGGCATGTGCAAGGCCTTTTCAAAAGCCTTTCTGATCCCCCGGTTGGCTGCCACCCCACCCTGGAAAACCACCGGGCTGAGGATTTTTTTGCCTTTGCCCACATTGTTCAGATAGTTTCTCACCAAAGCCTCGCACAGACCCATAAGGATGTCGCTCATGGGATAACCCATCTGCTGTTTATGTATCATGTCGGATTCGGCAAAAACCCCGCAGCGTCCTGCAATGCGCACCGGGCGGGTGGACAGCAAGGCCTGCTCGCCCAGCTGTTCAATGGGCAGATTCAGCCGGGCAGCCTGCTGATCCAAGAATGAACCGGTTCCTGCAGCACAAACCGTATTCATGGCAAAATCATGCACAATGCCTTCCCGTATGATGATTATCTTGGAGTCCTGCCCCCCTATCTCAATAACCGTCTGGCAGGCCGGATCATAATGGCATGCGGCCACCGCATGAGCCGTGATCTCGTTTTTTACCACATCAGCTCCCAGCATTATGTCCGCCAGGTGCCTGCCGCTGCCGGTAGTGCCTACACCTGCGATGGCGGCCGCCGGGGACATTTGACCGCGCAAGGCCAGGTAACCCTCGCGGATGGCCTTTACCGGGTTCCCATTGGTGCGCAAATAAACCGTGGCTTTGACCTGTCGCTCATCATCCAGCAAAACAAAATTGCTGCTCACCGAGCCGATATCAACCCCCAGATAATAATGCACTTTTGCTTCCTCCTCGCTGTAAACTGCTGCCATTAACGCGAGCCGCTTTGCGGCGCCTGAGCATATCGGTGAAGGCCTCCAGGCGGGTGGTAATGCCGGCATTGGCGGAGTGTTCATCAAAATACAGGGTCATGCAGGGAATCTGTTCCTCTTTAGCCACCCGGAGCAATATGCTTTGGGCCACTATCTCCGGCATGCAGGTAAGAGGGCCAATCTGAATCACCCCGTCATAGCCCTGATGGGCGAAATCCACGGTTGTGCCCACCGTCTCCAGGCCGTGCCCGCCCACACGGCTGGCCAGATAAGGCCGGGCGCAATCGACTATATGCTCCTGGCGCGATTTGAGCAAATGCCCTTTGAACAGATGATCATTCAGCCACTCGGTCAGTTTGATCGAATTGGTAACCTCAGCATTGAGCCGGCCCAGGCTGCGGATGATATGCTGATTGGAGTAGGGCTCCAGTACGGTATAAACCTCCCCTACCAGGCCTATGCGCAATATGGGCTGTGAGTGCTGTTCGAGACAGTTCCAGGCCTTTATGGCGGAGGATACTATGCCGTCAATAGCCTTGCGGCTTTGGGCCTGATCAATATGTACCAGGGTATCTTCCCAGATTCGTTCCGCTTCTTCTTTTTCACTGCTGCGGGGCAGTACATACAGGTAGTGCTCTTCCGCTTTTTCCAATGCGGCCAGCTTATACCAGGCAAAACGTATGGCTTCAATAGCCTCCATAAAAGAAACCTTTTCCCCCAGCTGTTTAAGCTGATGCAAAAGCTGGGACAGCCTGGAATCGGGAGCCTCCAGTATGACCATGTGAAAATCATAGCCCAAATCCCGCAATATGTCCCTTTGCACCTGGGCATAATAGCCGAACCTGCAGGGCCCCCAGCCCCCGGCCATCAGTATCGTATCCGCGCCGGCTTCCAGGGCCTCAATATAATTGCCCAAACCGATCTTAAGCGGCAGACAGGCGAATTCAGGCGCATATTTGACCCCCAGGGCCAGGGTGCGCTCGCTAATCGGCGGAGGGACCACCACCTCGCGGTGCAGCCCCTGAAGAAGCGATTTAAGGGGAATGTGCATGAAGCCCATATGGGGAAAGGTTATCTTCAAACCCCTGCACCTTCTTTCTTCGCAGCATATCGCAAAAGGCTTCCAACCTGGTCAAAAGCCCCCCTTCACCGCTGTGCTCGTCAATGGTTACCAGCATAAACGGCTTATGCCTGACCTTGCGGGCTATGATGTCACCCACCATAGAATCCGGCCCGCAGCCGAAACAGGCCAGGTATACTATGCCGTCGATGGCAGGATTTTTGTCCATCAAGAGAGCGGCTCCAACCATCTTTCTTCCCAGGGTCCAGAACAGCTTCTTGGGCAGGCGGGCAGCTTCCGCTTCTATCTGCTCTTTAACACAGGACTCCAGAAATGCCACTTTGCACCCCAGCTGCTTCAATTTTTCTATCAGCTGCAGACTGATGGCCGGGTCATACAGTGAATAGCCATGCCCCAGTATGCCCACACAGATATGGTTATCTTGGGGTTTTACAGGACCCTCCCGCTTGCCATCCCATAACTCGATGGCCTCCAGAGGCGAATAGCCCTGCCGGGTCCAAACCCGCACCCGTTTCATCTCCCTTAAGCCATGCTGGTATGCGTCGTAAATGCTTTTCCTGCTGCCGGTAAACAATAAGCCTGCTCGGTAGATATTGTTCCACAATTCACGGGTATCACGGCTGCAGTCCACGGTAATATCTATCAACGGCGGACAATGAGGCCACTGGGCCCGAATCATATCAGGAATGCCCATAAATTTGGGGCATATGTAGCTTCTCGGCTCAATGCTGATAAAGCGCGGAGCCAGAATATAGTCGGGCTGTTGTTCAAGCAGCTGGCCGACATGCCCGAAGTAAACCTTTATGGGCAAACAGCACTCATCAACCGTGCTATCTATGCCCTGGTCAATGGTTTGCCTGCTGGTGGGACTGGAAGTTATCACCTCCGCGCCCAAATCAGTGAAAAATGTCTTCCACAGGGGGTACTGGTAAAAAAAGAATAATCCCCGTGGGATCCCGACTCGAGCCATCTATTGCTGTCCTCCTGATTTATTGCTCGGGCTGTCTGTGCTGCTCAGAAGAGCTAATCCCCGCTTGCACACCGATCAACGACCAGTCTTTTTTCTCCGCTTATCGTCAGGCCATGCAAAGCGCTTTGATTCTTCAGCCTTTGGGGTTAAATATAACCGCCACCACATAGCCGAACACGATAGCTGCGGTAATACCGGCCGCAGCTGCTTCAACCCCGCCGCTGAAAGCGCCCAGCAGCCCTTTTTGCTCCACTGCCTTTAAGGTACCCTGCACCAGCAGATGGCCAAAACCGGACAGAGGCACGGTAGCCCCGGCACCGCCGAGATTGACCAGCGGCTGGTAGAGACCCAGTCCACTCAATATAGCCCCGCCAGTTATATATCCCACCAGAATATGCCCCGGCGTAATAGTGGGCTTGGTAGCATCCATAATGATTTGCCCGATTACACATAACAGACCGCCCACCAAAAAAGCCATATATAAGGGAACCATTATTCTGCCTCCTGCAAATCATTAGTCCATTTCTATAGCCACCGCATGGGCAATGCAGGGAATGGATTGGCCCTGGAATGAGGTGACCGGACTCATCAAAGCCCCGGTCGCTACCAGCAGCAGCCTCTTAATCTCACCTTTTTGCATCTTTTTCAGCAAAGGGCCGCAGAGCATACAGGCCGAGCACCCGCAGCCGCTGCCGCCGGAACCCACCGCCTGACTCTGATCATAGAGCAAAACCCCGCAGTCTTTGTAATTGGGATCTATAATGCCATAGCGCACGAAAAGCTGGCGGGCGATGCTCGAGCCGACCTGGCCCAAATCCCCGCTGACGATCAGATCATAGTAATCGCTCTCAAGATTCAAATCATCCAAATGGGTTTTAATGGTGTGAACTGCCGCAGCAGCCATAGCGCTGCCCATATCGTTGGCATCGGTCTGCCCCATGTCTATGACCTTGCCTACCGTGACCCCCTTGAGGCCTGGCCCGCTTCCACTGGCCTCCAGCAGCACAGCCCCGGCTGCGGTGGCTGTCCACTGAGCGGAAGGGGCTTTTTGCACCCCTTGTTGGGTGGGAAAGCGGTATTGCCTTTCAGCAGTGTAATGATGACTGCAGGCCGCAGCGACAACGCGCTCATAATAGTCCCCATCCAGAAGCATGGCGCCCAGGCTGAGGCTCTCCGCCATGGTGGAGCAGGCCCCGTATAAGCCCATAAATGGAATCTCCAAATCCCGGGCGGCAAAATTGGAGGCTACTATCTGGTTGAGCAGGTCCCCGGCCAGGAGCAAATCCACATCTTCAGGCAGAAGATTGCGCTTGTTAAGGGCCATTTTGACCGTCTCCCGCAACATCTTATACTCGGCCAATTCCCAGGTTTGTTCGCCATAAAGGTAATCATCCAGAACATAGTCGAAGTCCTGGCCCCACGGGCCTTCCCCTTCTTTAGGCCCGACTACGGCCGCCCAGGCTGTCAGTACCGGAGGATTATCGAATACCACGGTTTGCTGGCCGCGTTTTTTTCTGCCCGGCATATCAGTGCCTCCCCACTTTTACTAGCTTAAGAATACCCTGATCAAGCCCACCAAAACCGCGATGACAAAGCCGAAAACCAGGGTTGGCCCGGCTACGCTGAAAATCCTGGCCCCGACTCCAAAAATATAGCCTTCCCTTTTGTACTCCAGGGCTGAGGCCACGATAGCATTGGCAAATCCGGTGATGGGAACAATGGAACCTGCTCCGGCACGCTGGCCCAGCTCATTGTAGTAGCCCAAACCGGTGAACAGAGCGGCCAGGAAGATGAGAATGCAGGAAGTTGCGGAACTGGCATCGGCAAGGCTGATGCCCCGGCTTAACATCAAGTTGATCATCCACTGGCCCAACATGCAGATCAGCCCGCCCACCACAAAAGCCCAGACCATATTGCGGGCCAGATTCGGTTTGGGTTTGGCCTGGTTAATCAGATCTTCATATTCTTGCTTTTCGATCTCTTTGATTTTTTGCTCAGGTGTATGCATGTCAGGCCTCCTTGCCAGCATATTATGCGCTTTTTAACCGCTTTTTATTCATGATGAAGGCCCGGCAAAGCACCTTAAAACGGTGCTCTCCAGGCCCTCAGGTCGATCGGCGGGAATCTGCCTATTCAGTATAGGCAATCTTCACATCGGCTTTGTATTCTACTATCCGGTCGCCCTGGCAGGTGGCTGTCCAGTTGATTACTTCTACCCCGGATATATTGCGGTACCTTTTAGATGCCTGGCTGACTGCTTCTTCTACGGCGTCCTGCCAGCTTCGACTGGATTGACCTACGAATTCCGCAACTCTTACCTGCAAAATACAACCTCCTTTATCATCATGTCATCTAAAGTGTATTTTGCTGATCCTGTTCAGTATTTATTCCTCATAATAAAAAAGAGGCGTTTATCTGCTGTCAATAAACGCCCCTCACAGTGGATGCTATGCTAACCCAGCATCTCTTTGAGCTTATTTATAGCGGTTTTTTCGATGCGGGAAACCTGTACTTGTGAAACCCCCAGATCATTCGCTATGGCAGACTGGGTTTCGTCTTTAAAATAGCGGCGCAGTATCACTTCCCGCTCACGATCGCTGAGCTTGCTCAAAGCCTCGCGCAAGGCCAACCGCTCCAACAGCCGGATATTGCTCTCTTCATCCCCCAGCCGGTCTATCAGTGATGGAGCGCCCCGCTCATCCCGGGGCAGGGTATCGTGGATGTAGGCCGGGGCCTGGCAGGCCTCGATGGTGGTGACCACATCTTCCTTTACCATATCCAGGGTGCTGGCAATCTCGGCCACACTCGGTTCACGCCCCAGTTCGCTGCGCAGTTTGTCCTGAGCCCAGCGTATTCTGCCGTAATTCTCCTTGAGGCTGCGCTGCACTTTGACCATCCCGTCATCGCGCAGGAATTTCTTTATCTCGCCGATTATCATCGGTACCGCATAGGTGGAAAAGCGCACCTGGTACTGAAAATCAAACTTGTCGATGGCTTTCAGCAAGCCGACTGAACCCACTTGAAACAGGTCTTCATAATCATAACAGCTGTTTTTAAAGCGCTCCATGACCATATATACCAGGCCCAGGTTGGCCTCATACACCCTGGCCCGGGCCGCACTATCACCGGCCTGTGCCTTGGCCAGCAATTCTTCGGTTTCCTTGTAATTGTCATGCGAGGACACCATTATCAACTCCTCAGGCCAGGGCTTCCTCGTTCTTCAGGAAAGAGCGCCTCAGGCGCACCGTAGTGCCCTTGCCGGGTGCAGTATCGACCTGCATGTCATCGGTGAACGATTTCATAAAAGTGAAGCCCAGACCCATGCGGGTGGGATCGCTGGAATAGGTTGCTTCCATGGCCCGGGTCAAATCCTCTATGCCCCGGCCTTGATCCTCGACCACGATCTCCAATACGCCGTTATGGTCTATGCTGGCTATCACCGTTATCATCTTGTTGGGCTGGTTTTCATAGCCGTGAATGATGCAATTGGAGACTGCTTCGGAAACCACCAGCTTAATCTCTTCGATATCCTCCAGGGTACAGTCCAGCTGCGATGCGAAAGCAGCCACACAGGAGCGGGCAAAGGCTATGTTCTCCGGGATACTGAAGAATTCAAACCTCACATAATTGCGCACATTCATATCGCTTCCCGGCCAGGCCGGTCTCCACCTCCTAAATATTGATCACTTCCTGCTCGTTCTTATATAAAGGCACCAGGCGATTTACTCCAGAAAAAAACAATATCTTTTCCACCTGTGGCCTGGCACCAACAATAAACATTCTGCCCTGCTTGGCACTAATCCTTTTGTAACGCCCGATTATCAAACCCAGGCCGGAGCTGTCCATAAAGGTCACTTTTTCCAGGTTTAGCACCAGGTTCTTAATGTTTTTATCATCTATCCTTTTATCTATTTCGGCGCGCATTTTATCCGCAATGAGCATATCCATTTCACCCGAAACCCGTACCACTAGAGTACTGCGAACTCTTTTGAATTCCAGGCCCATTCTGCTTCTCCCCCTGCTGACAGGATACTATTCAGTTCATTCTACACCATGCCCGGCATTCCTTCCACAAAATTCCAGCTTATAAGGCGGGGATTCGCCATAAAGGATAAAAAAGGCGAAGTTGGCCAGTCGAGAAGGCTCGTAAACGGAACGGGTATCAAAACCAAGGCCATAGTCTGCCGGCAGGGCGACAGAAAAGGACGGCCCAGCTATCACCAAAAGGACCGTCCTCACTGGCAAATTCCATATCAGTAAGCTATCTTATGAGGAATACCCCCTGAAGAAGCTTGAGTATTTCCTTTACTGCCCCCGCCTGAGGCACATCCTGGGCAGCTACCAGATCAACCTGCTTTATTAAGAGCTGATCCTTATAAATCTGAATTTCTCCGATTTTCTGGCCTTTTAATATGGGAGCATCGATATAGTCGGGCAGCACCTGGCTGTAGGAAAGGGACTTTTCCTCACCTTTGAGGCAGATGGTGCCAACATCAGCAGCAGCCACTACCTCAATGCTGTCCACCACACCTTTGCCCACCTTGACCGTTCCACAAACATTGCCCTTTTCAAAGAAGCTCTTATATGCATGTTTGGCAAAACCGTAGTTGAACAACACCATGCTGTCGCTGAAGTGGCCGCGCGGCTCCGGTGAAGCCATCACTACTGCGATCAGGCGCAGCCCATCTCGTTTCACGGTTGCGGCCAGGCAGTATTTGGCCTCATTGGTCCAGCCGGTCTTAAAGCCATCTGTACCCTGAAACCACCACAAGAGCTTGTTGGTATTCCACAACTTGAACTCCCCATTGCGCAGATCGTATTCTTTGATCGCGCAGTACTCCAGAATCTTAGGATACTGCAGCGCATGCCGGGCTATGACCGCCATGTCATAGGACGAGGTGTAATGGCCTTCGGCAGACAGTCCATAGGAATTGACGAAATGGGTATTCTTAAGGCCCATTTCCTGAGCGGTTTGGTTCATGCGCTCAACAAAGGCTTCATGGCTGCCTTCGAGATGTTCGGCCACAGCTACACAAGCGTCGTTGGCCGATCCCACCGCAATCGCAATCAACATCTCCTCCAGGCTCATTTTTTCACCGGGCTCCAGATAGATCTGAGAGCCTCCCATTTTCCAGGCATTCTCGCTGGTAACCACTATGTCCGTCAGTGACGCTTTCCCCGCTTCCAGATCCTGAGCGGCCAGAATCAAAGTCATCAATTTGGTCATACTGGCAGGTGCCATTCTCTCATGTTCATTGTGCGCCAAGAGCACCTGGCCGGAATCAGCATCCATCAAAACGTACGATTCGGCTTTGATATCCAGCGTTTCAGCCCTTACTGCCGCAGGGGACCACAGAAGAATGATGAAAGCGCACAACATCATCCAGGCACAATTTCTGCCTATTTTCATAGCAGGCTATACCTCCCCAGACGTTCATTATTAGATTATATTTAGGGAAAGAGGGTATTATGCTAAGGGTTGAGCGGGTAAAAAAGAGGTATGGTATACTTGAATTAATGGATATATTTAGCATTACACCATGAGCTGCAGGAAAGGCTGCCGGGCCGAGAGCCGGATCGGGCTAAAACCTCTATGAGGATCGATTTTGAGCAGAAGGCAACTGGATGGCTCAAATCAAGCCGTTTCAGCTTTTATATGGAAGGAGCAAAAATATTGAGGTATTTCACTTTTACGGTACTGGCGATCTTTGTTATACTGGCCGTTTGTCTGGGCAGGCCTGCTTTGGATGAAGAAACCCTGATCAGAAACCATGCCGACCCCATCGCCGAACAGATGCTGACGGCTCTCAGCCAGGATGATTACACCGCCTTCGCCATGCATTTCGATGAACATATGCTTGATACCTTTTCCGAAGCGGAGTTTCACCGGCTCAGCCAGAGTATCAGGGCAAGCTACGGGATCTATGAGTCAATCAGTCATTTCAGCACTACAGTGTACCCGCAGGCCACAATAGTGAAATATATAGCGCAATTCAGCCAGGACAGGACCGGTCTTGACTTTACTATCGAATTCTCCAAAACCGCCGGACCTGGTTCTGTACATGGCTTCAGCCTGGTTCAGGCCGGTTGGCTGACCAGGTAAAGCAGCTGCCCGACCTGCTTTATTCCAACTGAAAGCAAATATTTCGACCCCATCCTCATCGCAAGGCTTAACCACACGGTGGCTGGTCAGCAAGTATCCACCAGATGCTGCTGTTCTGTCAGGCTGCCTTCATGCTCCGCGAATAACATCGAGTATCAACGGTATCGGGGGCAGTGCCGAGCTGCCCAGCTGAAAGGCCTGTGTTATCAATTCCCGGGCGGTGTTCATCCGTTCAGAACGGTTGTAATGCATTATGGCCAGGGGTTCACCCTTATCTACCCTGTCCCCGCGTTTTTTCAAGAGTTCCACCCCAACCGCATGGTCGATTACATCGCTCAAACTCTCCCTCCCGGCACCCAGGTACATAGCTGCGCGGCCGATGGCAAATGCGTCGATGCCTTGAACAAATCCGCTCTCAGAGGCATATACCTCCTGTTTACAGTCAGCCTCGGGCAGCCCGTAAGCGGGCTTCTCTTCATCCCAGCTTCCGCCCTGCCAGGCCACCATCTGGCGGAGTTTGTCCGCAGCCGCTCCGGAGCTGAGCATATCCACAGCCTGGCTCATGGCGGCTTCGAAAGTGCCGGCCTTCTCGCCCAGGAGGATCATTTCTGCGGCCAGGTGCAGGGAGAGTTCCTTCAAATCCCGGGGCCCCTGCCCTCGCAGGGTATCCATGGCTTCCCTTACCTCAAGGGCATTGCCAACCATATTGCCCAGGGGCTGTTCCATGTCGGTTAAAACTGCAACCATTTTTCTGCCGGCTCCTGTGCCGATAGCCACCATCAACTCAGCCAGAGCCCGGGCGGAGGGAAGATCCTTCATGAAAGCCCCCTGCCCCACCTTCACGTCCAGCACTATGGCGGCGGCTCCGGAGGCCAGCTTCTTGCTCATTATGCTGGAGGCGATGAGAGGAATGCTGTCTACCGTAGCGGTCAAATCGCGCAGGGCATAGAGGCGTTTATCGGCCGGCACCAGATTGCCTGACTGCGAAATAACCGCGGCCTTCACCCGGTTAACCTGCCGGATGAACTCGGCATAGCTTCTTTCCACCTGAAATCCGGGAATGGACTCGAATTTGTCAATAGTGCCGCCGGTGTGGCCCAGGCCGCGCCCGGACATCTTGGCCACCGGCACCCCGGCGGCGGCAGCTATGGGAATGGCCACCAGGGTTGTCTTGTCACCCACACCGCCGGTGCTGTGTTTATCTACAGTTATGCCCTTAACAGCAGACAGGTCCATTTGTTCGCCGGAGTTGGCCATAGCCACCGCCAGCCAGGTGGTTTCTTCACTGTCCATCCCCCGGAAATACACCGCCATGGCCCAGGCAGCAACCTGGTAATCCGGCATGGAGCCATCGCTGATGCCTTTCACCACATATTCGATTTCGTCCCGGCTCATTTTTAATCCGTCGCGCTTTTTCAGGATCAAATCGTAGTAGTTCATGATGCTCCCCTCAATTCAGCATAGAAACTCTGCCCGGCCAGCCCTTCCACCGGTATGCCCAGGTGCTCGGCTATAGTCTGGCCGACATCGCTAAAACCACGGCGCCGCCCCAGGTTGACATTCCCGGGGAAAGCCGGTCCGTATACCAAAAGGGGCACACATTCGCGAGAATGGTCGGTGCTGGGGGTAGTGGGGTCATTGCCGTGGTCGGCAGTAATGAACAGCAGGTCTTCGCTGTGCATCAGCGCCAAAATCTCCCCCAGGGCTTTGTCGAAGCGGGTCAAGGCCTCTGCGTATCCCAGCACATTGTTCCTGTGTCCGTAAACCTGATCGAAGTCGAGCAGGTTGGCAAAAATCAGGCTGCCTTCCCCATCGCCTATGGCTGACAGCAGCAATTCAATGCCATGCTCATTGCCGGTAGTGGGACGATTGTCGCTTACCCCGCGGCCTCCAAACAAGTCCTTGATCTTGCCTATCCCAATTACTTTCTGGCCGGATTCGATAATAAAATCCAGTATGTTGCGGGGCGGGGCCAGAGAATAATCGTGACGGTTGCTGGTGCGTTTGAAGTCCCCGGCCTGTCCGGTGAAAGGGCGGGCAATAACCCGTCCTACGGCATGTTCGCCCTTAAGCAGTTCCCGGGCGGTCTCGCACATGGCATACAGTTCATCTAAAGGAACAACCTCCTCGTGGGCTGCGATCTGAAACACGCTGTCCGCCGAGGTATATACTATGGGGCAGCCGGTTTTCATATGGTCGCTCCCCAGTTGCTCGATAATTTCGGTGCCTGAAGCCACCACATTGCCCAGGCACTTGCGGCCGATCCGCTCTTCGAAGGTTTTTATAATCTCCTCCGGAAAGCCTTGCTCATAAGTAGGAAAAGGCTGCTTAAGTAACACCCCCATGAGTTCCCAATGCCCGGTAGTGCTGTCTTTGCCTTGAGAAGCCGGTTCCATCACGCCAAAAGCCCCAATAGGGGTTGGTTGCGCCTCTACCCCTTTAATGTCGGCCAGATGCCCCAGTCCCAGCCGGCTCAAATTGGGAAGCTGCAATCCGTTTAAAGCCGCAGCGGTATTGACCAGCGAGTTGCTGCCCTCGTCCCCGTACAGTGCGGCATCCGGAGCAGCCCCAATGCCCACCCCGTCCAGGACGATCAGTATAGCCCTTCTCTTCATCACAAACCTCCTCGGTTGGTCTAATAGTGTCAGCCCATCATATCACAGCATTGTCGCTGCCCATAGCTTGCCCCAAAACCCGCCCCGCATTGGCGGCCCGGCCTCAAGCCCGGGGATGATAGAGCTGATATACCTCCAGCAGTCGCGAGCGGGTCAAATGAGTGTATATCTGTGTGGTGGAAATGTCAGCATGTCCCAGCATCTCCTGCACAGCCCGCAAATCAGCCCCGTTTTCCAAAAGATGGGTGGCAAAGGAATGACGCAGGGTATGTGGGGTGATATCCTTGTTCAGATCAGCTTTTTGCGCATAGCCGCTCAGGATTTTGAAAAAGCCCTGCCGGCTCATACGACTGCCGCGGGCATTGAGAAACAATACTTCCTGGGCCACCTTCTTTATCAGCAGGGGACGGCCGTGCTGCAGGTAATGCTCCACCCAGCGCAAGGCACTGCCGTTTACAGGCACAATCCTCTCTTTGCGGCCTTTACCCAGACATCGCAAAAAGCCCGCGGTAAGATTGATATCATTGTTCTTTAAGGCCAGCATTTCCGACACCCTTATCCCGGTTCCGTACATCAACTCCAGCATGGCCCGATCCCGCAAACCACGCGGCGTGGTCACTTTGGGCATCTCCATTAAGCGATCCACTTCGGCCACTGTCAGGACCTGAGGCAGGTGCCTTTTTATGCGCGGGTTTTCCAAATCCAGAGCCGCATTGTCAGTAACCCGCCCCTCCAGGAGGAGGAACTTAAAAAAGCCTTTGATGCTGGAAAGGCTGCGGGCAACAGTGGAATGAGCCTGGCCTTGGTCCAATAGCCAGGTCAAAAAAGCCATGATATCCTGCTTCTTAAGCCCGGCCGGGTCAAGGCTGCGACCGGTATTCTGCAAAAAAGCGTGCAGTTTCAGCAGGTCCCGGCGATAGGCCTCCCGGCTGTTCGGTGACAGGCCTTTTTCATATTCGAGGTATTCTATAAAGGCATCAAGACAGGTTAACATGGCTCGCTTTGCTTTCATTTTTTTGTTTTATTAGACACCCTGTAAGGCTTTTCCTGCACCCCCTTTATTCCTCATAATAAAATTCCTGCAGCTTAAAAACGAACTGATCCAACAGCTGCTGGAATGTGTTCTTTTCACTGTCTTCCACCCTCATGGGATTTCCGCTGGGCTGCTCATCCTGAAACCAGGAACTTATGGCCGGAACGTGTTCATAGAGCAGACCGGTCACCAACGGCATAGCAGCGGCAAAAACTGCAATTAAGGCGATTACAGCAAGAATTTTGATCAGCTTTTTTTTCCAATTTCCAACCAGAATAACCAATCAAGACACCTCCCGTTATTTTATAAAACTATCTAAAAGCCAGGATACCAAATAGGCCTCTATAAAAGCCCCCAGCATGAATACCAGCATCAGCATCCCTACCAAGGAAGTATACCCCAGCAGGCTGACCCCCAATGGGGCCCGGTTATAGCTGCGTCCCCGCACAATATAGAGCGAGAAATCCACGGCTATTACCGACGCAATCAGCAGAACCGGAACATAGATGAGGTTTTGGGGGAGAAGCGAAATAAAGGTCAATAACACCCCCTGAGCAGCCTTTTCCTGAAACAGGAACCCGGCTGTAAATCCCAAAGAAAAGCCGCGCATGAAAACCACTGCCAGGATGAGGGGAATGCCAATCACGGTCAGTCCCAAAGCCCAGATGGCCAGTATGAAGCGGCCCTGATTGAGCAAAGCGCTGACAAAAACGGCGGGGCCGTATACCCCTTGCTGCTCCCCCAGATAGAGATCGATCATTTCCAGCAGGCGTTCTTTTACTCCCCCTTCCAGGTCACCTGCTTTCAAGGCTCCCATTATTAATCCCAATGTAAAAAGCGCTGCCACCATGCAGTATTGAATGCGGTTTTCGCGGAAGTGCTCTCTGAATTTTAGCCTTAAGTTCATGCACTAAGTCTCCCTGGCAAGGCATATTCCGTGGCGTGATCGTGCAGCCCAAGAGGCCTGTAACATAATATTTTGGCTATGGTAACTTTATGCAAAAAGAAAAAGGCCTGAGATGTCGATTCCCAGGCCTGCCCGGATAGGCTTGATTTTGTTCCAAAAACCCTATACTATTTGTTTTTGCCTGATATGCTGGATAATAACCGGTACTACCTGTTTTTTCCTGGACATCACCCCGGGAAGGGTTATGATGCCCTGCCGGGCCTGGCTTCGAAAAGCCTCTTCTACAAATTCCGCCTGAGGGCCGGCGATGATCAGCTCGGTCGATTCTTCCAAAATGGCCGTAACCATCAAACACATGAAGTCATAAGCCCGGCTCTGGCACAGTTCTTCCATAGCCTGACGCAGCCCCTGCTGGCGGCGGTGCAACTGGTGCAACTCCAGGATCTCCACCTGAGCGACCGCAAACAGCAGCTGATCCTGCTGGTACTCCTTTAAATCGGAGGTTATTATGCTGGTCTCATCCTCTTCATGAAAAGAGGTCCCTTTTTGCAGTATGTCTTTTCCCCATTGCAGGCTGTTCAGTCCCGATATTTGCTCCAATTTGGCGGCGATCATACGATCCTTGGCAGTGGTGGTGGGAGATTTGAACAACATGGTATCGGTCATCAGCCCGGCCAGCATCAAGCCGGCATAGCTCCTGGCAAGAGGCACCTCATGGTTGAAGAAATGCTCGGCTATTAATGTACAAGTCGAACCAACCGGTTGATTGTAAAAATATATCGGCGCAAGGGTCTGCAGGTCGCCCACCCGGTGATGGTCGATAATCTCCACTATCTCCGCTTCTTCTATCCCATCAACCGCCTGTTTGCTCTCATTATGATCAACCAGTATCACCTGCTTGCGGCGCATGGCCAAAAGATGGTGGCGCGAGATCATGCCCAGAAAACGATGCTGATCGCCCACAACCGGATAGTTGCGATAACGGCTGTTCAACATGCTTCTTCTGACCTCTTCAATAGTGTCGTCTTTCTCAAAAAGGACTAAATCCTGGCTTTTCATGATATCGCCCACCCGCAGGGACAGCAGGCGGCTTAATATCCCAGGGTTTTCGGCAAGGTTTGTTTCCGCACCCAGCTGTTCCAGGAACAACATGGCCATATCGCCGATAGTGACCAGGCCCAGGAACCTCCCCCCTTCATCCACCACGGGAACGGTTTTAACCGCCTGCTCGCGCATCAAACCGCCCAGAGTCTTCAGATCCACATCAGCCCTGGTGGTGATTGACTGGCCGTCCAGAAGGTCTTCAGCTGTTGTGGCTACACTGCTCAACACCAGGGGTGGTTCTATACCCAGCTGCTGCAGAACAAACTGGCTTTCGCTGTTGATCGCTCCGGCTGCCGCAGGAATATACTCCTGGCCGGCCTGATAGTTCTTAAAATGAGCATAGCTTATTGCTGCAGCAATCGAATCAACATCAGGGTTCTTATGCCCTATCACATATACCGGTTTTTTAATCTCCATATGCTTTCAAAACCTTTCCATAATAGCCTCCGCCACCAGGCCGGATGCTGAGCCGGCCATTGCGCATGGCCATAATCAAACCGGCCAGAGCGCTTCCACCGACCTGTGCTATGCGCTCTAAGGGGGCATGTTCAAGTATATCGATCTCGCTGGGAAAAGCCTGCCACAAGCGCTGCAGGGTTCGGGGACCGACGCCGGGCAAATCCTTTAAAGGGACCCGGTAATGATAAGGAGGGCGCCCAATGGGGTGATGCGGTTCATCATAATCCCTGATGCTCATCACCCGGTCATATACCCCCACCACCACATCAAGAGCACCGCAGGCCGGACAGGCAAGCACGGGAGCGTCTTCTGTGGCTATGCGCCGGCACCTGGTGCAATAAGTACGGTGGTACTTCCCCAGGAGGGGATCCAGGCCGTAATTGGCCGCCACCTTCCGCCCTGAGGCTTTATGCAAAGCCAGGCGCAGTTCCTCGAAATTCTTGCCAGACATGCGCAGGAGATTGAATTCGCGCCCGATGGTGCCCGAGGAATGGGCATCAGAATTGGACAGAAAGGTCACCCCGCGGGTTTCCGCAATCAGGTCAGCCATATCGGTATCTGCGCTCAGGCCCAGTTCCAATACCTTGAGAAATTGGGCCTGCTTTCCTAAAACATCCGCCCAGCGCCGGGTCCAGCAGCCATATATGCCTTTGTGGGGGGTGAAAACATGGGCCGGACAGAGGATCCCGCCCAGCAGCACATTGAGGTTGATTAGGTCCAGTGTGCTGCAGCGGACTGGCGGGGTGGAAAGGTTGAGATTGCTCACCCGGGTAATGAGGTACTGCTGCAGTTTCGCCACACTGCCCAGATCAGGCAGATAAATGATGATATGTATGCCTTCGCGGGTCTCTATTTCACAGCCGGTCACCAGCATTACCCCGTTTGCTGCCAGAAATCCGCCTCCCGGCTGTTCTTTAATGGCTCCCTCAGCCAGCAAAGACTTTATTTCAGCGCTGACCAGGGGGCTGCCTGCATCTACCATCCCCACTATATCCAGGCCTTTGCGCGGGGCATCCTCAAACAGCACCTTGCGCAGGGTCAAATGACGTGAGGCTGTGATCTTGACCGCTTTTCCCTGTGCACAGCCGATGTGAATATGTAAATCAGCGTAATAGTACTTCATCTACTGGCTGCCCTGCGGTTTAACAAATATTGTATGCCGATAATGCTTTTACCGTCCATGATCTCACCGCTAGCCATGGCTTTGGCGGCCTCATCCAACGGCATGATGACCCTTTCCACGAATTCATCCGCATCCAGATGCACGGTTCCGGGGGTCAGTCCGGTGGCCAAAAACAGATGCATATGTTCATTGCAGAAGCCGGGAGCGCTGTAATAAGACACCAATTTCTCCCAGTGTTTGGCCTTCATGCCGACTTCTTCCTCCAATTCGCGCTGGGCGCAATGCAGCGGATCTTCCCCTTCTTCCAGGGTGCCGGCGGGAATCTCCACCAGGGTTTTTTCCACTGGCTTGCGGTACTGGCGCACCATGTACAGGTTATCATCATCATCGATGGCCACGATGGCTACAGCCCCGGCATGAAGGACGATCTCGCGCGTGCTCTCCTCACCGCCGGGCAGAAGCACCTTATCCACCCTGACTTCAACTATTCTCCCCTTGAATACGGACCTGGATTGTATGGTTTTCTCCTCGAGATTTATAGCGAACCCTCCCTGTATATATTTTCCATAGCCTGCATATACTGCAGCAGAGGTGACCATGATGAAGGTGTTTATAGAGCCTAACCGAATTGCTATGCAGGGTACCATCGGGCAAATACTGGCCTGGCTGGAAAAATTGCCTAAAGAAATGCCTCTTAAGGAGTATATTCACCTCAGCCTGCATTAATTACCGCTGGCATCCGGCTGCTTTTCAATAGCTTGCTGTATGATGGCCAGGATGAGCCGGGTGACAGTGGTGAGGTCGGAGACCTTGATAAATTCCTGACAGGTGTGCACTTTCTGCATGCCCACCCCCAGGTTGACACAGGGTATACCGGCGCCGTGAATAATACTGGCATCACTGCCTCCGCCGGTTTTTATCAAACGCGGCTGAAGCCCGATTGACCTGGCTGCCGAGGCTGCCAGGCGAACCACATCATCATCTGGTTTTAGGCTTATCTCGGGGTAGAGCAGGGTAACCGCGGTTTTAGCCCTGCCCCCCTGTTTTTCCACTTCCTCACAGAAGGTCCGGGTCAGGCGCTCGGTGAGCTCATCCAGCTTGGGGCGCGACAAACTGCGGGCTTCACCCTTGATATGGCAGTATTCGGCCACTATATTGCGGGCTTTGCCCCCGCTGATCAAGCCGAAATTGCAGGTGGTTTCATGGTCGATACGCCCGCTGGGCATGGCTGATAGGGCTTTAGCTGCCAGGTGAATGGCGTTGATGCCCTCTTCCGGATTGATGCCGGCGTGAGCTGCCCGTCCGTATACCTCGTATTCTATCTCATTCTGGCAGGGAGACTGTATCACGATACAGCCCGGGTCTCCACCTGCGTCCAAGACATAGCCGGCTTCTGCCTGAAGCCCACTGAAATCGAAGGCCTTGGCCCCTTTCAGGCCCTGTTCCTCCCCTACGGTAAAAAGGATTTCCAGATCGGCATGAGCCAGGCGGTTTTCCCGCATTACATCAAGAGCCTCAATTATGGCCGCAATGGCGGCTTTATCGTCTGCTCCCAATATGGTGTCACCCTGGCTGCGAATGATGCCATTTTCAATTACCGCCCTGATGCCTTCTCCAGGCTCAACTGTGTCCATGTGGGCAGCTAAAAGCAGCTTCTTGCCCGGGGTATTTCCCGGCACCTGCACCAGCAGGTTTCCCGACTCGCCGTTGACTATTTCGGCCGCGGCATCTTCTGTCGCTTTAAGACCGCGCTCCAGCATAGCCTGTATGAGCAGATCCCGCATAGCTCCCTCGCGCCCGGACACCGAAGCTGTAGCCACCAGATTACAGAAGCTTTTCACCAGTCGATCTTGATTTACCATAAACCAGTCTCCCATCCGCTGCTGAGCAAACCCTGCTCACACCTTGTCCCAATACCATCAGTATGGCCGGCAATAAACCGACCAATACACCTCAGACCAGAATCTTCCCAGTCCAGTATAGCATTTAGGCCACCATATGGGAATCAGGCCCGGCCGGCAGGTTAAAGCTGCTTTTAGCCTTTCGCACCAAAACAGGGTTTTAAAAAAGCATCGCATAAAAAACACTTTAGTCGACTCAGGATGTGTAACGGGCGGTAAAGGGCTTTAAAAACCAGCCCATAAAAAAACACCCTGTATCAACAGGGCGTTTGCTGGGCCAAATCAGCTTACCTTGTTTTCCAGGCGCAGGCGGTCAGCAATGATAGCAATGAACTCAGAATTGGTCGGTTTGCCTTTTTCACCGCTGATGGTGTAGCCAAACACTTTATTGATTTTATCCACATCCCCGCGATCCCAGGCTAACTCGATCGCATGGCGAATGGCTCTTTCCACCCGGCTGGGGGTAGTGTCATATTTTTGTGCTATGGCCGGGTACAACTCTTTGGTAACTGCACCCAGGTAATTGATCTCCTCCACCACAAGCATTATGGCATCGCGCAGGTACTGATATCCCTTTACGTGAGCCGGGACCCCAATTTCATGAATTACTTTGGTGACTTCAACCTCAAGATTTTTGCCGCTGCCGGGCTGCACCGTGAAGGCGCTTACCCCGCCCCGGTTGTCCTCACGCGGCTTGATATCGCGCACCACTTGCTTGACTCGTTCTCCCAAAACCTCAAGGTTAAACGGTTTTAAAATGTAATAATCGACCCCTAATTGCACTGCTTTCTGGGTGATATTCTCTTGACCGAAAGCAGTCAATATGACTATTTTGGGCCTGGTCTCCAGATTGATGCTGTTAATCTTTTCCAAAACCCCTAATCCGTCCATATATGGCATAATAAGATCTAGTATTAAAACCTGAACCTCTTGTTTTTGTAATACATTCAATACTTCTATACCATTGGTGCAAACATCGACTAATTCAAAATCGGGATCATTGGTGAAATAATCCCTGAGTATTCCACAGAATTCACGGTTGTCGTCTGCAATCAGGACTTTGATTCTATCGTTGTCAAAAAACATGTCCTTTAAACCCCTCCTATTCCCAACTCGTACCCGACTCACTGTAGAACCGATTTCGACTATTCCCCAGGTATTTCCTGCTTTTTTATTAACCTAAATTAACCTAAAATACCACAGGCAATGTCATAAATAAACACAGCCACAAGACAGTATTGTGGTGAGATTAAATTATAAATACAGCTAAACGGGCTTTCAGGCACAAGCAGCCAGAAGGGGAGAAAATATCGATGTCGAAAAAGCGCCGACGGTATCATGCTCCAGCGGCATTTCCGACAGAATGTTATCCATAAAGATGGCATAACCCCGCTGGGGATCGTTTAAGAAGACATGAGTAATGGCCCCGATCAGGCGACCATCCTGTACAATCGGGCTGCCGCTCATGCCCTGTACAATACCCCCGGTGACGCTCAATAAGCGAGCATCTTCGATCTTAACCACCATGCCTTTGCCATTTTTACGCTCCGGGTACACCTTCTCTATGCTCACTGCAAATTCTTCTATACTGGTGCCGTTAACTACCGTGTATATATGAGCCGGACCGGGGTGAACCTGGTGGGCATAGCCTATTTCTATGTGGTGGGCATACAGGGGGTTTTCCACCGCCTCTTCAGTTGTGCCAAAAATGCCGGCCTCAGTATTTTTGGAGATACTTCCCTTAAGATTGCTCTCGCCCTGGAAAACCCCGATTTTTTCGCCTGGCCGGCCGGGCTTTCCAGGCTTAACGGTCTGAATTGATGCAGATACTATGCGTCCTTTTAAAACATCGATGTCCTGCTTGGTATCGGCATCCATGATCACATGCCCCAAGGCTGCAAATTGGCGGGTTTGGGGATCCCAAAAGGTAAGCGTGCCGACTCCTACCACCCCATCGCGCACATAGAGGCCTATCCGAAAACGCTGGGTTTCTGCACAAAAGACAGGATTAACCGTCAAATCGATAATTCGCTCCTTGCGTTTAATATTGAGCACCAGCTCGCCGTCTTTGACGGTATCGATTATTTGCGCCAAGTCGGTTTCAGTGCTCACCTCTTGATTATTGACCTTGAGGATGAGATCGCCGATCTCCACCCCCTGTTCGCGGGCCGGATAGAGCTTTTGCCCCTGAGCGTCAACAATAGGGGCAAAGCCCACTACCATTATCCCCCGTGATTGCAGTAAAACCCCGATGGAATGCCCCCCCAGCACCACCCGGCGGGGTGGTACTGATTCGATGGTTATGGATTTCAAAGGGATATAACCTAAGAGTTTGATCTGCAGTGAAGCCTTGCCGGGTTTTAAAGCAGTTATTTCATAATTGGAGCCATTTTTGGATACCACCACCGCTGGATCCTCTTGAGCAGCGAAAACACTGCGCGATGGATTGAGGATTTCCAAAACCAGCTTCTCCTCCAGCAAGGCCGGCAGTTCAATGGGAATGGTGTTAGTTTCACCGACCACCATCTTCTGCTGCAGGGGCAGATTGAGAATGGTGCGCACCTGAGGGCTGAAGCATAAAGCAACAAATATTATCGCAATAATAATGCCGCAAGTGGAACGCCAACGCTGCAATTATGTCACTTCCCCATATTTGCTGATAATCTCTATTGTCTCCTTCAGGGATAGAAACTATACTGCACAGGTCGGCGGGCAATGCGATTGAATCCCGGCAGGCAGGCTTTTAGTAAGATATGCTGAGCGGTTCAAATCAATGGGGAGGTTATTGGGCTTGTCGCGAAATGGTAACTGAGCCGACTTTCATAAAGACAGGTTTAATCAGGAAATGCAATTAAAAGAATAAAAGCAGATTATAAAATCATTAACCTCGATCTAAACAGACAACAGGAGGCACAAACCGGTTTGATCCCTGTACGAATCAGCTGCTATCGAGGCGATGGGGCCATTGCTGCCCTTCCGCCAGCATGTGGCGGGCATGCTGCAGGGTAAGCGGGCTGATATCGTCACCTGCCAGCATGCGCGCTATCTCCTGCACGCGCTGTTCCTCATCCAGGGGTTGCACTTTGGTAAAGGTCTGCCCCTTTTTAACCTCTTTGCTGATCAGATAATGCTGGCCGGCTAGGCTGGCGACTAAAGGGGCATGAGTGATTATTATCACTTGATAATTACGGGACAGCTGGGCTATTTTACGAGCCATAGCGGACAGGGCCTGCCCGCCCACACCGGCATCTATCTCATCAAAAACCAGGGTAGGGACCTCGTAAACACCTGCCAGGACTATCTTTAAGGCCAGCACAAAGCGAGATATTTCCCCGCCTGAGGCCACGCGCTGCAAAGGCTTCATTTCCTCCCCGGGGTTGGGAGAAAACATCATTTCCACCCGGTTGATCCCGGTACTGCTGGCTTCGCAGTCCAAAACGCGTACTTCGAAGCGCAGCTCAGGCATGTTGAGCTCAAGCAGTTCTTGACGCACTTTTTCTTCCAACTGCAGTGCGGCCTGCTTTCTGAGCCGGCTCAATTGCTCTGCAGCCAGATAGTAATCCTTTTCTTGGCGCGCTATCTCCTCGGTTATTTCCTGCTGGCGAACCTCTTCATGCTGCAGATAATCCAATTCCTGCTGAGCCTTTTGCAGGTATTGTAAAATCTCCTTGATACTCTGGCCGTAACGGCTTTTCAGGCGCTGCATCAGATGCAGGCGCGCTTCCACCTCATCGAGGGAATAAGGCTCTTCCTCCAGTGTCTGCCTGTAGGCAGAAATCGAAGCAGCCAATTCTTCTATAGTGAAGCGGATTTCCTGCAAAGCCTCTTTTACCGGTGCAAAGAAAGGATCCTGGAGCGGCTGTATCACCTGCATGGCTGTGGAAATAAGGTCATAAGCGTTGTTGCCTCGTTCCTCCGCGTAGAGCAGCTGCAGCAGGCTTTCGCTGGCCGCCTGGAGCTTCTCCACATTGCGCATGCGGTCGCGGATGCTCTGCAGTTCCTCTTCTTCATTTTCACGTAAGTTGGCCGACTGGATTTCATTGATCTGGTAGGTCAGAAAATCTATGCGCTGCAGCTTGTTATGCTCCCGGCTCTGCAGCTCTTCCAGTTCCCTGCGCAGCCGGCCCAGCTGTTTATAAGCGCGCTCTACCCTGGCCAGTATCTCCGCGCTTTCCGGACTGAGGCGGTCAAGGTACTCTAAATACATATGGGGCTTCAGTATGCTGAGGTGATCATGCTGTAAATGCATATCCAGCAGCCATGAAGAAACCTGCTTGAGAACGGCAGCGGTTATTACCCTGCCATTCAGCCGGGCCAGATTCCTGCCGTCAGCGACTATTTCCCGGCTCAAAACCAGCAGGCTTTCATCCTGCTCCAACAAGCCCTTCCCAACCAGCATGGCCTTAAGCTTGGGCAGCCGGGAGATATCAAAGCTGGCTTCAGCAACCGCTGCCCGGCTAACGTCGCGTACCAGCTCTTTCTGCGCCCTGTCCCCCAGTATCAATCCCAGGGCATCGACCACAATTGATTTGCCGGCCCCGGTCTCTCCAGTCAATACGGTTAATCCGGGCTGAAAGGATATTTGCACATTGTCAATGAGGACGAGATTGCTGATATAGATCTCTAACAACATAAGCCTAACCTCATTTATCGCAAATCCTCTCAGGCATTTAGCAAGGAGGTAAAAAGGCTCATCACTTCGCCTACCGCTGTGCTGGGTTTAACCACGGCGATGATGGTGTCGTCACCGGCTACCGTGCCTAATATGAACTGGTGTTCATAAGCATCGATTACAGAAGCTACCGACTGTGCTCCCCCGGCCACGGTTTTGATCACGATGATGTTCTCGCTGTAGTCGCAGCCAAGCACCAATTCTTTGAATATGCGCTGCATACGCTGGAAAGAATTCTTCATCACCGGGCTTTCAGGCATGTTATAGCGATAGTAAAACCCGTCAGCTGTCTTGACCAGTTTCAATTCCTTGATATCCCGTGAAACCGTGGCCTGGGTAACATCGAAGCCGCGCTGTTTTAACAACTCACAGAGCTCTTCCTGTGTGCTTACCCGCTGTCCGGCGATAATGTCCAGAATGGTAAGATGGCGCTGTGCCTTCATCATTGCCTCCTGTCTTTTCACCTATTTACAGTGTCACCACCGGATCACTTTGCAGGTCGGCTTTATCTCCCGGCATTCTGCGGTAGGAATCACTGCTGCCGGCCGGTATGGCGACTATGGCCGCTGCGACAAGCCCTCAAAAGGCAGCAAACGGCTGTTGATGGACTGCAAGAAAGGCTTTTCTTTGAGCTTTATCAACGGCAGCAGATGCCTGGCCCGGGTAATTTCGACCCAATTCTCCTGGTCGGAGAACAGGCAAACCTGCCCATCCAGACACAACATGGTCTGCCCCCACTTTAAAGAGCGCAAGCGCACCCTGCGGTCGGGATTTAATACCAGGGGTTTCCAGGAAAGCATATTGGGGGCTAACGGTACCATTACCAGGGCCATCATGCCTGGATCCAGCAGAGGCCCGCCGGCTGACAGTGAATACCCGCTGGAGCCGGTCGGAGTGCTTACCATCAGCCCGTCCCCCCGGTAAAGATATGCCGGGCCATCATCGATCTGCACCTCGAACCTGATCATACGCGCCCCGGCGGCTTTTACTGCCGCCTCATTGAGACACTGGTATTCTGCCTGCAGCTTTTCCCCATTGAATACCTGCACGGTGAGCATCAAGCGGTTTTCAAGGCCATACTGCCCGGCGATTACCCTGGGCAGATAATCTGGGAGTTCACTGGCCTCGATATTGCTCATCGAACCGACCGTTCCCAGATTCACCCCCAAAATAGGTGTCTGGCTTTGCCCATAGCGCCTGGCAGCCCTCAGCATGGTGCCATCCCCGCCCAGGACGATCATCACATCGTATCGCTCAGTGGAGGCCTCTTCACGTCCATCATCAATATCGCACTCAATCGAGCGGGCTTTCAGCCATGCCGCTACTTGCTCGGCCATAGCGGTGGTATGCTCGCGGCGATGATTGGTTATCAATAAATACTTCATTGCTCTTTCCTCAGCTGTTGATGGGCTTCATGAACGGTCTGATCCACAGCCGGTAAACCGCCTGTACTGCTCCCCTGCGGGTCTGGCTTAAAATGCAACAAATACTCAATGTTCCCTTTCGGGCCTTTAATGGGCGAATAGGTAATACCCTCACAGTACAGGCCTGCACTTCTGGCATAGCCTATCACTTTGTTGATAACCTCAATATGGACCTCTGGGTCCTTTATTACCCCTTTTTTGCCCACTTTGTCCCGCCCGGCCTCAAACTGGGGTTTTACCAGGCATACAACCTGGCCGTTTCGCTTCAGCCAGGGTGTAATCGCAGGAAAAACCAGGGCAGTGGAGATAAAAGAAACGTCTATGGCGATAATATCCATCATTTCCGGCAGTTCTCTATCGCTTATATGGCGTATATTGGTACGCTCCCGGTTGATCACCCGCGGGTCATTGCGCAGCTTCCAGTCCAACTGCCCGTAGCCTACGTCCACAGCGTAAACCCTGCTGGCGCCATGCTGCAGGGCGCAGTCGGTGAATCCGCCGGTGGAAGCCCCCACATCCATGACCACTTTATCGGTGAAATCGAGGCTAAAAGCCTCTATGGCTTTCTTAAGCTTTAAACCGCCCCGACTGACATAACTAAGTCCCCCGCCATGAACCTGTATGTCTGCCTCTTCAGCAACCAGTGAACCGGGCTTATCCATTTTCTGACCGTCAACATAAATCTGCCCGGCTTGAATCATGGCCTGGGCTTTTTCCCGGCTGGCTGCCAGGGCTCGGCGGTGAACCAGCACATCCAGTCTAACCTTTGACAATCTTCAGCAACTCCAATTCGTGGCCCTTTTTAAGCAGTTCCGGCCAGCGCTTCAGTATAGCTTCCACAATCGAGGCGGGGTCTATATTGAGACACTCGAACAATAATTCGGTTTTGCCATGCTCGACGAACTCATCGGGGATGCCGATCCTCAAGCAGTCGGCCGAAACAGCAGATTCGGCCAGCACATCCAAAACCCCGCTGCCAAACCCGCCATTGAGGCAATTTTCTTCCATGGTCACTACCCTTGGCTTGGCTTTGGCCTGCTGTATAATACTGGCCGTGTCCAGGGGTTTGGCAAAGCGGGCATCCAGGAGAGCCGCTGATATCCCCAGACGGCTCAGTTGGTCCACTACCTCCCGGGCAATATTCACCGCTCGTCCAATAGCCATAATCGCAATATCCTGGCCTTCGCATATCAGTCTGGCTTTGCCTGCCTCCAGGCGATCAGCGGAACCGGCATGGCTTTCCGCCACCCCCCGCGGATAGCGGATAGCTACTGGTCCGGGCAGGGTAAAGGCGGCATCCAGCATCTTGATCAGCTCTTCTTTGTCTGAAGGGGCCATTACAGTAAGATTGGGAACACTTCGCAAATAGGTCAGGTCAAAAACACCATGATGAGTGGGCCCGTCTTCGCCCACCAGCCCGGCGCGATCTATAGCGAAGATAACCGGCAGATTCTGCAGGGCTACGTCATGAATGATCTGATCATAGGCCCGCTGAAGAAAGGTAGAATATATTGCCACTACCGGCCTTAAGCCCATTTTGGCCATACCGGCGGCTAAAGTGACAGCATGCTGTTCACATATGCCCACATCGAAAAAGCGTTCCGGAAAATGCCGGGCGAATGAGGTTAAACCGGTGCCGCTGGTCATAGCTGCGGTGATCCCCACCACTCTTGAGTCGGTTTTGGCCCGGTTGAGCATGTATTCGCCGAATATCTCCGTATAGGTCAAAAAAGGCTTTTTTAACGGATGCCCGGTTTCCACATTGAACGGGCCGATGCCGTGGAAAAGGTCGGGCTCTAAAATAGCCGGCTCATAGCCGCGCCCTTTCTGGGTGATAACATGTATCAATACCGGGCCTTTCATCTGCTTCACATTGGACAGCATCAAGTGCAATTCATCCAGATCATGGCCGTTAACCGGTCCTATGTAGGTAAAGCCCAATTCTTCAAAGAGAATCCCCGGCACTACCAGGTTTTTGACCATCTCCTTCATGCGCCCGGCAGCCCTGGCGATGTTGGGCCCGATAGCCGGTATGCGGTGCAAGCGGGCTTCGATTTCCTCTTTGGTCCGGGAATATGACGGATCAGTGCGCAGGCGGTTCAAATAGCCGGACAAGGCGCCAACATTCCTGGAGATCGACATCTCGTTATCGTTTAATATCACCGTCAGGTCACAGCCCTGATGGCCGGCATGGTTGAGGGCTTCAAAGGCCATACCCCCGGTTAAGGCACCATCGCCGATAACGGCTATGACCGAGAACTTCTGCCCGGTCAGATCCCGGGCCAAAGCCATTCCCAGGGCGGCTGAGATAGAAGTGCTGCTGTGTCCGGTATTGAAAGCGTCATGGGTTGATTCTTCAGTCTTGGGAAAACCGCTCAAGCCTCCAAATTGCCGCAAGGTGGACATTTGCCGGCGGCGACCGGTAAGGATCTTGTGCACATAGCTCTGGTGACCTACATCCCAGATAATGCGGTCAGTAGTGGTGTCAAAAACCGAGTGCAGGGCTATGGTCAATTCGACTACGCCCAGATTGGAAGCCAGATGGCCTCCGCATTCTGATACGCTTTGTATCAATAATGCTCTGATCTCTTCCGCCAGCAGGGTCAACTGGGCTTTGTTCAGCCGGCGTAAATCCTGCGGTGAGTCTATCTTTTCGAGTATGGACACGGTTACACCTTCTACTTCTTAAATAATTCCATCCCGGTGAGATCTTCCCACCAGCTGATCACGATAGCGACCCGAAAGATTATCTGATTGGCGTAATTCACCGCCAGGTGCTTGCCCAGGGCTTTGCCACCCACGGTTGCAGCTGCAATCAGGCTGGTTATAGCTGACCCCACCCAAATAGCATCGACAAGCGGGAAATGTTTCATTAAGCTTATGGCTATACCGGCTCCTATAGCGCCGCTTAAGGTTCCGGAGATATCTCCCACCACGTCGCCACAGAAATTGGCCACCAATCCGGCATTGTGTATCAGCTTGACAGCTTGCCTGGCCCCATATATTTTTTTTGCCGCCTTAGCATTAAAAGGCGGCAATTCCGCAGCGGTTACTGCTGTCCCAATCATATCAAAAAATATTCCCACAAAAATTATCAGTATTAACAGTAGAACGGCCACTGCTATCTGATTGGCCGCTTTAACCAGTCCCTCAGACCCTATGCTCAACAACAGAGCGATGAAAAAGGTTAACAAGGCCATTAGTATAGCAGAAATCAGGTGATTTTTTCGTATGTAACCGGGCAAGCTGATTTTCCTCCGAAAATAGTGGTACTGGCAAAAGGTTGTTCATTGAGTAAACGCTGCGACTTAGGTCCAGACGGTTTTCCCAGCAGGACACCCACATGTTGCCATATGGGCGATTTCCCTTTACGCCTGCTCTGCCGCGTCACCGCCGACAGAACTGGATTGCCACTTAGTACGCACTTTAATCCCCAACGAACCGTGCACCCGCACTCAGTCTAGGAGTTTTCCTCAACAACCCACATCGATTTCTAGCCTCTTTTGCAGCAACGGTTTCAAGGCGAGCCATGTCATCTCGGCCAAGATGAGCATAACCCACATAAGCCTATTCGCCGCCCCCACTCAAGGCAGGCTACACTGCACCCAGCTTGTTACCGGAATGCAGGTTTTCCTGCCATGGAACATGGCAGGCCTCCACGGATGCATGGGTAGAGCCCGCATGCCATTGCGGATTCCCCACACATCCTTAACCCCCAGCAATGACCCCTGACTGGGCGTCAAAAGCCAATACCAGAGGCTTCATCGATGTGCCCTTAACGGATTTTTAGCCCCGTCTTTAAAACCGATAGGGTTGACTAGAATACTGCAACCTTCTGCCAGTCTTCACCGTACTATATTATATCATGTCTAATATCTGGCTTCCAGTTGCATGAACGGCGGGGATTTCCCTAAATTGGCCTGTATTTAAGCGCCAATTGCTATAATTACTCTGCTGATAAGCCTTGCTTCAATATGCGTATTTATGCTGGCCGGCAAAACGCTTTTGGGTTTCAGCTCTGGCGAAACAGGGTAAACCTGGCCAGATCACGCAAAAAATCAGCCTCCTCACCAAAGCTGCGCAGGCTGGCGATGCACTTGTCCACACTCTGGCGGGCCAGCTCAACAGCGCCTTCCAGGCCGAACAGGCTGACATAAGTGATTTTTTGGTTTCTCTCATCGCTGCCGATCGGTTTGCCGACCACTCCCTCGTCCCCGCAAACATCAAGAATATCATCGGTGATCTGAAAGGCCAGCCCAAAGTGCCGGGCATAATCAGTCAGGTCTTCCAGCGCTTGGGCTTTCATGCCCGCCAGTATAGCCCCGGAACGCAAGGCTGCTCGGAACAAGGCCCCGGTTTTGAGCAGGTGCAGGTGTTCTAACTCCGCCGGGCCGATTTGCTGCCCCTGCCATTGCAGATCCAGAACCTGTCCGCCCACCATCCCGGTGCTGCCGATAGCAGCAGCTACTTCCTCAATCACTGCCACGACTGCGTCCGGGGTAACACCACTTACCCCGGCATTGGCCGCTATCAATTCAAAAGCCCGGCTCAGCAGGGCATCGCCGGTTAAAATGGCGTTGGCCTCCCCGTATACTATGTGGCAGGTCGGCTTGCCCCGCCTCAAGTCATCATTATCCATACTGGGCAGATCGTCATGCACCAGCGAATAACAGTGTATCATCTCGATGGCACAGGCGGTCAGCATCACCGCCTCAGCCGGCCTGCCGGCCAGGTGCGCTCCTTCCACTACCAGTATGGGGCGCAGGCGTTTGCCCCCATTGGACACGGCATAATGCATAGCTTGATGAATCAATGGCGAATCGCTGTCAACCGAGAGGCTGCCCAACAAGTGGCGATCGATTTCCTCTTTACGCTTCTGTAACTCTTTCAAAAACCCGGTTTTGTCAAAGCCCATTCATATATCCCTCGCTTACCCCTGGCGGTCTGAGCATCAGCTCAGATATCAGCCAACTCCCAGCCGCCCTCCAGCTTCTTTACCAGCTGCTGCACCCGGCCTTCGGCCTTCTGCAGTTCCTGCTGGCAACGCACCGAGAGGGCGATACCTTCCTCGAATATCTCAATTGAGGCCTGAAGATCCAGGCTGCCGCTCTCCAAGAGGTCCACAATCTCTTCCAGCCTTTGCAGGGCTTTTTCAAAGCTTATATTTTCCACCGGGATACAGCCTCCTTCCCCATTACCCTGACTTTTAAATCGGCATCCAGCATCGATATGCGCAGTTCATCGCCCGGCTTGACCTGTTCCCCCCGAGTCACCACTGCAGTGCCCGACATTACCAGGGCATAGCCGCGCTGCATGGTTTTTAATGGACTGACCCCATCCAGCCTGGCGGTCAGAAAGGCCAGCCGGGTAGATTTTTGCTCGATTACCATCCCCATGGCCTGATTGAGGCTGAGTTGAGCCTGCTGCAGGCGATCGCTGTGTAGTTTTATCAATTGCAGCGGGTCTTTCCACACCTTTTTCATCATGATACGATCCAGGGTTTCCATATGGCGTGTGATCTTGCGGGTTATAGCCGCTGTGATGCGCTCCTGCTGCCTGGCCAGGGTGGCTTCCAACTGGTTTATGTCCGGGACTGCCAATACCGCGGCCTGAGTAGGTGTAGCCGCTCGCAAATCCGCTGCCAGGTCAGCCAGGCTGTAATCAACTTCATGACCGATCGCGGTGATAATCGGTATTTGGGATTTATATATAGCCTCTACCACTATTTCGGTGTTAAAAGGCATCAGGTCTTCCCATGAGCCTCCACCACGCCCGATAATGATGACTTCTGACTCACCATGCTCATTGAGCAGGCGGATGGCTTCAGCCAGCTCGTACGGCGCTTCAGCCCCCTGCACGGCACTGTGCACCAGAAATACCTGACAGCGCCGGTGGCGCTGGCGAATCACCTTGAGCATGTCCTGCAAAGCTGCTCCGTCCTGTGAGGTGATTATCCCTACTCGATTGACAAAACCGGGGATGGCTTTTTTCCGCTCTATATCGAAGTAACCGGCTGCCTGGCACTTTTCCCTGATCTTTTCCAGGTACAACTGCCAGGCCCCAATGCCAAAAGGCTGCAGTTCCTGCACATAGAGCTGATATTTGCCCTGCGGGGCGTATACCGCTACTGACCCCCAGGCCAGGACCTCCATGCCATCTTGCGGGGTAATGCTGGCTCTCCTGGCCTGGCTCCTGAACATCACGCAGCTTATCACGCTTTCCTGATCTTTCAAGGTAAAATAATAATGCCCGGATTGGCGGTGGTGCTTGAATCCGGATACTTCGCCCTTCAACCACAGATCAGAGAGAATTACGTCCGTTTGCAGGAGGTGGTCAATGTGCTTATTGAGTTGGCTTACCGTCAAATATTCTCTCATGGCTTTAGATCCGCTTGTTCCCAGGCAGCCCGGGACAAATTCTGCATCAACTTGGCGATCAGCAAAGGCCCGATTCCACCCGGCACTGGCAGTAAATAACCGCTCAGCCCGGATACGTCGTTGTTGTCCACATTGCCTTTGATCCCCTCCGGGGTCCAGTGAAACCCGGCATCGATCAGTAAGGTGCCACTGGCCAGGTGCCGGGCCTTTATGCTTTGGGCTGAGCCCTTTTCGGCAACAACTATATCCGCTTTAAGGCATTGCTCGCCGTCCCAGCCCGGCATTACCCTGACCTCGCACCCCCTGGCCACCAAGAGGGCGGTCAGGGGCAGAACAAGATCAAATGAATCCCCAATGAGTAGAGCACTGCGGCCTGCAATATCGTCTACACAGCGGTTGATGACCTCCATAGCGGCCAGAGCTGCACAGCTGACAAAAAGAGGCCGCCCGCCGATTAACAGCCCGCGGTTGATGGGATTAAACCCATCCACATCCTTTGCCGGGCTTATAGCCTGCAGGAATTGATCCTGCATGACCTCTAAATGTTCGGGCAGGGGCAGTTGCAGAATAATTCCCTGCACATTTTGGTCCCGGTTTAAGCCTTCAATCTCAAGCAGCAACTGATGCCCGGTTACATCCTCGGCCAGGTGCACTATCCGGCAGATGCCCCCAATATCGGTTGCGGCTTTTTGCTTGAGATTAACATAGGTCTGGCTGTCCTCCTGCCTGCCTACCAGTATGATGGCCAGGGTGGGGTTTACTCCTCTGGCTTGATTCTGCTGATATAGATCTTGCCTCAACTGCGCTGCCAAGGCGGTGCCGGATATTAATTGCATAAGATGTTGCTTTCCCCCAATCAAAGCGAGCTGTTCATTGAAATCTATAAATATTATCCGGTTGTATGGGCATCAACCGGCTTGTTGCGGTGGTACAGCATAGCTGCCAGCCTGGCTACCCCTATGGCATTATCGCTGCAAAGCCTGGGGTGGGCAAAATAGAGCTTAAGTCCTACCGCCGGATGTTCCAGGCGGTGCAGCAGGTGTTCTTTGATGATGCTATTGGCCATCACCCCTCCGGCCAAGAGCACATGGCGGCAACCTGTACGGGCTGATTCTTTCAATAAGGCCTTTTCCAGGGTTCGGCCCACGGCTCTGAACAGGGTCAAAGCGATGTCCTCACGCTTATGTCCAGAGGCTATCAAGCGCAAAACCTGGGTTTCAATCCCTGAAAAGGAAAAGCCCTCATCCCTGACAAAAGTGGTCAGGGGTGGGGTATCCCGGCCTTCAGACTTTAAGGCCAGCTCTTCCAGTTCCGGTCCGGCGGGAAAGCTCAAACCCATAGCCACACCGACCCGATCCACCAATTGCCCGGCGTGCAGATCCAGGCCGGACATGCCGGTTTCAATTTGCAAAACATCTTCATCATGTCGGCCGACCCGCATTATCTCGGAAGTTCCTCCAGAAAAATGAACCGCCAAAAAACACTCCTGCTGCAGCAGGGCTTCATTGCCCAGCAAAGCCGCCATTATATGGCCTTCCTGATGGCTGACCAGATAAAGCGGGAGGCCGGCAAAAGCGCTCAATATCCGGGCCTGGTTTTGCCCGGCCAGGAATACCGGCATATAGCTGTCTTTGACCCGGCGAGGCCAGGCGCTGGCTGCAATGGCAACTACCTCGCCGCTCAACCCCGCGGGCAGGCGGTTAAACAGCTTGGGCAGGTTCTGAACATGAAAAAAGAGAGCCTGTGATTGCCTCAACCCTCTTTCGCCCGGTTTGACCATGAGTGGAATGCGTTCATCGACAACCACCTGGTGCTGATGGTTTACCAGTGCTATCGAAGTGGTGTAGGCGCTGGTATCAAGTCCCAGGAACAGAGCCATATTTTTCACCCAAAATCCTGTCTAAAATGGCGTTAATAAAACCCGGCGAGTTATGGTCGCCATATCTCTTGGCGATCTCCACCGCTTCATCTATGGCCACTACCGGCTCAGAGGGCTGCATGAAAAGGATTTCGTAAGCGGCCAGGCGCATGATGTTGCGATCCACAGCCGACATGCGGCTCAAATCCCATTCACGGGAAAATCGCCTGATAGCCTCATCTATATCGGCCAGGTGCCGTATCGCACCATAAACCAGCTCAGCGGCAAAGCTTTGCTCCCTGGGGGCTGTTAGCTCGTCTTCCTGGTACAGGTAAGATAAGGCTTGCTGCGGCTCAGCCTTGACCTGATCAAACTGGAATAACACCTTAAAGGCTACCACCCGCGCTTTTCTTCTGCTCAAACCCATCTATCCTTTCAATTAACGCTGGTTTTTAAAGGTTTCCAGCCAATTGTTAAAACTGTGATGCTCATCGACCCGTTTGCCGATATAGTAGCCGATAGAAAGGCAGATGATGATAAATATGGTGCGCCAAAAACCCAGGGTTACAAAGAGAATGCTGGCGACCAGCCCCAGGATAACCCCTACGGTTTTGCCGCGGTGCTCCTGCCATAGCCAGTTAATCAGACTGTCCATAATAGGCTACCCCCTTTGGCCCGCTACCTTCCCGTAGCGAGAAAATCATCCACCAGCAAGCGAACCTCCGCGACCTGCAATCCTCCAATATCCTGCAGATACTGCTTGACAGCAGACTGTATCTGCTGGCTGAGGTCGGGTACACTGAGTTCCGGATTAATGGCCATATGCAGCTTAATTACCAGGCCTTCTACACTTTGGGACACATGCGGTTTGATATCACGAACCCCTTCGATCGGTTTTATGGCCCGCATAATCAGCACCTTGATAGCCGGTATGGTTATAGCTATTTCCCCCTGCAGGCTTTGCTTGATAACTACCTGTTGCAAACCGGGTTTCTTAGGTAACATGCTCGCAAACACCGCCAGGGTAAGGCCCAGCAACAACAAGGCTACGACGCCAAAGATCAGCCGGTTTTCTGGAGTAGCCAAAGCCGCCTGCAAATAGCCCAGTGGCTCGGGACGGTTTATAGCTGCGGCCAGGCACATCCCCGCCAGTGCCAGGAACAGCAGGTTGTAGAGGAATAACACCCAACGTAAGGCAGCTGACATCTCTATCCCACCTCTTTCTCAAAATACAGCAAACCCCCTGGCTGTGGCAGGGGGTTATTGGCAAGCTCTGCATTCAGGTTATTCTTTATCCGTGTCTGTTCCTTCGAAGGTGCTCTCCGTTTTTTTGACAGCGACCCCCAGAATATTTACATTTACCGCGCTGACCTTTAATCCCGTCATGGACTCGACCGCCATTTTAACCTCTTTTTGAACGGTTTCTGCAACAGTGGGAATTGGATATCCATACTCTACGGTAAGAAAGATGTCTATCTTGGTATCATAGTCCCCTACTTCAACCTTAATACCTTTGCCAAAGTTCTTCTTGCCCAGTTTTTCAACCAGGTCGGTCCCCCATCCTCCGCTCATTGAGGCAACACCCTCAACATCTCCGGCAGCCAGTCCGGCAACAGTTGCCACCACTTCATCGGCGATGCGTATTGCGCCAATTTCATTGGTGATTTCGGGCTTCTGCTGGTCCATCCGTTCCACCTCCAATTTATGATCTCCAAACTTATAAGTATTATTCTACCAAATGGCTGAAGTATGTTCAAATATAGCTGGAAATCATTAGTCTTCCATACGCCGTTGAATGAAATTGGTATAAACCTCGCCGCGCCTGAAAAAGGCATTGTCCAAAACCTTGAGGTGAAAGGGGATGGTGGTTTTGATATTTTCCACCTTGAACTCGCGCAGGGCTCGCTTCATCCTCTCAATAGCTTCAACCCGATCGTTTCCCCAGGCTATCAGTTTGGCCACCATAGAATCGTAGTATTGAGGTATGAGATAGTTGGAGTAAACTGCGGAATCCACCCGAATTCCAGGTCCTCCGGGAACTACATACTGCCCCACCCGGCCTGGAGAGGGACGGAAATCATTTTCTGGATCTTCTGCGTTGATGCGGCATTCAATAGCCCAACCGTTCATAACGATGTCTTCCTGGGTGAAACGCAACCGCTCACCGGCCGCGATGCGGATCTGTTCTTTTACAATGTCAATGCCGGTAACCATTTCAGTAACCGGGTGCTCTACCTGTACCCGGGTATTCATCTCGATAAAATAGAAGTTGCGGTTTTTGTCGACCAGGAATTCTACCGTACCCGCACTGGAATAATTAACTGCCTGAGCGGCCTTCACAGCAATGCTGCCCATGGTCTGGCGCAGCTGTTCATCCAAAAAGGATGAAGGGGCTTCTTCGAGCAGTTTTTGATTGCGCCTCTGCAGCGAACAATCACGCTCCCCCAGGTGAACCAGATTGCCGAACTCGTCGCCCAGAATCTGGAATTCAATATGACGCGGTTCCTCCAGGTATTTTTCAATATAGACCGCATCATTGCCGAAGGCTGCACCGGCCTCCATGCGGGCAGTATTCAAGGCTTCTTTAAGAGACTCGCGGTTGTGGGCCAGGCGCATACCGCGTCCGCCACCCCCGGCAGAAGCCTTGATCATTACCGGATAACCTATCTCACTGGCTATAGCCAGAGCCTCTTGAAAGCTGTTGACCGCACCATCACTGCCCGGCACTACCGGCACCCCGGCCGGCTTTACCAGTTCGCGGGCCTTGACTTTGTTCCCCATGGTTTCGATAACGTTGGGACTGGGGCCGATGAACTTAATGCCATATGTATTGCATAATTCCGCAAAATAAGCGTTTTCAGCCAGAAAACCATACCCGGGATGGATTGCATCCGCCCCGGTATTTCTGGCCGCAGCTATTATATTGGCGATATTCAGGTAGCTTTCCCGGGCAGGCGCACCGCCGATGCAAACCGCTTCATCAGCCATTTTGACCGGCAGGCTGTCTTTGTCGGCCACAGAGTATGCCACTACGCTGGGGATGCCCAGTTCCTGACAGGCCCGGATCACACGCAAGGCGATCTCCCCGCGGTTAGCGATTAAGATCTTTTCAAACAACTGACCACCCCTAATCTTTTTGAATTAGGAACAGGGTTTGCCCGTATTCCACCGGCTGGGCATTCTCGACCAGAATATCCACAATGGTTCCGGCAAAATCGGTTTTAATCTCATTCATCAGTTTCATGGCTTCCAGTATGCACAGGGTTTGGCCGGGTTGAACCCTATCCCCAATCTTAACATACGGGTCTGCATCCGGAGAGGGTGCGGCATAAAAAGTGCCCACCATCGGCGCCAGTATTTCAGTAATGTTGTCATCGAGTATTTCTTCGGCCTGCTCAACCAGCAGCGGCTGTGCTGCGCTTGCAACCGGATTGGAGGTTGCTGGAGTATTCCCGGCTACATATTTGCGCAAATGTATTTTAAAATCATTTTTTTGCAGTTCCAGATCAGCGATATTGCTTTCATCCAAAAGCCGCATCAATTCCCTGATTTCATCGATATTCATCACTTCATCTCCCCTACTAGCTGCGTTAGGCCGAACCTTTGGCTTCAGCTTGGGTGGAGCCACCGGGGCCTTATTCTCAACTACGGCAAGTTCATACTCATTGGGCTGCATCTGCGGTATGTCTTCGGCACTGCGCGCTTTGCGCCACTCGAAGTACTTCAATGCCACCTGCGGGAAAAGGGCATAAGTAATAATGTCTTCTTCGCTTTCGGCCCAATCTTTGGACTCCTGCCGGGCCTTTTCCCACAGCGGCTCCAAAAGATCGGCTGGCCTGACATCGATTACCGGGGTATGACCGATGATTTTCTGCCTGATCTCGTCGCTGATGGGCACCGGGGGTCTGCCGTAGAACCCGCGCACATAATCCTTGACCTCGCCGGGGCACATCTTGTATCTTTCCCCCAATAACACGTTTAAAACCGCCTGTATACCTATGATCTGGCTGGTGGGGGTAACCAGCGGGGCGTAGCCCAAATCGGCCCGAACCCGGGGGATCTCGGCAAACACCTCATTTATGCGGTGACTGGCTTTTTGTTCCTCCAGCTGCGAGTACAGGTTGGATATCATGCCGCCCGGAACCTGATGCTCAAAAACCTTCATGTCGGAGATCCGGGTAACACCGCGCTCAAAGCCCTTGTGTTTGCGAATCTGCTCAAAATGCTCGGCAATTTCAAACAGTTCATGCAGATCCAAACCGGTATCCCACTCAGTGCCCTGCAAAGCGCGGACAATGGTCTCCACCGGCGGCTGAGAAGAGCCAAAGGCCATGGGAACACTGGCGGTATCTATGATGTCCACCCCGGCTTCGGCCGCTTTCAAAAGGGTGGCTATGGCCAGTCCTCCGATGTAATGGGTATGTAGTTGAATGGGCACGTCGAGATTCTCTTTTAGGGCCTGGATAAGCTCATAGGATACGTAAGGGGCCAAAAGCCCGGCCATATCCTTGACACAGATGGAGTCAGCGCCCATATCCTGAAGCCTTAAAGCTGTATCCACAAAGTGCTGCACCGAATGGACCGGACTGATAGTATATACCACACAGGCCTGCGCATGTTTGCCGATCCGCTTGACAGTGCGCATGCAGGTCTCCAGGTTGCGCAAGTCATTTAGTGCATCGAACATCCTGAAGATGTCAATTCCATTTTCAGCGGCCTTCTCAATAAACTTGATCACAATATCATCCGGATAGTGAGTATAACCAACCAGAGACTGTCCCCTGACCAGCATCTGCAGTTTGGTCTTTTTAATATTACGGCGTATTTCCCGCAGGCGCTCCCAGGGATCCTCGTTGAGATAGCGGATGCACACGTCAAATGTGGCCCCACCCCAGATCTCCAGCGAATGGTAGCCAATATTATCCAGTTTCTCCAAAACCGGCAGCATATCTGCAGTTGCCATCCGGGTTGCCCACAGGCTCTGGTGGCCGTCACGCAAGCTGGTATCAGTTATTCGAATTTTGCTCATGGTCTGCCTCCGCCCTGCATTAACGCTGCCTCATAGGGCAGCAGGGTATAATGGTATTCTAATAAAATCTTTATATACAAATATACTCAGGCCAACGACCTGAGCATACTATATTACTCTAGCTCTTTAATATTATATGAGTAAATGAGCCCCATTTCAATATTATTGCAGTGTATACAAGTGTTGAGAACTGTTTCCATAAGTTCGTAGATGGGTCCAATCTGGCCGGGGTATACCAGCCTGGCTTAAGGCTGCCCGCGGGTGACCAGGGCCAGTTTATCAGGGCTGCTGTTTACCACCTGCCCTACCAGTTCCTTGACCCTTTTTATCTGCTGGGCCTGCATGGGAGGGGACTGCAGGACTATGGTGGTGCTGTCAGCCTGAAACATAATCACGCATTCCTGATAACCTTCAGCCTTGATCAGGTTTTCCGCTTTGAGCTCCTTTTCCATGGCCGCGGTGATATCCACCAGGCGCATAGCCGCAGCCTCCCGGGACTTGGCGTCGCTGCTGCTGTTTTTTATAATGTCCTGCAGCATCTCCACCTGTTGGCTGCGCAGGCGATCGCGGTTGAGCCGGTATTCATGGAAAAACCCTCCCGAAGCCTCCTTGATGCTAGTCCGGGCATCGATCTCATCAAGCGGGATAAAATCCCCGGCAACCTGGTTTACCGCCACAGACTCCTGCAGGTGTTTTTTGGTAGCAGCAATTCCTGCGCTGAGAACCACAATCAGTGTTCCTATGGCGAGCAAGCGCAACAATTCTCTTTTACCCATCACCATATGCTATTGTCCTCCTTTCCCGGCAACCACCATGACCCGATGCAAAGGTATATTGAGCAGGGTTGCGGTGGCCTTGCTCAATTGCTCTTTAACCGCCACATCGGCGGCACCTTCGGCAACCACCAAAACCCCCAATACCTCCGGGGCCTTTTCTTCCACCAGCAGTGGACTGCCGGCGGAAACCGCCAGATCATGGGAAGTGCTCTGCTCCAGCACCCTTTTGCTCTGCCCGGGGGCCTGCTGTTCACTGGTATCGCGCTTTTCTTCCCTGGTATTGTGGGCATATTCCCTGCTCCCTTCAGAAGCCAGCATGACATCCACCTGCACCCTTCCCGCACCATCGATCTGGTTTAAGATCCTTTCCAGCTGTGCCCCGATCTGCTGGCCTTTCCCGTTATATTCGGGCTCTGCCGCCGCACTGACCGGTGCGGCTGGCGGAGGGTTGACTTGCTGCCCCAACGGCCAGAGGATGGCCAAAAGCCCGATAGAGACCGCTATCACCAGTAGGGCTTTCCCCTTTTTGGACTGAAACCATGATAAACCTGTAGATGATTGATCTCCCTTGCGAATCCATTCTTCCAACATGATTAAGAGCCTCCTTGCACTTGGATTTCTATCTGCTGCTCGCTGAGTCCGAACATGTTCATAACGATCCTGGCCATACGCGCCTCCACATCGGGGCCAAGCCGGGCCTCTTCCTGGTCCCAAAAGGTTCCTACCGATGATGGGTCAGCACCGTTATTATCCTGCCCGGATACATTTATGGTTACCTTTTGAATAGACCCGTCTTCATTGAGCACGATTTTGCTGTCGACTTCTGCAACCCCCGGGACCAGCATAGCGATTGCGCTGATCTGTCCTTCCAGCTTGGAACGGACGCTTTCATTGCTCTGGGCGATAAGCTCGCTGTGCAGTTCACTGCCCTTTTGCAGTACCTCTTGCTGCTCGGCACCATAATTGGACCATTCCCAGCTGCTGATGTGCAGGGCTTCGCCGGGATAAAAGCACCTTATCACCGGGGTTAATACCGCGATCAGCACAAACATCCCGATGGCCAAGCGCACATAAGGCTTCATGCCCCCGCCGGGCAGCAATAACTCCAAAAAACTTGCCAGTATGATGATAACCAAAAGGTTTTTTACTATCTCCACCAGGACATCCATAGCCTACCTCCTCGACATAAACACATCATAGCAGGTGAAATTGCAGAGACTAGTGCAGGCTGGCCCACCCGTTGGATAGCCCCACCACTATAGCGATCATGATAAAGAACATCAAAGCCACTGCCACTACTGCAGCCAGCATCAGGAATAGATGGGCACTCATGCTCTCCAAGGCCGCTGCGGTGCGAGAATCACCGAGAGGTTCGGCCAGGGCTGCGGCCAATTTGTAGATTAAAGCGATAGCTGTGACCTTGACCACCGGCATTATGATCATGGCCAGGATTATCAATACCCCCAAAACCCCCAGGGCCTGTTTGAGCATCACCACATAGCCGGCCGCGACGTCTATGGTCTCGGAAAACATCTTGCCTATTACCGGCAGAGCATTGTCGGAAACAAAGCGAGTAGCCCTGAGCGCAGTCTTATCCAGGACTGAAGCATAAAGGGCGCGCATGGTAAGCACCCCTACAAACAGGGTGAGAAAGAATCCCAGAGCCACCTGAGCGAACTGGGTGAAGAATTTTCCCAGGCGCTGCAGTTTGATGCTTTCCGACATGTTGTTGATAATGCTGACTACCGCTGAAAGTATGATAAGGGGGAACACGATGTTGTTGATCGCATTGCCCAGAGCTGTGGCCGTGGTCATCAGCATGGGGAACACCATGGCGGCGGAGTTGATCCCCCCCAAACCGGCGGTCAATACCAGCATCTGCGGCAGCATTGCAGTCATAAACCCAACCATATTGCTTATAGTGCCCTGCCCGATATCCAGCACTGTTTTAAAAGATGCTACCGCCAGGGTGATCAGGGCCAGATAACAGGCCAAATAGGAGATGCGGGCCACATCGGTGGAGAAGGACTGCTGCAGGTTGACCAGCAAGGCCGACAGCACACACAATACCAGCAATTTGGCCAAAAGGCCGCTGTTGACCACCACTTCCCCCAACAAGAGCTGCAGCAGGCGTTTCATCAGCTCGCTCCAGCTGAATTCCCATTGCCCCTGCACAAAATCTATAATCCATTGTTTAAGTGAAATGGACTGCATATAATTGCTGATCTCACTGTCCACCTGCTGTTTGTATTCCTCCAGGGCCTTGAGATCCAGCTGTTCCAGGCCTGCTGATATGCTATAAGCGGATATTTCAAGGCCTGCTTCATCCTGCGCCTGAAGCCTTTCCGGGACGAAAAGCCATAAATGCATGAAAAACAGCAGGCTCAACAGCACCATCGCGATCCGTCCTGCCCATTTTCGTTGAAGCTTACAGCCTGTACCACCGGCCATGGCCTGAAGCCGCCGGCGAGCAGGAGAAACCGACCTTATTCTCACTATTGGCGCTGGTTTTTGACCGACCTGTTCCATCATCAAGCTTTACCCCTTACGGATGCTTTGTTCATCCTAGCCCGGCATCAGTTGCATCAGCGATTCCAAAATGGCCACCATTATAGGAATGGCCAGCACCACGACGATAACCTTGGCGGCAAATTCAACCTTTTTGGCGATAGCGCTTTCACCGGCGTCCTGACAGATAGCAGCGGTAAAATCAGCCAGATAGGCTACACCGATTATTTTCAATATGGTGCTGAAAAAAAAATAGTTTACCTCGGCACGGGCCACCAGTTGTTTCATCACATCTATGACCACCACCAGTCTTTCCATCATTAAGGCGAAGATCACCACCGCGCAGGCAATGGTGAGCAATACTGCCATAACCGGTTTTTCCTGGCGGATAATCAACAGCATTATGGTGGTTATTAAGGCTAATCCCACTATCTGAGCTATGTCCAAAGCCATCTCCCCTTCGCAGCGTTTGCCTTTGCTGATAAACAGATATGGCCTGCTATCACAGATTGAATACCGACCTCACCACCGTAAATAGCTGGCTCATCAATTGCACCACGATAATCAGGACCACTACCACACCTGCCAGGGTGAGCATTTCCGCCTGTTCTTCCTTGCGGGCCTGTTTCAGCACTATAGAGAGCACTGAGATCAAAATGCCGATCCCGGCAATGCGAAAAATGATATCGATGTTCAACTGTGCCACCTCCTGTAAAGGCTTGAATATGCTATATCAACAGCAATACTATGGCTGCACCCATAATAAAGCCTCCGTACGACCATAGCTTGTGGTTGGAGTCAAGTTCTCGCTGGGCTTTTTGCTGCTGCAGTGAAAGCTCCTCTTGCAGAGCCGCCAGGGCTTTATGCTGCTCACTGGCATTGGATACGCCCAATTGGGCCGCCAGGGAGGCCAATAATTCAATGTCTTTGGGCTGCAATTGAGCCTGTTGGCGCATAGCCTGCAACCCCTTCAGCCAGGCCTCCTCGGCGGTGACGCCCTTCTTTTGGCCCAGCTCCCGGGCGGCTACGGCAAATACCAGCCTGGCCGGAAACTGTGTGAACTGTGCGGTCTTCTGCATGGCCAAAGAGAGATTGGTATGCATAAAGCAGATCTCTTTTTCCAGAAAGCCCAAGGCTGCTTTTAGTTCCCCCAGCTGTTCCTGGCGCTTTTCCAGGCCTTTGGCCCCGGACAGCCCCCATACCCCGCAGGCCGCGATAATCATCACCATACCTATGGCTTTCAGCATCATGAGGCATCCCACCTTATCACCTGTTCTATCTGGCCGGGGCCGTGACGCCGCGAGAGTATGATGATGAGCTTGAACACCCCATCGGCCATAAGCTTTCTCAAAATCGGCCTCTGACGCAGTTCTTCCAGGCTTTCGGCATGAGCCGTACTGATTATATTCACTCCGGCATGAATGCATTCCATAACCGCCTCAGCATCGCTCTGTCTGCCGATTTCATCGGTAACCACCACCTGCGGCGAAAGGGCCCGGATGGCCATCATCATGCCGATATCTTTGGGGCAGCCGTCCAGTATATCGGTGCGCGGTCCCACATCCAGCTGCGGCACTCCCTGATAACAACCGGCTATTTCGGAACGCTCATCGACTACCACCACATTTAACCCGGGTCGAGGTGAGCCTTCAGAAATCCGGCGGGTAATGTCTCGCAAGAGGGTAGTCTTGCCACAGCGGGGCGGGGATACGATCAAGGTGTTGTGCAGAGTACCCTTAGAGGCGCTGAATAAAGTCGGCATAACGGGATCAGCACAGCCTTTCACCTCCCTGGCTACCCTGAAACAGAGGCTGCCGAAGTTTTTCATCAGCTCGATGCTCTGCTCCTTAAGTATCACCTGGCCGGCCAGTCCCACCCGGTGGCCTCCGGGTATGGTGATAAAACCGCGGCGAATATCCTCCTCGAAGGCATACAGGGAATTATCGCTGATGGAGGCTATCACCCGGCAGATATCATCCGGTTCTACCCGGTAACCCTGCGGTAATAGCGTGGTAAGAAAGCCTTCCCGGCTTACCGCCAGTTCACGTTCGCCGATGCGCACTACCAGGGGCTGTCCGCACCTGAGCCGGATTTCTTCCAGTTGTTGATAATCCTCCACCTTGAGGTTGTAGAGCAGCCTTTGAATATGTACGGGGAGATAGGATAATACCTCTCTTTTGATTTGCGTCGGGGAGCTTACAACCGGCATATTTTCACCACCTTGCTCTAAATAGATATTGGCAAGCCCTGCAAAATATGCCAGCAAATTGAGGCTCAAAGGGATGATTATCGGGCGGTGAGGAGATAAAAGAAGCCATAAATAAAGAGAGGGTGAATACCATCTTTTTAGGGCTTCACCCTGTCTTGAGCGGGCACATCCCTGCCCGCTAAAAACCGCCCTGCGGCATACAGGGCGGCTGCTTTGCAGCTATTTGTGTTCTATGGAGATGGTGAGGGGTTTGCCTGATTTGACTCCATGGTTATTTGCTCGTCGGCAACACTGGGTTGGTAATCAAAAGAACTGTCGTTTACGAAAACCACCTCATTGCAGCGGGGACAGATGATTTCAATAGTATCTTCATCATCCAGCAGGCCGGCGTCAAAGTACAGCTTTTCTCCACAATTGTCGCATTCTATTTGGATATGGTCCGAATCAGCCTCATCCAGGACCAATTCCTGCAATTCGCACAGGTCGCTGTCAATGCTGTCCATATGCTCGCTGAGCTCGAAAACATCCTCGCGCAGATTCTTGATATGAGCGGTGATTTCACTAAGCACATCCAAAACGCCCATGATAATCCTGCCCTGCGGACCGCTGTCATTGATGTTCAAGCCTTCCGTAAGCCCCTGCAGGTAGCTGACCTGTTCCGTTAAGTCCCTGGCCATAACCATCCTCCCTTTTTAAATCCGTGTAGTAGGCTACAATTATTATTGCTAAAAAAGAGAGGAAATAAACCCGCTAAAATCTGATAGGGATGGTTAAGCCCTTTCTATATATAACCCGGTGCGGGTGTCAATGCGCAGCCTGTCGCCGGCGTTGATAAATAGCGGCACCTGCACCCTGGCGCCAGTCTCCAAAGTGGCGCTCTTGGTCGCACCGGTAGCGGTATCGCCCTTGATTCCGGGCTCGGTTTCAACAACCTGCAGTTCCACAAAATTGGGCAGCTCGATGCCAATTATATTGCCCTGGAAAAACAACACCTGAATATTCATATTCTCCAGCAGCCATTTCACGCCCTCACCGATGGTATCAGCGCTGATAGTAATCTGCTCATAGTTCTCATTATCCATAAAAATATAACCATCGCTATCATTATAGAGGTATTGCATTTCGCGACGGTCCAGGTGGGCTTTGGGGATCTTTTCACCTGCGCGGAAGGTCTTTTCCACCACCCCGCCGGTCTTGACGTTTTTCAGCTTGGCCCTTACGAAAGCCGCGCCTTTACCGGGTTTCACATGCTGGAAATCCACTACCACATAAGCCTGTCCGTCCATTTCAATGGTAACCCCGGTTTTGAAGTCATTTACTGATATCATCCTATCCCTCCATCACAGTATTAATAGTTCCTTACTGCTTTGCGTTATTATTTCAACACCATTCTTGGTTACGATGACCGTATCCTCAATGCGTATGCCGCCCCAGCCGGGGATGTATACCCCGGGCTCAACCGTCACCACCATATTCTCCATGAGGGTATCTTCACTGTTTGAGGACAGGGTCGGTCTCTCATGTATCTCCAGACCTACCCCATGCCCGGTGCCGTGGGTAAAAAACTGATCGAGGCCATGTTTTTGCAGGCAGTGGCGCACCTGTTGATCCACCTCACGGCAGCTGACCCCGGCCTTGATGGAATCCAGGCCAACTTGCTGGGCTTCACTGACCTTCTGATAAATATCCTTATAACCCTGAGGGGGAGGGTTGATAGCAACAGTCCTGGTCATATCCCCGGCATAACCCTCAAAAATGCCTCCAAAATCCAGAGTCACCATATCACCGGGGAAAAGCACCCTCTTCCCCGGCCTGCCATGTGGCAAAGCGGCATTTTCTCCCGCTACCACAATAGCATCAAAAGCCTCCTTTTCACAACCTTTTTGTCGCAACAGGTGTACAATGGTATCCGCCAGGCTTTTTTCTTCTGCCCCGGCTCTGATCATGGGCAGGATAGCAGCGAAGACCTCATCGCCTATCCTGGCGGCTGCTCTTAGCCTATCCAATTCCGCCGGGGTTTTTATGCTGCGCAGGGCTTCGATAAGCCCCGCCACCGGTTCCCAGATAACCGGTTTAATCCGGGACATTTTTTGGTAAAAAGCGTAGCTGACATGCAGGGCTTCAAACCCGATTTTGTGCAATCCCGGGGCTTTCTTGCCCAATTGTTCCAACCCCTGGGGTTTTTCCTCCTGATAGTTCCATGAGGGGCATTCCAACACCACTTGCTCCCGGTAGCGGCTGTCGGTGAAGATATACTGATCTTCCAGGGTGAGCAACAGCCGGGCGTCGGCCCCGGCTGTGAAGCCGGAAATATAGCGTATGTTGGCCGGGGAGGTTATCAATAAGGCGTCCAGTTCATGCTTTAACAGTGCTTTGCGCAATTCATTGATACGTGATTCATCCATAGGCATCCTCTTTAATTTTTTCAGTTTGACTGCTGGTTCAACGGGCTTTTTTCCGGCCCAGATAGTCTATGGCCGCTCTGGCTGCCAGATAATAGCTCAACGGCCCGAAGCCGAAGATGCCCCCAACAGCTAAGGGAGACAGCAGCGATTTGCGGCGAAACGGCTCGCGGCTGTATATGTTGGTCATATGTACTTCGATTACCGGGCGTCCCAAGGCCTTGAGGGCATCATACAGGGCTATGCCATAGTGGGTTAAAGCCCCGGCATTAATAATCACCAGATCGCATTCCGGTCCGGTCGACTGCAGTTTGTCAATCAGCTCGCCCTCGTGATTGGACTGGTAGAATTCGGCTTCTATCTGCCCTTCACTTAAGATTGCCTGCATGTGGCTTTCAATCTCTGCCAGGGTGCTATGCCCATAAATATCCGGTTCGCGAGTACCCAGGGTATTGAGATTGGGTCCATTTATAATCAGTACCTTGGCTTGCATTTTTACCTCCTCAACTGCCGGCCACGCTCAATGAGGCTACCCGCAGGCTGGGTGCGCCGCGGCTGCCGAAGAACTGCACCTCTGTGCCTACCGCATCTATATTCTGCAGCATGGCAATCATATTGCCGGCTACGGTCAGGCCGCGCACCGGGTAAGTGAGCCGGCCTTTATCAATCACTATGCCGGCTGCACCCAGGGAAAAATCCCCGGATACCGGGTTGGCGGTGTGCAGCCCCATTAAATCAGTAATGTAAAGCCCTTCCGCCAAATCCCCCACCATTTCTGCATCGGTTACCTTCCCGGCCTGAATATAGAGGTTGCTGGGGCTGATGGAGGGCAGGCTGCGAAATGACACCCGCCGGGCATGGCCGGTAGAAGTCAGCCCGGCTCTATGAGCCGCCTGATTGTCGTAAAGAAACCCCTTTAAGAGGCCTTGATCTATCAAGACATGCCTTTGCGCCGGAACCCCTTCATCATCAAAGGGGAAGGTGGCCAGACCGCCATCCAAAGCAGCATCATCTATCAATGAAAAACCCTCTGCCGCCACTCGTTGCCCGACCTTGTCGGCTAAGAGCGACTTGCCTTTAAAAACCGCTTCAGCGTTCACCATGGGGGCCAATATACCCAGAAACTTTACGGCTATATAGGGTTCGAATACACAGGGAATTCTTTTTGATTCCATAGCGCGCGCTTTGAGGGTGCGCAAGGCGCGATGAGCAGCCTCCCGGGCCACTTGCTCGGCATTGAGTTCTGCATAGCGGCGGCGGCTCATGCTGGCAAACCCGCCCTGAGCGTCACCATCCTGCTCAGCCAGGGCGTACAGATAAAGGCTGCAGTAATTGCCCCGGGCATATGCGTTCACCCCCTGGCTGTTTACTATCAGCACATCAAACTCCTTTTCTTCATACCCGGAGCGTTCTACCTTGGAGATGCGCTTATCGGCCGCCCGGGCCATATTTTCCGCCTGCTGTGCCAGGGCGGTCTTTTCCTCTATGGGGTGTTTGTCCAGCTCTGCATCAAAAGTGTTCAAGCGCGGGTATTCCAACCCTCCCGGGGTCAGGTTCAGGTGTGCATCAGCCGGCATATAGCCCGAGGTTTCCAAAGCAGTTTGGGCCGCTGCTTTGAGGGCCTGAGGCTTTAAATCTGAAGTGAAAGCAAAACCAAGCCGCTGGGAATTGACGATGCGAATCCCCAGACCGCTTTCAACCGCTTCCTTAAGGTTTTCCACCTGCCCTTGAGCCACTTCTATCTGCAGTTCGCGACGGCTGCAAGCATAGACTTCTGCTTCCACACCGGGTTTAAGCGCGTAATTAAGGGCTTGCTCGGCCGCTTTCATCAACATGTCCTGCACTGCTTCACCTCCTGGTTCCTGGCCTTACCTGGGTTCCACCCACGGTCAGTTCCTTGATTCTCATAGTGGGCTGAGCGTCGCTTACCGGAACCCCCTGGCCGTCTTTTCCGCACACCCCGATGGAAAACCCCAGGTCGCACCCCACCCGGTCCACATCCGCCAGGGCTTTGGGCCCATTGCCGGCCAGGGTAGCCCCCCGCACCGGATAGCTTACCTTTCCCTTCTCAACCATGTAAGCCTCGCTTACCTCAAAAACAAAATCGCCGCTGATGGTATTGACCTGGCCGCCGCCCATTTTCAAAACCAGCAGGCCGCGGTCGGTGGAAGCGATGATCTCCTGGGGATCATCCTCTCCCGGGGCAATAATGGTGTTGCTCATGCGGGGGATGGGTTTATGCTGATACGATTCCCGGCGGCCATTGCCGGTGCTGTTAGTTTTATCCTGAATGGCATAGAGGCGGTCATACAAGTAGTTTACCAGCCGCCCTTTCTCGATTAATACAGTGGCTTGAGCAGCCTGGCCTTCATCATCAAAGCGGTAGCTGCCGTAGCGATGCAGCAGAGTGGCATCATCTATTACCGTCACCAGTGGTGAAGCCACCATCTGGCCTATTCTGCCCTGATAAACCGACAGCCCCTTATGTACCAGATCAGCTTCCAGCCCGTGCCCACAGGCTTCGTGCACCATGGTGCCACCGGCCTGCGCGGACATGATTACCGGCATACGCCCTGCTGGCGCAGGCTGAGCTGTGAGCATATCGATAGCCAGCCGGGCTGCTTTATAAGCCCGTTCTTCCCAGTGTTCTTCATCCAGCAGTTCCCAGCCGCACACCCCGCCAATAGATTCATAGCCGGTCTGCAGGAGGCTGCCCTGGCTGGCTACTACATTGATCATCCCGCGGATGCGGTTGAACCTGTCCTCCACCCATTCCCCCAGGCTGCTGGCAAACAGCACCTCTTTCTCCACATCGGCCAGGGCCACCGATACCTGGCGTACTGCCGGGCCAGCCCTGCGGGCTGCCTGATTGGCGGCCAAGGCCTTCTCGATCTTGTGCTGCCAGGGGACTGGTTGAGCTGCCTGAGCATCTAAGCGAGGGTAATCCTTACTGAGCCCGGTCAAGGGTATGACCCTGCTGGCGGAAGAGCTGTTTATGGCCTGGCCGGCGATTTTAGCAGCCTTTTCCAGGGCTGCCGGGCTCAGGTCGCTGCTGTACACATAAGCCGTCTGCCGCCCTTTAATCACCCTGATGCCCAGGCCGTTTTCCATCCCGCTGTGGATCTTTTCCACCTGCTCATCTTCCAGCCAGATACCGCTGTTTTTCTTTTTCTCTATATAAATATCAGCGTAATCGCCGCCGGTTTGCAGGGCGAGAGCAAGCAGCCTCTTCAACAGCGCAGCCTCCATCTTTTTGCCCCCTTAACTGATTTTTTAATATGTTTCCCATTTTACCGGTCTTAAGGTGTGGGATTCTGCTATGCCATATTTTTCTTAGCAATCATTATACCATTCCCGGTGAGTATTGTTGCTAAGCGGGCAGGCACAAAACGAGATTAAACCTCTTTTCCTCTCATCTGCTTAAAGCCCGTATCATCAAAGGCCGGCCGGGGCCTTATCGAGGGATTGTACTTCAATATAAACGCTTACCGTCTCGGCGATGACTATCATCTCCACCGACAGGGCGATTATCCGGTTACCGACCTCAATCTGCCGCTCGTCTATTATATCCGGAATCAACCGGTGGTTGACCTCAGCAACGCCTTGCCCGTATATTGGCTCCAACCATGCTCTGATGCTTTTCTCAACCTCCAACGCGATCATGCTTTTTTCGAAATCAGTGAAATCATTTTTATCTGCAAACTGCACATGAGTATCAACCCTGCTTATAATTCTTTTCTGGGGCTTTTCTTTTAACTGCTCTATTTGCTTTTCCATGGTTCTCATCTTATCCTGTAATGACATATTCTCTATATGCAATGCATCGATCTGGGATCCAATTAATACAGTAGTGCAAGAGGCACCTGAGAGTATGCCCAGGACAAAAATGACCACCCCAAATACTAAACGCTTCATTTACCTTTACCTGAAAGGATAAAAATCAAGTAATAGCCCACCTGAGTGCCGAGGATAGCTATAAAAATGTACAGGAGTTGTTTTACCAGGGGTCTCAATTCACCTTTAAAAAGCCCGGATTCAATGATTTCAAAGGTCGAAAAAGTGCCCCCGATAGCAGCCACGATAGCCCAGATTTTAATCTCTTTGGCCAGTTTTAGCATGGTGCTGATAGGGGGCTCTTTAACCAGTACAGCTGCAAGTGAGCCCAATAATGACGACCCCAGGACTATTCCCATAGCCGTAAAGAATATTAATACGCATTTGTGCGAAAAGGCATACATAGCTTATCAAACCCCGTTTAAACCTGTGCATGCCCTAATATATTCAACTGCGCAGATTCTATTACAGCTTCGTCTAAATACTGGGTTATATGGCAAACCGTATTCAGCTGTATTGGCTGCCGAAAAAACACCAAGAAGGATTGCTCTGGCAGGTAACCAATCCTGCCAGTGCGATCCCCTCTTTCAATAAGCATATGTGAGCAACTAACACCCGGCAGAAGGCCGTTGCTAAGCCCCGTCAACGGCATCCGCTTCCGGCAGCTCAAATTCACACGGGACCCCCACCTGGCATTTCCCGCACCCGTAGCGGGGATTGAATTTTTCCGCAGTGCGATCTATAAATCGCGAACATTTGTGGTGGTCCTTGCCCTCTTCTTTGGAAATCGCCTTAACCGGGCAGCGCTGTACACATTTGCCGCACCGTGTACAGTATTGGTCAAATATATCATAATCCCTGTTGTCGGGTTGCAGGTACATAGTAGTGATGACACTGCCAAGCCTTCCCGCTGTACCTTTAGGGGTTATCAGTCCTTTGGAAAGCCCAAAGGTGCCTAACCCGCATATGTAGGCCACATGCCGTTCCGACCAGTTGCTGGTGAAATGGCCCGGTTTATCAGGCTTATCTGTATTGCTCCAGAATCTCGGGTCCAAGCCCGGTACCAGGCTGGGATAACCGGACTGTTCCAGTACGGATTGCACATACCGGCATACCGCATTTATAAACTGCTGCCCTTCAAGGCGGGCATGAAGCCATTCAGCGGAAGGCCACACCTGTTCCTCTCTATTTGTGCTGCAGACCGTTTCACTCAATGGCATGAAGAAGGCTATGACCGTTCGCGCCCCTGGCAACCAGTCGGCTGGCAGCATAAAATGCTCCCCGATTACCGAGTCCTTCTTTAACAATTTAAAATAAGCATCATCAGCAGCCCCGAAAGCGAAAATGGGCCGCTCATACATCTTCACCATGCTGGCTTTTCCCGCATGGGCGGTTTCTGCACATACATAATTTTCTGCCGCACTGTCCACATACTCCCCCACAGCCTGAATCAAATCATGTTTATCCACCGCTGGCCCTCCTCATACCGCTTTACAGCCATTGTAAACGCTCGCTTCTATTATACCGGGGCATCTGCCAATGATGTTTCAGTTTTCCTATAGAGCCGGGGGCGATGGAAAGCAAGGCCAGAATTTTTGATATTTACGGTTCATATTGGCCATCATGAGGCTGTGTCGGAGCATAATACGGTGGGATTAACAGCTGAGCAGCCCGGTCAGGCGGCAGCATTTGCCAGGCTTTGATCAGCTTTATCATCACAGCAGCGTTTCCTGGCCTGGCAATACTATGATGAAATTCCTGGAAGCCTGGTATGATGCGCCCTGGTAGCTGCCGGTAGCTGTGACCGTATATTGGCAGTCCGTGCCGACCATCTGCAGGCTGCTGCTGACTGTGCAGTGAGCCCCATTGGGAAAAGCCAGCTCAGCTTGCAGGGAATCGCCCGGTGCGAAAGAAGGGTGGGCCAGCTGGCAGTGTGCCCAGGCCAGTCCGGCATCAGCCGCCTGCCAGGCCTGCAGGCTGCAGCGGTCCCAGTACACGATCCGGCCGTTGACATAAGCAGTGTTTAGCGCTGCCATTATAAAAGCGCTGCAGACCAACATGATCAGCAGCACCAGAATAACCGCATTGCCCTGTTGATCATTCTTCACCGCCCTGTATCACCTCATCAGCATAGCGGTTGTAGCTTAAGCTGCAGATGCTTTCACAGCAGGCCCCATTTTGTTCGGCCCTGATCAACATCAGCACTGTACCTGGATTATGGCTGGAGAAATGCAAACTGTTGACGTGTTCTGCCAGGGGGAGCGGTGAACTGTGATTGCTGTCACGATACAGCTGATCGTTATCTATGTAATAATGCAAGAGCTCATCGCTCATGGTCAGAAACAGGTGCGGCCCGCTAACTGCGGGTTGGCCCGAGGCGTCTTTGACCTGCACCTGAATGCAAGCCGCCAAATCCGCAGCCAAATACTGACGGCTCCTTCTCACTGAGTACTGCAGTTCCGGCAGGTCTTGAAGCTGACTGGTGGCCAGAAATACATGCCAATACACGGCCATGACGCTGTGCAGCATGAGCAGCAATAAAAACAAGGCCAGTACGGTTTCCAGCAGTGTCAATCCGGACTGGCCTTTTAAACCCGGCAGGTATTTACGGAGGTACATACACCAGGGTATACATCTCCACTGCTTTTTGGCTTTGTCCGCCATCCCAGTTAACCCTCACCTGTACTTGCCATAATTGAGCCTGGCCATTATAGGGCTGAAAATCGGCCTGCCAGGGATAAGTGTTCTCTGCTGGAGGCTCGCCCAGCAACAGCTGGCGGGCATCTGTGCCGCTTGAAGGCCCGCTGGCCAGCAACCCGGGCTGGGCCCGGCAATAGTCCAAAATTCCAAAAGCCAGTACTGCAGCTTGAGCCTGCCTTTCGGCCTCTTTTACCCAGTGCCCGCTGACAGCAGCAATTTTGATAAGAGAGCCCGCCAACAATGCCAGCAACAGCAAGGCCACCAGAACTTCCAGCAAGGTGACCCCGGCCCGATTGCGCAGTGGGCCCAGGCAGTTCATTAGGGCTTTTTTATTACGGTCCGCCCGGTTCGCCACGGCCTAGGTCTGCCAGGGTATAAGGTTCTTCAGTACCGGGTTTATTGGGAATCTCTCTGACATAGTTGCCTTCAACCAGCTGATTTAAGTCAGTCACCGTTTCACCTTCATTAGTCTCGTACAGGTCGCAGGCGTTGTTGAGCATCTCGATGTTGGCTTGATCAACCCTTTCCCCGGAGTCTGCCAAAATATTGGCGAATCGAGGGACCACCAATCCGGCCAAAAGGGCCAGAACAGCCATGACCACGACCAGCTCAATTAAGGTAAAACCCTGCTCCCCTTTCAGTTTTGACCTCATTTTCAGCACACTCACCTTTCACACCTCCTCTCTATCCCTTTTCACTACATGCCGCCGGCCAGATCCATGAGACTGTACATCGGCAGAAGGGTGGCTATTACCGTAGTCCCTACCAGAAAAGCCACTATTACAATCAAGGCAGGTTCCAGCAAGGCAATCATGCTATCCAGCCGGTGCAGCAGGTCCTTTTTCAGATGTGCAGCCAATGCCGCGAGCATTTCAGCAAGGCTGCCGCTCTCTTCCCCGGCCGCGATCATGCGGGTGTACATTTCATCAAAAACACCGTCTTTAGCCAGACTGCGGGCAATGCTTTGCCCGGCTCGCATGCCTGAACAGGTCTCTTCCAGGACTTTCTGCAAATAGAGGTTTCCCGCCGTTTTTCCGGCGGTTTCCAGAGCAGTCAAGGCTGGCACCCCCACCTTGAGCAAAACCGCCAGGGTCTCAGTGATCCGCATAATGGCCAACCCCCGCACCGTATTGCCCAGCAGGGGAAGAAAGAGCAGCTTTTGGTGCACTCGTAAGGCGAAAGGGGCGTGCCGCATAGCCCTGATGAGGATAAAGCTGCCTGCCAAAATCAGGACCAGTATCAAGCAGCCATAATGCCTGATAAACTCTGCACTGTATATGACCATGACCGTCACTGCCGGCAGGGATACCCCGCTTGCCTGGTAGAGTTCGCCAAACATCGGCATGATAAAAAAGCTTATGCCCAGTACTGCGGCTATGGCAAAAACGAATACGATGCTGGGATAAGCCAGGGCCGTCAATATCCGCCGGTTGATCTCGTATTGGTGCTCTATGTATTCACTGGCCCGGTAGAGCATGTCGGTGAGTACACCGCCCGATTCACCGACCTTTACCATCTGCAAGGCCAGGGTGGGAAACAATTGATGGTGCCCGGCCAATGCCTGATAGAGGGACATGCCGCCTCGCAGCTGATTCAGTATGTCATCCAGGGCTTCTCTTAAATAAGGCCTTGAGGTCTGGGCAAGCAGGATTTCCAGGGCGCGTTCCAGACTGAGACCGGCGTCCAACATCACCGCCAGCTGCTTCAACAACTGGGATATCTCGCGACGCGGTACGCCTGCCCATCTCAACCACTCCCGCGCATGTCTCATTATGAAGGCCAAACCGGACCACACTATATTCGCTTTAGAGGCTGATTCTTCACTAACGGTTTCTTCCCGCCTTAATACCGCCTGCTCCATCATGACCTTCCCTTTCATGGTCTTCGCTTACCACCCGCATCACCTCTTCCAGGCTGCTCAAGCCCTGTACGGCCTTATCGATGCCATCACAGATTATAGGCACCATATGACTGGCAACCGCCAGGGCTTCCAGTTCCTCTTCAGAGCGGGTGCCTGTATAAATGGCCTTTTTCAAACCCGCCCCAATTACCATTACTTCTTGAATGGCGGTTCGCCCCCGGTAGCCCAGACCCAGGCAGTGACTGCACCCCAGCGGCCTGTACATGTTCATTCCGGTCAATTCGGGGCGCTGCAGTGATGCTGCCTCCAGGTGATCCAGCTGATAGCTTTCCCGACATAGCGGGCACAACAGCCTTATCAGGCGCTGGGCCACAATACCGGCCAGGGCTGAAGCCAATAAGTACGGCTCACACCCCATGTCCATCAGTCGGGTCACCGCTGCGGCAGCACTGTTGGTATGCAGGGTGGATAGGACCAGATGGCCGGTCAAGGCTGCATGGACTGCCAATTGCGCAGTCTCCTGATCGCGGATCTCACCCACCATGATCACATCCGGATCCTGGCGCAGGGCGGAACGCAGCCCATTGGCAAAACGAAGCCCGGCCTTGTAATTGATCTGCACCTGATTGATGTTTTCCAGGGAGTACTCCACCGGGTCTTCAAGGGTGATGATATTCTTGTGCACGGTATTGATGGCATGCAGCAGGGCGTAGAGGGTGCTGGTCTTGCCGCTGCCGGTGGGGCCGGTCACCAGCAACAAGCCGTGGCTGCGATGGGAAAGGCCTTTTAGAAGCCGGTAATTGTGCCGGCTTAAGCCCAGTTGCCCCAACTGGCTGATGGCTTGTTGGCGATCTAAGACCCTTATTACCGCCTTTTCGCCATGCTGTACAGGCATGGTGGAAACCCGGCAGTCCACCTTGCCATGTGAAGCCTCAAAGGTAAAGCGCCCATCCTGGGGAAGCCGTTTTTCGGCTATATCCATTCCCGCCAGGATTTTGAGGCGGGATATCAGCTGGGGATGGACTTCACGCTCCAGAGCGGCCACCTGATACATCATGCCGTCAATACGGAAACGCAGCCGAATATCGCTTTCCCGGCACTCGATATGAATATCGCTGGCCCGGTGCTGTATAGCCTGATGCAGGATCTCGTCCAGTAAATCAATGCAGTTGAAGCCAGCAAGCTCTTCAAGGGATATGTATGCCCTGCTTTGCCCCGGTTTGATTTCCGCAGCGGGCTGTTTAGTATCGGTTATTGGTATAACCTTCGGCCTTAAACCTTGCTCCACAGCGCTTTTATAGGCCATTTTTCTACACCAACCGCTCGCTTGTGCAGTGCTAATCTAAATATATACATCTTTTTCCATTATTTCCATAAGATGTTTTTTATTATTTTGTAGCATGCTGTCATCAATATGCTACAGCTATATATATTACCTGGACTTAATAAGCCATCTCTGTTATGTTTTTGTTAGCAAAAATAGGGAGGAAGAGAGGCCTGATGGCTGAAGGGATATTCCACTATTATTTCTTATTGAGCGAGGATGCAGCACCTTTCATTGACAAAATGGCCCCCTGGCTGCAAAACGCCGGATTCCGGCCATTAACCGCAGATGATGGGGAAGCTCTGCCTGACGAACTGCCTTTTAAACCGGCTTACTGGCAGTTTGCAGCGGACGAAGGGAGCGGTGTCTTGGCCCTGGCCTTTAGTCCGGAAAGTACCGGGCAAAACCCTCTGCAACAGCTCAAGTCTCTGGAACAGGAGGCGGGAGTTGATGTGGATATGATCCTGGGGCAGGCCACTGTTGTGATAGCCCCCGGGAAGCCTTTTGAAGAAGTGCTTAAGCAGTACCAGGCTGTAGTGAGGAAAAGGCCGGGTACAGAATTGCCCTTGAAAGCCGGTCGGCTGATGAGACATGTTTTATCATCAACCAGCATCTTTTATATCGCCATCCCTGAGGCCTATGATGCCAGGAACTCTCATTTTTGGGGACAACGCCTGGCCCAGCTGGAGGGGCAGCATTTCAAGATGAGAATCATAACCCGGCTCCTGGGGGAACAGTTAAACTCAGTAAAGCGGGAATATGGGGCTCTGGAACATGAACTGTCCTTAATACTGCACTCCAACCTGGTTTCAAAACAGGGCGAGCTGGCAGAAAGTGAGGAACTGGATGAGCAATTGAAATTGTTGACCACCTCTTATGCCAAACTGGCCGGCAACCGCCGTCTCATCGCCGAAGGTAAAGCAAACCTCCAGGCCCTGCTCAACCAGTTCACCCGACAGCTCCGGCAGGAACCGGCTTTTGATTTTACCTCCGCGGGGTTTAACACCCTGATAGAGAATTATCAGCAACGCCTCGAGCAGCTAACCCAGACTGAAGCCCATCTGCAGGTTTCCCAGCAGGATTACCAGGCTGCCATAGAGGTGGTGCGCAGCCGCATTGACATAATGAACAGCCGCAGCAATCTGGCTACACAGGCCCAAATCCGCGAACTGATGGAGCATAACACCCAGATGCAGAAACAGAGCCTGGTTTTCCAATATGCGGCCGGTTTGATCGAGTTTATCGTGCTGGCTTATTACAGCCATTCCCTGTGGAAAAACCTGGCTTATCAAGCCTATAACATGATACCGGCCTCAATACAATTCATGGTGGTTTTGTTGTTTTCGGGCCATGCCGTGTATTGTACCCACCTTTTGGCAGAATACATACAGGGTGAACATGAGGTCAAGAACAAGGTAGCAATAGCCTTGCTGTTAATGGCCCTGCTGCTCGGGGTGATCATAGTCTATACCGCCTGGATCAGCTCGCAAGGTGTTCCCGGCGCTTTACCGGGGCATTAGGGAAAACATTATTTGCCCATCAATTTGATGGCCTTTAACCTCTCCAGCAGGCGCTTATAATGGCTTTCCTCCTCACGGGCAATCTGTTCCAGCATGAGCCTGGTTTCCGGATCCTCGGCAATACGAGCCAATTCCAGGTATTTCTCCTTGGTCTGACTCTCCTGTTCGCAGGCTAATTCCAGTGCTTGTCTGATATTCATGTCTGTTCTCCTTAAACCATATCGTTTCTCCTGACATTATATTATATATTAAAACCGGCCTCAGGGTCGATTCCTGCCTGAATCCCGCCGCTCGAGGGCTGCCCGCCTGTATAATCTGCTTTAAGCTTAAGCCTGTGTTAAGCCAGGAATCTTTGTCATCTGCTTCGTCAATACTAGCTCATAAGAAGAGCAAGCAGGTGTTGAGATGAACGAAGCTCTAGTGGTTTTGGTACGCAGTTTGATCGCTTTTGCCTCTCTGCTCATTTTCACCAGAATGCTGGGAAAACGGCAGCTAAGCCAGCTTACCTTTTTTGATTATGTTCTGGGCATAACCATTGGCTCGATAGCAGCCAGTGTCTCCACCGACCTGAGCAGTCCCGCCTGGCCTCACTGGGTGGGCCTGTTTACCTGGGTGGCTGTAGTGGCCATTGTGCAGTGGTGCAGCATCCGCTGGAAGATAGTGGACCGTTTCTTAAGCGGGGAACCGGTAGTGATGATCATGAAGGGTAAGATCCTGGAACAAAATATGAAAGCGGTTCGTTATACCATATCCGAATTATTGGAGCATTTGCGCGACAAAGAGGTGTTTGATATAAGCCAGGTGGAGTTCGCGGTTTTAGAGACCAGCGGCACTTTATCGGTATTGCTCAAACCGGAGTATCAACCCCCTACCTTAAAGGATCTGAATATCACCCCGCCGCAGGGTGGAATAAGCACCGAGCTTATCTACAGCGGCCTGGTCATAGAGGAGAATCTGAAACAGGCCGGGGTTAATCATAAGTGGTTGATGAAGCAGCTCAAAGCTCAGGGGATATCAAACCCGGACGAGGTGTTCCTGGCTACTTACAACCTTCAGAGCGGGGTGTTGTATGTGGACAAATACTAGGATAAACAAACGTGGAGCATTAGCATGCAAAAACTGATTTATTACAGTATAGTTGCGGTAATTCTCGCCTTAAGCATATTGGTGATGAATGCGGACCTCTTTTTGAGCACCGGCCGTACGGAAAGCGAAAATGTCCCCTTGCATATCTCAGCACTGAAAACCTCGCTGGAACATGCTCAATGGGAATCGGCCCAGCAGGAATACCAAGCCTTGACTGGGGCCTGGCAGATCATTAAGCCGCGGATACAGTTCAGTGTGGAGAAAAATCAAATGGATGCCATCGATGCGGGCTTAGCCAGACTGGCTGCTTATATCCGCTGGCGGGACAGAGTCGGGGCGGCGGTGGAACTGAGCGAGATTGAAGCCCACTGGCATGATTTACGGCGCTAAAGCCTGACATGCGGCTATAGCCTCAAGGACCGCCTGCCGGGGCACATCATCGCGGATGGCGAAATACCCGATACCTTCAGGCAATACCAGCCGCAGTTTGCCCCCCTGCACTTTTTTGTCGTTTTGCATATGCAGGTAAACCATTTCGGGGGGATAATGCGGAAACTTATACTCCAGCCCCAGGCTCTGGCACAAAGTGGCGATGCGCTTCAATTCCTGCTCCTCAAGCATTCCCAACTGCATGGCCAGTACAGCCGCTGCCATGCAACCCATCACTACCGCTTCCCCATGGGTATAGGTCTGATAACCGCCCAGCTTTTCCAGGGCATGGCCAAAGGTATGCCCCAGATTTAGGCTCATGCGCAGGCCTGCCTCACGCTCGTCCTCGCTCACGATCATGCTCTTGAGTTCACAGCAGCGCTTGATAATAGCCTCCAACACTGTCAAATCGCGGCTGAGGATCTGCTCGCTGCTCTTTTCCAGGCAGCTGAACAAATCGGCATCAAAAGTGAGGGCGTACTTGACCACCTCTCCCAGACCGCTCAGGTAATCACGGCCAGACAGGCTCAACAGGGTATGGCTGTCCACGATTACCAGCACAGGCTGATGAAAGGCCCCGATCAGATTCTTGCCCTCACTGTGATTCACCGCCACCTTGCCGCCCACACTGCTGTCCACCTGAGCCAGCAGTGTGGTAGGTATCTGCACCAGACGGATCCCGCGCCGGTAAATGGCCGCCACAAAACCGGCCAGATCTCCAACCACTCCGCCTCCTAAAGCCACCACTACACCGGAGCGCTCCAGCCCGGCCTGTACGGCCCTATCTATGATTTTCATGGCTTCCTGCACATTTTTATACTGTTCGCCATCAGGCATCTGCGCAACTACGAGTCGCATGCCCTGCCTGCTCAGGCTGTTTACCACCTGCTCCCCGTAAAGGGAGAATACCAGGGGATTGCTGACCAAAAGGGCCTGCTGTGTACCGGTCAATTCCTGGATGAGCCTACCCGCCTCATGCAATAGACCTGAGCCTATCAGGATGTTGTACGAACGTTTCCCCAGATCCACTGAAAGCTCGGTCACTGTTGTATCCTCCTGCAATTGTCGATCTATTCCTGCAATTCTGGGGGGTTTTTGCGCCTGCTGTTCAGCCTCTTTATTTGCACAACAATCTCATTGACCACCTTGTTTAAATCCTGACCGGTGGTGTTGATCCTGATATCGGCACAGGCATAGTATTCCTCTCGAGCGGCCAGCATTTTCTCAATATCATCAACCGTGGTATGCTTGCCTAACAAGGGACGGTTGCTCTTTTTGCGGCTGACCCTGGACATAATGGCCTCCGGGCTGGCTTCCAGGCCGACGATAATGCCGTTTCTTTTCAATGCGGCCACATTCTCGGGATGCAGCACCACCCCGCCTCCGGTTGCGATCACCAGATTGGAGCGCTGCCCCAGCTTCTTGGCCATCAATTGTTCCTCGGAGCGAAATCTGGTTTCACCATGCTTCCTGAATATTTGCGCGATGCTCATACCGGTGATGCGCTCGATCTCACGATCCATATCCACGAACTCCAGCTGAAGCCGTTCTGCCAGACGCATCCCCACCGTAGTCTTGCCAGTGCCCATAAAACCTATTAAGACTATATTCTTTCCCATCGCCACACCTTTTTCATATACTTTTGATAGCCTGCAAAAGCATCCCTGACTTGATCCAGATGGTCCCCACTGAATTTGTGCAGAAAAGCCCGGGCAATGCCGAAGGACATCATGGCCTCACCTACCACCGCCGCAGCCGGGACTGCGCAAATATCAGATCTCTCCACTGCGGCTTTTTCTTCCTGCCACAGCCTGGTATCTACACTTCTCAGGGGTTTGTACAGGGTCGGTATCGGTTTCATATAACACCTGGCCCAAATGGTCTCGCCGTTGCTTATACCGCCTTCAATGCCCCCGGCCCGGTTGGTCTGGCGGTATATTCCCTGTTGATTATTGTAAAATATCTCATCATGAACCCTGGATCCAGGCAACTCGGAATTCCTGACCCCATCGCCGATCTCCACCGCTTTGATAGCCGGTATGCTCATCAACAGCCCGGCAAGCATTGCGTCCAGTTTTGTATCCCAGGACACATGGCTGCCCAGCCCAGGTGGAACCCCGACTGCCCCTACTTCAAAGCACCCTCCCAGCGATTCGCCTTCCTGGCGGGCATAGTCTATGGCCTCCATCATGGCCCGTGAAGCCTGGGGGTCGGCACAGCGAACGGCAGATTTTTCTGCCTCCTGCACTAGCTGCTGCCAGTTCCGGCGGTCAACCGGCCGGCTTTGACACTTGACTTCTCCGATAGCCAGCACCTGACTGTAAATGCGTATGTTGAATACCGCCAGGAATTGCTTAAAAATCGCCCCTGCGGCTACCCGGCAAGCAGTCTCGCGAGCGCTGGCCCTCTCCAGTACGTTGCGCATATCCCGGTGATTATATTTAATAGCCCCGGGCAGGTCGGCATGGCCGGGCCGGGGAGAGGTCAGCAGGCCTTCATCCGCTTTCACCTTCTCCTCGCTGCTCATGATATTTTCCCAATTGGGGTAATCCTTATTGGCGATTATAAACGCAATCGGGCTGCCCAGGCTCATGCGGTTGCGCACCCCGGACATAATCTCAATCTGATCCTTTTCGATGGCCATGCGCCCACCTCGGCCATAACCCTGCTGCCGCCTGTGAAGCTCATGGTCGATGGCTTCCCGGTCGATAGGTACACCGGCCGGCAAACCGGTTATTACACCAACCAGGGCCTTGCCATGTGACTCGCCGCTGGTCTGAAAACTAAGCATTATTTACTCCTTATTCTTAGATTTGGTATGCTATCACCAGCTGGCCGGGGGATGATCAGACACCCGGATACGGCCGGCTACCGGACTGACTATAACATAGCTGGTTTGACCCTCTTCATTCATCAGCACCACAGTCCCTCCGGCCCGCGGTATCCCTGAAGGCTGAAAGATACAGGCCGGGACCTGGCCGATGCGGGTGGGGAAATTGGGCAATGCGGCATACTGCGCCCCGTCCAGATAATAGCGGGTAGTGTCCATCAAATAGGAATTGTTGGAATAATAGAAGCGCACCATCTGGCTCTGTCCGGAATAAATCGCTTTTTGCTGGGCGGAACGCAACACCCAGCCCATCATTTCAGCACTGTTTTCCAGGCGCTGCCGGGCTATTACCTGCTCTAAAGCCGGGGCCAGCGCTACCAGGCTAAATGAAACAATCAGCATCACCAAGATCAGCTCCAACAAAGTGAATCCCTTGTCATCGCAGGGCATCTTCTGCCACTCCTCTCATGAACTCCACTGGAGCCTTAATGCCCAGCCACAATTCCAAACTCAAAGCAGCCTGATAAACAAACATCGACAGCCCATCAATGGTGGGCAGGCCGGCCTGTTGTGCCAGGCAGAGCAGTTTGGTCACCGGCGGGTTGTATACTATATCACAGATCAAAGTCCCCGGCTGAAGCATATTGAGGTGCAAAACCGGGCTATTGTCGGTCTCGGGGAACATGCCTACCGGGCTGCAGTTCACTATCAAATCAGCATTTGGGGCATAATGCTCGAAGATTTCATGACTCATCCGCCCGGCTGCCGCCGAGCCCCCGACCTGGCGGTTTATGAACCGAGCCAGTGATTGGGCCCGTTCAACATCTATGTCCAGCAATACCAGCTGCTTTATCCCGGCCATGGCCAGTTGACAGGCAATTGCCCGGGCTGCGCCGCCGCTGCCGATTAACACCGCAGATTGCAGTTTGCTTGAAGAGTGCTCCTGCAACGCCTGCATAAACCCGGCCCCGTCCGTATTATGACCGACCAGGTAACCTGACTGATTCACTATCACATTCACCGCTGCACAGGCTCTGCTTTCAGGACTGAGTTCATCCAGGTAAGGAATAACGGCTTCCTTGAAAGGGATGGTCACATTAACCCCGCTTATGCCCAGAACGCGTATGGAGTTCACTGCTTCCTTAAGCTGTAGAGCATCGATTTCAAAGGGTAAATAGACGTAATTGAGGCCCAGATGACGTAAAGTGCGGTTATGCAGTAAAGGTGAAAGACTGTGCCGCAAGGGGTTGCCTATTATTCCTAAGCAGCGGGTTTGAGTATTTATATCCATGGCAGGCTCCTTTTATACTGCTGGGATGACATCCTCTGGTGGTCAGGCGACGTGTTATACAGCCTTCAGAAGCGCTTGCTTCTACGCCGCTGCTTCTGTTTCAGGCGTTTCAAGACCATTTTCTCCATAGCCCGGGATATTTTGGTGCCAAAAAACTCCTTTCTGGCCAGCGGGGTTACCAGTATGGTATATAACCCGGCGCGATTGCCTCCCAGGACATCGGTAAAAATCTGATCCCCGATCACCGCCGTTTCCTCGGGTTTAACCTGCATAATCTCCATGGCACGGTAAAAAGCAGCCCGGCGAGGCTTCTTGGCTTTGAAGATAAAGGGGATATCCAGGTGTTTGGCTACAGCCAGGCAGCGCTGTTCCTTGTTGTTGGACAGGATGCAGGCCCGAAACCCCGCTTGCTTTATGTTTTGGAACCATTCCCCCACCTGCTTGTGCACGGTATTGCTGTTCCACTCCGTAATAGTATTGTCCAGATCCAGAATTAAGGCCTTGATTTGGCGAGCTTGCAGGCTTGCCAGAGGAATATCGGTCAATGATGCTACCTGCAGGTCGGGATACAGTTTGTTTATCATCTATTCAACCTCACAGCTGTCTTGCAGGGCCTGACTCAATATCTGCGCAGCTCGCTCCGGCGCGACCGGATTCATGTAGAAACCAGTGCCGATCTCCACTGCATTCATCACCATCAAACGGGGAGTTATCTCCATAAACCAGTGATATCCCTTTTCCTCACCATTATTGACCGGCGCCGTGTTTATGCTGATATTGTAAGCCGGGTGGTCCAGGGCATTCATCATGGCGCCTATATAAGCCTTGCTCAAAACCGCCAGGTCTGCTATCTCCTGGTCAGATATCCCATCATAATGCTCGGTATGGGTCTTGGGTATAATCCACGCTTCATAGGAAAACCGCGAAGCATAGGGGCACAGCAGCAAAAAGTAATCGGTTTCGGTAACCACCCTGATTTTTCTGGCTATTTCCGCCGCTATGGTATCACAGATCAGGCAGCGCTGATGCTTTTCATAATAACGCCCTATGGCCGCATTTTGTCCGGGGACCATGGGATAGGCCAAGATCTGGCTGTGGCTGTGCTGCTGGGAAGCCCCGGCAAATAAGCCCCGGTTTTTATAAATCTGGATGTACTTTATGCGCGGGTCCTGCTTTAAATCCCGATACCTCTGCCGCAACAAGCGGTAGAGGTGCTCGATATGCTCTGGACTGCGCTGATGGATTTCCTGATAATGCCAGGGGGTTTCAATCACTACCTCGTGATGCCCCAGTCCATTGAAGCATTCAAAAAGCCCTGTCTGCGACCGGTGCAGTTCACCCTCCAGGTTAAAAGCGGCATATTTGTTGGGCACAGTGCGCACCAGCCATCCCGGGGAATCGGGGAGGCTGCCCTGCAGGCGGACAGCAGCGATCTCCTGTGTGGTACAGGCTTCACGTCCCTCGCAAAAAGGACAGTCACTGCCGTCAAAATGAGCACTGACCTGATTGCGATTAATGGGGAATTGATCCGGTTTTAAAGCATTATCGGCTACTATAACCACCCAATTGTCCCTGACCAAATCCTTGCGCAGTTCTGGCAAAGCACCACCCCCCTAAAACGCTCGCCAAAACAGCCTGGTTGCAAAACTGGCTCACTGCTACATACTGATATTCTAATAAAACCGAGCCGGATTTATTACAGAGAGTCCTTAGATAATAAGACAGTACATTATAAAAAATACTATATCAAGAGCGGAACTCCTTTTTAATCGGGCCGGGTTTTCCAAAGCAGCATAACCTCCACCAGTGTAAAAGGCACCATATTGAGCAGGCTGAAAAACTAGACCTGTATAAATATTCCTCTTATAATATGTATAGTAAATGAAAGGTGGTTATTTATGCGCCAATTGCTTCGATTAGCAGTGTTGTTAATCTTCTTGTTTGCCGCAGGTTGTGCTCAACCGGCCACGCCTCCAGGCGACAATCAAACCCCTCAGCCAGGCGACACCCCATCCCAGCCGGGTCCAGTGGTTTTGCAAGCACAGGCCTATTTCCCCATAAAAGCCGGCAGCAGTTGGACCTATCAGGGGGAAGGCAACGAATTCGCCTCATTTACCCGGGAAGTCATTTTTAGCCGGGATAACCGGGGGCAGTTCAAGGAAAACAATGGGGGTACGGTCAGCAGTGCAGTTTTCGAGGTCAGTCCTGATGCCGTCACCCGGATATACTTTGAAGGTGAGGTATACGAACCCGACAACCTGCTGGAAGATCCGGCGTTTACTGGCAATGATAACACGGTGATTATCAAAGCACCGCTTGAACCAGGCACTACCTGGAATGGCGGCAACTTTGAGAAAAAGATAGTGTCTATTGATGCCAGTGTGGACACGCCTGCCGGTAAATTCGATAAATGCCTGCAGATAGAAACTCGCACCGCGGACAGTGTGGTAACTGAGTATTACCGGGAAAACATCGGCCTGGTAAAGCGCGAGTTCAGATCGGGCGATGCCCTGGTAACATCGACTCTTTCGCAATATAAGATAGGACCTTGAGCGACAATCTGGAGGGTTTATGCTGGAGAATAGAATCCGTTCTTTGCAAGGCCGCCGACCCAAGGTTCTGGGGCATGCTGAAACCTTGAAATCGGCAGTTATCGTGCCGTTGATTGTTGAGGACGATGAAATCTATGTAGTATTCGAGAAAAGGGCTGCCTCTTTAAACTGGCAGCCCGGTGAAATCTGCTTCCCCGGGGGCCGGGCCGAGCCTGGTGACAAAGGGCTGCAGGCCAGCGCCATCAGAGAAACCTGCGAAGAACTGGGGCTTAGCCCCGCTGATATAGAAATTATTGCCCCTCTGGATATTATGGTGCATCCTGCCAGCAGCATTATAGTCCCCTATTTGGCATTTATAAAGGATCGCAGCAAGATAAAGCCCAATTGTGAAGAAGTGGACCGTCTGCTGTTCGTTCCCCTATCCTATCTCTTAAACGTCGAACCGCAGGTTCACGGTATTAAAGTGCGCATGTTTTTTGACGAGGATTTCCCTTTCGAATTGATTCCTCACGGCAGGAATTACCCGCTGCGTACCGGAAGGTACGAGCAGTATTTTTATTTTTGGGACGGCGAAGTTATCTGGGGCATGACCTCTAAGATCCTGAAGCACTTCATTGACCTGCTCAAGGCGTAACTTCAGACATCTTCTCCACAAACAGCTTGACCACCTGAGGATCAAACTGCGTGCCCGCACAGCGCTGCAGTTCGCGCAGGGCTTCCTGTTTGCTGATAGGCTGGCGGTAAGGGCGCCCATTTACCATCACATCGTAGGCATCACACACGGCCAGGATTCGTGACAATAAGGGTATTTTCTCTTCCTTCAATCCCAGGGGATAACCGGTGCCATTCCATGACTCGTGATGCGCCAGAATAGCCTCGGCGATAGGCACCAGTTCCGGGGTGGAAAGAGCAATCCGGTAGCCGATCTCAGGGTGTTTCTTCATGGTGTCCCATTCTTCCTCCGAGAGATTATCGGCCTTGTCCAGAATGGTGCTGGGAATGGCGATCTTGCCGATATCATGCAAAGCCGCCAGGAGATTCAGGGCATCCAGTTCCGCTTCGCTCATTTTCATGCCCCGGCCTATCATAGTTGACAATTGCTGTAAGCGCGCTGTGTGTTCCTCGGTTTCATGGCTCTTTTCCCGCAAGGTGCGCTCCAGCGACAAGAGGAAAGAACTGCGAATACTGCGGCTTTCGATGAGCTTGTTGCGGTACATGCGATCTTCCGCTTCACGCAAGATATCTTCTATACTCTGGGAAATGTCGGTTCGGGTAGCCATTCCTAAGGCCAGACTGACATGCTCCGAACAGTACTCGGTCTTTTTGCAGTTGTTTTTGATGCGATTGCAGATCTCTTCAGCTATTTCGGCACTGGTCATAGGCAACAGGACCACAAACTCGTCACCGCCCAGGCGGGCGATAATATCCTCATGCCGGCACGAAGCCCGGAGCACATCTGCGGCTGCTTTTAAAACCGCATCCCCTTTGTGGTGCCCAAATGCGTCATTGATAAGCTTCAAACTGTTGAGGTCGCCCATGATGATGCTCATAGGAAGCTGCCGGGGAGTATCCAGGCGCTTCAATTCCTCCTGAAAGAAAGCCCGGTTGTAAAGCCCGGTAAGGGGATCGTTAAAGCTCAGGTAGCGAATGCGTTCTTCGGCCTTCTTGCGCTCGCTGATCTCTTCACAGGCAACTATGACCTCAGTCACCTTACCCTGCTGGTTGTATATGGGATTGGCTTTATAATGCAGCCATACTTCCCGCCCCCAGGAAGACACGAAGTGTATTTCCCCGGTGCCGGGCTTGCCCTCCCTTACCGTCTCCAGCAATTCGTACTGGATCAAAGCCGTCTCCTTCTCGGATTGGGCCAATTGATTCAGATGGCGCAGCTCTTCTTTAGAACTGGCTCCCAGGGTTTGCAGCATATAATGATTCAGATCGGTGATGTTACCCTGTGCATCATATTTGAACAGACCTACCGGATTGTTCTCAAAAAGCTCCCTATAGCGCTGCTCACTGACCTCCAGGGATTGGCTGCTGAAAGACTGGCTGCCCAGACCCAGGGCTCTCAAGGTGCGCCCGTTACGGTCTTTGAATACCATTCTGCCGAAGAGACGTACCCACATCCATTCGTCCTGGCTATTTTTGATGCGGCACTCTACCTCATAGCGTTTATGGCTTCCTTCTATATAGTACTGTGCGGCCTCGATCAGCCGGTCGAAATCCTCTGCATGGAACAAATCCCGCCACTCCTGCAGGGGGCGGGTATCCTCCTTCCACTCATAACCCAGCACATTAGCCCAACTATCGTTGACATAAATCATGTTGGTCAGGACATTCCAATCCCACAGAAACACACTGCCAGCCCACAAGGCCAGTTCGGTGCGTTCCTGATACTCAACCAGAATGTTGTGATTTTGCTTGAGATGCTCAATTTCTTCTTGCAGTCGAGTGTTGTGAGCTAAAACTTCATCAAATCTATCATGCACAGAGTGAGCGTGTTCTGCGGTAGGCTCTTCATTTACTCTATCCAGGGAATCCACGTTGTTTTATCCCTCCACCTGTTTACTGATGACGGAGGCGTTCATTGTTATGTCCTTTTCATTATACTATACATGGTGCCGTTCTACTTCTTGTCTAATAATCCTACATGCTTTAGTACACAATAGCTATATGCCCCGCTCTTAAAGTCCTAATCCCAAGCAATCTGTTGATCACAGTCTTTGGGGTATACATTGCACCATCCTACTTGCATTATTTTACTTTCTTACTGCTCAACTTGCAATAGTTTATCAGACAATTATTATGTTATCCGCTCATAAAGTCCTAAAATGGGGCATTTTTTTGTACAATTTTTTGTTTAACTCAGCCGGGAAGGTGGCAATTAAAAATTTGGCAAAAGCGATGGTGCAAAGATGTCAGGATACAAATGGCCAATAAAGAAGCTGCCACGACAGGCTTTATGCTCAACCTATCGGTCCGCTTGTCCGATGCTGCTGTAAAAAATGCTGGAGAACTCACTCTCCAGCGCTCTTCATCAAGTTTGCACGCTTATTTCATTAATCAGCTTCTTTAAGGCCCGCTTTTCTATCCTTGATACATAAGATCTGGATATTCCCATTTTTTTGGCAATTTCCCGCTGAGTCTCCTTAAGTCCATTAAAAAGCCCATAGCGCATCTCGATAACCTGTTTTTCCCTCCGGGAAAGGATATCGATGGTCTTGCGTATCTTCTCTTCCTGCAGCTTGACTTCTACACTGTCAATGATTTCATTATCAGTTGTCAATACGTCAATCAGGGATATTTCATTGCCTTCTTTGTCGAAGCCGATTGGGTCATAGATGGATACTTCCTGCTTTAGCTTTTTAGTATTGCGCAGATGCATGAGCACTTCATTCTCGATGCAGCGAGCTGCATAAGTGGCCAACCTCACGGCACGCTCATCATTGTAGGTCTTAATCGCCTTAATAAGGCCAATCGTACCTATAGAGATCAAATCTTCCATGTCTTCGCCGCTGTTTTCGTATTTCTTGACAACATGAGCTACCAGCCGCAGATTGTGTTCTATCAGAATGTTGCGGGCATCTTCGCTGCCCTGTTTCAACAAGGCCAACTGCTCTCTTTCCTCTTCCTCTGTCAATGGCTGGGGAAAGACCTGATTATTAAGATAGGCGAACAACAGCAGGCTTCCCTGAAGCAGAGCCACAAAGGCTAACAGCCCGCCGAGGATGCTCAATATATCACCTCCTAATAATGAGCGCCTTACATCTTATGATATAAAGCGACGAAAAGTGACTTCTTCGTCCCGGTATTTTATGGCAATTTCAGGAGGTGACAGGTCTTAAAGCCAATAGAGTAGGGAAACCACTTGCATGGCCTCACCCTCATTAAACCGCACATGCTCCCCGGCAGCCTGCTGATGGAGGCTCAACAGCCGCCTAAGATTACCTGCTTAATCTTTCCAGTAAATATCGTCTATGGCTTCAGGAAAAAGGGTGATCTGCATGCGCTCTTCGCCCTGTATATAGGCCATTATCCCACCTCGCTATCACCCTATTAATTTGACTTCTTCAAGTTTTTCCTTTTTTCTGTGGAATAGTTCTCACACCTGCTGTCCCCTTGTTACATTGTCTTTGCAACAACAATCTTGATTTTGAGTATTCCGCCCTTTATTGAGCCATCAGTCCGGTCAATGAGAGCCACGTGTCCGGAAAAATAGAGCCACCTATCCGGAACAGAAAGCCATTGTGATCATTCTTTAGAATGTAAGTTAGTGTTGTTAATAGGTCATATTTGGGCATTTTTGCTCACCCTTCTTCGTTTTAGAATGTAACCATGTACTGTTAGAGTGCAAATACATTCTTGAAGGGGGTCATAAAAATGACCAAGTATCGTGAAATCCTCAGGCTATACAGCCAGGGGATCAGCCAGCGCAGCATTGCACTGAGTTGTGAATGCTCACGCAATACTGTTGCTAAAGTAATTGCACGAGCTAAAGAGCTTAATATCATTTGGCCCTTAAGCCCGGAGCAGACCGATGCCGACCTGGAAAAACTGTTTTTCCCCAAGGAGTCGGTACAATCACAGCGCAGGTATCCCGATGTAGAATACATCCACAAGGAACTTATGCGCAGCGGAGTAACATTAAAGCTGCTTTGGTACGAATACTGTGAAGAGTGCCGCCAAAATAACGAGATTCCCCTTATGTACTCCCAGTTTTGCTACCACTACCAGAAGTATTCTGAGAAGAAGCGCGCTTCCATGCATATTCCTAGAAAACCGGGAGAGCAAATAGAAGTAGATTGGGCAGGAAAAACTGCTGCCCTGGTAGAGCGGGATACTGGAGAAATAATTCCAGCTTACGTATTTGTAGGAGTACTATCCTACAGTCAATATGCTTACGTAGAAGCATTTCTATCAATGAATCTAGAAAGTTGGATAACTGCTCACGTAAACATGTATCGCTATTTTGGAGGGTCTTCTCGTATATTGGTTCCGGACAATTTGAAAACTGGTGTACAAAAACCAGACTGGTACGACCCGGTAATCAACAAAACATATCATGAGATGGCAGAGCACTACCAAACGGCGATTATCCCTGCCCGAGTAAGAAAACCCAAAGATAAACCTAATGTCGAAGGAGCCGTCAACATAATCTCTACCTGGATCATCGCCGCTTTGCGTAATCAAAAGTTTTTTACTCTAGCGGAACTAAACCAGGAGATTAAAGTAAAACTGGATGAGTATAATAATCGCCCGTTCCAGAAAAAAGATGGCAGCAGGCTCAGCATCTTTCTTGGGGAAGAAAAGCCGTTGCTGGTATCGTTGCCTGCTGCACCCTTTGAACTAGCAGAATGGAAACAAGCCACCGTTCAGTTTAATTATCATATAGCTGTTGATAAAATGCACTACTCAGTTCCCTATGAATACATTAAGCAAAAGGTGGATGTCAGGCTTACACGCAATATGGTGGAAGTCTTTTACCATAACAACCGGATTTGTTCGCACAAAAGGCTTTATGGACGTCCCGGTCAGTATAGCACCATCGAAGCTCATATGCCTGAGGAACATCAAAAATATATTCAGTGGAACGATCAACGTTTCATAGAATGGGCTGAAAAAATCGGTCCTAATACAGTATCTACGGTTAGATTCATCCTTGATTCCCATAAGGTTGAACAGCAAGGTTACAAAGCCTGCATGGGGCTACTAAGGTTAGCTGATAAGTATTCGACCCAGCGTTTGGAGGCTGCCTGTAAAAGGGCTTTATCTTACACCCCCCATCCCAGCTTCAAAAGTGTGAAAAACATCTTGGTCACTGGTCAGGATAAAGTCGATAACAATTCTCAACCACATAGTTCGGAAGCGGAGCGCCACGGATTTACCCGTGGTGCAAAATATTATGGAGGTAAATGATTATGATTAATGAAAGCACTTTTAACAAAATGATTGAGATGAGGCTTACGGCTATGGCTGATGCTTGCCGTATGCAGATCAACGATAATTCGTTCAATGAACTGTCCTTCGAAGAACGCATGGGACTACTGATAGATATCGAATATCGCAGCCGTAAAAACAACAAATTAAAAAGCTCATTAAAAATGCCGCTTTCGACCAGCCACATGCTTGTATAGCTGATATTAATTACACTGCTGATCGTAAGCTGGATAAAGCCTTAATAACTAGACTGGCCAATTGTGATTACATAGCCGACAAGCATAATGTAATACTGATGGGAGCCACAGGAACTGGCAAAACTTATTTGGCGTGCGCTTTAGGAATGGAGGCCTGTAAGCAGTTTTACTCTACCAAATATGTACGATTGCCGGAATTGCTTTCAGAATTAGCTTTAGCACGTGGCTTGGGTATATTCAGCAAGGTGATAAATCAGTATCGCAAGTATCAACTACTAATAATCGACGAATGGATGCTGGTAGCTTTGACTGAGACCGAAGCCAAAGATCTGTTGGAAATCATTCATTATCGCCATAAACGTGCATCTACTATCTTTTGTTCTCAGTTTTCGTATGCTGGTTGGCACGCCAAGATCGGAGAACCAGTGTTAGCCGATGCTATCCTCGATCGTATCGTCCATGATTCCTATGTGGTTGAGATCCATAGCGATCCCCGTAAGGATAAGTCCATGCGGGAATACTACGGTATTAATTACAAGCAGCAGGTTGAAAATATTAAGTTGAGTAAGAACAGTTGATGGCTACTGACATCATGGGGGTTTGCGCCAGAAGGATATTCATTCCTTCTGGCATAAAGCCAAGACTAAATAAACATTATGGCTCTCTGAACCGGAACACTGGCTCACTGAAGCCGGACAAGTGGCTCAGTGGCTACTGGACAGGCGGCTCTGAAAGATCGGTATATGCATCGAAAAGGCATCCATTCACTTTACGCAAAACGGATGGT